>OCHL01000912.1_pt1 | contig 22663 bp, 18 predicted proteins | sample 1538421 | NCBI WGS metagenome assembly OCHL01 (sample SAMN04571690, study PRJEB22368) | human gut metagenome | biome: human gut; material: stool | host: Homo sapiens | place: Luxembourg | collected 2012-06-01 | reverse complement strand
CGAACCGCCGCTGTTGAAGCTGCTGCCGCTGTTGAAGCTGCTGCCGCTGCTCGAACTGCCGCGGTCGTTGTAGCTGCTGCCGCGCGAACCGCTGTTGAAGTCATTCCGCGAGCCGCTGTTGAAATCACCCCGCGAACCGCTGTTATAGCTGTTGCCGCGGTTGTTGTAACTGCTGCCCCGGTTGTTGTAACTGCTGCCGCGCGAGCCGCTGCTGAACGGACTGTCGCCGTTGCGGCTGCCGTAGCTGGTGCTGTAGGAGCCGTTGCGGCCGCCGCCGCGCGAACCGCCGGCATAACCTCCGTTGCCGTACCGCGCCCCCGAAGTGCTCCGGCCGGGAGTGTAGCTCCTGCCGCGTCCGCCGGGATTGCTGTAATAGTCGCGGGGCCTGTATCCCGCATGGTGATGTCCATGCCAGCCGCCGCCCCATCCGGGCCCCCAACCGGGTCCCCAGTAGGGATGCCATCCGGGACCCCACCACGGATCGTACCAAGTGAAGCCGAAGCCCCAGTTCCAGCCGCCCCATGCGTAGCTGGGATAGCCCCACCACGAGGGCGAGTAGTTCCAGCCGAAATACCAGCCGCCGTAAGGCGTGCCGCCCCATGTTCCGAACATCGAGGTTATGTATTTGGGCTCGACCCAGACCTCGTCGCCGGAAATGATGATGTTGTAGAAAGCCGGATCGTACGCCGTGGCATAGGTGAACGAACTGCCGTAGCGGAAGTTGTAGTAACTCGACGGCATCCGGTAGGTCGGCGACTCGAATCCCCTCAGACGGCGCGCATAGGCACTCTCGTACGTATCGGCCAGAATATCGTTGTAAGGGTTCGAACTCGACTCGTCGTAATAACCGTTCTCCGCAGCCAAAGCCTGCGCTTCGGCGATCTTCGCCTCCCACTCGGCGCGGCGCGCCTCGGCCTCGGCCTTGCGGGCTTCGGCAGCGGCCTGCTGCTTGCGGGCGATGACCGTTTTATCGTGCAGAGCGTACAAATCGTCGTTGGCATACCCCGACGACGCATAGTAGCTCGACGAACAGCCGGCCAATCCTGCGGACAGGATAAGGGTTCCAATTAAAATATTCAACTTTTTCATAGCGCACATGGTGTTTGCGTTAGTTCTTTTCCAATAAACGAAAACCATACCGCTTTTAGTATCGTTTTCACCATATAAACGGCCGGAGCGCAGCAATACTGCACTTGTCCGCCTGATACAAAGATAGAAATTATTTGGCAAAAGCATCAAAACGAACCGCTATAGCCGCATTTTTTCCTGCAGACTGAAATTTTTTTCGCACGAAAATGCCGAGAAATAAAAAATATGTCTATATTTGCAGTCCCAAACGAAAGGTTTTTCGTCCGGGAGATTGGAGAGATGCCGGAGTGGTCGATCGGGCCGCACTCGAAATGCGGTGTACGGGCAACTGTACCGGGGGTTCGAATCCCTCTCTCTCCGCTGAAATACAACGAATAAAATAGCAAGGCCCTGCAAATCATACATTTGCGGGGTTTTGTGTATTTAGTCCAAAGGCATTAAAAAGCAATGTAACGCAGGTCGGCGGTGGCCTATTCGGTGTACCTGAAAATCGGCTGAAAAAGTACACCGAATTCCGCGTCACTCCGAACGGAATTCCCTGAGCACTCCGATCCTCTCGGACATATCCGCCTCTTTCATCCTGCGGATCAGTGCGGCCAGCCGCATCGAATCGACCTCCAGTCCCATCGTACGGATATAAACCGCCTTGACGCCTTTCGACTCGTAGAGACGGTCGAACCGCCAGAACCAAGCCGGCCTTATGAGCTGCGGCTTGTAGTCGCGGCCGAGCAGCAGCCGGACCCAGTACTGGCCCCGGAAATAGAAGTCGTCCGCGTAAAGGACGGCATCCCACTCGATCTGCTCGCGGATCGCGAACGGTTCGGTGATGCCGTATTCGGTCAGGACGATATAGGGCCGGCGGTCGAACAGCGACCCTATGCCGTACAACAGGGCGAAGCCCGCCGTTATCACGAAACACCACCCCAGAACGACGTCGCGGACATAGTACAGAACAAGTCCGCCGGCGATGCCCGCAAGCAGCCCTGCGACGGTGATACACACCGCCTTCTTCCTCGATTTATGAATTATCATCCTCATCCTCAACCAGATTTTCATTTCGAAATCGTGCAAATTTGTCTCCAAAGGCATAAAAATTGAATCTCCGGATAAGAAAAAAAAACTCGCGGCATGCGCCATTGTAAAAATCCGGATGGCAAAAGAGGAGACATAAATAACAAATTGAACAGATAACTTAAAACCGATCGAAAAATGTTGGAATATGAAATTTGGGGAAATACGGTCCAGACATGGGTCGTTTCCATACTCATCGTAATAGGGGCGTTCGTCGTCGTAAAACTGCTCTCCCTGCTGGGCAGAAAGGTCATAAAGCCGTTTATCGCCCGCACGAACAACCGGGTGGACGACATCATCTACTACTCCCTCGAAGCGCCCCTGAAATTCGCCGTGATGCTGCTGGGCATCTGGATCGCCATTCACCGGCTGGTCTATCCCGACCAGTTGGTGAAGTACGTCGACAACGCCTACCGCATACTGATCATACTGGACATAACGTGGGTCCTCGCACGTCTCTCCACGACCCTGCTCCAGCAGTACTGGGGACAAAGGTCGGACGGCCATGCGGTGAAAATGATGCCGGTGGTCAGGCGGACGATTCTGGTCCTGATCTGGATCATCGGTCTGGTAACGGCCCTGAGCAACGTGGGTGTCGACATCAATGCGCTGTGGGGCACGCTGGGCATCGGCGGCATCGCCTTCGCGCTGGCCGCGCAGGACACGGTGAAGAACATCTTCGGCGCATTCACCATCTTTACGGACAAGCCTTTCGGCATCGGCGACACGATCAACGTGAACGGGCTGGAGGGAACCGTGGTCGACGTGGGCATGCGCAGCACGCGGATACTGGGTTACGACCGGCGCATCACGAGCTATCCGAACTACAAGATCACGGACGCCTCCATCGTCAACATCTCCTCGGAGCCGATGCGGCGGGCCATGGTGAAGCTGGGGCTGACCTACGACACGGGAGCCGAAAAGATGAAACAGGCGCTGGAGATACTGCGGGCCATCCCTGCGAAGATCAAGGACGTTTCCGGAAATCCGTCGGACGTCACGGCCTACTTCTCGGACTACACAGACTCGGCGCTGGTCGTCACGTTCTACTACTACATCGAGAAGCAGGGCGACGTCCTGAAAACGACGTCGGACGTGAATCTGGAGATCCTCGACTCCTTCGCCAAAGCGGGACTCACATTCGCCTTCCCCACACGCACGCTGCTCGTGCATCAGGACGACGCGGAAAAAGCCGGCGGCGAACCGGCAGCCGCAGACGGTACTGCAAATTCAGAACTCCTAAAAAACATTCCATGACGACTCAGAAAAACCATCCAGCGGCCGGACAGCCCGATTCGTTCGACCGATATCCCGGCTATTACGGGAGCGATCTGGAACTGACATACACCCCTCAGCGTTCCGTCTTTACGCTTTGGGCGCCCACGGCCGACAAGGTCCGACTGAACCTCTACGCTTCGGGCAAAGGCGGGGAACCGGAGGAGCGGCTGGAGATGCGGCCCTCCGACGACGGAACATGGCGCGTCGCCGCGGAGCGCGATCTGAAAGGGACTTTCTACACCTTCCAGATCGAGAAAGAGGGGAAATGGCTGGACGAAACGCCCGGCATCTGGGCCAAGGCGGTCGGAGTAAACGGCGACCGGGCGGCCGTAATCGACCTGCGCGAGACCGATCCCGAAGGCTGGGAGGCGGACCGTGCGCCCGAACTGAAAATGTATTCCGACATCATTCTCTACGAACTGCACCACCGCGACTTCAGCGTCGCCCCCGATTCCGGGATCGAAAACAAAGGCAAATTCCTCGCCCTGACCGAAACCGGCACCAAGACACCCCAAGGGGAGGCGTCGGGACTGGACCACCTCAAAGAGCTGGGTGTAACGCACATACACATCCTGCCCTCCTTCGATTACGCGACCGTGGACGAGGCCCGACTGAACGACAAGACCTACAACTGGGGATACGACCCGAAGAACTACAACGTTCCGGAAGGCAGTTACTCCACCGATCCGGCCGACCCCGCGGCACGCATCCGGGAGTTCAAGCCTGCACCGGAACGGCATGCGCATCGTTCTCGACGTGGTCTACAACCACACGGCCTCGGTGGAGCATTCGAATTTCAACCTTACCGTCCCCGGCTACTTTTACCGCCACAACGCCGACGGCTCCTATTCCGACGCCTCCGGCTGCGGCAACGAAACGGCTTCGGAGCGCGCGATGGTGCGGCACTACATCGTCGAGTCCGTCAAATTCTGGGCGAAGGAGTACCATATCGACGGCTTCCGGTTCGACCTGATGGGCATACACGACATCGAGACGATGAACCGCATCCGGGAGGAGCTGTCGAAAATCGACCCGACCATCTTCATCTACGGCGAGGGGTGGCTTGCGGCCGACTCTCCCCTGCCGCCGGAAAAACGGGCCGTGCGGGACCACGTCGGACAGATGGAGGGCATCGCCGTTTTCTGCGACGACTTCCGCGACGCCGTGCGGGGCAGCACGTTCGACGAACACGCCTGCGGATACGCTTCCGGAAATATCGGCGGACACTACGAACCCGTGAAATTCGGGATCGTCGGCGCCACGCAGCATCCTCAGGTGGATTACAACGGACTGCTATACAGCTCCGTGCCCTACGCAGCCGCCCCGTCCCAAGCGGTCAACTTCGTCGCCAGCCACGACGGCTACACGGTCATCGACAAACTGCGGCTCTCCGTCACGGGCGACCGTGCCGAAGAGGAGCTGCTCCCGATCGACAAACTGATACACACCATCCTGCTCACGGCGCAGGGCGTTCCCTTCATCCGCGCAGGCGAGGAGATGATGCAGGACAAGCAGGGCGAACCGAACAGCTTCCGCTCGCCCGATGCCGTCAACCAAATCGACTGGGCGCTGAAAGCCGAACACCGCGGGCTGTTCGACTACGTCCGGCAACTGATCGCCCTGCGCAAAGCGCATCCGGCGTTCCGCATCCCGACGGCCGAAGGACTGCGGCAGTGGCTCCGGTTCCTCGACACGGGCGATTCGGGCGTGATCGCCTATACTTTGGGCGAACACGCCAACGGCGATGCGTGGAAAGAGATACTGGTGGCCTACAACGGCAACCGCCATCCGGCCGAATTCCGGATTCCCGAAGCGGAGCGGATCGTGGTCTGCCGCGACGGCCGGATCGATCCCGACAGCCGCGAGCGTCTCTCCGGAGAGGTCGTCCGCATGGCCCCCTCCTCGGCTCTCATCGCATACTGCGAATAATTTCCCGAAAGTTCATCCTCCGGGGTACAAATTTTGTATTATCCTGATTGTCAACCAAAATTATAAAAATTATGTATTTCTTATGGTATTTACTCATCGGCTTGGCGGCCGGATGGATCGCCAGCCTGATTTTCAAGGGCAGCGGCTCCGGATTGCTGGTCAATCTGATCGTCGGTCTGATCGGCGGCATTCTGGGCGGCTGGCTCGTTTCTTTGTTCGGATGGGTTCCGACGGGCACATGGGGAACTTTCCTCTCGTCGATCATCGGCGCCATCGTCCTGCTGTGGATCGTATCGCTGTTCACACGGCACAAACCCGCTAAAACGATGTAATTATGGAAAAGTATTCGACTAAAGAGAACGAAACCTACCGGGAGCACGCCGAAAAAGCGGTTCACAAGGTAGAAGAACACGGCCAGCAGGCCAGACACAACCTGCAGGAAAACATGCAGAAGCTGAAAGATGACGCCGAAGAGGCGGCCATCGAAGCGAAGAACGAAGCCCGAACGGGCGTTCACAAGATGGCCGGCAAAATCGAAGAGGCCGGCACGAAAGTCAAGAACGCGACCAAAGAGGGCATGACCAAAGCCGCGCACAAGGTAAAAGAGACTGCGACGCAGGCGGCGAACCGGATCAAGGAGAAAGTATGACCCGGCAGCCGCGGCAAAAGAAAAGGGAAGTCTTCGGACTTCCCTTTTTTGCTGCGCCCGTCTAAGCGGGTACGAGTATGCCCGGATCGGCAGCGACTTCGTGCATGAAGTCGCACCGCACGGGTTCGCTGTGCAGCTCCTGCTCCGGATAAGGCTTGAGCAGTGCGGCGATCTGCGCATCGGACAGCGCGGGACTGAGCCAGCGGCTCTCATCGTCGGAACGAAGGATGACGGGCATCCGGCCGTTGGCGTTGTTGACGTAGCGCATCAACGGATTGGCTTCGGTAGTGATTATCGAGAATGTCGTCGTCCACGCAGCGGTCGCGCGGCAGTACCAGCGATCGAATATCCCGGCCAACGAGAAGAGAGGACGCTCCTTCAGGGTCACGTACAAGGGGATCTTACGATGCTGTTCATGGCGCCACCCGTAGAATCCGCTCACGGGAACCAGACACCGTCTCTGACGGATCGGAACCCGGAACGAGACGTTTTCGAAAATGGTTTCCGCACGGGCGTTGACCGTCTGGTTGCGGACCGTCACGACATCCTCCGGTCTGCGCAGCCAATAGGGAATCAGCCCCCAGCGGGAATACCGGATCTGCTCGTCCCCGGTCAGGACCGGATAGGGGAGATGCGAAAACGCGCAGGCACGCAAGGGCGGACGGAGATTACGGATCAGATCGGCCTTCCGGCCGAAATGCCGGGCAAGCTCCTCAGGCCCGGCAGCGAGGAAAATATGATAACACATGGCATGACAGAATTACAATTCGGGCCTGCACGGCCCGTTCGAGACATAAAAACGCAGGGAGCATGACGACGGTCGCCCCCTGCGCTTTTCATACGGCAAAAACTATTTCGTAGCTTTCGTAAAGTTGCCGTCCTTATCGAAATCGAGTACCGTCTTGTCCGCGAGGGCCACCTTGTAGCCGTCGGCGGTCGTCTCCATCATGACGATCCGCTGCCCCGCATAGTTGTTGCCCGCATAGGTCTTGATCTTGGCGGGAATCACCGACATGGGAACCGAACCGTTCTTCATGATGATCTGCGAGCAATCGCCGCTGCCGCCCTCGAAGGAGACTTGGTTACCGCTGTTGAAGTAGACGGTGTACTTGTCCCACGACGCCTCGCGGTCCATCTCCACGGCCTTCACCTTTTCGCCGGGGAAGTTCTTCTGAATGAATTCCTGCGAATTCTTCGGCAGTTTACCGAAATCCACCTTCTGGGGAGCAGCGTTCACGGCAAAAGCAAATACCGCAGCTGCGACGAGTAAAAGAATTTTTTTCATAATATAAAGAATTTAAGTGATGAATGATACCGGAATACCTGCAAATGGTATTCCATTGAGGTTGAAATTGTCCGAAAAATATTTTTCATGCTGAGAATCAGTTTTTTTCAGGGGACGCCCAAGCCGCCGCATGTCCGGATCCGGCCTGCCGGACAGCACGAACGGACTGCGGGGCCGCCTCATACGTCCGCACCCGTAAACAGTTTGAGGATATAGCCGATCAGGAAGCTGATTCCGGCGATGCCGAAACTCAGCAGGGCCATTTCGAAAAAACGCCGTCTGAAACTCTCGCACCGGACCACGGCGTAATAGTAATTGAACAGCGCGATCACGGTAAGGGCCGCCAGAAGCATGACTCCCAGCGCGGCAAGCGCACTCGAAAAGAGCAGATAGGGAAGTATCAGTATGGCGACCGTCACCAGATAGGTGACCCCGGTGCAGACCGCAGCCCGAAGCGGATGCTTCTCCCGGCCCTTTTCCGACTTGGTCGCAAGGTACTCGGAAGCCGCCATCGAAAGGGCCGCGGCAATTCCCGTGATGCCGCCCGTAAGCGCCACGAGCCGCGGCTCGTTCAGCGCCAGCGTGAATCCGGCCAGCGCGCCCGTGAACTCGACCAAAGCGTCGTTCAACCCCAGCACGACCGAACTTATGTAGCACAATCGCATTCCGCCGGCCAGCGTCGTCAGCTCCTCCCCGTGACGTCGCTCCTCCGAAGCTATCCGCACGAACTCTTCGCGTTCGGGATAGCGCGAATAGCTCGCCTCCGTACCCTTTTCACACTGCTCCATCTGCCGGACCACGAAAGCACGGCCCAGCACCCTGACCATTCCCACGTACCACCAAACTCGTTTGGGATCGGGAGCCACCGTACGGCCCGTACGGCTTCTGAGGACCTCGCAATGGCGTCTTTCGTCCTGCATGATACGCAGCAGCGTCCGGCGGCGGACCGGATCCTTTTCCAGTCCGGCCAGCCGGCGGTAAACTTCGCACAAGGTAGTCTCGTCCCGTTGCAGGGTCAAAAGGTTTTTTGTCATCGCAGTCCCGTTTGTGTGGTTATTTCACCCGAAGCCTCCCCGGCCGGGGAGCAGCGGGCTTACGGTCCGGAGTCCGCAAAAAATCTGCCGGAACAGCGTCCGAACCTCCGCAGGAAAAAGCTTTTACCCCAGCGTCCGAAAACCCGAAAAAATCCATCCTCCCGTTACTGCGTGTTTTGCAGCAAGATCCATCCTCGCGTTTTTCCAATCCATCCAAAAGTGTTTTTCATGGCATAAATGATGCACGCAACTGCATCGAAAAGGGTGCCGGACAACAAATACGAGCATATACCTTAATATAAATGGCAATAACGGTTTAACCGAGTATTAACTTAATTAATCATTCTATCAACTATGAAAAAAAAGTACTTTTTCACCGCATTCGCTGCGGCTTTGCTTTTCGCAGGATTCGCCTTTACGGCCTGTGACGACGATGACGACAACAGCGCCCCCGGCACGAAGCCGACGATCAAGTTCGAAAACGTAATCCCGACGAAGAATTACGTTCAGAGCGGCACGTTCGCCGCCGTGGCTCCCGGTGCGACGACCTCGTTCACATTCCATGCGGCCAAAGGGCAGCGGCTGATGTTCGCCACCATGTATTCCTACTCCAACGACCTGTTCTTCGCCCCTGAGAATCCGGGTATCGCACTCTTCAACGATTCGGGCGTCCCCTATACCGGCGTCATAGCCAATGCCGTGAAACTCTGGGACAACGGAACCCGCGTCAATGAACAGCCCGGCCCCAGCGTCAACCATCCGGGCGTAGCTCAGGCCGGCGTAGTGAGCGAAGTGAACGGTACGGACACGGAGGGTCACACCTACCCGGCGGCTTCGAGCCTGCTTCAGGTAAGTCTGGCTTACGACGCCGTACAGTCGCTGTTCACCTGCACGATCTCCAACATCTCGAACGGCACCTCGAACGAGACTCCGCTCTCCGGCGGCGTATTCGTCGTATCGAACATGCTCGACGGCAAGCTGGTGGCGGAGAAGCCGTTCTTCAGCGTCGATCAGAAATCGGGCGTCGAGCTGACCAAGCTGGCCGAAGCGGGCAACGTCGATCCCCTGAAGTCGCTCGTAGCCGACCAGACGGGTATCATCACCACGCTGCACGGCGCCATCGTAGTGGTCTACACGGGCAACACCAACCCGATCTATCAGCTGGGACAGAAAGACGCCCAGCTCGGTCTGGCGGCTCTTGCACAGCGCGGCGATCCGGGACAACTGAAAGCTTCGCTCGAAAAGGTCCCGCAGGTACGCAAGATCTACACCATTACGCGCACCGCCCTGCCCGGCGAGAGCATGGAATGCACCTATGAGGCCGCGGCCAACGAAAAGGTAGCGTTCGCAACGATGTTCGGCTATTCGAACGACTGGTTCTTCGCCAACGGTCCCGAACTCAACGCCCTGACCAAAGGCGACGTAACGAGCAAGACCGTTCTGCTCGATGACGGTACGGCCGTAAGCCAGTACCCCGGTGCCGGCAATGCCCAGTCCATCTTCGGCGGAACGCTGATGCCCGAAGACAAGGCCATCAGCGCAGTCGGCGACACCTACCCGGTTCCCGCCGTCGACGGAATCGTCAAGATAACGATCTACTAAGGATCGTCGTGTGTGTGTTAATTGCGTCCGGAGCAGGAAACTGCTCCGGTTTTTAAACCCGTACAATCATGACAAACGACAAATCACAAGAAGGCAAGGTTACCGTTGCCGTAGAAAAAAAGACCTCCAAAATTCCCTCGATGGTCTACCTGAGCGCCGGTCTGGGCGCATTGGCGGTCTCGGCCTGCATGATGTTCCGCGGCCGTAAATCCGCAGCGCTGCTCGTCGGCCAGTGGGCCGCCCCGCTGCTGATCATGGGACTTTACAACAAGATCGTCAAGACCGAAGGTCACGACCGCCCCGAATCGGGGACGGACAAATTAAACCGAATCATTTAAAAACCACGATTATGGACAAGACAAACCAGATGCACGGAGAAAGCCGTGAACAGCAAAACGATACGCAGAGCGCCCCGATGCAAAACGGCAATACGAACGACCTCGACAGCCGGAGCCACAACCGCGACAACAGCGGCATGCACGCAGGCGGCACCGAAGGCAGCAGCTACCGGCAGCAGCCGGATAACAAGGAGCAATACGGCTCGAAGAAAGGCTCGTACTGGGAAGAGAAGGGCTCCGACCGGGAACAGAGCATCGGAAGCCGCATGAACGAGGAGAGTCTCAAGCAGAAACGATAGTCAGGCCGGCTTCCGGCATGTTCAACTTAATACAGCGAATATATGTTTTACCATTCCAAAGAACTCCAGTTCAAAGCGCGAGTATCGAGACCCGATCCCCGCTTCGCGCGGCTGCTGCTCGAACAATTCGGCGGCGGCAACGGCGAGCTGAAAGCCGCGATGCAGTATTTCGTGCAGGCGTTCGCCTGCCACAACCCCTATCCGGACAAATACGACATGCTGATGGATATCGCCACCGAAGAGCTGGGCCACCTCGAAATCGTCGGCGCCACGATCCAGATGCTGCTCGCCGGCGTCAACGGCAACCTGAAGGATGCGGCCGAGCGCAACGACGTCTTCGGCGAAAGCATTTCGAAGGACGATTTCATCCATTCGGCCTTTTCGATCAATCCGCAGTTCGGCGTACTGACGGGCGGCGGTCCGCGTCTCACCGACAGCAACGGCGTGCCTTGGCAAGGCTCCTACGTCAATGCCAACAGCGACTTGACGGTCGACCTGCGTTCGGACATAGCTGCCGAATCGCGCGCCAAGATCGTCTACGAATACCTGATGCAGTTCACCGACGACAAGGACGTGCTGGCCACGCTCAACTTCCTGATGACACGCGAAGTGGCGCACTTCCAGCAGTTCGAGGCGGCGCTGGGGACCATCCAGCCCAACTTCCCGCCGGGAGTGCTCCAGAGCGATCCCCGCTACAGCAACATCTACTCCAATCATTCGACGGGAGAGGATGCCCGCGGCCCGTGGAACGAAGGCGAAAGCACCGGACTGGGCGAAGAGTGGCTCTATGTCGAGGACCCGCGCGAGCAGGTGCTCGAAACCGACGGACTCACGCAGCTCAAACCGCAGGGAACACCCCGCACCGAAGCTTCGGTGCGCAGTGCGGACAAGAAACTCAGCAAGGAGCGCAGCGGCGAAATCCGCAAGGCGACGCCGGAGAAGAACCTCCGGTGGTGCGAGTACGATCCGCAAGACACCAAGGCGTCCCGCCGCCAGCCGGTCGAACAGGACTAAATATCCCGTCGGCCCGCTGGGTGTGAACGCTCCGGAATTTCAGCCGGAGCGTTCTTCCTGTTTTGCATGCGCTTTGCAGCAAAACACCGCAAACATCAAACACATATATCTATGAAAAACGGAGTAATGATGCAGTATTTCGAATGGAATCTGCCCAATGACGGTAAATTGTGGACGCAGTTGAAAGAGGACGCCCGACACCTGCACGACGTCGGCGTCACCTCGGTCTGGATCCCGCCGGCCTACAAGGCCGACGAACAGCAGGACGAGGGATACGCCGTCTACGACCTCTACGATCTGGGCGAGTTCGACCAGAAAGGCACCGTCCGCACCAAGTACGGCACGCGGCAGGAGCTGGAGGAGGCGATCGCGGCGCTGCACGCCAACGGGATTTCGGTCTATATCGACACGGTGATGAACCAGAAAACCGGCGCCGACTACACCGAAAAATTCATGGCCTGCGAAGTCGATCCCGAAAACCGCGAGCAGGTGATCGGCGCCCCCGTCGAAGTCGAAGGCTGGACCGGATACACCTTTCCGGGGCGCGGCGACAAATACTCCCCCTTCAAATGGCACTGGTACCACTTCTCCGGAACCGATCAGGTATACGAGACCGGCAAACGGGCCATCTACCTCATCCAAGGCGAAGGCAAGAAGTGGAGCGAAGGGGTCGACGGCGAGAACGGGAACTACGACTTCCTGATCTTCAACGACGTGGATTTCGACCATCCCGAAGTGATCGAGGAGATGAAACGCTGGGGCGCATGGATCGCCCAAACGCTCGATGCCGACGGCATGCGTCTCGATGCGCTCAAACACATCCGCAACACCTTTATCGGCGAATTCATGCACAGCGTCCGGGCTTCGCGCGGCAAGGAGTTCTACGCCGTCGGCGAATACTGGAGCGGCGATTTCGAGTCGCTGGAAGCCTACCTCGACGCCGTGGACCACCAGATCGACCTGTTCGATGCGCCGCTTCACTTCAAACTCTTCACCGCTTCGCAGCAGGGACGCGATTTCGACCTGCGGACGCTGCTCGACGACACCCTCGTGCGGAAATATCCCACGCTCGCCGTGACGTTCGTGGACAACCACGACTCGCAGCGCGGCAGTTCGCTCGAATCGCAGGTCAAGTCGTGGTTCAAGCCGCTGGCGTACGGCCTGATCCTGCTGATGAAGGAGGGGTACCCCTGCATCTTCTACGGCGACTATTACAGCATGAAGGGCGAAGCGTCGCCCCACCGGGCCGTTCTCGACATACTGCTCGACGCACGCCGCTCGCGGGCTTTCGGCGAGCAGACCGACTACTTCGACCATCCCAACACCGTGGGGTTCACCCGCGCAGGCGACGAGAAGCATCCGGATTCGGGACTTGCGCTGCTGCTCTCCAACGGCGAAGACGGCGAAAAGGTGATGTCCGTAGGCGTAACGCATGCCAATGAGACGTGGCACGAGATCACGGGAAGCTACGACGACGAAATAGTCATCGGAGACGACGGCAAGGCCCTCTTCAGGGTACACGGAGGAAAACTGGCCGTCTGGGTCAAAAAATAATGCGTCCCGTATAGCCCGAAACAGCCGAAAGAGCGGCCTGCCGGGCCGGAATGGTATACGTTTTGTATTCTTTCCGAGCAACGCCGCATATTGCGTCAACAGTGCGGCGTTACAAACTTGCTTTCGGCCGAAAGGTTTTTTCGGTACGAACGACAGCACAATGTCAAACTAAATTCTTTATCAGTCATGAAAGAGTCAACCAACAAGACCGCCGGCCGCACGCAGACCGGACAAAACAAATCGGCGACCAAGTCGTCCCGCACGACCACCTCGCACGCCAGCTCGACGAGCCGGGGAACCGCCAAAAGCCAGACGTCCGCCACGGGCCGCGTATCGCGCAGCAACAATCCCGAAGGACACAACCAGTACACCAAAAAATCGCAGGGCAACTGCTAACGACGCAGTTCGTCTTTCGATAGAGTGTCGCAAGGGACTGTCTGACCGGGTTCAGGCAGTCCCGTCTTTTATCCGCCGACCGTCCGGCAGACCTGCACGGGATTCACGCCGCCGGATCGTCCGGCAACAGGGCGGGCACCGATTTTGCACACACGATCAGAAACGGCTGAACGATGAAAAAGGCTTGGGCTTATATTCTTCCCACACTGCTCTGCTTCGTATTGGGAGGGCTGGTCGGATGGTGGCAGAACGACGCGATCCGCGAATGGTATCCGCATCTGGTAAAACCTGCGCTGACGCCGCCCAATGCGGCATTTCCCATCGCATGGAGCATCATCTACCTCTGCATGGGCCTCTCCGCCGGACTGGTTCTGACCTCCGCCTCGCCCCTGCGCCGGAGAGTTATGACGCTATGGTTTGCACAGCTGGGATTCAACGTGCTGTGGAGCATCCTCTTCTTCGTATGCCGAAGCCCCCTGCTGGGAATGATCGACATCGCGCTGCTCGACATTCTCGTCGCCGCCTACATTGCGCAGAGCGGGAAAATCCGGGCCGGAGCGGCGTGGCTCTTCGTTCCGTACCTCTGCTGGATACTCTTCGCCACCTATCTCAACGCCGGCATCCTCGCGGCCAACGGCACGGGGCTTTAACCTGCCGCACGGCCATCCGCCCGACACAGAAGAGGGCGCATCACCCGATCAGCAAATCCTCCAGACGGACTTTGGGAACATAGTGCGTCCCGTTTTTCCGGTAATAGGCGCGGTCACCGCCGGAGCCGATCTCCGTCAGCTCGATCTTCTCGATGCCCTTGCCGAGGGCGAGAATCAGCAGCGGCTCCGCATCCAGTCCGAACTCCCGCCTGATCTGCTCCTTGTCGAACGCTCCGATGCAGATGCCGTTCAACCCGATTTCGACCGCCTGCAACAGCATGCTCTGGGCTGAAATGCCCAGATCGATATCGACATAGCGGTCCTCGGCGACCGTCGAGCAGATGATGATGAAAGCGTTCGGCTCGGTCCCCGGCAGGGGCAGATGAAGTTCAGGCAAAGCCCCTCCCAGCCGGATATGGGGCAATACTTTGGGAGCCTCGTCCGCCAGTACGGGCCGGAAGCGCAGCACCTGTTGATTCCGCGCCGAGGGGATTTTGGCATTCACGCCGATAATGCGCCGGAGCTGATCCCCGCGCACGACGAACCGCGCGTCGTAACCGCGATGGCTCCGGTTTTTGAGCAGCAGCCTGCCCAGCGTCGCCAACGGCCTGCGATTGCGCGGCCCCGATGCCGTCCGGGCCAGATACTCCTCCATTTTCCGTCCTAAATAGTCGTCCGCCATTTTCTTCAGAATTAATCCGGAGACAAAGATACGCAAAATCACCGGACGAAAGAGCGGCATTTATTCACTATCTTTGCAGGAATCACCACCATGACGCAACGGAAAATCATACACATCGACATGGATGCGTTCTACGCCTCCGTCGAACAGCGGGACCACCCCGAATACCGGGGCCGACCGATCGCCGTCGGCCATGACGGCCCGCGGGGCGTCGTCGCCACGGCCAGCTACGAAGCCCGGCCCTACGGGGTGCGTTCGGCGATATCCTCCGCGCTGGCGAAACGGCTCTGTCCGAACCTGATCTTCGTGCCGGCGCGTTTCGACGTCTACAAGGAGGTGTCGCGGCAGATCCGCGCCGTCTTCCGCGACTACACCGAACTCGTCGAGCCTCTTTCGCTCGACGAGGCGTTCCTCGACGTGACGCACCTGCGCTCGGCGACCCTCGCCGCCCGCGAGATCAAAGCCCGCATCCTCGCCGAAACCGGACTGACCGCATCGGCCGGAATATCGGTCAACAAGATGCTGGCCAAGATCGCTTCGGACTACCGGAAACCCGACGGACTGTTCACGATCCCGCCCGGACAGATCGAAGAGTTCGTCGCGGCCCTTCCCATCGAGCGGTTCTTCGGCATCGGGGAGGTGACGGCCCGGAAGATGCACGGCATGGGAATCCATACGGGCGCCGACCTCAGGCTGCGGGACGAAGCGGAGCTGGTCCGCCATTTCGGCAAGGCCGGACACAGCTATTACGGCTATGCCCGCGGCATCGACGAACGCGAGGTCACGCCGAACCGCATCCGCAAATCGCTCGGCGCGGAGACGACCTTCGCCGAAGATACCGACGACCGGGAACAGCTGCGGCTGGAGCTGTCGGCCGTGCGCGAAGAGGTCTGGAACCGCCTGATGCGGCACGAATTCAAGGGAAAGACCGTCGTGCTGAAACTCAAGTTCGACAACTTCCGCCAGATAACCCGGTCGAAGACGCTTTTCGCTCCCGTCAATTCGGCCGAAACGCTCAGGCAGGTGTCCGAGGAGCTGCTGGCGGCGGTCGATTTCCGCGGACGGAAGATTCGCCTGATCGGCCTTACGGTCGGCAATTCGCCCGAAGCCTGCGCCGAGTGCGTGCAGCTGCGGTTCGATTTCGGGGAATCCGCCCGGAACGTTTAAACGACTTTTCGCACGACCGGCGGCAACACGGGAAGGGAAAAGACGATAATTGTTTAAAAAGAGACCGTTTATGGGGAGCGAAGCCCTTGCCCGATCATCGGGTTTTTAGTAATTTGCGCGAAATTTCGCAGGCCCCGCGCACCGGGCGGACAATCGCACGCAGACGCGTCGCCGCCTGACAAACACGGAATCAGTCACTCTGCAAATGCTGAAAAAGATACTGAAATATACGTTCCGGACGCTGCTCGTCATCCTCCTCGTCCTGATGCTGGTCCCCGCCCTGCTCTACATCCCGGCCGTTCAGGATTTCGTCCGGGGCAAGGCTGTCGGCTACGCATCCCGGACGCTCGGAATGGACCTCTCGGTGGAGCGTCTGCGGCTCTCCTTCCCGCTGCGGCTGTCCGTGGACAATACGCTGCTGACCGACAAGGGCGACACGCTCCTCTCCTGCGGACACCTTTCGCTGGAGGTCGCCGTGTGGCCCCTGCTCCGCAAAGAGGTCGCCGTGCGGAGTCTCGAACTGGCAAAACTCGCGGCGCATTACAGAGATTCCACGGCAGACATGGACCTGAAGGTCGCCGCCGGACAGTTCGCCGTGAACGACTGCCGGGTCGGCCTGCCGGCCAAAACGGTCGGCATTTCCCGCATCGCGCTGACGGACGGGGATGTATTTCTGAACACGGCGGAGAGCGCTCCCGCCGAAAAGGCGGACAGCGCCGCGGCCCTGCCGTGGCAGATCGACGTCGGAAAACTGACGGTTGCAAACCTCGCCTTCGGGATGCGGACCGCCCCCGCGGTAACCGACCTCTCCGTCCGCCTGCCGGACGGGGAGGTGGACAGCTGCCGGGTTCTGCTGGACAGCCGGCAGGTATCCGTGAAAAGCATCCTGCTGAACCGGGGCGGATACGCCTACCTGACGGCCCCGGCGGACGCCGGAGAAAAGGCTCCGGACAAGACGGCTGTTCCGGACAAGAGAACGGCCTCGAACAAAACGACGGCCCGGAGCAAAGCGGCGCCCTCCGACAAAACAGCGACTCAGGGCAAAGCGGCGCACCCCGATAAAACAGCGGCCGCCAACAACGCATCATCACCCCACGACGCAGCGGCCGACGACGGCGAAGCTCCCGCCCTGCCGTGGACCGTCCGGGTCGGCAGCGTCGCGCTGAACGACAACAGTCTCGAATACGGAACGCTGCACCACCGCCCCGCGGCGGGATTCGATCCGGCGTTCATCGTCCTCTCGCCGCTCGACCTGTCGGTCGATTCGATCTACAACCGGGGCGCCGACATCGCCCTTCGGATCCGCCGGCTGGCGTTCACCGAGCGCAGCGGGTTGTCCCTACGGAATGCCGCCGGAGCGTTCGCAATGGACTCCACCGGCATTTCGCTCTCCGGGTTCGAGCTTGCGACGCCGCTTTCCGGCATCCGGGCCGAGGCGCACGCCGGAGCCGGAATCATGCGAATGGCGCCCGACACCCCGCTGACCGCCGACCTCTCGGCGAGCCTGAATACGGAGGAGATAAAACTGCTCTATCCGCAATTGATTCCCGCCGTGCTGGACGACCGGATCGTCCGGATCAAGCTTTCGGCGGCGGGAACGCTGGGCGACATCAAAAAGGCGGGGCTGGACATCTCGTCGCCCGGACATATCGACCTTGCGGTGAACGGCACCGCGAAAAACCTGCTCGCCCCGAAGCGGCTGGAAGCCGCGGCCCGTTTCGAAGGGGAGTTCCGCGACATGGCTTTTCTGCTGGAGATGCTGCCCGACACAGTCCTGCGGCGGCGCGTGACGATTCCCGAACGGCTCACGCTCCGCGGAGCGGCGGACGCGGACCGGGGACTTTACTCGCTCGCTTCGACGCTGACCGCCGACGGCGGCCAACTGACGCTGAACGGCCGGATCGAACCTGAAAAACAGATATACGATGCGGAAGTCCGGTGTGACAGCCTTCCGCAGAACCGTTTCCTTCCGGCCGACTCGCTGGGCGCACTGGATTTCACGCTGACGGCCGGGGGCACCGGATTCGATCCGTTGCTGCCGCAGACACGGGGAAGCGTCCGGATGCGGATCGGCCGCGCGGAGTACCGGAGCCATGATTTCGGCGGAATAGAGCTGGATGCGGACCTCGAAAACCAGCACCTCTCCGGCCGCCTTTACGACCGCGACGAAGCGCTCCGTCTGCTACTGTCCGTTTCGGGAACGCTGACGGAGCGGGAACAGCGGATCGGCGTGTCGGGCAATGTCTTCGACTTCGATCTGGCCGACATGGGAATCACTCCGGAGCAGATCGGCGGATCGTTTGCGCTCGACGCCGACGCTTCCGCTTCGGATGCCGGCGGCATGGCCGCACGTCTCACGCTGGACAGCATCGTAATCCGCAGCAAAAACCGCACGGACCGCATCCGCCGGACGAACGTCACGTTCGGCACCGACACCGCAGCCACCCGCGCCGGACTGACCTCCGGCGATCTGACGCTCTCGTTCGCCGCCCCCGAACCGCTCGATTCGCTGACCGCCGCCGCGTCCCGGAGCGCCGGGGTGCTGGCGCAGCAGATCCGCTCGCAGCACGTCGATATGGATTCGCTCAAAACGGTCCTGCCCGATTTCGGACTGCGGGTCTCGGCAGGACGCGACAACATCCTCAGCAGTTTCCTGAGAACCAAAAGAATCGCTTTCAGCAACCTCGACATCGCCGGCACGAACTGCGACTCCCTGCCCGTATCGCTCCGGATGCGCGTGGAAAAACTGGCATACGGCAGCATCGTTCTCGACACCCTGACGGCATCCGCGGTGCAGAACGGGAGCCGGCTGGAATATGCCCTCCGCGTGGCGAACGCCCCCGGAAATCTGGACAACATAGCCCTCGCGGGAGTGTACGGCCACGTCGTACGGAACACGGGAGCGGTGAATTTCTACCAAAAGAACCGCGCAGGCCGGGAAGGATTCCGCTTCGGGGTGGACGCAGCGTGGAACGACAGCCTGATCCGTGCGTCCGTAACGCCCCTCGCCCCGGTATTCGGCTCCGAGCCGTGGACGGTGAATCCCGGCAATTATCTCGTCTACCGGTTCGACGGAAACCTGAGCGCCGACCTCGACATGACTCACGGCGACCAGCGGTTTGCGATCCATACCGTTCCGGAAACCGACTCGCTCCGCGGCATCCGGCTCGACATCGCAGGGCTGAACATCGGCGGGGCGCTGGCGATGCTCCCCTCCGCCCCGCCCGTCGGCGGCGTGCTGGGCGCCGCCGTGACCCTGAACACGGGCGCCGACTCGCTGGCCGTCCGGGGCGACGTCTCCGTCGCCGGACTCTCGTACGACAAGCAGCGCTTCGGGGACGTCGGGCTGGGCGTACGCTATGCACAAGGGCGGGAACAGCAGGCCGACGTGCGGCTCACGCTGGACGGCGCCGACGTCCTGACCGCGCGGGGCGACTACTGCAAAGAGCGGGAAAGCCCGCTCGACCTCACGGCGTCGATCCCCGGATTCCCCCTGCAGCGGGCCGACGTCTTTCTGCCCGCCGACATGCTCCGTCTCTCCGGCATACTCTCCGGGAAGCTCCACGCGGGCGGAACGCCGCAACGGCTGCAGCTGAACGGCGGCCTGCAGTTCGCACAGACGGAGGTCCGCGTGCCGATGATCGGCACTTCGTTCCGTCTCTCTTCCGACACGATCCGCATCGACGACAGCCGGGTCCTGTTCGACGACTTTGCGGTCACCGCCCCCAACAAAAGCCCGCTGACGATCGGAGGCTACGTCGATCTGACCGACTTCGGCCGCATAACGGCCGACATCGCGCTGCGGGCATCGGATTTCCAGTTCGTGAACGTGGCCCGGAAGGAGGGAACGGCCGTCTACGGGAAAGCCTATCTCGATCTGGACGCGACGGCCAAAGGCCCTCTGGACGAACTCGTCGTCCGCGGCAGCGTCGCACTGCTCAAAAACACCGACATCAACTATGTCATGCAGGATTCGCCGATGGACGTGAAGGAGCGTCCGCAGAACATCGTGACCTTCGTTTCGTTCCGCGACATGGACAACCAAAGCTTCGCCGAGGCCACCCCGACGGTGCGGATCGGCGGCATGGACATCCTCCTGAACGTCGACATCAACGACGACGTCCAAGCCGCCGTGGACCTCTCCGCCGACGGCAGCAACCGGATAGATCTGCAGGGCGGCGGCAACCTGACCTTCACGATGAATCCGCTGGGAGACGTCAGCCTGTCAGGCAAATACGTCCTTTCGGGCGGGACGGTGCGCTACAATCCGCCCGTGATCTCCCAGAAGATATTCAAGATCACGCCGGACAGCTATGTAGACTGGGTCGGAAACGTCGCCGACCCGGCCTTCAACATTACGGCGGTCGAAACCGTCCGGGCCAGCGTCTCCGCGGACGGGCAGGATTCGCGCTCGGTGAATTTCAACATCTCCATCAATATCCGCAATACGCTGAACGACCTCGAAGTCAGCTTCGGGCTGTCCGCCCCCGAAGACCTCACGATGCAGAACCAGCTCAATTCGCTGACGGCCGAACAGCGGGCCAATCAGGCGATGAACCTGCTCATCTACAACACCTACACCGGTCCGGGAACGACCGCCAAGGTCAGCACCGAGAACCCGCTCAACTCGTTCATACAGAAAGAGCTGAACCAGTGGGCGCAGAACAACCTGAAGGGCGTGGACCTCAGCTTCGGCATCGACTCCTACGGCGAGGACGACCCGAACGGCCAGCGGACCGATTATTCGTACCGGCTGTCCAAAAGTCTCTTCAGCAACCGCGTGCGCGCCGTCATCGGGGGCAAGTTCAGCACCGACGCCGACCCGTCGCAGAACCTGAAGGAGAACCTGATTGACGACATTTCGCTCGAATACATGCTGACCAAACGCGACAACATGTATCTGAAGGTCTTCCGCCACACCGGCTACGAAAGCATCCTCGAAGGCGAGATCACCGAGACGGGCGTGGGCTTCGTCATCCGGAAGAAACTGCTCCGGCTGGGCGACCTGTTCAAACCGATGCGTCCCAAAGCGGAAAAGGAAAAACAAAAACGAAACGAGTCCGATGCGCGTCAGAAATAGCTGCATACTCCTCTGCGCCGCACTGCTCGCGGCGGCCTGTTCCACGACCCGGCGTCTGGGAACGGACGAAGTCCTATACACGGGAGTTAGGAAGATCCGGATCGAACCCGATTCGGGCGTCGTGCTCTCCGCAGCGGCCGAATCGGCCGTGAAGGAGCCGCTCTCCGTGGCCCCGAACAACCCGCTTTACAGCCCCTATCTCCGCACGCCGCTGCCGATCGGCCTTTGGGCCTACAACTACCTCTACACGCCGAAGGAGAAGGGATTCAAATACTGGCTCTACAAGCGGCTGGCCAAACAGCCCGTGCTGATCTCCAAGGTACAGCCCGGACTGCGGACCAAAGTCGCCGAGCAGGTGCTCGAAAACTACGGTTATTTCGGCTCCCAAGCCGAAGACTCCCTGCTCTACCGCAAGCACGGCAGAAAGGCCAAGGTCTATTATACGCTCCGCATCGCGCCGCCGTGGTACTACTCGAACATCTCCTACCCGCAGGCCGGGGGCAGCCTGCAGCCCCTGATCGACAGCATGCGGGCGACCTCCCTGCTGCGGGTCGGGGCGCAGTACAACATGGACTCGCTGACGCTCGAACGCAAGCGCATATCGCAGCTGCTGCGCAACAGGGGCTATTATTATTTCCGGCCCGAATACATGGAATACCTCGCCGACACGACCGTCGAACGGCGACGGGTCGACCTGCGGCTGAACCTCAAACCGAACGTCCCGGAGGTGGCCCTCAAACCCTACCGCGTGGGCGACATCACGGTCCGCCTCACCAACATCAAGCCCGGTCCGGCCGATACGTTCCGCCTGCGGGACGTGCGGGTCATCGCCCAAAGGCCGATGAAAATACGCCCGAAGATACTCTCTCGGACGCTCTCGCTCGAACCCGGCCAGCTCTTCACTGTGGACGCTCAGAACCGCACGCAGACCGCCCTCAACAAACTGGGCATTTTCCGCTCGGTCAATCTGGGCGTCACGCCGCTCGACTCGCTGCGGGGCGCCGACACGCTGGACGTGGTCATCGACGCCCAGTTCGACTATCCGCTGGAAGCGGCGCTGGAGACCGACGTAACCTCCAAGTCGAACAGCTTCATCGGTCCGGGCATCACCTTCAAGGTCAGCAACAACAACCTCTTCCGGGGCGGCGAGGTGCTCGCCGTGAAGCTGAACGGCTCGTACGAATGGCAGACGGGCAACAAGAACTCCGGGGGCCGTTCGTCGCGGCTCAACTCCTACGAACTGGGGCTGAACGCCAACCTCAACATTCCGCGGCTGCTGCTGCCGTCGTTCGCAACGCGCAGGCTGAGATACCCCGGCAGCACGACGTTCCAGCTGGGCGTGGACCTGATGAACCGCCCCAGCTTCTTCCGGCTGATCGCCTTCAGCGGCTCGGCGGGCTACAATTTCCAGACTTCGCCCTACAGCCGCCATTCGCTGACCGTATTCAAGCTGACCTACAACAAACTGCTGCACACGACCGAAGCTTTCGACAAGACGATGGACGAGAATCCGGCGATCGCCATGAGTTTCCGCAACCAGTTCGTT
>OCHL01000903.1_pt1 | contig 22877 bp, 20 predicted proteins | sample 1538421 | NCBI WGS metagenome assembly OCHL01 (sample SAMN04571690, study PRJEB22368) | human gut metagenome | biome: human gut; material: stool | host: Homo sapiens | place: Luxembourg | collected 2012-06-01 | reverse complement strand
AAAAAGAGTTGCGTTAGCAACTCTCAAAGGAAAAATTTATTTTTCCTATTTTTTACTAAAGAAGAAATAATAAAAAATGATTACGACTTATCTATTAACAAATATAAAGAAATTATAGTTGAAAAGAAAGAATATGAAGACCCAAAAGTTATTCTTAAAAGAGTAATTGATATGGAAAACGAACTTCAACAAAAACTAAAAGAGTTGGAGGGATTATTGTAATGAAGAAAATTATAGAATTCTGTAAAGTGTCAGGAAGTTCAGTAAAGACTTTTGAAGGAAAAAGAAGATATATTGCAACTGGTGATGTTATAGAAAATGAAATTAGTAGTTTTATAGAAGTAACATTTGACAATAAACCTTCACGAGCTAATCAAAATGTTAAAGTTGGAGATGTTTTATTTGCTAAAATGCAAGATACACTTAAAGTAGTAATGATAGATAAACAGAATGTAAATAATATATACTCAACAGGATTCTTTGTCATAGAACCAAAAGATAATGTGAAAAGTAAATTTTTATATTGGCTATTTAATTCTATTAGTTTTAATGAACAAAAAGACAAAAACTGTAAAGGAGCAACACAAAAAGCATTAAATAATGAAGGATTATCTAAAATTACAATAAAAAAATTGCCTTCTTTAGAAGAGCAAGAAGAAATTATAAAAAAATTAGATAAAATCGAAGAAATAATAGATATAAGAAAAAAACAGACTGAAGAATTAGATGAATTAATTAAATCTCAGTTTGTCGACATGTTTGGAAATCCGATAGAAAATTCTAAGAATTTTACTATAAAAAAATTGGGAAATATTTGTAAAATATATAGAGGGGCTTCACCAAGGCCAATAAATAAGTATTTAAATGGAACTGTTCCGTGGATAAAAATTGGAGATGCAACAAAAGGAGATGGCATTTATCTAAATAACACAAAAGAAAAAATAACTGAAGAAGGTGCTAAAAAAAGTAGATTAATAAAAAAGGGTGGATTAATATTTGCAAATTGTGGGGTATCTCTAGGTTTTGCTAGAATAATAAAATTTGATGGTTGTATTCACGATGGTTGGCTAGCTTTTGAAAATTATGAAGAAGTATTGAATCCAATATTCTTTTTGCAATCCTTAAATTTTTGTACAAAGCATTTTAGAGCGATAGCGCCAGATGGCACACAACCAAATTTAAATACAGATATTATGAAAAATTATATGCAAATTGTACCAGATATGAAGAGACAATTAGAGTTTGCTGAGTTTGTAAAAAAAACTGATAAACAAAAATTTGAAATACAAAAGAGTTTGGAAGAAATACAAAAACTACAAGAAAGCTTAATGAATAAATATTTTGGATAGGAGTTAATTTATGATACAAATAATAACAGGAGATTATGAAAGAAAAAAAGAATATCAAGAAGACAGTAAATATTGCATTAGTGATTTTAAAGAACCTAAATCCTTTGATGATTTTGAAATTAATATTTTAGATTTGAGTTTTAGTGAACTATGGGAAAATAATGACAATTCTACAGGAAGTATCAATTTTATTAAAGATATAACACATTATAAAAATATAATTAATAATAGCAATGAAGCTAAGATAGTAGTTGTATTACCGCAAAATAACTATTTTAGATATAATTATTATTCACGAGAATATCATTATGGAGATTATTTGAAAAATTTAACTAAATTAATTGAACAAATAGTTTTAAATAATATTTATGCATATGCTTTTCAATTAGAATTTGAAACTACAAAAACTACCTTAAATAAACTAGAAAGTAGTGCAGACTTTCATTTTCCTGATATAGCATTTGAAAAAGAAAATATAATTCTAACTTCGGATAAATCAAATAAAATAACTACAGTTAATATTAAAGAAAGATTGTATTATACAACATTAAATATATTCGAAAGTAAGGTAATATTAGAGGAGTTTTTGTATAAGACGAACATATTAAATGATGATATTGATGCAAAGCCTGAATGGATAGACAAAATTAATATATTTGATGATGTTGAAATAAAAAACAACATACATCAAATAGAAGAAGAAATTACAAAAAAAGAAAAGCAGAAAGAAGAAGAGATAGAAAAGTTGTTAGAAAATGAAAAAATTAAAAGCATTTTATATCAAACTGATAAGAAATTGCAGAATGAAGTTATTGAAATATTAAACGAAATTTTAGAATATAGAGATGATAATTTTATTGATGAAATGGAAGAAGATTTTAGAATAAAAAAAGATGATGTAACTTTTATAATAGAAACAAAAGGGTTGTCAAGAAATATAAAAGGTACAGATGTTAATAAAACGTTTAATCATGTATTAATGTATGAAGAAAAAATAGAGCAATGCAATAGTCAAGAAAATGTAAAAGGAATATTTATTGTAGCAACTCAAAGAGAAAAAGAAATAGAAGAAAGAGAAGAGACACCTGATAGGCAAATAAAAATTGCAGAAAGAAACAATATATTAATTATTAGAACTGAAACATTATTAAAACTTTATGAACAATTTAAAAGGAAAGAAATGAATACGGAGGATATTATAAAAATATTTAAAGAACAAAAAGGAGAATTAAAAATTAGTTAGGAGTAAAATATGTCAAATTTTGATTTTTTAAAGCAAACGGAAATATTCAGAAGCTTTGCAGATGCTTCAATAGAAGCAGAAAATGGAATAGGATTAAATACAGTAACATGTAGTATATTAAGTAGAAGGGCATTAGAACTTGCAGTAAAATGGTTATATGCTAATGATATGGACTTAAAGATGCCATATCAAGACAATATATCGACATTAATTCATGAAATTTCATTTAGGAACATACTAGATGCAAAACTATTTCCACAAATTAAATATATTATAAAACTTGGTAATTTTGCTGTGCATAATAACAGGAAAATAACAAGACAAGAGGCAGTAATGTCTTTAAGATATCTATTTAATTTTATGCAATGGATATCTTATTGTTATGGACAAGACTACCAAGAATTAAAATTTGACGAAACTATTTTACCAAAAGAAAACGCTAATATTTTAGCAGTTAAAGAAAAAGAGAATCTATATGAAGAATTAAGTAAAAGAGATAAAAAATTAGAAGAAGCGATAAAAGAGAATAATGAATTAAGAAAACAAATAACTGAAAATAGAGAGAATAAGAAAAATGTTTATGATTTTAAAGTAGAAAATATATCAGAAGCAGAAACAAGAAAGAGATATATAGATTTAGAATTAAAGCTGGCTGGATGGGATTTTGATACAAATATGACAGCAGAATTAGAAGTATCAGGAATGCCAAATAATGAAGGAATAGGATATGTTGATTATGTATTATTTGGAGAAAATGGATTACCACTTGCTGTAGTAGAAGCAAAGAAAACAAGTGTAGATGCAAGAGTTGGTCAAAATCAAGCAAAACTATATGCGGATTGTATTGAAACAGAACATCATCAAAGACCAGTTATATATTATACAAATGGATATGAAATATATATGTGGGACGATAAAGAATATGCACCAAGAAGAGTTAGTGGTTTCTATACACAGGATGAATTGCAACTACTTATTGATAGAAGGAAAAACAAACAAAGTTTATTACATGTATATTTAGATCCAAATATTGCAGGAAGAGAGTATCAATTAGAAGCTATAAAAAGTGTATGTGAAACTTTTGAGGAAGGACATAGAAAAGCTCTTCTGGTTATGGCTACCGGTACAGGAAAAACAAGAACAGCAATATCAATAGCTAAAGTATTAACAGAACAAAATTGGGCTAAGAATATACTATTTTTAGCAGATAGAACTGTACTTGTAAAACAAGCAAAAAACAACTTTAATAAATTATTACCTAATATGTCGGGCTGTAATTTATTAAGTTCAAAAGAAAATCCGGAAGAATCAAGAATTGTATTCTCAACATATCAAACAATGATGAATGCAATTGATGATATCAAATCTAAAACTGGAAATAAATTATTTACTCCTGGACATTTTGATTTAATAATTGTGGATGAAGCACACAGAAGTATATATAACAGATATCAAGCAATATTTGAATATTTTGATGGATTGGTTGTAGGGCTTACAGCAACTCCTAGAAGTGATGTTGATAGAAATACATATAGATTTTTTGAAATAGAAAACAATGTTCCTACATATGCTTATGAATATGAACAAGCTGTAAAAGATGGATATTTAGTAGAATACCATTCTATATCTACAAGTACAGACTTTATGGATAGGGGAATTAAATACAACGAATTATCCGACGAAGAAAAAGAAGAATATGAAAACTTATTTGAAGAAGATGAAGCACCTGAAGAAATAAATGCAGCTGCAATAAATAGTTGGTTGTTCAATAGAGATACTATTAAGAAACTTATAGAATTACTAATGGAAAAAGGAATAAAGGTTGAAGGTGGAGATAAGTTAGGGAAAACAATTATATTTGCAAAAAACCATAGACATGCACAAAAAATAGAAGATGTATTTAATGAATTATATCCATCGTACAAAGGTGAATTTGCAAAGTTAATAGATAATCAAGTAAAATATAACGACACTATAATAGACGATTTTTCAAAGAAAGATGATTTCCCTCAAATAGCAATATCAGTTGATATGCTAGATACAGGAGTAGATGTTCCAGAAGTAGTAAATTTAGTGTTCTTTAAACCAGTAAAATCTAAAATTAAGTTCTGGCAAATGATAGGAAGAGGAACAAGACTTTGTAAAGATTTATTTGGAATAGGACAAGATAAAAAAGAGTTTTACATTTTTGATTATTGCAAGAATTTTGAGTTTTTTTCTGTAAATGCAAAGGGAATAGAAACGTCATCTCAAATTAGCCTTACAGAAAAAATATTTAATTATAAACTTGACTTGATTGTTGAATTACAGCATATGAAATATCAATCACAAGAAGGCTTTAAACAATATAGAGAATCTTTAATTAATGAATTTATTGAAGAAATATCTAAACTAAATAAAGATAGTTTTATGGTAAAAGCAAAACTATATTATATTGATCAATTTTCTAAGAAAGAAAATTGGAATTACTTATCTATATTAGATGCGACAAATATAAAAGAAAATATTACACCTATTTTATTTGCATCAGATGAAAATGAAGATGCAAAGAAGTTTGATAACTTATTATATGGGTTACAAGTAAAAAGGATGAATAATCAAAAAACAAATAGAATAGAAGAAAATATTTCTAGTTTGGTAGCTGAACTTGAAAAATTAGGAACAGTTCCAAAAGTAGTAGAAAAACAAGAATTAATTATAAAGGTAGCTGAAACAGATTATTTAAGTAGAGCAGGTTTCTTTGATATTGAAAAAGTAAGAGAAGAATTAAGAAATTTAATTCAGTACATAGATCCATATATGAGACCACCAGTATATTCGGATTTTGAAGATACATTAATGGAAGTAAGTGAAGAGTATGTATATTTGAGCAGTGGAAATGATTTTACTAATTATAAGAAAAAGATAAGCAAATATTTCAATAGTAATCTAGATAATATAATTGTTTGGAAAATAAGACATAATGAAAAAATAAATGAAGTAGAAAAGAAAGATTTAGAAAGAATACTATTTGAAGAACTTGGTACTAACAAAGAATTTGAAAATGCCTATGGAGATAAAAATGTAGTAGAAGTCGTCAGAAATATTGTTGGATTAGATCCAGCGACAGCAAGTGAAATTTTCTCAAAATATATAAATGAGAATCAATTAAATATGAGACAAATTCAATTTGTTAAATTATTAATTGATTATGTTATAAAGAATGGAACAATTGATATGATTGCATTAACAGAAGATCCATTTAGAGCTGTAGGGGAAGTTGGAGAACTATTTGAAGATAAATATAGTACATTTATGGAAATAAGGAAAGATATTGAAAACATAAATGAGAATGCTAAAGAATTAGCATAGATGAGGTAAAAATTGGGGGATTATAATGAATAATCTAAGTTTAACAGCATGCAGTATATGGATAAGGGAAAAAAATCCTAGTAAAAAGAATACTGTAAATATAGTAAATTTAAATAAAAAAATTAAGGGTAAAAAAAAGGAATATGATGATTTCTTTGACTTATTAAAAGATTTTTGTGAAAAATATAGTAGGAAATTTGTCTTAAATGATTATGAGCAAAAAATGTTTAAAGTAGAAACAGATAATATAATTGTAGAAGAAAATGAAAAATTTAGATATACATATATTGATATTAATTCTGGAGGTTATGGAATAGAAGCTAATATTGTGAATACAAAGACTAATAAAATTTTGTATACTAGAAAAAAAGAACACGCAGAGACTATACATTTTAGAGTATTTTTTGCTGTGCCAAAAGGTGATGATACATGTAAAGGTATTATTATATTTCAAAATATTGGACAATATGGAATAAAAACAATAACTACAGATTATTTAAGAAAATTTATTAATGATGAATTGAATTTATATACCACTACAGGAAATATTTGCCCTCAAGTTTTTGTAAAAAAGCTCTTGGATAATAATGGATTGATGAAAATTATATACACAAGAAATAATATTTCAAATGACAAAGCTGATACAGATACTATGGGATATGGTAAAGAAGAACGAATAATAGCTGGATTTTCAAATATTAAAAAATGGAAAGAAATGATTTCAGGGTATTTTAATGGTAACAGTAGAATATATGAATTCGAAGACATAGATTATAGTGGAGTAAAATTTGTTACATCTATATATGGAAGAACAAGGACTATAAATATAAATAATATAAATAATCTAAGTATTATTGAAGGTATTCCGGATGAAGTAACAAACAGTTTTGGAGATATAGATGATCAAAAACTAAAAGAGCATTTTATTAAGGTTACTAAAGAATATTTAGAACATATGGTTTATAACAAAATATAAGAGGTGAATTATGAAATTAAATATAGCTTTTTCTTTGATTATATTAAGTTTAGTTATATTATTTATTTATGGAATAAAGAGAAATAATAATTTTATAAATATATTTAAAATAGTAACAGATCATTTCAAAATATTCGATGGAGCAAAAAAACATATAATAGTACTTTACTTTGTTCCTGTACTTACTGCAATAGGGATATCAATATTATATACATTTTCTGATTCTATGGTTGAAGCTATAATGGTTGTTATTTCAGTTGTAATATCAGCATTATTATCATTTCAGGGAGGAATATTAAACATAGAGTCAAATAAAAATGAAGGAAGAAAAAAAGTAATATTAGAAGAAACAAACGCTTCGATAAATTTTACGGTTCTTATTAATATTATTTTAGTATTTTTCATGTTGATTTATGTAGCAATAGATAATAGTATTTTTAGAACGATTTTTACAGCTATTATTTCTTATATATTATTAATTACTTTTTTAACAATAATGATTATTATTAAAAGAATAAGAATATTGTTTAAACAAGATGATTAAAAGCTAAATAAATATAGAAGACTTTTTTGAAGCTATGGCATGAGATAATTATTTTTATAATAGATTAATACAACTAAAATCTTTTTTAGAAACAAATTGCAATAAAATTAATAAAAACTTTCTTTTTTGGAAATAATATGATATAATAGTATTATAATCTAAAAAGGAGAGTTTTTTATATGTTAGGAGATAAAATTAAATTATATAGAGAGAATAAAAAAATGACTCAAAATGAAATTGCTAATATACTAGATGTAAGTCCAGCTACAGTTTCAAAATATGAGTCAGGTGCTTTAGAACCAAATATTGAGTCTTTAAAAAGATTAGCTGAATTGTTTGAAATATCAATTGATGAGTTATTAAATGATGAAGAAGATAAATTTGATATTTCAAAAATAAATGTATTAGATATACTTAGAGAACAAAAAGAAATGAAATTAAAAGGAAATTTATATCATCGAACTCAGGTTTCGTTTGCATATAATACAAATCACATTGAAGGAAGTACATTAACGGAAGACCAAACAAGATATATTTTTGAAACAAATACTATTTTATTTGAAGGTGATACAATTGCAAAAGTAGATGATATATTAGAAACAGCTAATCACTTTAAATTAGTTGATTATATGTTAGATGTAGCAGATAAAAAACTAACAGAAAAGCTGATAAAAGAATTTCATAAGATTTTAAAAGATGGTACTTCAGATAGTAGGGTAGAATGGTTTAATGTTGGAGAATATAAACAAAGAGCTAATACAATAGGAAGTGGAATTAAGACAACATCACCTAATAATGTTGAAAAAGAAATGTCAAAATTAATTGATTGGTATAATTCACTTAAAAATGTTACTATAAAAGATATAATTGAATTTCATTATAGATTTGAGAGTATACATCCATTTCAAGACGGTAATGGTAGAATAGGAAGAATTATTATGTTTAAGGAATGCTTGAAAAACAATATTGTTCCATTTATTATACAAGATGCAGATAAATTATTCTATTATAGAGGATTGAAAGAATACAAAAGTGAAAAAGGATATTTAACTGATACATGCTTAAATGCACAAGATCAGTATATTAAAATGATAGAATATTATTTAAAATAATAAAAGAAGGAAGCAAGTATGGAGTTAGATAAAATATTATTAGAACAAGATATTACCTATGAAAAGATTAAAGAATTTATTAATTCGGAAGACGAGGATAATTATTATAAAATATTATCAAGAATTAGTAGATTCCCAGAAAATGATGCAAAGATTATATGCAAAGAAATTATAAATAATTCCAAGAATGAAGATATAATAGATAGAGCATGTATGGAGATAATTACGTTTATACAATATGACTATGATTATTATAAAGAAATAATAAATATTAATGCAATAAAAAATATTGATGGAACATGGAATGATGAAATTAAGGACAGATTATTAGATGATTCGGAAAAAGCAATAGTAAGCGTATTTGAAGATTTTTCTAAAGAGCTGCCAAAAAGTATACATTATGATATTAAAATTATAACAAGATTATTAGACAAGTATGATGAAAAATATATTAAAAATTTGAAAATAGATAAAAAGAGTTTAATTGAAGTATGTAAGAAAATAAATTACATAATGACAATAAATGTAAAAAATGTTTTAAAATTCTTTTATTGTATAAGCAATGAATATAAATTAAATTCAGGTGAAATCAGCTTTTTTTTAGATGCTTTTTTTTCAAATTATCCAAGCGTTTGTAAGACATTTATTGAAGAAAATAAAGATTATAACTCAAAAACGATATTTATAAAAAATTTAAAGATTAAAGTAGAACAACATGATAAAGAAGAAAAAATAAAGTATGATATGGAAATTTTTAAACCAGATACAAAAAGAATGATTGAGTATAGAAAATTTCAATTTAAACAAAACAAAGAAATCAATAAACTAGCTAGTAAAAAATCTATATTCGGAAGTTTATTTAAGTCAAATACAATATTATATGGAAGAAAATATGGATTAGCTGTTGCAACAAAAGACAGCAAAGAAATATCTGTAGGAAGTTTGCATGAATTTAAATATGAATATCCGTATCCAATAGAATACTTAGTTGATCCCGTAGAATATATAGAAAAAATAAATTCGTTAAAAAATCTAGGAAGAGGTAAATAGAATGAGATTAATACTGAAAGATTATATCGAAACATTAAAAGAAGAGATAGAATTAGAAACTTTGTTAGAGAATATATTAATAATGAATGATTTTAAGGATATTGTACGACCACAAAAAGGAGTAACTCAACACGGAGTTGACTTTAGTGCAAAGAAAGATGGAATAATATATTTATTTGTATTAAAACAAAAAGATATAGATAAAAATAACTGGAATGCAGGAAACAATGCTGTTAGGCCAACATTAGATGAAATACAAGATGTTTATATACAAGATAGAATAAAAGATCCTAATAGTAAAATAAATATTGTAGTTTGTACAAATGGGATTATAAAACAAAATGTTCAAGCAGTTTGGAATGGTTATATAAATAGAAATTCTACGGACAATACAAAGTATTTATTCTGGGGAATAGATGAACTTACATCTATGACAGAACAAGTTTTGCTAAATGAATATTTATTTGAAGATGATATAAAAAGCGATTTACGAAGAAGTTTGTACTTTTATGAGGAAGATGTTAATTTTGTATATTACAAAAAATTATTAGAAAAATTAATATTAAAGATTAACATATCAGATAGAAGAAAAAAGATATATAAAAAATATTTAATAGTGTATTTGCTAATTAATAAAATGTGCATTGCATATGCATCAGAGAAAAACATTAAGTTGGCAGAAAAAATGTCTGAAAAAGCATTAATTGTTTTCTGGAATTTTATAATAAAAAATAATTTATATGAAAAAATTGAAGAAATTGATACATTAATTATGCTATATAAACAATATGAAAATTGTTGTGAAAACTATTTAGAAGAAATAAAAAAGGTATATAATTATAGCCCAAGTTTTCCAATTTATAGTCCATTAGAATATAGAATTACAATTTATGAAGTGATAGGATTTATTTCATCATATACATATTATTTATATTATTATTATGGCAATATAAATCAAGTTATAGAAAATGTTAATATATTAATAACAATTATTAATAATAATGCTGGTTTTTTCTATCCTGTATTTGATTTAAATTCTATAGAGATAAACACATTAATTTTTTTATTAAAAGAGATTGGAAATAAACAGGCAGAAGCTTTAGTAAATGTTCTGATAAATAAAATGATATATAGAATGAATATATCAAAATATTATCCTGTTGAATATGAAAATTATGACAAAGCATTACAAATTGAATTTAATGAAGAAGTAGATGAATTTAATGCAAGTGTATTAATTACAAATTTATTAGAATGGATGTATGTTTTTAAAAATCAAAAAGGTATAGATGATGTTGTAGAATATCTGAAGAAAAAATTCCCTAATTTAACTCTTAATACACTTCAAATAGATTTAAAATCTGAAAATTACTATTTTGAAGGAAATATATATGATTCAATAATATCATATGTATTGGATTATGGAGAGAAAATAATGGACGTAAAAACTGCAATAAAAAAAATACATGATAATAATAAAATAGATGAATATAATTTTTATAAATATGATTCACTCCCAATATTATTTATTACAGCAAGAAATTATAGAATACCGTTACCTTCAAATATTATTTATAAGTTTTTAGAAGAAAATAATAAAGAATAAATAGCTTAAATAAAAAGTGTGAAAAATGACATTTGAGTAAAAGAGTCAAATTTCACACTGTTTTATTATAGAGTATTGTCAAAGTGTAATTTTAAGATTTTAAAGTGCAAATTTTGCACTTTAAAAAATGTATATTAAAACTCTTAAAAAATGTATATTGGAATACAATTAATTTTCAAAACATCCACCAATCAGCTGCACTCCATCAACAAAACCATTTCTATAATACTTCTCATTCCAATAAAAAATATAATCCATAAAATTTTCATCCAATTTACTTAATTGTTTCTGTACATACTTTTTATTCTCTTTAGGAACATTTCTTAAAATATTTGCACTAATCTCATCAAAATAAACAAAATGTTTTCTATCTTCATCACATTTTAATGATGCTAAGTCATCCTCTCTAAACATTAGCCATTCCTTCAAAATATCATCATTTACTTCTCTAAAATTATTCATAAATAAAAACCTCCATAAAAATTAAAATCTTAATAGCAAAAAATGCTTTTCAAAAATTCAGCAAATATTAATTCTAGATACGAACACACGTACATTACCTATTGGGAAAAAATTGGGTAATAAACCCTCAAAAAATGTCCTAAAAATGCACAAATGTTCTCAAAACCAAAATCAATAAATTTACTGAAATACCAACAAAAACTCCAATTTTCACAAAGGTACAAAAAGCCGTCAACCGTCGCTCATAACCCGAAGGTTTAAAACAAATAATTTTTAATAAAATAAAGACATTATTTAAAAATTATGATAGAATTAGAAAAAAATAGGTGATAATATGGGTATTTTAGACAGTGCAAGTAGTCAATCCGTTTCAAGAGGATATGATTATTATAAAGAAGGAAGAGTTGTTTTATGTCAGCAAATTTCAAATTATGAATTTATGGGAAAAATACAAGGTAATGATAGCAAACCATATAATGTGGTAATAAATATAAACCATCCAAGAAAGTCGACATGTAATTGTCCATTTGCAAAAGGAAGGCAGATTATATGTAAGCATATGGTAGCTTTATTTTTCTATGTTTTGCCCGAAGAGGCCAAAGACTATGAGGATTGGTTGGTAAGCGATTATTATGATGAAAATGATGAAGATGACTACTATGAAGAGGATTACTACGATTATGATTATTATGATAAATATAACAGATATTCAAGATATAATGATGATTTTATAAAACCCATTTTTTTCGATGAAATATTAAATAATTTTGTAAATAATTTATCTGAAGATGAAATAAAAAATTTATTTGTTCAAGAATTAAAGAGAAATGAAAGGTATACTTTTGAAAAATATTTGCAAAAAGAATATGAAAAATATCTGTTAAATTCAAAAAATACTCATGCTTTAATAGATAAAATTAATTCTAGATTTAAGAAATTATCTGATGACTATGATTTTAATTATAATGATTTTTCAGTACAACTTTTAAACAAAAGTGAAAAGAAAAAGATTAAAGAGATATATGAATCAGATGATAAGATGAGAAATATTATAGATAAAATATTTTTGGTCCCTGATTTGGCAACATACGATGATTACAAATGGATTACTAATTTTTATAAAAATAACGTTTATGCTAATAAAGAAAAAATATCTAAGTTTTGCAAAGATTTAACTTCGCTTTTTAATTTGCTAAAACATTATAGCATTAAAAATACAACTCCTAAATCTAATATTTTGATAACATTATATATTTTAAATAATTATACAATAGAAGAAACTTCAAAACTTTTAATAAAAAATTCAAAATATGATGAATTTATTGATTATATTTTAAACAATACTAATAATTTAAATTTATTATATAAAAATTTTTATGACAATATTAAAAAAGAAAAGTATTTAAATTATAATAAAATTGCAGAAATCTTAAAAAAGTTTTATTATGAACATGGTATAGAAGATATTGAAGATGAATGTGATTATTATAGTTTTTTAGGGACAAAAAATATTAATTATTTAGAAGCATTAAGATATTCTAATAAATTTGATAAATACATAAATGAATTATTAGATAAATGTAAAGATACTATTATTTTAGAAAAAGTCTATATTGTTTTAGAGCAAAAAGAAAATCTATTTAAATTATTATGTAATAAAGAAAATGAATATAGATTGATAGCTAATATTGAGGTTTTAAAAGATGAATATACTGATAAATTATTTAATTATTTGAAAAATAGAATTTATGAAGTTTTATCTGGAAAAAAAGATAGAGAAAGTTATAAAAAAGTAGCTAGTCTAGTATTGGCAATAAAAAAATTAAATAATGGAGAGCAATTAGTGAATAATACAATAAAAGAATTAAAATATTCTGAGTATGCTAAAAGGACAGCTTTATTTGACGAGATAGAAAAAGCAATTAATAGATAATGTAGTGTATCATAGAGGTGGATTTTTATTTTCCACCTCTATAATAACATTTGAAGGTTACTTCTACAATGTATACAAAAGCAGATAATAAATAGTTTTTGAATTAATTGACAAATATATAAATAAATGTTACCTTATTGATTAAGTTATATAGAGGGAGTTGGTTTTATGGGTAGATTTTTATGTGTAGGAATCGCAACAAAGGTATTTGTAAAAAAAGATGGTTATTCAAAAGAGAAAATAATGAATCAATTAAAGAAATCACTAGATTTAAAAATTTATGATGAGCCAATAGAAGATGAGAAATTTTTATTGTTAGGAATGAAGAAGGAATATATAGAAAAATATGCAGTTCCATTTGTTGAAGAACAATTAAAGATTGTGCTAGAAAATATGGCGGATATAGAAGATTATGAAAGAATTTCAAAAAATTTAAAGGAACTATTAGAAAATTCAAAAGGTAAAAATTATAAAGAATTAATGCAAATGGCAGAAGAACAACAGAATATAAATTTTGAATTAGCTGAAGGAAATTTGTTTACTAATGATATTTCATATATTGGAGATGGGTTAACAATATTTGCTGATTTGATAACATATTTGAATGATGGGAAAATTGTAATGGAAACTTATTATGATATGTTTAGATATTTTAGAAATACAATTATAAAAAGTAGTGATAGCCCAATAAAAACTTCGGCAATGATTTCAATTGTAGGATAACTTCATTAACATAGTAAATCTATTAGAGTAAGGAGTAGATGTCGAAATGGGAGAAATGATTAGATGTAAAAAATATGGAGATATATTGCAAAGCAAATACAGATATAATTTTCAAATATGTAGATGTGGCTCTTGTTACAAAGATGGAAGAGATGATTATTGTAGAGTTGGTGGAAATAAAGAGGATATAGAATGGCTAGATATAAAAGATAAAAAAAATTGTAATAAGAAAAAAAGGCTAAAATCTTATTTGTATACCAAAGGTAAATTCGGAAAAAGATTTAGAGAAGTTTTGGATACGAACAACGAATATCTTTATTCACACGGTCGTTATCCTACTAAAATAAGAAAAGAGGATTTAACAGAAGATTATATAGAATTTAGAAGTAGGGTGATTTGGTATATGACAGGATATGTAAAAACATCTGGAATAGTTGATATAGGATATAAATCAATAAAAATAAATCATTTATTTAAGGATGATTATCTATATATTTCTTATAAAGAAAAATTAAAGTTTGAAAAAAATATATTTGGATTTTGTGATTATACTAATTATGATATTTGCATTTGTGGTAACAGTATTATTCCAATTTTATTTGCAATTGAGGAAAATTCAAAAATTAATATAAATGGCGTAAAAGAAAAAATATATGAAAAAGTAGATTGGTATAAAAATCATTATAAGGAAGACTATTTAATACAGTTTGATGATGAAAATGTGGATATATTTGAATATTATAAGAAGTGTTATTGATTCCAATAGCACTTCTTTAAGCTTTGGCTTTGCTTGATTTTAACCTTCTAATTGAAGCAAAAAATTTTATTGTCGTTTTTAATTACTTGGCTGTAAATTTTTGTTCAAATTCACCACCTCCAAATCCCTAATCGCAGGATTGTACAATTGATGTCCCAGATAATCAAATCTAGAGCCATGACAAGGACAATCCCAAGTCTTATCAAGATTATTCCAACTAAGAAGGCAACCTAAATGAGTGCAAATAGGTTTCGCAGCAAATATTTTTCCATCTTTATCTTTATATATTCCAACTTTTTCGCTATTATATTCAAAAACATGCCCGGTATCGTTTTCTATATCGCTAAAATTCTTATCAAAATCTGAAACACGTTCAGTAATGTTTTTACTAGCATCTTTAGTGTTCTCCGAAGTTCTCTCAGGCACCTTAAATTTATTAATCACAAGTGAATTAGCAGTTTCTTTTACCATATTTCTAAGTTCTTCATTATTCTTAATAGGATGTAATCTAGTAGCTTTAAATACATCTTCATATTTGTTTTCATACCCTAAAATCTTGTCAACAATAATGTTAGCAGCAACATTAGAAGAAGTCATTCCCCATTTATTAAAGCCAGTACCAATATACATATTAGGCATAAAATGTGAAAACTCACCAATATAAGGAATTTTATCAAGCGTAATACAATCTTCAGTATTCCATTTATATAAAACTTTACAATCAGGATAATATTTTCTAACCTCATCTTCCAAGATATTGTAAGCATTTGATAAATCTATCTTACTACCAGTCTTATGATCTGCACCGCCCAACTAGCAACAACCTTTTTTCATTAGAACCATTTACAAATCTATATGAAAAAGTAGGTTGTTCAGAATTTATATACATTCCATCAAAAGTTTTAGAACCAATGTCTACAGCAATTACATATGATGTTGATTGGTACATCTTAAAAAAATAATATCCTAAACGATCAATGAAAGGATAATGAGTTGCTAGTATTACATATTTTGACCTAACAACATAATCTTTACATGAAGTTATAAACTCATCATTTTCCTTTTTAATATTTTGAACAAGCGTATCTGTATAAATTTCACCTGTACCTTTTGCAAGATTTAAACTAGCACCACCTGGACTATTTTCAACGATGCCATCTCCAACAGAAACTGAACCAACCGAACCAGCATTAACTAAGCCATCAATCGCACTAGAACCATTAGAAGTAATACATTTTGCCAATCCATACGCATATTTTATAGGATTAAACTCAGCTTGATTTGGAAACCTTAAAGCACCTAACACATTAAAGGGAAGAGGAGTAGATGTAACAAATTCGCTTTTAAACCCAAGAGAATTTACAGCTTTATTTTCTAATTTAATTTTTTCTAATTCATCCAAATTATTAGTATAAACATAACTATCTTGTCTTACAAAATCACAGTCAATATTTTCATCATTTATAATCTGATAAATATTTTCTATGGCATCTTGATTTGCGTACAAATATTTCTTAGCCATAGATTCACCTAAAGAGTCAATTAAATATTTATATATAAGATTATGCTGACTTGTTATTTTTGCAGTAGTATGCCCAGTTGTTTTACTGGCAATATCTTTCTCTTTCTCCAAAAGAACAACATTATATCCTTGTTTTGTTAAATAATAACCGCAAGTAAGTCCAAAAATACCAGCACCTACTATACAAACATCAGTAGATATGTCCTTTTCTAATTTATTAAACTTATTTTTATTTTCTATAGAATCAAGCCAAAAAGAATTCATAAGATACCTCCATTAGATCTAATTATGCTCATAGTTGCCAAAGTAATACTATATTAACTAAATATAGTTTGAATTAAAGTCAGTCCGTATAACACAAAAAAGAGATAATTAGCTAAAGATGAAACTGTTCTTTTTTATGTGAGTTTAGCTAATAAAGTTATACGACATTCACTGAATATGTATACTAATTAAATTCTATATTAAGATTATGTACAAGCACATAAAAAATTATTCGACAAATATGCTAACTAGATAAATATCTTTGATTAAATATGTAGTACCAGTTATAACAATAAAATTAGTGAAACAACTAATTAAGTAAATAATTTTAACTAATTATTGGATAATTTAATAAGAAATGAAAATAAACACACATTGAAACATCTAGTATTTTAAATAATAATTTTAGTTGAGCGAGCTTTTAAATAAAAATGTTTAGTGACACGAAATTTATATATAATAGGAATTAAAGAAATAAAAACAATAAAGCGAAAGTATCAATGCAGAAGAAAATAAAGCATTGATACTTTCTTGAAATAAATCTTTTATCAGCAAAGGAAGAAAAAAATATGGATGTCCTTTACTTTACATAATTGTAACACAATAAAAATGCAAAGTTTGTAGAAAACTGTCGAAAAGCTTAAAAAACTTGAAAAAACACAAAAAAATTGAGATATAATAAGCTTTTTTGGAGCGAAAAACAAAATAACATTGTGAAAATCGCAAAAACTAAAGAATTTACCTTGTAAATTAAGATATTCTAAAATAAAATATAAAAAATTTAATATTTTGTAGAAAATAGTCGAACTATATGTTATATTATTTATAGTAGGATTGGTGAAAGAATGAACAAAAAAAGCATAAAGATAATACTAATAGAACTTTTAATATTAATACTAGCAATTATTGGGGTAAATAGTAATCTAATGCAATATACACCAAGTTGTTTATTTTACGAAGCTACAAATCTTCAGTGTCCTTCTTGTGGGGGAACAAGATGTGTAGAAAATATATTAAAAGGTAATTTCAAAGAAGCTTTTTTGTTTAATCCAATATTTTTTATAGTCATTTTTTATTTAATGCTATGTAATATAGTATATTTAATTAACTTAAATAAGAAAAAAGAAATTTTAACTTGGATATATCCAAAGTATTGGTATGCTATAATTTTCGCTGTGATCCTAGTAATATATGGAATATTACGTAACTTAGTCTAGTAAATTAACAGCCAAGATTTAACAAAAATCAAATAAATTAATAGACATTAAGTAATACATATATAGTGTGATTTTAAATAATAAAATCAGGTTTGCCCAAAAGAAAAATTTCCTAAGAGAGTTTATTAAAATAAAGGAGGATTTTTTATGGACGAAAATAACAAAGATGATGTTATAAAAAATGATAACAATAATATCGAAGCAAATGATCAAACTATAGAAAAAACTGAAACAAATGTAGTAAAAGAAGAGCAACCAGTCCAAAAGCAAGAAAATGTGAATAACAACAATACAACAGCAAACCAGCAACAAAAAGATAAGAAAGGATTTAGTATAGCAGCTTTAGTTCTTGGTATTGTAGCAATTGTACTTTGCTGTGTATGGTATATATCAATACCATGTGGAATTTTGGCTATTGTTTTTGGTACTATAGGACTAAGATCAAGCAAAAGAGGAATGTCAATATCAGGAATTGTTACAGGTATTAGTGGTATAATCATTTCTATATTTATAATATTTATGATAATTATTTCGGGATTTACACAAGGATTAATTGAAGGTATTACAAATGGAATTGAACAAAATAATTATTCAGACTTTGATGATGATCACTACAATTATAAGTATGATAGTTTTTATAACTTTTAATGCTTAATATTATTATAAAGCAAATGAATTAAGTACAATAGCAAATAATATTAAGAAATTAATTACGGTATTTATCAAATTAAATACATATATACAAAAAGAAAAAATAGGAGGGAGTTTTTATGAACGAAGACAAAGAAAATGAAGTAAACAATGTTGAAAGCGAGGTAAATCAAGCAACCAATACTGCACCAGCAAATGACAAAAAAGGCTTCTCAATTGCTGCATTAGTATTAGGAATAATTGCACTTGTACTTTGTTGTATTTGGTATGTATCTATACCTTGTGGCATTATCGCATTAATACTTGGAATTATAGGTTTGAAATCAAGCAAAAGAGGAATGTCAATTGCAGGAATTATTACAGGTGTTATTGGTATGATACTAAGTATTGTATTAGTAATAGCAATTGTTATGTTAGGTGTAAGTATTTTTAATAGTGCTAAAGATGCAATCGAAGATAGCGATTATCCATCAAGCTATTACTACTACAATGACTAGGAATTAGTAAACTATGAAGAATGGAGAAAAAGTTGCTCTTCCTTACCAAAGTGTTAAAGAAGAGCATTATAAAAAATATAGTATAGCATCTATTGTATTAGGAATTTTATCAATACTTTTATCATCCTTTTTTCATATATCGATCTTATGTGGCATTATAGCAATTGGATTTGGAGTTTCGAGTGTGAAAAGTGGAAAGAAAGTTCTTTCGATAATCGGAATTATTTCAGGAGCTATTGGTATTGTCCTTACAGCTGTAATTGCTATAAATTTATTATCATTTATAACAAGTAGTTCTTTTAGGTTTATTACAGAATTATTTGAAGAATTAAAAAAAATAACAAGCTTATATTAATATTTAAGCTTGTTTTTTTATATTTAACAAGTTATTTTATCGACAAAAATTGCAGTATTTTATTGTACAAATAAATTTCTTTTGATATAATGAGTCCTAGTATCATATACTGTATAAGTATATATTCAAAAATGTCATAGTCTCACATTTTAAAGAAGACAACAGAATAACTTATGACAGAATGGAGGCAAATATGTGCGAAAAAAATTGTATGGACGAAAAGTTATCTAACGAAATGAAAGAATTACTTAAAAATTATTCACAAGACAAATCAAATTTAATTCAAATTTTGAATGAAGTTCAAGAAAAGTATGGTTATATTCCAAAACAATCACAAATTGAAATTTCTAATTATTTATCAATTCCAATGGCAGAAATTTATGGTGTCATAACATTTTATTCTCGTTTTACATTAGAACCAAAAGGAAAATATAATATATCAGTATGTCTAGGTACAGCTTGCTTTGTTAAAGGATCACAAGCTTTATTAGATAGATTAAAAGAAAGACTTAAAATAGATGAAGGCGGGACTACTCCAGATGGTAAGTTTTCTATTGATGCAACAAGATGTGTTGGAGCATGTGGTTTAGCACCAGTATTTACTATTAATAATGAAGTATATGGTAAAGCAACTGTAAAAAAACTAGATGAAGTATTAGATGAATACATGAAAAAAGAAGACTAAATGGCAGATGTATGTACAGCAAAAAAAGTGTAATTAAACATAATTAAGATACTTAAAGAAACATAGGAGGAACATTTTGAAAAAAGATTTATTAAAAACAAACTGTTTTGATGTAGAAGAAAAAATGATAATAATTGGAAGTTGTTTGGAATATATGTTTCCTAAAATATATAATGAATTAAATGAAATTTCAGAAAATATTTATGATGTATGTTTAGAAGATACACATTTAAATATGGTTATAACTAAAATTGCTGGAATGATAGCTAGAAAGAAATGTAAGGAACTAACATTTGTGACAGTAGATAAATCACCACATTGCGTACAATTACATTATGTTGTAAAAGAGTTAGAAAATATAATGGATTTAAAAGATATAAAAATCAAAAATTATGTGGCAACAAATGAAGGACTAGTTGAAATACCAATCGAGGTTATAGGTTTATCTAAAAATTTGTCAAAATTAAAAAAATTAATTTAGAAAAATACTAAATTAGCAATATAATATCGAAATGAAGGGCAACTGATTAAGAGTCAGTAGGTTTACCAAATGAGTACTAAAGATGGATTAATATATCGAAAGGAGAAAAGTATGAAAACTTTAGAAGAAATTCACCAAATAAGAGAGCAAAAAAGAAAAGAATTAGACTTAAGAGTAAATATTAAAGCAGATACAAGAGAAAAACATATCTTAGTATGTAGAGGAACGGGTTGTACGTCTTCTAAATCACCAGAGATTATAGAAAATTTTAGAAAAATTATAGAGGAAAAAGGTATCCAAAACGTTAGGGTTATTCAAACAGGATGCTTTGGTTTATGTGCCAAAGGACCTATTGTTATAATTCGTCCAGAGGATACCTTTTATGCTATGGTTACACCAGATGACTGTCGTGAAATCATAGAAAAACATATAGAAAAAGGTGAAATTGTAGAAAGATTGCTTTGCAAAGATGTTGATAATACAATGGTTAATCGTTTAGATGAGCTTAATTTTTATAAAAAGCAAAAGCGTATTGCTTTAAAGAATTGTGGTATTATCGATCCAGAACAAATTGATGAGTACATAGCTTTTGATGGATATAAAGCGCTAGAACAAGTTTTAACATCAATGTCTCCAGATGAAGTAATTAATGAGGTTACTGAATCTGGTTTAAGAGGTCGTGGAGGAGCTGGTTTCCCAACTGGTAAGAAATGGTTATTTACTAAACAAGCTGAAGGTGATCAAAAATACGTTGTATGTAATGCTGATGAGGGAGACCCAGGTGCTTTTATGGATCGTAGTATTCTAGAAGGAGATCCACATAGTGTATTAGAAGCTATGGAAATTGCAGGATATAGTGTTGGTGCAGATAAAGGATATATTTATGTAAGAGCAGAATATCCAATAGCAGTACAAAGACTTAGGGTTGCAATAGATCAAGCAAGAGAATATGGATTACTTGGAAAAAATATTTTTGGTACAGATTTTTCTTTTGATATAGAAATTAGATTAGGTGCAGGTGCATTTGTTTGTGGTGAGGAAACAGCACTTCTAGAATCTATAGAAGGAAGAAGAGGGCAACCACGTGTTAAACCTCCATATCCTGCAAATTCTGGATTATGGGGAAAACCAACATTAATTAACAATGTTGAAACATATGCAAATATTACTAGAATTATCTTAAATGGTGCTAAATGGTATGCAAGTATTGGTACAGAAAAATCTAAAGGAACTAAAGTTTTTGCTTTAGGAGGAAATGTAAATAATATTGGACTAGTTGAAGTACCAATGGGAACAACGTTAAGAGAAATTGTTTTTGATATAGGTGGAGGAATTCCAAATGGTAGAGAGTTTAAAGCTGCTCAAACTGGTGGTCCTTCTGGTGGATGTATTCCAAAAGAGCATTTGGATACTCCAATAGATTATGAATCTCTTTCAAATATTGGTTCTATGATGGGTTCTGGTGGACTAATTGTTATGGATGATTCTAAATGTATGGTTAATATTGCAAAATTCTATCTAGACTTTACAGTTAGTGAGAGCTGTGGTAAATGTACTCCATGTAGAATTGGTACAAAGAGAATGTTGGAAATATTAGATAGAATGTGTGAAGGTAAAGCTGATGAAGATGATTTATATAAATTAGAGAAATTAGCACTAAATATTAAAAAATCTGCTATCTGTGGACTTGGTCAAACAGCTCCAAACCCAGTTTTGAGTACTCTAAAATATTTTAGAGATGAGTATATGGAGCATATTAAATATAAAAAGTGTAGAGCTGGTCAATGTAAAGCTTTAGCAAATATAGAGATAGATCCAGAAAAATGTAAAGGTTGTGGTATTTGTAAAAGAAATTGTCCTGTTAATGCTATTACAGGCGAGCCAAGACAGCCACATAAAATAGATCCAGATGTTTGTATTAAATGTGGTACTTGTGTTGATAAATGCCCATTTAAAGCAATTATGAATTAGTACAATAATTGTTTTTTATGATAAGAATGCCTAAGTAGAAGGGAGAATTTAGATGGAAGAGAATTTAGTAACATTAAAAATTGATGATAAAGAAGTTAAAGTAAAACAAGGGACAACTATTTTGCAGG
>OCHL01000900.1_pt1 | contig 22907 bp, 26 predicted proteins | sample 1538421 | NCBI WGS metagenome assembly OCHL01 (sample SAMN04571690, study PRJEB22368) | human gut metagenome | biome: human gut; material: stool | host: Homo sapiens | place: Luxembourg | collected 2012-06-01 | reverse complement strand
AAATTAAGAAATAAAAAATGTATAATGGACTACATGTTCATTATACGAGTAATTTGTATTTATAGTTAAAAAATGTATAAAGCAGACAAGTTATTAAAAAAATAAAGAATTCGCTGTTTGTGGGGTGTTAATTTTATAATAAAAATAGTATGATTTTTGTGAGGAGGAGATAAAAATGGATTTAGATAAAATAGGAAAATTTATCGCTTTGAATCGCAAAAATAAAGGATTAACGCAGGAACAATTAGCCGAAAAATTAGGAGTAACAAATAAAACTGTTTCAAGATGGGAAACTGGAAAGTATATGCCTGATTTATCTTTATTAAAACCATTAAGTGAGGAATTAGGCATAACATTAAATGAATTATTATCTGGTGAAAAAATAGAAGAACAAAAAATAGTTGAAAATATGGAGAAAAATATAATAAATACAATAGATTATTCGAACAAAAAAGTTGAAAATGAGCATAAAAAAATATCTATTATATTGATGATTCTAGGTGCAATTATAAGTATTTCAGCATTAACTATTTTTGACAAAGAAAGTAGTTGGTGTTCTATATATTCTATTATAGGTATTATTATATTTGTAATGGGATTAGTAAGAGAGTTAAAAAAGTTTAAGAAAATACAAAAAGTAGTTATTGGAGTTGTCTTATTTATAGGAATATTTGGAATATTCTATATAGCTGATTATTTTGGGGTAAAAACAAATAATAGACCACCAATTTATAACTATAAAATAGAAACAACATTTAGAGAAACAAAAGAAATTGCCTATTATAGTTTGTTCTATAATGTATATAGAATTAATGCAGATACAACAAACGAATATTATGTTATTGATGAGAAAAAAGAATATAATTTTGATACTATGCCAATTACACCATTTAATAGAAATAAAAGCGGTATAGATAATATTTTAAAATATCAAAACAAATATGTTGGAGATAATAGTAATACTGGAAACTTAATAAGTAATTTGCCACTTTCTGAATATGGATATGTGTTTGAAATAGACTCAAATAACTTAGGTTTAACGATAGATTATCATATTACAGATTGGTATATAAATGATGAAATGTATGTAGAAAGAGCATTGGTATATAATTCTGTTGCATTATTTTCTTTAATAGATAATTTACAATATGTAACCTATAATTTTACAGGAAATAGTTACACAATTAAAAGAGAAAAAGTTCAAGAACTATATCCTAATTATAGCAATATAAATGAAAATGGCATAAATAAAGAAAACTTTAATATTTATTTAGAGAATAAAATGAATGATGATGTATTTATAAAGGACATATTTAATAAACTTTTTGTATAAATTACAATTTTAATGAGAGTAGTTATATGATAATTACTCTCATTTATGATAATATAAAGCAAATAAAGATAGTAAGTTGTAGGGCAGAGTAATAAAAAAATTATATTTATATAATAAAAAAATTGATGAAATAACAACTGAAGAAATACAGAGCTTTCTTAATACTTTAACGGATTATAGCAATTCTACAATAAAGAAAATTTATAGTGAATTTAATCAAATTTTTAATTATGCTTTTTCACAAAACCTTATACTAGCAAATCCTATGGCTGATATAATAAAACCTAAAAGTAAAATAGTAAATAAACCTTTAAAAGCATTGACTATTGAAGAACAGGAATATATGGCAAAATATTTAATGAGTTTATCTCTAAAAAAATGTAGATATAAAAATGTATTCTTAATTCAAATGTTTACAGGAATGAGAATTGGAGAGGTTTTGGCTCTTAAAATTACTGACATAGATCTTGCACATAATATTATAAATGTTGAACATACAATTTCAGTTGATGCTGAAGAAAAAACAATAATGAAAGATACACCAAAATCATTTAATGGTATGAGAGAAATACCTTTGACCATATATTTAAAACCGTATATTATTGAACAAATGAATATAGCAAAGATTAACAATCATAAAGAAAACCTATTATTTGTTAATAGGAATGGTGGGTATGTGGATCATAGAATAGCAAATAGAATCTTAAAAAAAATACTAATAAACGAATTTAATATTAAAGACATTTCTACTCATAGTCTTAGACACACTTTTGGGACTAGATGTGCAGAATGTGATATAAAAGAAGTTGCTATACAAAGAATAATGGGACATTCTTCAATTAATGCAACACTTGATAATTATGTTGATGTTTCAGAAAAATTAAAAGAAAGTGAATTAGAAAAAGTGTATAGTTACTTTAAAGAAAATATGAATATAGATTATGAAGATATTGTTTTTTAATAAATTGTATTAAATAAATGGAGAGTAAATTGGAACTCTCCAAATGATAACCTTAATAATATTTGAATTTATGCAGTATTTTTCTCTGTATATTTGGAGAGTTATTTTTAACTCTCCAAAACTTAAAAGGGAAAATTTTGGAGAGTTAAGTGTAAGCAGTTGTGAAAAAGGCTGAGAAAGGATAACAAAGGCTAACAGAGTAAAATAGCATATTACAGCCTTTTACAGACACTCTCAAATACGGTTAAAAAAGCACTAAAATTTAGATAAAACAAAAGACCTGAAACCTAGTTGTTTCAAGTCTTTCAAGAATATTTTTCTTTTGGTCGAGGTGAGTACTCGACATTTTGTACTATTTTCTTTGATATTTCAGCCTTTGCAGTGATTGTACTTTATTTTACGGAACACTTTTGCGGAACATTTAAAGTTCTAAATGCTTAAAAATTCCGCACAGTTCCAGTATTTTTTTATAAGTTTTTAATAATTTTAACTAGCAACTATCTGCTTTATTCATTATTGCTCCAAATATATTCTTATTTATTAAATAATTAACAACACTTTTGTTTTCAGATTTAATAAAATCAGTATCTATATCAACATAGTATTTCATTGTAATAGATATATCTGAATGACCTAATATTTCTTTTAATACTACTGGAGCAATTTTTGCCTCTGCACATCTTGTTGCAAAAGTTCCTCTTAACATATGAGTGTGTATATCTGTTCTTGTTACTTTTTTGCCTTTTGAATTAACTTCTTGATAAAGTCCAATTCCTAATTTTAATCCTGCTCGTTTTAATGCGGAATTTATACTAGCTTCTTCATATAATCCATATTGTTTATTTGTAGGATTATAAAATAACAAATGGAACTTATTTGGAATGATATGGTTCATAGCATCTTCAAGTGCTTTTCTACTAATATCATTTAAATCAATCGTTCTTTGTCCAGAAAAAGTTTTTGTTGATTCTCCTATTCTTGATTTTCCCTTTGTATCTTTAGTTTGTGTTCTTCTAATAATTACAATTCCTTTTTCTAGGTCAATGTCTTTAGTATAATCTAACACTAAAGCTTCGCCTATTCTCATTCCTGTACTAAGCAATAACAAAAATAGATATTTGTGTTTGAAATTTGAATAATCAACTTCATTTAAAAACTCTATTAGCTTTCTTTGTTCTTCTATTGTAAGTGCTATTCTGTGATGTCCGTTGTATTCGCTTTTAGGTTTTTCGATTCTTTTATAACCATCTAAAAAGTTATCTTTTATTAGTTGTTGATGATAAGCTTCTCCAAATCCCATACATAGTAGTTCATAATTTTGCTTTATGGTCGTTTTCGAATAAGTCTTGAGTTTAGCAAGATAATTAACTACTTCATCTCTAGTTACCTTTGCAATTGGCTTTCTTGCAAATGACGCGTTTTCAATTTGTTTTAATGTGTCTAATTTCCTTTTATAAGTTGATTCTTTAATTCGATTTAATTTAAATTGTTCTTCTATCATTGGTCGTACTAAATCTATTAAAGTTTTATTTGTTTTTGTTATAATTCTTGGTCCACCATTTCTGTCTAGGTTTATTTTATATTCTAGTGCATTATTTAATGCTTGTTCTTCTGTATCAGCAACAAATGACTTCCTTAATGTTTTTCCTGTTGTCTGATCACGACCTATTGTTAAAACAGCTTTGCAAGTTTTAGAAATATAAAACTTATTGCATCCTTTGCATAGTTCATATTGTTTTTCTTTGTCAATGTTCTTATTTTTATTTTTTTTGCAACCCGCACATATTGATTCATCAAATTTTCCTTTTGGTCTTTTTGAGATATATGTGCCAACAGTTATTCCCTTAAATTTCATAATATTGTTCTCTCCTTTTCGTAATAAATTTAAGGAAAACTATTGCTATAATTTGATTTTATGGTATAATTATATCAGTTAAGGAAAGCTATAGCAATAGCTTCCTTTCAGTTTTAAAAAAATACATAATCTTGTATTTGAAGGTTTAAATGTCGCATATTTAAATCTTCTTTTTTTATCTTTCATCTTCTTCGTTATTAACATGTCTTGTCTTTAGATATTCTCTTAAATTTTCTTCTGTAATTTTATAAGCTCTTCCAAATTTTTGGCAAGGAAAATCTTTTCTATGAAATAATTCTAAACAAGTTTTATTTCCTATTTTTAAAAGTTTCCTTACATCTGCTGTTGTAAGAAGTTGAATAGTTTCTCCCATATAACTTACTCCTCCTTTCGTTAATTTTTTGAATGATATTTTTCCTGTCCCTCTATTCTGGGCTAATAGCAAACGGTATTTTCATACTCCACTGGAATTTCACCACTCCGACTCTGTCCGAGTTGCACCCATTGCTTGCGACGGTTTTATCACGCTCGAGCTGTGGCTATGCAAGTGTATCATTATTTTGTGTTTAGCTATAGGGTATTCAATTTTCAATGTGCTGTTCAAGAATTTTCTTAAATTTCTTGACACTTTTTTGTAATTGTTGTATACTATTATTATAGATAATCACTTACTTAACAGGTGTTAAAAAAGTAAGCTGTTACCACTTACAATCAATTACTATACATTAATATAATACAGTAATTGATTATATTTGTCAATAGCTTACAAGAAATTTTTCTAAAAAATTTGGGAGTTGATAAAATGAAAACAAATTTAAGACTTGAATCATCACCATTTTGCTATGTTTATAGCAAATATAAAATTGAAGAAATGAATGGTAAAAAATATATTATGCCAGAAGAAAATGCTACAAAAAAAACTATTAGCATAACAGAACATATTGATGACTTGTTAGTTGAGACTTTAAATATAGGAAAAAAAGAATTTTTTAGAGAACCGATACAAGAATTTGAATTATTGAACTATTTTGCTAAATATGGTTCTTTTGGATTTATGATTGATCTTGCTATAAATAAATACTTTGTATTAGATGATAAAGTAGCTATAAGAGATGCTTTCTATATAACTAAAAAAGAAAATGTAGATTTTATAAATACAGATGAATACTTAAAGTTCTTTTTGCCAAAATTAAATAAAAGAGAAATAAATAGCTTAATAAAAAAATGTAAGGATGTTGCTAGTGATACAAAAAAAGAAGATTACTTGTCATCAATTATAAATGAATATTTAATATATTCTGAACATTATGCAGAACCACTTGAATTGATTTTAAATTATACAAGGTCATTGTATAAGCATTTTTATTCAACATTAGATAATAAACCTTTAACAATGAAATTACCATTTTTAAGCGTAAATCATTTAGAACATAAGATAGAAGATTTATATTATAACAATAGTTTTGGATTTATAATTAATTATTTAAAACAAGCTATTGATATATCTTATTCTATGCAAATGGCTCAAGATGTTAGATTATTAAAAATATGTAATTTCTGTGAAAAAGCATTTATTGCAAATAACCCAAAAGCTGAATATGATACACCACAATGTAAGAATAAAGCTAATGTATATAAGAGTAGAGGAAAAACTATATCTCGTAATGTAATACAAACTGAAGATGGAATTATAGCCAAAGTAATAAAAGAAGAAATTGGAGATAGATTGATAAAAAGATTGAATAAGAAAAAATAAAAATTAACTATGGCACTGAATTTAGGATATTTATTCAGTGTCATAATTAAAAACAAAAATTAAACTAATCGCCACCAGAACTATTGACTTATGGTGGTGATTAGTTTAAAATATATATGGAGGTTTTTATTATGATATATACATATAACGAATTATTATTAAAATATAAAAGTGCATATCAAATAGAAAAAGCTGTTAAAAATAGTGAAGTATATAAAATTGAAAAAGGAATATATTCAGATGTTCCGAGTGTACATTATTTAGCAGTTACAATGAAGAAATATCCTTACGGAGTATTTACATCTTATTCAGCTTATTATTATCACAATTTGACAGATGTTATTCCTAATACAATGTATTTAGCTACAAGCAGAAATGGAACATCAATTACATCAAAAAAAATAAAACAAATTCGTATGAAAGATGAGCTATATAATTTAGGAAAAACTCAGATTGATTATGAAGGAATAAAAATAAATATTTATGATAAAGAAAGAATGCTAATTGATTTGGCTAGAAATAAAAATCAAATTGGTTATGATTTATATAAAGAAATAATATCTAATTATAGAAAATTAGCAAATTCATTAGATACACAAAAGATAGAAGAATATTTACAATACTTTGTAAATGGAGATAAAATTTTTGAAATAATACAAGACGAGGTGTTTTAATGGATATATATGAATTAGTAAATAAATATGTAGCAGCAGGTTATTCAGAAGATGATGCAATTCCAAAAGTTGCCCAAGATATTGTTTTACTTAAAATTGGAAATAGCAGATATAGTAAGAATATAACTGTAAAAGGTGGAGTTGTAATGCATAATATTTCTAAAGATATGCGTCGTGCAACTCGAGATATGGATATTGATTTTATAAAATATTCTTTGGAAGATAAATCAATTCTTAATTTTATAAAGGAATTAAATAATACAGATGATGGTGTGAAAATAAAAGTTACTGGAAAGATTGAACCACTACATCATCAAGACTACGATGGAAAAAGAGTTTATATACAGCTAACTGATAGCCATCGCTATTCAATAAGTTCAAAACTAGATATTGGAGTACATAAATATTTTGATATGGAACAAGACGAGTATTATTTTGATTTTAATATAATAGATGAAAGCGTTAGTTTACTTATAAACTCAAAAGAACAGATTATTGTTGAAAAATTAAAATCATTATTAAAATTTGGTATTACTTCTACTAGATTTAAAGACATTTTTGATTTTTATTATTTAATTAATAATGAAAATTTAGATAAGGACAAGCTAATAAAATACATAGATATTTTAATTTTTCAAGATGAAAATATGCGTGAAAATGAATTAAAAGATATACATATCAGATTAACAAATATTTTAAATAATAACAGATTTCAATCAAGAATTAACACAGCAAATAATAACTGGTTAGAAATACCTATTAAAGATGTTATTGATAATGTATTAGAATATTTTGATGGATTAGTAAAAATTACAAATTAGAGAGCGGAGGCAAATATGTTAATAAGTAGTCTAAAAATTAAAAATTACAGAGGATTAGATATAAATATAGATACAATAGAAAAAGTTTCTATTATTATAGGACAAAATGATAGTGGTAAAACTAATATTTGCTCTGCAATAATGAAAGTATTAGATTACAACAAAAGACGAATACCTTTTGTATTAACTGATTCTACCAATTCAAATAAAGAAGATATAGAAATTGAAATTACTTTAACAGCAGATGATTTAACAAAAGAACAATTAGCATTAATAGGTAATTATATTCATATAAAAGATGATAAAAAATATATTATTGTAAAATTAATATCTAAATTTAATGAAGATACATTAGAATATGAAGATACTTTATTTTATGGAAATACTGAAATGGATTTTGAAGAAGTTAGAATAAATACTCAAACACAGTTAGATAAGGTTTTGGCAATAGTTTATATTAATCCAGTATATGATGCAGAATTTTCTAAAAAGGAATTTTTTAAATTTAAAGAAAGCGATAATAAAGAAAAAGGTGTATTTTTTAGTGAAAATATAATAAATGAAATTTCAAATTTAAATACAAGTATACAAAGTGAACAAATAATAAATGATATACAGAATGAAATAAATGAAAAAGGAGAATTTTCAGATTTATTTGAAGATTTAAAATTTAAAGTATTACCAAATATAAAAGAAGAAAACATCTATAAATCTCTTAATATTAATGCATATGACAATGACGATAATGAATTTAATAATATTGGAGATGGTAAGAATAAAATATTTTCGATGATTTTAAAGTCAAAAATATATAATGATAGTAAACAAAAAATATTCATAATCGAAGAACCTGAAAACCATTTATATGTTTTATTACAAAAAGTATATATTAGTGCATTATTAAAAATGAATCCAAGCCAATTAATTATAACAACACATTCACCATATACAATTGATTTTGAAAAGACAAATCAAATTATAAAGATTAGATATAACCCATCAAATAAAAGTAGATATATATATAGTTTTGATGGAATAAATAATGATGACTTTAAAAACTTTGGGTATTTGATAAATGTAGAAGTGGCTGAGATGTTATATTATAACAATGTACTTCTAATTGAAGGAGATTCTGAAAGGTATTTTTATAGTTTGTTAATGTCTAAAGATAATAAGTTTTGCAAAAAAATAAATGAAAAAAGATTTGGAATATATGCTGTTAATGGTATAGCTTTTAAAACTATAAAAGAACTCTTGGAAAAGCTAGGAATTAATGTATATATAAAAACAGATAATGATATATTTAAGGTACCCAAAATAGAAGAATACAGATATGCAGGATTAGAAAGATGTATCAAATTTTTAAATAATGCTAGCAAAGAAGAATTAAAGAAATTATTAAATGTTGAAAAGCTAGAATTTAGATTTGCTGATAAAGATTCTAAATTGGATATAATAGAAAATAACATTTCAGAGATTTGTAAGTTATTAAAGAAAAATAATATAATCTTTTCACAACATAATGAAGGTTTTGAAAGAGACTTTATTGAATACATAAAATTAAATACAAACAATACTGTAACTGATGAAGCAATAGATTTCTTGAAACAAGCAAAATTGAAAAATTTACATTATTTTATTGATGAATATAACATAGATATAACTACAAATGATGATAATAAAAAATCTGTATTGGTAGGTTTTTTATATGATTAATTTAACAGATGAAATAAAAAGAATATTAGATGAAGAACAAGCCAATATTATCAACTCGACAGAAAAGTATATTTATGTTTCTGCTTGTCCACGGATCTGGAAAAACTTATACTGTTGTAAAAAGAATAGAGAAAGAATTGCAAGAAATAGAAAATTATCAGGGAATTGTTGCTTGTTCTTTTACAAAAGAAGCTTCGGAAGAATTAAAAAAAAGAATAAATAAAAAGTTTAATTTAGATAATTGTTTTATTGGTACAATAGATTCTTGGGTGAAAAACATTATATGCACTTTTGTTAATAGAGCATTAAAAGAGTGCAATAAATTTAATAATCAAATTATCATAAATCATAATATATTTTTTCCAGAAGAGAATGTAAAAATAAATGGAAATTATATAATAAAGGATAATCAACGCTATTTAACCATAAATGAATTGGTTAGATACTATGATAGATATCAGAATTACCAAAAGATAGGTAATAAATATTATAATGAATGGATACAGAAGTTACAGAATAGTGAATATGAGATTTCATTTCCATCATATTTCTTTGCCAGTTATATTGTTAAGATGGACATATTTAAAGAATGGTTTAACAACAAATATACAACTATTTATATTGATGAAGCACAAGATTTAAATTATTTTCAACACTATTTTTTTGATACATTAAAAAGTGCAACTAATATAAAAATAGTTATGGTAGGAGATGCAAATCAATCAATATATCAATTTAGAGGGGCTAGACCAGAATTATTTAAAAATTTACTAGCTAAAGGATATAGCGAGTATAAAATAGATGTTAGCATTCGTTGCGATCCTAGTATAATATACTATGCTAATAAAATATTTGACTATTCTATAAAGAAAAAATTCAATACTGAATCTCATGTTCATATAATAAATCAAATAGATGCAAATTTTTTAAATAGTTTATCTAATAGCACATTTATATTAACTGAAAGTAATAAAACTGCTCAAGAATTATATGAACAGTATAAAAAAGATTTTGATATAATTTATACTAAAAAAATTGATTTAGACAATAAAATATATAATGATTATTATTTAAATAGCGATATTATCGATGAATTGTTAAAATACTATTTGAATTATGATAATATTTTAGATAAATACAAATATCCTTTTGAAAAAATAGAACCAATATTACTTAATTGTAATTCAAAAATTAAACAAAGAGATTTTAGAATACAAAATGGTATAGGTTTAATTAATTTTCTTAAAAAGAGTTGCAGTATTTTAGGAATATCAGTAACTAATGATACTATTAATGAAATAAACAGCAAATTAGAAGATGAGAAATATAAATATAATTATTATGTAGTTGAAAAACAGAATAGAATTATGACTATTCATTCTTCTAAAGGGCTTGAAAATGACAATGTTATTATAATTTTAGATAGTCCATATAATACAATAAACAACGAATTTAAAAACAAATTATTTGTTGCTATTACAAGAGCCAGAGCTAATGTATATATTTTAACTAAAAATAATAACGAAGTATTTGAATTTATAAATAACTTACTACTATAAGAATAGGAGGTTTAAATGTTAAAATTAGAAGAATATATAGCGAAAAGAAAAAAAGAAGATTTATTAAACGAATTTAATAAAGATAAAAAAGATGAAAACTTAAAAATATGTGTAAATTATATATTTGAGTATTTCAATAATTATCTAAATATTTCAGATTTAGAAGAAAGAACAATATTAAAAGATGAAAAATTAGAAAAATATAGAATGCAACTTGAAAATTATGAACCCGAAATACAAAAATGGTTAGTAAATGTATATTCAGAGTATGGCAATTTTTTAGATAAATCTATTGGGAGAAGAATAAAAAATGAAGAAATTTACTTTTTCTTGTTAAGTGAAGAAAGTGAATTTAGAAGCTTATCGTACGAATGTTATGCAAAATATATTAAAAAATTTCCTTATTTAAAAGGTCAAGAGGAAATGTTATATAAATTTTTAAAAGAATATCATAGAGTGGAAAGCAACCTTGATTTAAGGAATAAACCAGCTATTAATGAAGAAATAGATGAATGGGTTGAGAAAACAAAAAATAAGTATGGAGTAAATTTATATCGTTTTGCATCTAATTGGGTAAATTATTTTTATGATGATAAAGATTTATGGTCAGCAAGCCATAAAATAAAAACAAAGGCTCCATATGATTGGTATGAATACAACTATAAAAATGGAAACAACTTATTTAATATAGATTCTTTATATAGAAATATGCCTAAGAAAACATTTACCAAAGGAAAAAAACAAGAATTTGAGATACTATTTATGTATTATTGGTTACATGAGATAGATAGTGATGATGATTATTGGCAGGAATACTTAGACAAAGTGTTAAATAAAACATAATATAATAAATTTTATTGAGGGTGATATATAATGATTATAACCAAAAATATTTTAGATGAAAATGTTCCAAAAGAAATGATACCTACTAGACTTGATAGTGCTATGAATTTATATACAAATGTTAGTTATGATGGGAACACAGGTATAGTTGTATATAATACAAATCCAGATACTTGGAATTGCTTATATTCTTTCTATGAATTGAATCATAAATTCACAATAGATAATTATGATTTTAACAATGAAAATATAACATATAGAGAACTAATTGAAGAATATAAAAGAGTTTATGAAAAAGTTTATGAGTTAGAAAAGGGAAATACAAAGAATGTTAGAATACAAACATTGATTGATGAATATAAAAGAACTTTTAATTTGAATGATATTCATATAAGTGATGAGCTATTGCCAATTTTTGAATTAAAATATTCTAAATCAAAAAATGTTTGGACTTTGTATTACTTTGAAAATTATGTAGCAGATAGTGTTAATAATTTTGGTGACTTATTAAATCAAAAAATATATGAACAAAAGATATTACCATTAGATAGTTCTATAAAAGAAATAGATGGAGTTGAGTTAGCAAGTAATATCCCATATCTTTTATCCATTAAATCTAATGTGGAAATATTAAGTAATAATTTAATAAAAGGAGAAATTATATAATGGAAATAAAATTAATTGGAACAGGGTCAATTGGAGCATTACAATCTAGTGCATGTGCTTTAATAAATAAAGAAATTTTAATAGATATGCCAAATGGAAGTGTAAAAAGAATAAAACAACTAGGAGAAAATGTATTAGATATAAAAGTTTTAATAATAACTCATTTGCACGGGGATCATTTTTTTGATATACCATTTTTTATATTAGAAAAATACTTTAATAAATCAACTGAAGAAACAATAATATATTGTCCAAAAGGAACTTTAAATAAGGTTAAGCAATTATTTGAATTAGCATTTCCTGGTGAATATGATAAAGTTATGTCATCATTAAACATTAATTTCTTTGAGTTTGATGAACTAAAAAATCATGAAATAATAAATAATATATACTTAGATTCCATTTTGGTCGAGCATGGAGATTTTAATCCAGCATATGGTTATATTATAAAACAAAATGAAAAAGTAGTAGGGTTTTCAGGAGATAGTAAAATGTGTAATGCTGTAGAATATATTGTTAAAAATAGCAATGTTTCGATATTAGATATGAGTTTGGCAGAAAATGGTAATGCTGCACATATGGGAGTAAATGATATAGAGAAAATTTGTAATAAATATAAGGAAAAAATGATAATATCAACTCATATGCACGATTACACAAGACAAATTGCTAAAAATAAAAATATCGAAAACTTAATTGTTCCAGAAGATGGTCAAATTATAAATATATAAGATTGGAGAATGTGTATGAATATAGATATAAATAGAGTAAAAATAATAGTAACAATTCCAAAAGAAAATGTTGAAGAAGTTAGAAATGCAATATGTGAACAAGGAGCTGGAGTTATTGGCAATTATACTAACTGTTCTATGTCTACAAAATGTATTGGAACATTTAAACCAAATGATAATGCTAATCCATATATTGGCAAAAATGGTAAAATGGAATTTGTAGAAGAAGAAAAACTAGAAGTAGTATGTGATGTGAATAATGTTAAAAAAGTTATTTATAGACTAAAAGAAGTTCATCCATACGAAGAACCAGCAATAGATATTATTCCTTTAATTGATGAGGAAAATTTTAATTAATATGGAGAAGTATATATAAAATGGAAATTATTGAAAAACAAATAAAAGTTAATGATTATGTAACAAAGTCAAATTTACCAGCTAGTGATTATGTAATAAATCCTTATGTTGGCTGTCCTCATGGTTGCAAATATTGTTATGCAAGTTTTATGAAGAGATTTACAGGTCATAAAGAAGATTGGGGAACTTTTGTTGATATAAAGCTGTGCGATAAAAAAATAAATATAAATAAGCTAAAAAATAAAAGAGTGTTTTTATCTTCTGTTACAGATTGCTATAATAAATTTGAAGAAAAATATGAATTAACAAGAAACATATTAAAACAATTAGTAGATGCAGATTGCGAATTGAGTATTTCAACAAAATCAAAGCTAATATTGAGAGATTTAGACTTATTAAAACAGATGAAAAATTTAACAGTATCGATGTCTATTAATACATTAGATGAAAACTTTAAAAATGATATGGATAATGCTAGTTCAATAAAAGAACGATTATATACTTTAAAAGAACTACATGATAATGGAATATACACAGTATTGTTTATGTCTCCAATATTTCCGTATATTTCAAATTTTAAAGAAATAATAGATATTAGTAAAGATTATATAGATGAATATTGGTTTGAAAACTTAAATTTAAGAGGTATCTATAAACAAACAATATTAAATTACATTCAATTAAATTATCCAGAATTAATAGGCTATTATGATGAAATATATAATAAGAAAAATAAACAATACTGGATCGAACTTTCTAAAGATATAAAGAAATATTGTGATGAGAATAAAATTAAATATATAAATTATTTTTATCACGAAGAATTAGTAAAAAATAAAAATTAGGAGTTAATATGATAGATATTTCAAAGGCAAAAATTGCATTCAAAAAATTTTTAGATAAGTACGAAGATAAAAGTGATTTAAGTTTTCAATTAAAAGTTGTACATACATATCATGTCGCAGAAAATTCCAAATATATTGCAGAACAATTAGATCTGAGTAAAGAAGATATAGAACTTGCAGAATTAATTGGATTACTTCATGATATAGGAAGATTTGAAGAGCTAAAAATTACAAAAGAGCTAAATAGTGTAAAATTTGATCATGCAACACATGGTACAACAATGTTATTTGAAAAAGGAATGATTAAAAATTTTATAGAAGATTGTCAATATTATGAGATAATAAAAAAATCAATAGAGAATCATAGTAGATTAGCAATAGAAAAAGGATTAAATGAAAGAGAGTTGTTACATTCAAAAATAATAAGGGATGCAGATAAATTAGATAATTAAAGAGTAAAGAAGGAAGAAAAAATAGAAGCAATCTTCCCTAAAAGAGTAAATAAAAAAGAAGATATGGAAGAATGCTTGTTAAGTGATAAAGTATATGAAACCGTATTAAATAGAGAGTGTGTTAATATCTATGATAGAGTAACACCATTAGACTTTTGGGTTTGCATATTGGCATTTACATTTGATTTGAATTTTGATGTAACATATAATATAGTAAAAGAAAATGACTATATAAATATATTAATAGATAGATTTGATTATAAAGATATAGACACAAGAAATAGGATGGAAAATATAAGAAATATTATAAATAAATTTATAGATGAAAAAATAACCAATTTTAAGTAATAGGGTGATAATATGATACTAATAAATGATAGAATTAAAGAACTATTCAACCTCTCTGCCAATGACTTATACATATTAACAGATTTTGATGGAACTATAACGAAAGATTCCAGTGATAGTTCTTGGGCTAGCATTTTCAAAAATCCTAATGTAACAGATGAATTTGTTCAAGAGTGTATAAGAATATTTAATTATTACCATAAATATGAAATTGACGAAAGCATTCCACTAGAAGAAAAAATGGTAATTATGAGTGAATGGTATAACAAAAACATAGAAACACTAAAAAAGTTTGGTATTACTGAACAAACAATAAATTACTCAGCTAATAATGAGAATATAATGTCTTTTAGAGATGGTGCAAAAGAATTTTTAAAAGAAATGAATGATAGAGGCATTCCTATAATAGTAATATCAGCAGGAGTAGGAAATATTATACAACAATTTTTAATTAATAATGACTGTAATTTTCCCAATATTTATATTTGCTCAAATTTCTTGGAATATGAAGATGGCGTTATTAGGAGCATTAGAGATAATAATTTAATACATCCATTAAATAAAAATGAAATTTCATTGCCTACACATATTCAAGAGAAAGTTGCTAATAGAAATACTATTATACTTCTTGGAAATAGTATTTCAGATATTAATATGACAAATGATAGAAAGAAAACATATAGAATAGGATTTTTAGATGAAAAAGTAGAAGATAGAATATCTGCATTTCAAGAGTACTATGATGTGGTGTGTACAGATAACACATCATATTATGAATTAGGAAAGAGAATATCAGAACGTTTAAATAGAGCAACGGATAAAGAAGAAAGATAGTATATAGTTAATTTATATGTGAAATTAGATAGAGGACTAATCCCCCTATCTAATTCTTTTTTTATCTTTATTTTTTGAACCTTCCAACTCATTATTTAGTTGATTTTCTGCCACTCTATTTTTTATTAAAATATCTTCCTTTTCACCTTTTTCAGATTTAGTAATAATTCGTTTGCAGGTTTGTATTTTTGAATTTATTTTATCTATATCTTTAGTAAGATTATTTAATTTATATTCAAGAAAAGACTTATCAGTTTCATTAGTAGTTTTCTTATATATATGCCTTAATTTTTCTCGTTCTTCCTTCAAAGGTGCAACTTCTTCAATATATTTTATTCTTAAACTTTGAGTATCTTCTTTTGAGTTTAGAGTATAAGTGCATATTAAACTCATTTCATCTGCTAATTTATTAAATTTGTCTATTTCTTGATAATATTCTTTTGTTCTTTCTTCATAATGAATTTTTGGTGGTAATTTTCCAAGTAGATATAAATAATGCACATATAGTCTATAAAATGATGAGGTTTTTAATTTTTCTTGATCAATCTTAATACCATCATATATTCTTACCTTATATACTTTTTCCTGTTTATTTGCATTTATATAATCATATAATCCGCTATGATATATTCTAGTTTTAATATTTTCAAAAGTATAATCTTCTCCAAATACTCTTGCAAGTCTTATATTTCTATTATAATATGGAGATGAAATAGATATAGAATTTCCAGATTTTTTAATATAATAGCCTTTATAATTTAATATATCTACAAACTCTTGATATTTTTGAGCATCTTTAATTGCTTCATCAATATCAGTTTTTATAAGTTCCATTTTTCCAGAATTACGATTATAATTTGCAATTCTACTTTTGACTATATCACTCACTTGAATAGCTTTTGTACTTTTAATTATAGATAGTCCATATTTTCTACAAATATCATCATTTGTTTCTCGAAGTAAAGCAATTTCAACATTTGAGTTATGGTATTTGCTTCCATCTATAAATGAAACAGAATTTAAAACTATATGATTATGAACATTTTGCTTATTAGTATGAGTGCAAACTATAACTTGATATTTATCTCCCCATAGTTCTTCAGCAAGTTCCATTCCAATTTTATTACACTTATCTGGAGAAATTTCATTACCATTGAAAGATTGTATTATATGATAACCTAATCTACCATCTTCCTTATGAAAAGCTTTTTTAGTAAGCATCATTTGAGAATATGCTGTTTGTGGTAAACAATTTATTGCAGATACTAAAATACCATTTTCTGTTTTTTCTCCATTCATTGCATAATTGATTACTGCTTCTAGATTTTTCTTAATAACTTTATATTTTGTAATAGCCACTTAAATCCCTCCTTATTTTTGTCTAGAATAAATCTTCCTTTCAAACCTTAAAATAAAATCAGCTAAAGTATCTGAAATATATTTGTAATCATCGTGCGAAACACTATATCTAGAATTAGCAACTCTAGCAATTTGATTTATATTATTTGCTATGCCATACAAATCTCTTTGAAAAGATTTTATTTCTTCAGTTGGTTGAGCTTTTATTCTATAACTTTTGATTAAACTTCTAATAAATTCAGCTTCACTTAAACCTGCTTCTTTTGATTTTCTTTTTAATAATTCATCTTCTTTTGTATCTAACCATATTTGTTTTTTTATATTTCTTTTTCTCATAATTCTCATTCTCCTTTTTCAAAAAAATTGACAGTCTATTTTTTAAAAGACTGCCAGAAAATATATAATATTATAAAAGGGTTTGGGAAAGAATTTTCCATCAATCAGTTTTGACACAAAACTGACAAGCTGTATTTATACGGGAGTATAAATGCGATGCTTGCTTTCAAAATAGCATAAAGTTTTCAAGTAGCTAAACTCTACTAAAAACAAGTGCTTTTTTCTCTATTAGTTCACAAATTTGTGCGACTTCTTTATCAGAAAATACATCTTCTTGATGATATAATTCATAATAAAATTTTTCTTTTTGTGTGTAATCCATATCAATATAAAAATTATTTTTTCCTTTGTTTTTTATTATTGAAATTGGAATAATTTTATCCATTTCACAATCTGAAACAAAATCTAAATCACAACTTTTATGACTAACATCTAGTGGTGGATTTGTAAAAATAAATGGAATAAACCCTATATAAGATTTCCATTTTACTTTATATTTATCTGTTACCATTCGACCTAAAATTGTTTTAGTTTTAATTGCAAAAATACCTTTTTTTGTTACTATAATATAATTATAAAATGTGATTTTACTTCTTCCTTTTACTAATATATTTTTATAAATTACTAATTCATCATTAAATAAATTTGTAAACTCTTGTGTTACTTTTAATTCTTTATTTCTCATTTTTGTTTGCTCCTTTCATTTTTTTTCATCAAAAAAGAGAAGAAAGTTTTTCATTTCTTCTCTTAAAAAATTTATTTTAATCTTTGATAATTCCTAAATTTTTAAAGTAAAAATAGTTTTCTCTTGCTCCTAAAAAGAAAATTTCTCTATCTTCATAATCACTCATCTGTAAATAAAGAGATACTAACTTTTGCAACATTTTGCATTCTTCTTCGTTTAAATTCATAACTTTATCATCTTCAAAAAGCAATTGCAAATTTGGATACATCTCCATAATTTCACTAACTTTATTTTGCAATTCTTTATATTCAGAATTATTATTTTTCAATTCAACTCTTGCTGTATCTATTAGCTCACTAAATTCAATTGAATCCATATCATATAATCTTATTTCTTCCATAACTTTTACCTCTTTTCTACACATAAATTAATTCTTTTAATACAATTTCTTCCGCTTGATTTTTAAAATTATTCATCATTCCTACCCAATAAAGCTGGTCTGTATTTTTCATTTCTTCTGTTATATTGCTTTGCTCTTTTAGTGATTTTATAATTTCTTCTACTCTTTTTGTTGCAGCTTCCTGTAATTCTTCTAAATGGTCTGTTAATTTATTATCCATAAATAGAATAATATATTCCGCTTTTTTGTGATTTTTTAGATATTCTAATCTTAATCGACCGTATTTATTTAAGTTAATTTTTCTTTGAGGTTCTATCACTAAATTTGGCAAATAATAATCGCCATTTCTTATATATTCAATTCCAGTTTTTTCATCAATAAATCTATCTTTTAATTCTATATTTTCCATATCTTTTAATCTCCTTTTCTATACATTACAATATAATTTATCTAATTGTTCAGGTGCATAAACTCTCTGTTCGTAATTTGAATATGAAATTTTTCTATTGGGTGTATTACTATAATTAGTTTTATTATATTTATTATTACTACATCGTAAATTTTCCGACTCTTGATTCGTAGATTTTCCGTTTCTTGAATCGTAATTTTTACGGATCATAATTTTTTCAGTTGATATATGATTTATTTTTCCAACATAGATAATATTCTTTTTTCTAAAACCTAATCTCTTTTCATATATCAATTTAGCATTGTTTAACTCTCTAAATGCTTTTGTAACTGTTTTATCTGATAAGTTTAGTTTCTCCCCAGCCTCTTTTCTTGAAAATATTAAGAATATATTTCCATCTTCATCAATCCATTCATTTTTCATTGAAACTGATAGTCTATCTAGTAAAAGTGCATATAATAATTTACTATCTGAATTTAGTTTCTCATAATATGGATTTATAAATAGTTCTTTTGGAACTTGATAAAAAGTATTTTCAAGACATTCATTCACTTTATAAGGTATAAAATCCATAGCAATAGTTCTCCTTTCAGTTTTTTTTGAACAACACTGAAAGTGCCTAAATATCAATGAATTTTGCTTTGCGGAAATTTGCGGAACAATTTTTTTAAAGATTTTAAAAATTGCGGAACATTTTTCTGAACAAAATATTGGAATTTTTGAGAATTTTTTAGAATGTAAAAAAATTGTGCTATTCTCTAAAATTCTTAGAAAATAGCACTTTTAAATATTTTTGACTGTTTTAAAATTCTATTGAATTTTCTTAAAAAAAGGTCTAATATGGTCGAGGTGGTAGCTTTCTCAAATTACCAACCCCCCTTTATTTATCAATGTTTTTAGATAGTTGTTGTATTTTAAAACATTTTTTTAAAACTCTTATTTTAGTATTAATCTAAAATTTATGTTATTAATTTCAATGTGCTTTATGCTCTTTCTCTTTTTAAATAATCAATTACTTTTTGAGTTTCTTTTTGTTTATAATAATTATAAATATCTCCATAAGTATTTATTGTAGTTTCTATATTGGCATGTCCCATTAATTTTTGCAATACTGGTAAATCTACACCTGCCTCAATACATCTAGTCGCAAATGTATGTCTTAACATATGTGTATTTACTGGTTTTGCAATTCCTGCATTTTTACATATTCTCTTAAATGCTGAATTTATTGTATTATCTACATATAATTGTCCATTTTCTTGGCAGTATAGAATTTTATTTTTATTCTCTATTTTATTATTTATGGAATTTTTTATAATATCTTCTGTTAATTCATTTATCTCAATGTTTCTTTTTCCACTTTTTGTTTTAGTTGGACCAATAACTGTTTTCTTATTTCTATCTTTTGTTAATGTCTTTGTTATTTTTATCATTTTATTTTCTAAATCTATATCATCTGTATAATTTAATGCTAATACTTCGCCTATTCTCATTCCAGTATATAAACATAGAAGTATAATGTTTTTATACCTTGATGAATGAATTTCTAAATAATCTTCTAATTTGTTTTGTTCTGTAATTGTTAATGCAACTACATCTTTATCTTCTTTTAGACTTTTCGGTCTTTCTATTGCATTTATTCCTTCAAAAAAGTTATTTATAATATGCATTCTATGACTTGCATACTCATATACATATTTTAACATTCTATAATCTTTCTTTATTGTAGAATTTGACTTTACTCTTTCTTCTTGTAAAAAATCTTCAATTTGTTTTCTTGTTACTCTATCTATTGGAATATTTGCAAACTTATATTTTTTTATTCTTGCAAGTGTTGACATATTTGTATTATAAGCATTTGCTTTTGTTTTACCCATTCTGTATTTTGAGTCTTCTATTTCTTGTGCTAAATTTGCTATTGTTTTTTCTGTTTTCTTAAATTCAATAGTATTTCCTGATTTTTTCATTTCTAATTTGTATTTATACATTTTTTCTAATGCTTCTTCTTCCGTGCTTCCTGTGAATGTTTTTCTTATTGATGCACCTGTTGTTGCATCTTTGGCTATTGTTAAAGTTGCTTTGTGCTGTTCGTTAATATAAAACTTATCACATCTTTCGCTATCTTTACAATTTTTACATTTCTCACATTTATTCATTTCTTTTTTGCTTTTTCTATTACTACAAATAGATCTATCTTTACATTTCTTACATATAGGACACATTGGCAAGTCAGAGTTCTTTTTCTCTGATTTTATAATATATGTGCCTACAGTATAACCTTTTGAACTCATACGATTTCCTCCATTTCATGTTTTTTTGAGGAAATACCTTGCTCTATTTTTATTTTGGTAGTATAATAATTTTACAAACTATTTGAACAGGGCATTTCCTGTTTAGTTTAGAAGATTTAATGTGCTAGATTAAGTCTTCTTATTTTTTAGTCTGCCATAATTCTTTTATGGCTTAAAAATTCATTCAGGCAGTCTGCTTTTACCCAAAATTTTCTACCTATTTTGATACTTGGAAATTCATCAGAATGAAATAATTGCAAACATTTCTGTTTTCCAATATGCAATAATTTACATACATCATCAGTAGAATATAATTTAATCTCAAATTCTTCAATATTATGCATATTTTTAACCTCCTTTCCTTGACAATCTTTAACTAATATAGTATAAATATATTGTGAAAGATTTATCGAAACTTTTTAAAATTGTAAATTGATTATATAATCTTATTTTACATTTGTCAACATATTTATAAAATAAATTTAAAATATTTCACATTTAGTTTTAGGGGGAACAAAAAATGCAAAAATTACCTCAATATTCTTTTAATGAAGGATTTTATATATGGTTTGATACAAACTGTAAAGAGGAATATTATTCAACACCTATATATATGTATAAGACTGACTTTAATGATGATTTAGGAAATTATAAAAGGAAAATTGTACAAGAAAAAAATTTTTATAAGAAGAAACCTAGTAAAAAAGATTCTGCACCAAAACATCCTGCTACTATTCTTTATCCTTTTGTAGAACAGTTTGGAAGACTTTTAGTTAATTTATTAAATGCAGATTTTTCAAACTTTAATGATGCTTATAATACTTTTTTCTATTTGTATGGATTTGAATTGCTAAAAGAATATATACCAGATAAAGAATTGGTGAATACATATTCTAATGAAGAAGAATTAATAAAAATAATGAAAAGAGTATATGAAGATAGTTATGGGTATTTATCAGATATACAATATAATTTTAGAAAATGTGTAGATTTTATATATAATGAAGAATTGAAAGAAAGTAAACCGAGTTCAAAATTCATTGCCTCTTTAGTTACTCATCATAATGATGTATATTCATATTCAAGTGATATTGAAGTTATTTTAGATACATATTCAGATAAGTACTTAAAATATGGTAACCAATCTATAGAGAAGTTAACTAAAGAACTAGATAAAAATGAATCTTTTATACCAATGACTAATGTATATACAAGTGAAAAACTAAGCAATATTGTTTTTGTAGTATTAGAGCAATTTGTAAAAAATTCTAATTTGCCAATTAAGAGCTGTCAATATTGCGGTAGATACTTTGTTCCATCAGTTAGACAAGATGAATTATATTGTGATTTACCAAACGAAGATGGAAAAAGTTGTAGAGAAAAAGGAGCAAAACAAACATATAAAAAGAATTTAGAAAAAATACCTGCATTACTAGAATATAGAAAAGCATATCAAAAGAAGTTTATGGAAGTTGCTAGAAGTGATAATAATAAAAAATTGAAGAAGGAATTTGATAGTTGGAAAAAACTTGCACAAAGTAAAATAAGAGATTATAAGCAAGGCAAAGTTACAGAAGATGCGTTGTATAAGTGGATGATAGAAAATAAATAATTATTATAAATAGACTAACTATATGAATGTCAAGAATTTTTATGAAAAAAATAAAAATATTTTG
>OCHL01000895.1_pt1 | contig 23022 bp, 24 predicted proteins | sample 1538421 | NCBI WGS metagenome assembly OCHL01 (sample SAMN04571690, study PRJEB22368) | human gut metagenome | biome: human gut; material: stool | host: Homo sapiens | place: Luxembourg | collected 2012-06-01 | reverse complement strand
CAAAGGGAGGTTAATCTTATGATGACCTGGGGATATGGAAGGAAAAGTTTTTTGAGAAAATGTTTTGCATGCTTAAAGGATCCTCGCTTGTATAGGAGACTTATAAGGGGAGGAAGAAGGTGTTTATTTAGGAAAGAGAGAAAAAGAGGGCTAGTAAAAAAGAAAGCCCGCGAGGGGCTTTAGGGAAGATGGTAAAAGAAGATTGGTTATTTGATTGACGCTTTTACGTACAGGTTAGTTATTTCGACTGATCTTCTCACTCGTACACTTATGAGTAAGCAGTTCTTGTTACGTAGTAATAAAGTCAGATTACTTACTTCCGTGTAGCTTTAATAAGAAAAGTGTTATTTATAGTTACGAAAGAACACGCTCATAGATGGCATAAGCCAAAATAGCAACCACTGCCACTACGGCAACAATAAGAAAGATGCGTGTCTTCTTTCTTTCCTGTTCTGCTTCCTTGCGGAGCTGTTCTTCTATTTCTCTTGTCTCTTTACGACTTTTTTTCGCCATCAGTTTTTCTCCCGCTCCCTCATGTTCAAAATAGCTTTACAACTTTCGAAACTATACCATTGTCTCTTTCAAGTTATGAATCACTCTGTTCAATTTTGGTGAGCTTCCCTGTTTTTGAATCAATAATAAAGCCCTCTACTTCTACTGAGGTGGGAATAAGGGGATGATGCGCAATAGTTTCTACCGTTTTTCGTACACTTTCTTCCCCATCACCAAAACCAGCAAGCCACTTTTCGAAATCAATGCCGCAATAATCCATCATCGCAATATGATCCCGCGATATTCCTGCCTTGAGCATATGATCAATCATCTCCTTGGCATTCATATGCTGTGCGCCACAATTACTGTGACCAATTACCATGATGGTGGTAACTCCCAATTCGTATATAGCCACCAACAAGCTTCTAATTACGCTACCAAAAGGATGAGATATTACCCCTCCTGCATTTTTGATTATCTTCGCATCGCCGTTTTTAAGGCCAAGCGCCGCAGGAAGCAATTCTGTCAACCTTGTATCCATACAGCTAACAATTGCAAGCTTTTTGTCGGGGTATTTGTCGGTTTCATAGCGTTTGTAAGATTCTTCTTCCACAAACTTTTTATTAAAAGCAAGAATTTCATCAATGGTGCTCATGATAGGTAACCTCAAAGTGTAGACAAAGCTTCGTGCTTTGATTGTACTGATTATTCGCGCACTGTTTGCGCTGAATATTTGTGCGCTGTTCGCATTGAATATTAGCGCGTTGCTTGAATTTTTAGCGTAATCTTTTTTATTACATGGCGAATAGCCATAACAGGATGATGAGTTATCATTCGTGGACCGCTGTAAGCCATGATTTTTCTAATGCCTGCCCTCATAGAGGGTTTATAGCACTGAATTTCACATGCCTCGCAAATTCCCTTATGGAGGTGAGGACATTTCTTTGTGCGCTGCAATGCATAGTTTGCAATCTCGCTACATTCAGGACAAAGACCATTTTTGTCTTGTGAACCACAGTGATGGTCACGGCAGTAAAGTTTTGCCATGGCCATCACTGTTTTATTGTCGCGTTCAAGCCGTCGCTTATCACGCGCAGTCTTTTGTTTAACTCGCGTATTCATGAGCGCTTTCTTCAGGAAAGTGTTTTACCTACTCTTCCCTAAAATACCAAAGCTAGCCGTAAATACGTTTCAATTCTGCATAAGCTTCGTCCGCCTGGTCCATAACATCGGTGATGATTTGCTTTACCGGACGAACCTCTTTAATCAAACCAGCAATCATACCTGCAGAAAAAGCACCGTGTTCGATATTGCCGTTGCTTGCATCCGCAACCGAACCACGGCAGAATTGGTCAAGTTCTTCGCTGCTTGCGCCAGAATCATACAAATCCCAGTATGCCTTCGTGAAGGGGCTCTTAATACAACGAACCTGCTTTTTGCCATATTCGCCCGTCAGGACCGTATCACAATCCGCGGCATCAACGATCATCTGCTTATACACATCACTTACCGGACATTCGTCGGAAGCAAGAAATACGGTACCCATCTGAACACCTACTGCGCCAAGAGCAAGCGCTGCCAAGAATCCCTTACCATCAGCAATACCGCCCGCTGCAATAACAGGAATATCCACTGCTTCAGCAACTTGACGAACCATAGGATAGGTACACATACGACCAATATGGCCGCCGCCTTCCATGCCTTCTGCTACTACCGCGGTAGCACCTAAGTCCTGCATTTTCTTTGCAGCGCGAGCGTGAGGAATAAGGCAAACTACCTTTACGCCACCTTCAACCAAAATAGGAACAATAGCATCGGGCTTACCGGCGCTAATCGTACAAACAGGAACCTTTAATTCGACACACATGCGAGCACATTCTTCAACCAAATCGCTCTCCATAATCAGGTTAACCGCGAATGGCTTATCGGTAAGAGAACGAGCGATTTCTACCTGTTCCTTAACCCACTGAGCATCATGCAGCGTTGAAGCAATAACACCCAAACCACCTGCATTACTTACCGCAGCAGCAAATTTACCATCGGTGATATGAGCCATTGCACCCTGAATAATGGGATATTCAATGCCCAATACATCACAAAGTTCTGTTTTCATGTACGATCCCTTCACCCTTACGCCCCCAAAGGCGTTTCTTCCAGAAATTTGGGCAAGTTTCAACTACACCCAAATTTCTTATACACCGTATAAATTTCCAACATGAGAAAGAATAGCATTTTTCACTTGAAAATACTTCTCAGTATAAAAAGGGTCCCTTTCTAAAGGGACCCTTTTGTGATCATAAGCAAAAATGCCTGAAAGAGAATTACTGGGAATCACGTTTAATCTTTGTTTCGGTTTCATTTACAGCCTTAGTTCCCGTTTCGTCTTCATCTTTAGTTTTATCATCACTTAAAGCTTGCGAGTTGGAATTGGGCTCACTTTTGTCTTCCGGCTGTGAACCAGATTCAAGATCGCTTCCATTTTCAGGTTGCGATTCAGCTTCAGGATTGCTTTCTTCTGTAGGCTGCGAGGCAGACTCAGGATCACTTTCACCCACAGCTTGCGAGTTGGACTCAGAAACCACATTCTCTTCTGAAGTCGGAACATCATTGGAAGCAGCATTTTCTTGAGCATTACCTTCAGGAGCAGCAACCTTTTCAATAGTTACGCTTGATGTCTCCATCGGATCAACATCAATAACGGGAGGTTGGACAGGTTGGCCTGGTTGCGGCTGCTGAGTTTGAGAAAATTGTTCCTGCTGCTGAGCCGCCTGAAGAGGTTGTTCAGGTTGATAGGGCTGCGTTTGCTGAATTGGCTGGCCTTGCACAAATTGGGTCTGCTGATTGAACTGCTGCTGACCAGATTGCGCTTGTTGATAGGGTTGCTGCTGGTAGGATTGACCCTGCTGATAGGGAGCTTGCTGGTATGGCTGTGCCTGCTGGAAGGGCTGCTGTGCTTGATAGGCACCATACTGCTGCTGTGCTTGATAGGCACCATACTGCTGCTGTGCTTGCCTTGCTTGTTCAAGCTCGAAAGGCAAAGGATCTTCTTGTCCGCCCCACAAGTTAACCTGGAACTGTCGCGTCCAATAGCCAAGAGCGCGAATAATAAGCGCTGCCACAAACACAGATATGAAAACCGTAACCACACAAAGCAAAAGGACCAGCAACAAGATAATGAGCACAAACACTACGGCTTGGCTTTCGTTTCTTATAAACGCAACACCAAAGATAGTTCCCAAAATAACACTGAGCATGAAAATAACAAAAAAGCCTATTCCCACAACGCAGCCACAAATTAGCGACATACCAAATATGCGCAAAAGACCCGTAAAGTCATAACGCATCATTGCCCATATTTTGCCAAATTGGAATCCTGAAGAAAGCGTGCCATAAAGCGCACACCGCATAGAGCCCACCCAGTAGAAAAACACTACCGCAAAAGTAAGAGCAAGTCCCACGAGCGAGAAGATAAGACCCATAAATAAAGCGCCCGCGCCAAACGAAGCATCAGAATACACAAAACCAAAAATCGAAAAGCCCGTCAAAACACTGGTAAGAGTATTGAATACCCCAGGAATTAAAGAAAAAACAAAGCCAATAACCAAGATAAAGAAACCACGCTTGAACAAGTTTCCATCTTCGTTACCAAAAATACGATCAGGCATGGGCCTGTGCACATTCCATGCTATATCACGCGCCCACCCATACAAATAACCATAGGTAACCAGTACCCCAAAAATAGGAATTAAATTCAAAAGCCCTAATCGAAGAGTCTTAGAAAACCAGCCAGGCGATTTCGTAATATCACTCCATGCTGCAGAAAAGTAACCCTTTTCCATTTCAAACCTACTTTCTTTTCTGGCACACCCTTTATCGGACACACAATATGGCAATCATATTTTGGGTTATAGGCCAAAAGGCCAATAACCCCATATTTTGTTCAGTAACTTCACTATAAACGAAAAAAAGGGAAGCTTTCGCTTCCCTTCTTAGATGCGTTTCCAATATGAAACAAACAGGTAAGGTTCCGTTCAGGAACAAACCACAAAGTAACCAATAAGTTACTTCAAGGTTACAGCTGCACCAGCTTCCTCGAGAGCAGCCTTCATTTCCTCTGCCTTGTCCTTTGCAACGCCTTCCTGTACAGGAGCAGGAGCAGACTCTACGAGAGCCTTTGCTTCCTTCAAGCCAAGACCAGAGATCTCACGAACAGCCTTGATAACAGCAATCTTGTTGTCGCCAAAGCCTTCGAGAACTACGTCGAACTCGGTCTTTTCTTCAGCAGCAGCTTCGCCAGCAGCAGGAGCAGCAGCTACAGCAACAGGAGCAGCAGCAGATACACCGAATACTTCTTCGAGTTCCTTTACGAGCTCAGAAAGCTCGAGAGCAGGCATTTCCTTAAGGGCTTCTACAATCTCTTCACGAGTTACAGCCATGATATGACTCCTTTTCTTTTTAAGTGTGCCTTTTGTTTGTGACACAGATAATTTCAACATTTATGCAGCATGCGCTGCAGGGGTGATACCAGGTGGTACCTGAGCAGCTGTTATGCTGCTTGAGTGGTGCTTTGCACCAGCTGCAGCACTATTAAGCTGCATCCTTCTGGTCTGCGATAGCAGATACGCAACGTGCGAAAGCCTCCATAGGACCATTGAGCACGCGTACGGTCTTGACCATAGGATTCTGCAGGCTGCCGAGAAGCTTGGCAATGAGTTCCTCGCGAGAAGGAAGAGCTGCAATCTTTTCAACTGCTTCAGCATCAACGAACGCACCGTCCATCATGCCGCCCTTGATTACCAAATTTTCGTTAGCCTTAGCAAAGTCCTTCAAAGCCTTAGCAGAAGCAACAGGATCGCCCTCTGCAAAAACAAAAGCGGAAGGACCAGCAAGAACCTCGTCCATTTCAGGCATATCCAACTCTTTGAGAGCAAGGCGAACCAGCTTGTTCTTATGAACCTTCATGATTGCGCCCGCTTCACGAATGTTGTTACGCAACTGCTCGGACTGCTTTACCGTAAGGCCGCGATAGTCTACTACCCACATTGCTTGAATGTCGGTAAGATCTTCCTTGATCTCAGCGAGCCTTTCAGTGTTCTGTACGCTTGGCATATGTGTCGTGCACCTCCTTTTCAAAGCATCAAGTTCCGCACCATGGGGTGGGTCGAGCCTTGAAAAGAACGACCCCCTAGCTCATGACAGCAGGGGGTCGGTAAAGACTTAACATTTACTAACCACCTCGGCGGGCCGCACATGCGATTAAACCTTATAGGTACCAGCTGTCTTGGGCAGCGGAACAATTTTCAGTTCAGGCTGCTTTTTGCAGCCGAACTATAATTGCAAAACTGAAGTCATGCGTCAAGTAGAAATTCTCCATAGAGCAGATCTCGAACTATAATTTCACATTTTCTTCCTTTTCTCCTTATTTTTCTGCCATTTACTTGGCTACCTTTCTCGCCCGCGAACATCACCTTGCCATTTTCCCAGGAAACCACGAAGCTAAACACATCAACGAGAAAGGACCCTGTATGAAAGTTGCATTCTTCCCGGGCTGCATGGTTGACATGTTTTATCCCGAGGTGGGAATTGCTGCCGTAAACGTACTTGAACGTCTTGGCTGCGAGGTAGAACTCCCTGATGATCACGTGTGCTGTGGTCAGCCGTTTACTAATTCTGGCTATATCGAAGAAGCAAAACCCATGATGAAAAAGGTCATTGATGCCTACAGCAAATATGACACTATCGTTTCTTTAACGGGATCGTGCGCATGGGCTATCAAGGCTGAATATCCGCACTTCTTTGAAGACGATGAAGAATATAGCCAAAAAATTGCAGAACTCGCCCCCCGTATTTTTGAATTCACGCAGTTTATCGTTGAGGTGTTGGGGGTAACCGATGTGGGTGCTCACCTAGATGGAACCGTAACCTATCACGCCAGTTGCCATTTAACTCGTATGCTTGGAGTAAAAGAGCCACCTCTTACCCTTCTTAAAAATGTGGAAGGACTTACCTATATTGAAATGCCAGAAATGGATCGTTGCTGCGGATTTGGTGGCACCTTTAGCGTGAAAGAACCAGAAGTTTCCGGACACATGGTGCAAGAAAAAGTAGCTTTCGCCCTTGCCACAGGAGCCGACTATTTGTGCGGAGCCGACCAAGCATGTCTTATGAATATTAAAGGTGCTCTTGATCGCATGCGCGAAGCAGGCATTGTTTCAAGCAATATGAAAGTCCTTCATATTGCGCAAATCCTCGATTCACGATTGGAGGCGTAAGGTATGTCTTCTATTATTTACGACAATGCGCCTCTTGAAGAGCGCATTCACCGATCCCTTTCCGATACCTTCAAACATCGCGCTATTGAAACAGCCCAAGATGTGATTACCGGAAAGCGCAATGCCCTTGTTGCTGAGGTTGATAATTGGGAAGACTTCCGCGATCACGCTGCACAGATTCGCGACCATGTGCTTGCTAATCTGGATTATTACGTGCAAGAATTCGCGACAAATGCCCAAAAAAATGGCGCCCACGTATACTTCGCGCCCACTGATGCCGATGCCCTTGAATGTATTCTCGATATTTTCGAAGATATTGGCGCCACTTCGTGCGTGAAATCAAAAAGCATGATGACCGAAGAAATTGGTCTTAATAAGTTTTTAGAAGAGCATGGCATTTCCGCTATCGAAACCGACTGCGCCGAGCATATCATTCAAACCGCAGGAAACGCACCTTCCCACATTGTTGTTCCTGCACTTCACTTCGATCGCACCTCTATTCGTGATTTGTACCGCGAACGTAAAGGCTATACCGGAAGCGACGACCCCGAAGAAATCACTCGTTTCTTACGCAAAATCCTACGCCCAGAATTTATGAATGCTTCGGTAGGTGTTACCGGTTGCAATTTTGGTGTTGCCGAAACAGGATCATGCACTCTTGTTTCCAACGAGGGAAATGCTCGCATGGCTTCAAGCATCCCCGAAACTCAAATTATTGTTATGGGATGCGAGCGCATCGTTCCTGATCTGCGATCCCTTGATGTGATGATGAAGTTATTGGTACGCAGCGCTGTTGGGGCGAAAATCTCCGGATCGTTTTCAATCAACACCGGCCCACGTCGCGAAAATGAAGCTGACGGACCGAAAAATGTTCATATTGTTATGGTCAATAATGGTCGCACCAACATTCTTGGCAGCGAATTTAAGCCTATGCTTCGCTGTATTCGCTGCGGAGCCTGCATGAACTCCTGCCCCGTCTATCGCCACATTACTGGCCATGGCTATGGTTCAATTTACCCAGGCCCTATGGGTATTGTTTTAACTCCCCTTTTGGTGGGATATCAAGAAACCGCTCAATTGCCGTATGCCTGTTCACTGTGCGGTTCTTGTGCTGACGTGTGTCCCGTCAAAATTCCTCTACCCGCTCTTATTGCCCAGCATCGCCGTAACATTGTTTCTCTTGGCTATGTTTCTCCTGCAGAAAAGGCGGTATTTAGTGCTGCAGCTGCTACGTTTTCTAGCAGAGCTCTTTACGGCATGGCAACAAGCGTTGCTCCTTCCATCATGAAGGCACTTACCGGTCAAACCAATCAGATTGATAAAAGCTCCACCTTTATTCCTGTCCTGAATGGCTGGACCGCATCACGCAATCTTGATCCTATGAGCAAAGAAAAATTCCGCACGTGGTTTGCTCGCCATAAGAAAGAGCAAACTGCAGTCAAACGTGCTCAAACCGCACAAGAAATATCTGCCGCAGCAAATCGCGTCCATAAAGCAATAGAGCAAAACGTAGCTGCAAATGAAAATAACGGCGCCTCTTTGCCTACCACCTCTACTCGAAAGGAGGATTAAATGAGCACGGTAAGTCTTGAGGAATTTCTTAAACCCATCTCTAACGCACTTGGTAGAAATGAACCTCCTGCACAGATAGAGCCTTGCAGCGCTACAAAAGCACCGCTGCCTCACGATTACCGCAACTATTCAACCGAAGAACTTGCTTCGTGGTTCGTTCGTGAAGCAGAAAAAGTAGGAACAGCTGTTAAGCAAACAACTCCCGACGGCGTTGCCGCAGCTGTAGTTGAACTGGTAAATACCTTCGGAGATGGTGGGCACGTGGTATTTGCCAATGTTCCCGAAATTGATGCCTATCACATTCCGGAAGCGCTGGAGGATGCTTCTCTTGAAGGAGTGCGCTGGGACCCAACTAGCCGAGAAGCAAGTGTGGGACGCGCAGAAAATGCCGATGTAGGTATTACCGTTGCAAGTGCAGGCATCGCAGAAACCGCAACTATTATTCAAAAATGCTCAAGCGAATCAGGCCGTTCCATATGCCTGCTTCCCATTGGGCACATTGCCTTGCTTCGTAAAAAGGATATTTTTCCCTATATGACTCAACTTATGGATGACTGGGAAGAAAAGGTGGCAGCAGATGAAGCTATGCCTTCAAACTACACCTTCATCAGTGGTCCCTCCAATACCGCCGACATTGAACTGGTACGCGTTGTTGGGGTCCATGGTCCGGTACATGCAGCAGTTATCCTGATAGACGAATAGTAATAAGTGTTCATCTTTTCTTCGAAGTCCACTTCACGCTATTTCAGTATGAAAGAATGCAAAGAGCGCAGCGAAATGATTTGACGAACGATTCGGATATCCCGTTATCGTAAATCAAAAACTTGGGCTGCGCTTTTCCGTATCTTTTCATACCAACGTGAAGAAATGGCTCATCAAAGAAAGATAAACACTAGTACGATCTTCGCCATATAAAATCGCTACCTTATCTGCAAGAAAAGGATGAGGCGAACTCGGAAAACAAATTGTAAAACAACGCATTCAAAGAATGCGCGCGTAATTAAAGCATGATGCAGCGAAGCGTATGAAAAACGGATCACAGCGGATCCGTTTTGAACAGCGAAAGCGGTGAGCTGAAGCCTTTTTTGCAGATAAGCTCCAGAAATAAATATTGCAGCCTATCTCAAGAAGTCATTCCGCCGTATTTTTACTAAAGAAAACGTAAAAAGCCGAGAGGAAAACCCTCTCGGCTTTTGCATGGGTGTTAAGCATTCCCATCAGCTAGATGGTCGCTACAACTTTAGCACTAAGCAGCTGCTTGCCCCTCAGGAGCTGCAGCGCCGTTATTGGCTGCTCCGTTTTCCATGCCTGTGGCAGCATTGTCTACGGTAGCAGAATCACCTGCAGCAGCATTAGAATCCTGGTTCTGATTTGCTGGCTGACTAATAGAATCAACTACCACGAGTGATCCGCCACCCTTAGAGAAGTTCAACGTAATATCATCGCCTTCCTTATAGCGGACAATATCAACAATGTCAGCAACAGAGCAATCATAAAGCGTGTCGTTACCGGAAAGCATCACATAGTAATGAGTATCACCATCCAATACAACCGGAGAAATCAACGAAATCGTACCCGTAGCCGAACCTTCCGTTACCGTTGATTCATCTTCGCTACCTTGGACTTCAATACCGTTGCTCCTTAGAAGTTGCTTGTAGGCATCCTCGGTTTCTTCGATGGTGTTACCAACCGCTACATTCTGATAACGTTGGATGTCAATCATGGCATACATCTTGACCAAACCAGCACTATCCTTCAGAGCAATAAAGTAGGTAGGCTGGCCACCCACGTTAATAAGCAAGGGGAATGTTGCGGTATAGCGCATTTGCTGTACCTGACCTTCAGCTGAAGACATTGCTGAATCTTCCGTTGCACCCGCAACAGGATAGAATTTAGATTCAGCCGTACGCTGATTAATCAGAACAAAGCCAATAATAGAATTGTCTGAAGTAGCAGACGTTACACCACTGTATACCCAAACGTCATCATCTTTTACTACATAGTTGTAGCCCAAGTTGCCATCAGTACCAGGAGTGGTTTGACGAACGCCACTCTGACCTAACCAGGAGTTAATCCAGCCACCGGAAAGCGAACCGCTCCAGTTGTACTGTTCGATCAACAGTTCAGCAGGATAGGCGCGGTCAATCCACTGCGGAACATCCTGAATTGCAATGTCTTGGCATTCGCCTGTATTAGCATCACACAAAATGATACGCGATACGGTTTGTCCACCAAACAGACCAACCTTGTAGTCCATTACAGGATAGATCCAATAAGGTTTGCCATCATCGTCGATTTCAAATGACTTTTCACCCAGAATATAGAAGGGGTATTTCAGCTGAACATGACGATCAACGTTATTAAACAGAGGGTCAGAATCAGAATAGTAAATAGGGTCGTCAAGACGAACGATCTGCGTATCCTGCGTACTCATATTAACAATAACGTAGCCAGGAATACCCGTATCCTTGTTTGACCACCACTTAAAGAGGTCTGCGTAATTAAGCGGACTTACACGAACCGGTGAATCCTGATAGTTAATCTGAGTATAAATGTCGTCAATAACATACTGACTTACATAGTCAGCCATTGCACCCATGGTACGGTTGCCCAAAAGCATAGCCGAATCTCGGTCGATAAACGGAATTTCAGAATAGTCAACTTCCTGAATATCGGTTGCAAAATCCGTTTCTTCGGTCTGCAAAATGGTTGCATACTTTTCAGCATTGCCTGGGAACAGACTCAGCGAGAGCAGCGCACCAATAAGACCAACCGCCGCAATTGCCAGCGGAACAAACATGAGCACCTTGAAGCGCTTTGACTTCTTTTCACTCTTTTCGCGCTTACCCATACCATTGGCATAGATTTGTTTGAAAGAAAAGAAGATCAAAAACGAAGGCAACAAAATAAAAATGGCAAGTGCAAACCACAAATCAACACTATGGATGTTGATAGGTGGATGGAACCACCAATAACAAAATGCCAAAACAAGTACTACCAGCACCGCAATAATAATGAGCGCCTTTTTGCTCATTTGCGAAAGGGCATCACGAAATGCACTGAATTCATTACCACCAGGACGAGCACCGCGACCACCACGGCGAGGACCTCCTGGTCCTTCCGAGTCGCCACCGCCCGTACCAGCACCACCAAATCCAGCGCCACCCTGTGCAGCACCGAACTGTTTTAGCAAGTCTGCCCAACTGACTGGTCCTTGATTATTTGGATCTGCCATAAGGCTCCTTCCTCTTGTGTACGTAACATGTTATTGTATCCGATTCTTTACCCAGAACACCCTCGGTCTTTGTAAAACAACAGGCGCACCAGAAAAAACTGGCGCGCCTGCAAGTCTTAAACGTTCTTATTGCATTACGACAAACCACGTAATACATACTGAAGAATTCCACCGTTGTAGTAATATTCCCCTTCTGTCGGGGTATCAATTCTTACTACCGCTTTGAAGGTAATTTCGCTTCCATCTGGCTTCACTGCCGTTACCTCTACCACCGATGGATTGGGTAAGCCATTCGAAAAATCTATTTCCGCAAGAGAAATAGTTTCGCTTCCGTCTAAACCAAGCGAATCGGCGTTTTGACCCTCTTCAAACTGAAGAGGCAAAATACCCATACCAATAAGATTCGATCGGTGGATACGCTCAAAACTTTCTGCAAAGGCCGCGCGAACCCCCTGCAACATAGGACCTTTTGCTGCCCAGTCACGAGAAGAACCGCTTCCATACATTTTCCCTGCAAGAACCACCAAAGGAATATGTTCCTCCTGATAATGGGCTGCAGCATCATAGACTGCTTTTATTTCTCCATCAAGGAAATCTTTAGTCCATCCACCCTTTTTGCCTTCAGCAAGCTTATTGGTTAACTTCACGTTTGCAAAGGCACCGCGCATCATAATCTCATGATTGCCACGGCGAGCACCATAGGTATTGAAATCCTCAGGCGCAACGCCATGATCTTCAAGGTAGCGCGCTGCAGGAGAATGTTGTGCAATAGAACCTGCAGGAGAAATATGATCCGTGGTAATGAAGTCTCCTAAGTTCAACAAAACACGAGCGTCCTTAATGGCGTTCGGTGCTTTTGGTTCTTTGGTCATGCCGTCAAAATAAGGAGCACGACGAACGTAGGTTGAACCAGGATCCCAAGCAAATACATCGCTTGCTTCTTTTCCAAGCGATTGCCATGCTTCATTACCTTCAAAAAGGCCTTCCCCTGCTCGATCAAATACCTTTTTAGTGCAGCACGAAGCAAGCAATTCTTGCACTTCAGAAGCTGAAGGCCAAATGTCTTTTAAGAACACTTTCGTTCCATCTTCTTTGGTTCCGAGTGGCTGGGTTTCAAAATCAAAATCCATAGTACCTACCAAGGAATAAGCAATTACCAAAGCAGGCGCACACAAATAATTCTGAGAAACATCGGGCGAAATGCGACCCTCAAAGTTTCTATTGCCCGAAAGAATGCTTGCTAACTCAATATCGTTTGCTATTTCATGCATGAAAGGCAAAAGGGGACCTGAGTTCCCAATACAGCTCATGCAACCAAAGCCACAGGTATAAAAGCCCAAATCACGAAGCGAAGGCATAAGACCTGCTGCTTCCAAAATGTTTTCTGTCGCACGCGATCCCGGTGCCAAAATGGTTTTCACCCAAGGCTTCGGATGTAATCCTGCCGCCTGCGCATTACGCGCCAAAACACCTGCCGCCAGCATCATGCTTGCATCAGTTGCTGTTGTGCAACTGGTAACTGCCGCAATAGCAAGAGCACCGTGGGTTAATTCATAGGTTTCGCCCAAAATGTTCACCGATACTGATTTTTGCGTATCGAGCTTTCGGTCTTTGCAAGTACTTTCGAAGGCTTGCTTCGCCTTTACAACATCAATACGATCGTGCGGACGAGAAGGTCCCGCAACACTGCGAACCACACTTGACAGATCAAGCTCTAATACCTTTGCATACACCTTATTTGCTGCAACCTGCGGATCATTCCAGAAACCTTGCGCTTTTGCATAGGCTTCAACAAGCGCAATCTGCTCTTCACTTCTGCCGGTAAGACGCAAGTAATCAAGCGTTTTTTCGTCCGCAGGAAATAGCGTACAGGTAGAACCGTATTCGGGCGTCATATTAGAAATGCAGGCACGCTGTGTTGCGCTTAAGCTTTCAAGCCCTTCGCCGAAACATTCGACAAAACAACCTACTACTCCTTCTGCACGAAGCATTTGGGCAAAGGTAAGCGAAACATCCATGGCGCTTACTTCATCTGAAAGCTTTCCGGTAAGCTTCACTCCGATTACCCGAGGAACAAGGGTTGTAATAGGCTGACCAAGCGCTGCAGCTTCTGCCTCGATGCCGCCCACGCCCCAACCAAGAACGCCAATGCCGTTTGCGGTTGGCGTGTGAGAATCGGTTCCTACCAAAGTATCAAAATACGCAACTGTTTCATCACCCTCTTCCCGGGTCATAACCACCTTGGCAAAGCGCTCAATATTAAGCTGGTGGCAAATGCCTGCTCCAGGAGGAACGATGCGAACATTCTTAAAGGATTCCTGAGCCCACTTTAAGAATTCATAGCGTTCTTTATTACGATCAAACTCTAACGCCATATTCTGCTCAAGAGCCTCTGAGCACCCCGCCACATCGGCAATAACAGAATGGTCGATAACCAAGTCACAGGGAACCTGAGGGTTTATGTTTTTAGGGTCACCGCCTAATTCCATGCAGGCCTCGCGCATGACCGCGAAGTCAACAAATACAGGCACACCAGTGAAATCTTGGAATAAAACACGTGCAGGCGAAAATTCAATTTCGCTGCCTACTTCTCCCGACAAACCAGCCCGCATAAGGCGATCGGCTAGTTTGGCTGCATATTCATCAGTAGGCGCTAAGCGCAAAATGTTCTCCAAAAGAACGGTAAGTGAATACGGTAGCTTTTCGTAGCCTTCAATTGCAGATACCGGGTAATACGTGTAAGAAGTATTACCAACCTGCAAAACACTTGAGCGATTATTCATCTGCTCCCTCTTTCTTACAACATTTTCTGCTCATAGGGACTGAACCTTGATTCATTAAAGTTGTTTTAACCGTTACCCATTCCTTATTTGCCTAAAGCAGCAATAAGGGCATCGGTAAATTGCGTGCACGTTGCAGGTGCTTGATCTGAGCCAACCGCTTTGCAAATATCAGCGGTCAGAACCGTACCCTGTGCGTACACTTCACACACAGCACGACGAATGTTCTCTGCTATATCCAACTCACCAAGATGATCAAGCATCATAGCAGCAGATAAAACTTCTGCAGTGGGATTGCAAATATCCTTTCCCGCAATATCGGGTGCCGATCCGTGGACTGCCTCGAAAATTGCATAGTCAGGGCCAATGTTGGCACCAGGGGCAATGCCTAAACCTCCCACTAATCCTGCACACAAATCGCTTGCAATGTCTCCATATAAGTTAGGGAATACGATAACGTCGAATTGGGAAGGATCCATAACAATGTTCATGCAGAAGGCATCAATAATGTTGTCATTAAATTCAACCTTGCCTTCATATTCCTTGGCCACTTCGCGAGCAACCTTTAAAAACAGACCATCGGAATACTTCATAATATTTGCTTTATGAGCAGCAGTTACTTTTTTCTTGCCATGCTTAAGGGCATATTCAAACGCAAAACGAACAATATTTTGTGAAGCGGTTATCGAAATAGGTTTAATAGAAATGCCCGAATCGGGACGGATGGTGCCAGCGTTTTGGTCTTTGCAGAACTGAATAAGATCTTTTGCTCCCTGGCTTCCCTCTTCAAATTCAATGCCTGCATATAAATCTTCTGAGTTTTCTCGAACAACTACCAAATCAACATCAGAATAGCGCCCACCAGCTCCCGGAATTGACATAACGGGACGAAGACACACGTTGAGATTTAAGGATTTGCGCAAGGCTACGTTAGCACTTCTAAATCCTGTCCCTACTGGCGTAGTAATAGGGCCTTTAATAGCTACTTTGTTACGACGAACTGCCTCAATGGTGCTTTCTGGTAGTGGAGTGCCGCACACATCCATCATATGAGCACCCGCTTCGGCGATTTCCCATTCAATATCAGCACCCGCAGCTTTCACTACTTTTTGCATTGCTGCGGTAGTTTCAAGACCAATGCCGTCACCGGGAATTAAGGTAACCGTATGTTTTGCCATCAAATCTCTCCTTGATAGGTTTCTCGTTAAGCAAATAACCCTCACGGTAAAACATCTTGCTTTGCTGCCAGAATTTAAGGCAGCAAAGCACGCTTCTTTTATTACAAGGTATAAGTGTAGCTTTGTAGCGCTCTATCATAGTGGAGTATTGAAAAATGTAACGTAGATTTCTCTACACGGCCCCTTGACAACGATCATAGACGCAATTTGCGAAGCACCGACATAACTACATCGACACTCTACGGGAAGTTTTGCTACGAAAGATTATCAATAATCTGCTGGCTTCGACGCTTTAAAGCTCCTTTGCTGTGCTGCGCATCAAAAGAAACTCGTTCAATTAATCCTTCCTTTACTTCTGGAGCAAGTTTGCCCGTAGAAAAGGAAATAAGCGCAACCAGCATGTCCTGATATTCATAGTCACCGTGATAGCACTGAATTGCCTCATCAAGCAAAGGCCACACTTTTTGGGAACGATTTTCCGTTGTCGCCCCCAACGCGCAAAGGAAACGAAGGGCGGACAGACGAACAAAACCATTATCCTCATCAAAAAGAGCTGTTTCAGCTCCGGCAATTCCCTTATCGCACGTGCGTGAATCGAACGGAACCAATTCAGTAAGAACATCAAGAGATTCCCAACGCGTTTGAGCTTCAGGACGATTCAAAGCATCGATAAAATCGTTGGTATAAGGAACCAATACTTCCGGATCGAGTTTTGCAACCTGAGCAAGCACAGACGAAGCATTTTGACGATCGCGACGCGTTGAACCCGACAAAGCAAGAACTACTTCTTTAATTAGATCTTTCGATTGAAGAAGTCGCGCTGCAAGATCTTTTGCACTCTGTGTTTTTTCGCTCATGAATGTCCTCCGTTCGGCTCCATTCACATCCTACCAAGACGAAACGGGCCCATTGCAAAGTCAAAGTTAAAGAATTTATTATCACATTTTATTATAGCCTCAATGCAAAAAACTTCCGAAGGTATCGGTATGCGAAAACACCCTTTCGACAAAGGGATGAAGGCAACGACTGAGCACTAACGCATCACAAAGCATCACAAAGCATCACACAAAGGCAAGGTGCTTTCTGCGAAGAGTTAAAGAGGCTTGCAAACTTCGGCGAAATAATCAATCAAAAAGCTTTTTAATGCATCAACCTTTGATGATGAAGGAGCATTATCAGGTACCCGTAAGTACAAATAGCGCGTACGCTTCACATCGCTTAAAGGAACATAGACTAAATCATCACGGCTATCATTTGCCCACGTAACTTCTGGCGCTAAGGTAATACCAACACCTCGTGCTACCATTTCTTGAATTTGGATATAGGATTGGTTTTCCATATACAAATTCGGACTAAATCCCGCTTCTTGGAACATACTATCAACAATATTACGCAACGAACCAACTGGGTTAACGATGAATGATTCGTGGGCCAAATCCGCCAATGCAACTGATTCAGCCTGTGCGTACGGAGAATCTTTCGAAACCAAAAGTGAAATATACTCTCTTCCTAAAAGAGTATAGCCGCCCCCTTGGTGATACTTTGGTGAAGCGAAAAATATGAGATGAGGAATTTCTTCAGTATATTCGGTCTTCTTTGAATCACTCACACGCAACAAAACACGTGGATGCATTTCTTTAAAACGCATAAGAATGGTTTCATTATTGCCCATAGGAACCGGAGCATAAAGCGTGATTACATGCTCCTTCTTTTTTTGATACAGCTCGACCTCTAAAGAAACTCGATCAAGTGCGTTCAAGGCAGTGTTTGCGCATCGCAGGGCAATTTTACCTGCATCATTTAGAACCAGCGTTCTGCCCTTACGATCAAAAAGCTGAACCCCCGTTTCTTCTTCAATTTGGCGAAGGGCACGCGAAAGGGACGGCTGAGAAATATGAAGCTTATCAGCGGCTTCGCTCATTGTTTTGGATTCCGCAATTGCCTTAAAGTAATACAACTGATGAAAATCCATTACGCCCCTCCCCAACTTTCATAAACCTTAAACGCTAAAGATGTTCCGATTTTGTCACGAGTTATATCAACTTGCCGCAACTCCATTGGATAATTATTGCTTGGTATTCTTTATTCTTTGAGTCAGCTTCGCTTTATTTCGTTTTCGAATAAAGCTAAATGCGCAGCAAAAATACGCACCATAGAGTCTTCTCATCCCTATATCCGTCAGTGCTAAACCTTGGCTGCGCTCTATGCGCTTTATTCTCAAACTAAGCTCAGAATTCCTCAAAAAACAAAGAATACAAAGCAAATTGATCAAATGAGAAAACATCCTGCAAGAAATTAATCCTGCAGGATGTTTTCATACCATTTTAGTTATTCTTCAGGGAACAACTCGTCCAAGATTTCCTGGGTAGGCATCTTAACGCCATACCAAATTTCTTCGCCCGTTGCTGCCTGTTCGATCATCATGCCAATACCACCAATGATCTTGCAACCCTTAGCCTCAGCGTCTTTCAAAATCTGAGTCATGCGAGGATGATAAACTGCGTCAGCTACTACCATGCCCTCTTTAATGAGTTCAGCAGGCACTGGGGTCTGACCAGCGCTATCGCCCATGCCAACTGGAGTAGCATTGATAAGAATATCGGATTCAGCAATAGCTTCCTTCATTTCTTCCTTATTTTCAAACGCATGAAGAATCATTTCTGCGCCTGTTTTTTCCTGAACGCGAGGAAGAAGCGTAGTAGCACGAGTATAAGAAGGACCACCTTCACGTGCGAAAACATGTACCTTCTTAGCACCATCCAAAGCTGCCTGAACCAAAATTGCAGAACCAGCGCCACCAGGACCTACTACCGTAATAGTTTTGCCTTCGATTTCTTCACCATGATTACGGATATTCTGCATCATGCCCGTACCATCGGTGTTATGACCGGTAATGCGACCGTCTTCTTCTTTCTTCAAGACGTTTACTGCACCCATAAGCTCTGCGCTGTCTGAAAGACCATCAAGCAAAGGAATGATAGCCTGCTTGCAAGGCATGGTTACATTGCTGCCGTCCCAACCATCCATGCGTTTCATTGCTGCAATGATGTCAGGCAGATCGTCCTGCTTAACGTCGAATACGATATAAATCGAATCTACGCCCAGCTTTTCAAACGAAAGATTATGAGTAGCAGGTGACATTGAATGACGAATAGGGCTACCCAAAAGGCTGATTAGATGGGTGTGACCACTTATCTCAATTTTCTCTGGCATAATAACTCCCTCTTTCTCCTGTGTTCGGTTATCTAATTACCAGTCTACTAACCAACAAAACAAATCGTTATACTAAAACCTCATGCAAATCATCCATGATACGAATAGCTTGTTTTACCTGACCTGGTGCAGAAGCTGCCTCTAGCGAGCAGAACGTAATAGCGGAACCGAAAAGTTCACCAGCCAAACGAGTAATGCTTCCTTCGCGACCCATTGCCATAGTCAAAAGTGGCTTATCGCTGTGAATGCGAGACATTTCTTCAGTTGCAGCAAGAAGCTTTAAAGCGTCCTGAGCGCCATTTGCCATAGTGGCAATCTTTGGAATATCGGCACCCAAATCTGCCATATGCGTCAAAAGATTTACCATCCACTCAACTGAAGGCGTGCCAGCAAAGTTGTGATAAGAAATAACGGTTTTTACGTTGTGCTGCTGTGCGCAAGCAACAAGCTCTAATACCGCTGCGTCGCCAATCCAGGTTTCAATGTCAACCAGGTCAATTGCCTCTGCTTCGATAATAGCCTTATTGAGAGCAACATATTCCTCTACCGGAATAGTAAGCTGTCCACCTTGACTGGTAGAACGGAAGGTAAACAAGTAAGGGTTGTTTGATAGAGCTTTCCCAATCTCTATAGACTCTTGTGCCATAGCTTGTGGATCATGAACATTTGCAGCAAAATCGCCACGCCACTCAAAGCACTCTACACCGGCATCAATGCCCTTTTTCACCAGCTCAATGTTTTCATCTGCGTGAGCCCCCATCAGTGAAATAATAGTCTTTGGACGACCTTCACCGAGTTTGATTCCTTTGATATCGATAGGTTGCGTCATAATCCCTCCTACCTGAGATTTATCAACTATTTGTATATTAGTTCCTTATTTATTTGTTTCTTATATCGTTTGAGTATTTGTATATTACATTTTTGGTATATATTTCAAAAAATAACGGATACTTATGCATAAAAAAGGCACCTCCTAAGAGGTGCCTAAACGTCAAATACGGTAAACGTTTGTTTTATTCAGCAGCAGTGTATTCGCGATTTACGGAGCTATCAACTGCTACGCCAGGGCCCATGGTGGAAGTAACGGTTACAGACTTTACATACTTGCCCTTTGCTGCAGCAGGCTTCATACGAAGAATCTCATCGTATACTGCACCATAGTTTTCTGCAAGCTGTTCAGCGGTAAAGGAGCACTTACCAAGAACTACATGACAGATACCATAACGGTCAGCACGATATTCAACGCGACCACCCTTGAGCTCCTTAACAGCCCTAGCAACATCAGGAGTTACGGTGCCCAACTTTGGGTTAGGCATCAAGCCACGAGGACCCAAAACCTTACCGAGACGGCCTACCTTAGCCATCTGGTCGGGAGTTGCAACAGTTGCATCAAAGTCAAGCTTGCCAGCCTGAATGTCTGCTACCAAATCGTCAGAACCAACGATATCAGCGCCAGCTTCTTCTGCAGCACGTGCAGCATCGCCTTCAGCAAAAACTGCTACACGAACCGTCTTACCGGAACCCTTACGGTACCACGAAGCTGCTGATCTGCCTGACGGGTATCAATACCCAGACGGAAGTGAGCTTCAACAGTTTCATCAAAGTTTGCAGGATGGATCTCTTTTACCAATGCAAGAGCAGCAAGAGGAGCATAGGTCTTACCTGCTTCGATTTTGGCCTTAGCCTCATCATATTTTTTAGACATATCTAACTATTTCCTTTCGTGGTATGGCGAGCTCTTTTAAGGCTCTTCCACTTTTGCAGATGAAATATAATCCCGTTACACAGGAAGAAGAAAACTAAGCGTTATCACCCTGAAGCAATGCAGCCAAACGACGGGTTACCTTGTATTCCTTCTTAGGAGCACGACCCTCAATGGTTACGCCCATGGAACGAGCGGTGCCTGCAACGATTTCCATAGCAGCTTCAATGGTGTTTGCATTCAGGTCAGGCATCTTAATTTCAGCAATTTCACGAAGCTGGTCTTCGGTAAGTTCGCCAACCTTCTTCAACTGAGGGATACCAGAACCACCCTTAATGCCAAGCTTTTCCTTAATCAAGAAAGCAGCAGGTGGAGTCTTCAGAACGAAGTCAAAGGTTTTGTCTTCGTAAACCGTAATCTCAACAGGGATAATAGTGCCTGCCTTGTCCTGCGTAGCAGCGTTGAATGCCTGGCAGAACTGCATAATGTTTACGCCCTGTGCACCCAGTGCAGGACCAACAGGAGGAGCAGGATTTGCAGCGCCAGCAGGAATCTGGAGCTTAACGAAACCGCTTACGTTTTTATCAGCCATTTCAGTTGCTTCCTTTCGACTGAAATAATTTGTTTACCGTTATATGACAAGCGAACTTTACGAGAAGCCCCGTCCACATGCGGGCATAAAGTCGCATTGTTCTCAAAGTTAAATGTTTGCTACCTGATCAAAGGAAAGTTCTACCGGAGTTTCGCGTCCAAAGATGGAAACAAGAACTTTAACCTTACCAGCTTCAGGAGAAACTTCAGAAACAACACCATCAAATTCAGCAAGAGGACCAGAAACAACCTTAACGCTCTGACCAACTTCAAGATTCGTTGAGGTTTTCTTGGGAGCCTCATGCGAGGTGCGCTTCATAATCTTGTTATATTCTTCGCGGGTAAGAGGTGCTGGATGACCTTGGCTACCCACAAAGCCTGTAACACCAGGAGTGTTACGAACCGCAGCCCAGCTGCGATCATCAAGTTCCATGCGGACAAGCACATAACCAGGAAATACCTTTTTATCGCTTTCCACACGACGCCCGCCTTCTTTGATTTCCGTTACGGTTTCCGTAGGGATTTCAATGGCGAACACGTTGTTTTCAAGACCCATAGTTTCAATACGAGTCTCTAAATTTTTCTTCACCTTGTTCTCATAGCCTGAGTACGTGTGAAGTACATACCATTTCTTCGTCATGGATTAAGCCCCCAAACCAGAAATAGCCATAAGAATCGGGGTTACTACCCAGTCGTCAAGTACGACAACAAATACGCCGAAGAACAACAGCGCCACAATTACAACGCCGGTCCACTGCAGAACTTCCTGCTTCGTGGGCCACGTAACACGACGCATTTCAGAACGAACTTCAGAAAGGAAAGCAAAGCGCTTCTTCTTAGGCTTTTCCGCAGCCTTCTTTGGCTTAGGAGCCGGCTTTGAAGATGCTTGTACGGTCTTTGCAGGAGACTTCTTAAACCCAAAACGTTTTTTCTTGGGTTGCTCCTCAACTACCGGAGTAGCCTGAGCCTGCTGTGCTGCGCGCTCTTTTTTAGCTGCACGATTGGCAGACGCTTTTGCTCTCTGTGTTTTAGACTTCTTTGCCATACAACTTTCCTGCTCTGGAAATAACTACTCTATACGCCAAATAAGCAGCCCATGAGCTGCTCATTAACAAGCTGGCAGGCCAGGAGGGACTCGAACCCCCAACATGCGGTTTTGGAGACCGCCGCTCTACCAATTGGAGCTACTGGCCTATATATTGCCTAATCTTAGCGAGTTTCCTTATGCAAAGTATGGTGACCACACCATTTGCAATACTTCTTGAACTCAATACGATCGGGATTATTCTGCTTGTTCTTCTTGGTCGTATAGTTTCGACGCTTGCATTCAGTACATGCAAGAGTGACCAAAGTACGCATCAATACTCCTTAACTTACGTAATAGCATTCTTGCCATTGCATCATGATCAATCAAGAGGGAGCCCGCAGCAAGCGAGCTCCCCTCGAATTCACAAACTTTAGATCAATCGTTGTTATTTGATGATCTTGGTTACACGACCGGAACCAACGGTGCGGCCACCTTCACGGATAGCGAAGCGAAGGCCTTCTTCCATAGCGATAGGATGAATGAGTTCACCACGAAGCTCAACATTGTCGCCAGGCATAACCATTTCGGTGCCTTCAGGAAGATGTGCAACACCAGTAACGTCGGTGGTGCGGAAGTAGAACTGAGGACGATAGCCATCGAAGAATGGGGTATGACGGCCACCCTCTTCCTTGGTAAGGATGTAAACCTGACCAACGAACTCAGAATGAGGAGTTACCGAACCAGGCTTTGCGAGTACCTGACCGCGAACGATGTCTTCGCGCTTGATACCACGGAGCAAGCAACCGATGTTGTCGCCAGCCTGAGCGAACTCGAGGCTCTTGCGGAACATTTCCAGACCAGTGATGGTGGTGGTCAGCTTCTCTTCCTTCAGACCAACGATTTCCATCTGATCGCCGACATGAGCAGTACCACGCTCAACACGACCGGTAGCAACGGTAC
>OCHL01000874.1_pt1 | contig 23466 bp, 24 predicted proteins | sample 1538421 | NCBI WGS metagenome assembly OCHL01 (sample SAMN04571690, study PRJEB22368) | human gut metagenome | biome: human gut; material: stool | host: Homo sapiens | place: Luxembourg | collected 2012-06-01 | reverse complement strand
CCCCGCGGCTTTCGGCGACGGCGAGTCCCCGGAGCGAAAGCGTTACGCGGCTTCCTATGGGGAAGTCGTTGTGCAGATGGTCGATACCGGCCATCACTTCAAGTCCCGCTTCAGCGTCGCAGATGCAGAGCGTGCGGTAGAAATTCTCCGCGCGGTCGCAACTCGCGACCCTCCCCGTGACGACGATGTCGCCCGTAACGGTGAAGGGCGTGCCCGCATAGCGGTCGCGCAGCGCGGCGATGGTCTCCGTCGCGGGTTTCCCCTCGCCGTCGTCGTCCGGTTCCCCGAACCGGGAGTCGTAGCACCCGGTCAGCAGGAGCGCGGCGACGGCGCCGAAAAAAGGTATGGGACGGAAGTGAAACATATTTTTACGCAATGCGGTGATTCATACGGACCCCGGCCGGTTTGCCGTTAAGCCCTTCCCCGGGAGAGGGGCGGACCGGTGAACGACGCCGGAGGCGGCGATAACGACCGGACCGAAGCGGGATGCGGCGTGTCGCGCGGAAGCGTATCCGGCAATGTTATTGTTCGATACGCGAATCTTTCAGTCCCAGGAAGTAGAGGATGCCGTCCAGTCCGATGGTCGAGATCGACTGTCGGGCCGTGGCCTTTACCTTGGGTTTGGCGTGGAAGGCGATGCCCAGGCCCGCGAGGTTGAGCATCGGCAGGTCGTTGGCGCCGTCGCCGACGGCCACCGACTGGGCGATGTTGATCTCCTCGAACTGGCACAGCAGCCGCAGCAGTTCGGCCTTGCGGCGTCCGTCGACCACCTCGCCGACATAGCGTCCCGTGAGGCGTCCGTCCTCGATCTCCAATTCGTTGGCGTAGACATAGTCGAAGCCGTATTTCTGCCGGAGGTAGTTGCCGAAATAGGTGAATCCGCCGGAGAGGATCGCCGTTTTGTAACCCACGCGTTTGAGAATGGTCATCATGCGCTCCAGCCCCTCGGTGATCGGCAGGCTGCGGGCGATCTCCTCCATGACCGAGACGTCCAGTCCCTTGAGCAGCGCGACCCTCTGCGAAAAGCTTTCGCGGAAATCAATCTCGCCGCGCATGGCGCTGGCCGTGATTTCGCGCACCTTGTCGCCCACGCCCGCGCGCTCGGCCAGTTCGTCGATCACCTCGGTCTCGATCAGCGTCGAGTCCATGTCGAAGCAGATCAGGCGGCGGCTGCGGCGGTAGATGTCGTCCTTCTGGAACGAGACGTCGAGACCGATCTCCGAGAGATTCATGAATCCCTCCTGCATGGTGCTGCGCTCCTCGTCGGTGAGCGACCCGCGCACCGAAAGCTCGATGCAGGATTTGGCTGCACGGTCGTCCTCGCTGAGCGGGATGCGGCCCGTCAGACGCTTCATGGCGTCGATGTTGAGTCCGTGTTCGGCCACGACGCTGGTCACCTCGGCGATATGCCGCGCCGTGACGGTGCGCCCCAGCAGGGTTATGATGTATCGGTTTTTGCCCTGACGGCCCACCCAGTCCTCGTATTTCTGCTCCGAAATCGGCGTGAAGCGGATCATCACGCCCAGCTCCGAAGCCTTGAACAGCAGCTCTTTCATGATGTTTCCCGACTTGTCGGCCGTGGTCTTGAACAGGATGCCCAGCGTCAGCGACTGGTGGATATTGGCCTGACCGATGTCGAGGATGAAGGCGTCGTAGCGCGCGAGTATTTCGGTGAGCGAAGAGGTCATTCCCGGCTTGTCTTCGCCTGAGATGTTTATCTGGATAATTTCAACGTTGTTCTGCATCGTTTCCTGTTTCCTTTTGGTAAATTCGTAGACAAAGTTAGTAAACTTTCTTTTTTTTGGTTATTTTTGCACGATAAACTTAAAAATCGGACTTTATGTGGTCTTTTCTCGTGCCGTTTTTTACGGAAACGCCAGAAGCGCCTTTGATCCTGCCCGACAGCGTGCAGAAAGCCAATCTCGCCGAAGCGGTGAATAAAATCATCCATCTGGACGTGGGCGACATGCTGCGCTCTCTGCTTTCCGAATCCGTCTGGATACTGGTGAAGATCCTGATCGCGCTGGCCATCTATTTTATCGGCCGCTGGATCGTGCGCCGCATCGTGCGGCTGCTCGACGCCGCATTCGAGCGCCGTCAGGTGGACACTTCGCTCCGCTCGTTCCTGCGCAATACCGTCAAGGTGGTCTTCACGCTCATCCTGCTGATGATCGTCGTGCAGACCCTCGGCGTCAACGTCACTTCGCTCATCGCCCTCTTCTCGGCCGCCACGCTGGCCATCGGTATGGCCCTGAGCGGCACGGCCCAGAACTTCGCGGGCGGCGTGATGATCCTGCTGATGAAACCTTACCGGGTCGGCGATTTCATTTCGGCGCAGGGCCAGTCGGGCACGGTGCGCGAGATCAAACTCTTCTCGACGGTCATCACCACCGGCGACAACCAGACGATTTATATTCCTAACAATTCCATTGCCACGGCGATCATCGACAATTATTCGACTTCCGAGACGCGCCGCGTGGACTGGACGATCGGCATTTCGTACGGCGATGACGTCGATGCGGCGCGGAGGGCGCTTCTCGACCTGCTGGCCGCCGACAGCCGTGTGCTGACCGACCCGGCTCCCGTGGTGTGGGTTGCGGCGCTCGCCGACAGCTCGGTGAACCTTTCGGTGCGCGCATGGGTGAAAAACGCCGATTACTGGGACGTGTTTTTCGAGAACAACGAAAAAATCTACAAACTGCTGCCGCTCAAGGGCATCAGCTTCCCCTTCCCGCAGATGGACGTACATGTGAAACATAACTAAGTGAGGAGTATATGAAAAAATTACTGTTTGCCGCAGCCGCAGTCTGGCTGCTGGCCGCCTGCAACAAGGAGCTTGGTCCCGAATACGAGACGCCGCCCGTTTTCGACGAAGTGACTTTCACCACGGCGACGCAGCCGGACAAAATCACCGAACCGGTGAAGGTGGACGAGGTCGTGTGGGTGAATGCGACGGTATCCTGCCCGTACAAGGTCAAACAGGTGTGGCTTGCCTACTTCGTGGACGGCGACGAGTCCAATGTGGTGACGACTAAGCCTTTCAATTACGACGCCACCACCGTTACGTTCAAGGAGCGGATTCCGGGACAGAAGGCCGGAGCGAAAGTGTCGTTTCAGGTGCTTACCCGTTCCGATTATGTCTTCATGTGGACCCAGACGTATACCTACAAGGTCGAGGGCGGCGAAGACGAAGAAAAGCCGAATCCCGACCTGCCGGACGAAAACTAATTTTTATCAGAGATATCGTTTATGGAATTAAAAGAAATTCTGGCCATTTCGGGCCAGCCCGGACTTTATAAATACGTGGCGCAGTCCACCAACGGCGTGATCGTCGAGTCGCTGCTCGACGGCAGGCGGATGAACGCCTCGGCGTCGTCGAAGGTCAGCTCCCTGACCGAGATTTCGATGTTCACCGAAGGCGAGGACATTGCGCTGGCGGACGTCTTCACCAAAATCTATGCGCATACGGGCGGCAAGGAGGCCATCAGCCCCAAGGAGGCGCCTGAGAAGCTGAAAGCCGCTTTCGCCGAGGTCCTTCCCGAATACGACCGCGACCGGGTGCACGTATCCGACATGAAGAAGTGCTTCGCGTGGTACAACATTCTGGTCAGGGCCGGTTTTACGGAGTTCAAACTCCCGTCCGAAGCCGAATAGAAAAAGTCCCGCTCCGAGAGCGGGACTTTTTCGTTGTATCCGGTGTGATTCCGGCTTTTTTCATGCCGCCGAATTCGCGGTTTATATTATCTTTGTGCAATAGCGAAACAAACATTCAAGCAACTGACATTATGGAACGAAGGACGAAAGTGCTGGCATTGGTTGCCCACGACAACATGAAGCACGATCTGGCCGAATGGGTGGACTGGAACAGCAAAAAACTCGGCCGTCACCATCTGGTCTGCACGGGTACGACCGGCAAGATGGTCGAAAAGACGCTGCGCGACCACCGGGAAGAGTACGAGGGTGGCGAGGAGATCGAAGAGCTTCCCGATCTGAGGATCACGCTGCTCAAATCCGGTCCGCTGGGCGGCGACCAGCAGCTGGGTTCGCTGATCGCCGACGGCAAGATCGACGCCCTGATTTTCTTCTGGGACCCGATGTCGGCCCAGCCGCACGACGTGGACGTCAAGGCCCTGCTGCGTCTGGCCACGCTCTACAACGTGCCGACGGCCATCAACCGTTCGTCGGCCGATTTTCTGATCTCTTCGCCGCTTTTCGAGGACGACGGGTACGTACCCGTCGTCAAGGACTACAAAGCCTATGTCGAGCGCGTCCTGAAATAGGGTGGCGCGCCGTTTTACAGGTCGTGCGACAGCGGGACGGGAACCGTCCCGCTTACGTCGAAGTCGCCCCAGTGCCGGGCGATCGAGTCGAGCGTGTCGAACAGTTCGGGGATGTCGAGCGACGTGACGAGCTTCAGGCGCGTCGGCTTGAAGTCGGGCAGTCCCTTGAAATAATTGGACAGATGGCGGCGCATTTCGAGGATGCCCACGAATTCGCCCTTTACTTCGAGCGACTTGCGCAGATGCTCCTTGGCGATTTCGACCCGTTCGCACACCGACGGCTGCGGGAGCACTTCGCCCGTGGCCAGATAGTGCTTCACCTCGCGGAAGATCCACGGCCGCCCGTAGGTCGCCCGGCCGATCATCACGCCGTCCACGCCGTAGCGGTCGAACATCTCCGCGGCCTTCGGTCCCGAATCCACGTCGCCGTTGCCGATGATCGGGATATGTATCTGCGGGTTGTTCTTCACTTTGCCGATCAGCGTCCAGTCCGCTTCGCCGCGGTACATCTGGGCGCGTGTGCGGCCGTGAACGGTGAGCGCGGCGATGCCCACGTCCTGCAAGCGCAATGCGATCTCTTCGATGTTCTTCGACTCCTCGTCCCAGCCCAGCCGCGTTTTGACGGTCACGGGCTTGCGCACCGCCTGTACGATCCGGCGCGTCATCTCGACCATCAGCGGCACGTCGCGCATCATGCCCGATCCTGCGCCGCGCCCGGCGATTTTCTTCACCGGGCAGCCGAAGTTGATGTCTATGATGTCGGGACCGGCCGCTTCGGCCATGCGGGCCGCTTCGACCATCGGTTCGGTCAGGTGGCCGTAAAGCTGGATGCCCACGGGACGCTCCGCTGCGTCGATTTCGAGTTTTTTGAGCGACTTGGCCGCGTCGCGGATCAGCCCGTCCGACGAAATGAATTCCGTATAGACCACGTCGGCCCCGAACCGCTTGCACATGTAGCGGAACGAAGGGTCGGTCACGTCTTCCATCGGCGCCAGCAGCAGGGGCTTTTCGCCGAGTTCTATATCAGCTATTTTCATGGGTTCTGGTTCGTTTTTTCCGATGTTTCGCAGGCGAGGATCTTGTCTATGCGGGCGCCGTCCATGTCGACGATCTCGAACGTGAAGGTGTTCCACCTCAGTTTTTCGCCCGTCTGCGGAATATGCCCCAGCTCGTCGAGGATCAGGCCGCTGAGGGTGTTGTAGAGGTTGTTCGGGTAGACGTCCTCCAGCCCGTAGCAGACCAGAAAATCGTAAAACGGGCACTGCCCGTCGATCAGGCAGCTGCCGTCCTCCCGGTGAACGATGTCCGGCTCCTCCCGCTCTTCGGGAATCGAGCCTACCAGCGCTTCGAAGATGTCGTGCAGGGTGACGATGCCCTGCGTCACGCCGAATTCGTCGCAGACGATGCCGTAGCCGACCTGCTCGCTGCGGAGTTGTTCCAGCGCGGTGTACACTTGGGTCTCCTCGTGGAAGAATTTTGCCGGACGCAGTATGGATGCGACGTCGAAATCCTCCTCTCCGATGTGCGTGAAGAGGTCCTTGAGGTATATCACGCCGGCCAGCCGGTCGAGGTTGCTGCGGGCGGCGGGGTAGAGCGTGTGAGGTTCCCTGCCGACCAGCTCGCGGATCTCTGCGGGCGTCATGGCGGGGTCTATCCATGCGATTTCGCTGCGGTGCGTCATGATCGAACCCACCTTGCGGTCGCCGAGCGAGAATACGCGGCCGACGATCTGCTGTTCGACGATCTGCACCTCTCCGTCTTCGGTTCCCTCCTGAATGATCGACTTGATCTCCTCCTCGGTGACCTTGCTCTCCGTATCCCGTATTCCGAGCAGGCGGGTGATAAGCTCGATGCTGCGCGAAAGCAGCCATACGAAGGGCGACGTCACCTTGGCGAGCACCTGCATCGGCCGTGCGACGAGTATGGCGACCCGTTCGGCGCTTTTCATGCCGATGCGCTTGGGCACCAGCTCGCCGAAGACGATCGTGAGGTAGGTTACGGCGATGACGATGAGTATCTGGGCGACCGGAACGGCCGTGCGGAGCGGCATGCCCAGCGATGCGAGCATCGCGCCGAAGCGGCCGGCCAGCGCTTCGCCCGAATAGATACCCGTCAGGATGCCGATCAGGGTGATGCCTATCTGAATCGTGGAAAGGAATCTGTCCGGGTCCTGAGCCAGCTGGAGGGCTTTGGCGGCCGCCTTGTTGCCCTGCTTGGCGCGTGCCGTCAGGTTCGAGCGGCGCGCCGAGATCAGCGCGATTTCCGACATTGCGAAAAGCCCGTTGAGCAGGATCAGCAGGATAATGATGATGATTTCCATGAAAAGCGTGTAATGTAGCGGCAAAGATAAGCATTGTTTGGAATTTCGGGGGCGCCGCGGCCGCAATTTGTGAGAATTATGGCTTTGCGGGATTGGTTATTAGCCGAAAAACGCTAAATTTGCAGGCAAATCTTTTGTGTTATGAATATTGAAAACTTTATTTCGGATGCGGTCCGCCGTTCGGTGGAGGCGCTTTACGGTCCGCTCGACGGCGAACAACTGCAGATTCAGAAGACCCGCAGGGAGTTCGAGGGCGATTACACCCTCGTGACGTTTCCGTTGCTGCGACGAAGCCGCAAGTCGCCCGAAGCCACCGCGACCGAGATAGGCGAATATATGACGGCCAACGTGCCTGAAGTCAAGTCGTTCAACGTCATCAAGGGTTTCCTGAACCTGACCCTCGACTGCGCGTTCTGGGCCGCGCGTTTTGCGGAGATCGCCGCCGATGCGAACTTCGGGCAGGCTCCCGACACGGGACGTACGGTGATGATCGAATACTCGTCGCCCAACACCAACAAACCCCTGCATCTGGGCCATATCCGCAACAACCTGCTGGGTTACTCCGTGGCGCAGATACTCAGGGCCAACGGCCATAACGTCATCAAGGCCAATCTGGTGAACGACCGCGGCATCCATATCTGCAAGTCGATGCTGGCTTGGAAGCTTTACGGCAACGGCGAGACACCCGCTTCGTCGGGCATGAAGGGCGACCACCTCGTCGGCAAATACTACGTCGAGTTCGACAAGCATTACAAGGCCCAGATCAAGGAGCTGACGGCGCAGGGCCAAACCGAGGAGGAGGCCAAGAAAAACGCCCCTGTGATGCTCGAAGCGCAGGAGATGCTGCGCAAATGGGAGGCCAAGGACCCCGAAGTCTATTCGCTCTGGGAGACGATGAACGGCTGGGTGTACGAAGGTTTCGACGTGACCTACAAGGCGCTGGGCGTCGATTTCGACAAAATCTATTACGAGTCGCAGACCTACCTGCTGGGCAAGAGTCTCGTCGAGGAGGGACTCCGCAAGGGCGTGTTCTACCGCCGCGACGACAATTCGGTCTGGATCGACCTCACGGCCGACGGACTGGACGAGAAACTGCTCCTGCGCGGCGACGGCACCTCGGTCTACATGACGCAGGACCTCGGCACGGCTTACCGCCGCTTCGAGGAGAACAGGCTCGACGACATGATTTATGTCGTGGGCAACGAGCAGAACTACCATTTTCAGGTGTTGAAGCTCATCCTCAAGAAACTGGGCTATGCCGACTGGAGCGACCATATCACGCACCTTTCCTACGGCATGGTGGAGCTTCCCGAAGGCAAGATGAAGTCGCGCGAAGGCACGGTGGTCGATGCCGACGACCTGATCGCAGACATGGTATCCACGGCCCGCGAGATGTCGGACGAGCTGGGCAAACTCGACGGCTGTACGGAAGAGGAGGCCGACGCCGTTTCCACGATGGTCGGATTGGGGGCGCTCAAGTATTTCATCCTGAAGGTGGACCCGAAAAAGACGATGCTTTTTGATCCGCGCGAGTCGATCGACTTCAACGGCAACACCGGCCCGTTCATCCAATATACCCATGCGCGTATCTGCTCGGTGCTGCGCAAGGCCGCCGAAGCCGGCATCGACTTCTCCGGTGCGGCGCAGGCGGATTACCTGCCCGAAGAGATCGCCCTCGTGAAATCGCTGACCGAATATCCGTCGGTCGTTGTCGCCGCAGGCGAGAACTTCGCGCCTTCGATCGTCGGCGCCTATGTGTACGAACTGGCCAAGCAGTTCAACGGTTACTACCACGACCATTCGATTCTCAAGGAGGAGAATGCCGAAACCCGCAGAATGCGTCTTCAGCTGGCTCAGCAGGTCGCCCGCGTCATCCGCAGCGGCATGAAACTGCTCGGTATCGACGTTCCGGAACGGATGTAATTCTCCGGCGCGGATGTAATTTGCCGCACCGTCCGGGCGGAATGCCTTTTGTGCCGGGACCGGAACGAAGAGGGTGGGGCGTTGCCGCGGCAGAATCCGGCCGGGTTTCCGCCACTTTCGGACGCCGAGTCTGAGCGCGGCGTCTCCCGGATGAAAGGCAAAAATCTGGGCCGTCTGTTTCTTCGGCTATGATAAAAAAGAGGAGGATCGTTCTTCCTCTTTTTTAATTATGGCTTCCGTTTGCCGCGCTCAACTTTTTCGGTTCGCCGTTGTTATGCTTTCCCTGCTTGCCGCCCACTTCCCTTCGGCTTGTTGCCATCATCCCTTCTGCTTGCCGCCGTCATCCCTCTTCGGCCTGCCGCTTTCAACTTTTCTGCTTCCCCGTCATTATACTTCCGGTTTACCGTTGTCATGCTTTCCCTGCTTGCCGCTCTCCTCCCTTCCGCTTGCCGCCGTCATGCCTCGCTTTCCGGTTTGTCGCCATCATGTTTTCCCCGTTGGCGTCCGGCGGCTGTACTTGGCTGCCCGTACCCGTCCCGGCGGGAGGGGAGTGTCGCTCCGATGCCGCTGCGGCCATAAATATTTAGTGCTCAACCGTGGTATGAATCTTGCGAGTTGTGCGGCAGGAATTAACCAACACTATTATTTGCGTGAAAACAATCTTTACAACATTCGCTCTATCTCTTGCGTTGTGTGCCGCTGCCGGAGCGACGGCCCAAGTCAGGAGCGCGGCGCCGGTGCCTGCGGCCGATACCGTGATGCTGTCGGAGACCACCGACGGCGATTATCTCGTCCGCAGGTTCATCGTCAAACGTCCCGGCGACACCGACTACTCGGTCCGCTACCAGATCAATCTGGCGAAACTCTCCTCGACGCTCGACGGCAATTCGCGGGAGCTCGGCGATCTGGACGACTTCGTCGGCAACCTGATGAAAGACACGCTGATGAGGGTCAAATCGGTCGAGATCACGGGATATTCGTCGCCCGACGGTCCGCTGAAATTCAACGAGACGCTGGCCCGGAACCGTGCGCAGGATTTCAAGAATTACGTCGATCGAAAGTATGGTTTTTCAAATAAGTACGACGTGACGGTCAATGCCGTCGCCGAAGATTGGGAGATGTGCCGCGCATTGGTCGCCAAGTCGGAGGTGCCCGACAAACAGTCCGTGCTGGATATCCTCGACGGCAGCCGGTCGTCCGACGCCAAGGAGCTGGCGCTCAAAAAGATGCCTTCGGCTTGGAACTATATGAAAAAGAATATCCTTCCGCCGCTCCGCCGGGTCGAACTGACGATCAATTACGGCGAAGGCAGCGTCGTCGAGCAGCGCACGATGATTCCCCGGCCCAAACCCGCGCCGCAGCCCGTCTGCGAACCCTGCGGATGCGAGGTGATCGACGAGTCGATAACGGGCATCATCGTCGAAATGCCCGGATCGGATGTCGATTATAAAAAGGAGCTTCGCGAAGCGAGGAAAATCGTCCGGGAGCAGGAGCGAGCCGCCCGCAAGACAGCCCGTGAGGAGGCAAAAGCCGCCAAAAAGAGTTACAGGGAGTTGGAAAAGATGTAAGGCCGAATAATACGGTAAAAAAGGATTCCGCATGCGGAATCCTTTTTTTTGCATGGGCCGGCGGGGATTATTTCAGCGGCGTAGGGCATAAAACGTTTGATAATCCGAAAGCTTTTCGTACCTTTGTCGGAGCAAATTTTTAAAACGCACAATGATATGGCAAATTTAAGGAACCTGAAAAAGGAGATCGACTACCGTCTGGAAGAGGTGGTTTTCGACTGCGATATGGCGATCTGCTTCCAGCCCTCGAAGGAAAAAGAGGTTTTCGAAGTGATGCAGGAGGCCGTTGCCGTCCGCAACGATCTCTTCACGAAGGCCAATAATCCCGCCGAGCCGCACAACCGTTCGCTCGTCCGCAAGCATTTCGCCGCTCTGCGCGTCGAGATGGTGGAGGCTTATGACAAGCTTTTCGAGAAGCTGAGCAAGATCAACGAGGCGAAGAAATAAGCCGTTGTCCGATTTCCGGTATTGGGCCGAGAGCGCATAAACGCTCGCGGATGGATGCCGATCTATAATTTAAGCGCGTTCCCCCGACGGGGAACGCGCTTTTTATTCGTGGTCGCAGCAGCAGTCGCCCGGATGATGCTCCAGCACCGTGTGGGGAATGTGCCCGTGCGACACGAGCTGAATGGGGCAGTCATAGTTGCGCAGCTGCTCTTCGGTGATGATGTTCGAGCGGTGGCGGTGTACGCGGCGGTTCACGCAGACGATCTCCTTCACGACGCTTGAGATGGTGCCGATGTCGTGCGACACCATGACGATCGCCATGCGGCGGTTCAGTTCGTGCAGCGTGCGGTAGAGTTCGTTTTCGAATTTGTTGTCCACGAAGTTGGCCGGCTCGTCCAGAATCAGCAGCTTGGGATCGGAAATGACGGCCCTGCACAGCAGCGCCCGCTGCATCTGACCGCCCGAAACTTCGCCGATAGGGTTGCGGGCCGTATCGGCCACGCCCGCCGTTTCCAGCAGATCGAGCGCCTTCGCGCGGTCTGCTTTCGTATAGCGGCTGAAAATTCCCTTGTGCCCCTGTAAACCCGACAATACCACTTCGAGCACCGAGATGGGGAACGTGCGGTCGAAATCCGATAGCTGGGGCATGTAGCCGATCAGCCGCTCCTTGTCCCGGAACAGTTCGGGTGCGAGCCGCACCTCTCCGGTATGGGGCACCGTGCCCAGAATCGCCTTCACAAGGGTCGTCTTGCCGCCGCCGTTCGGGCCGATGACACCCAGAAAGTCGTTGTCCGCAATCTCCAGATCGACGTGCTGCAGGGCTTCGTAGCCGTCGTATGCGACGCCGACGTCGCGTAGCGTTACCAGATTCATCGCCGTGTGATTATGTCGGTTATCGCATCGATATTGGCGATCGCGTCTTCGCGCAGCGGGTCCACTTCGACATATTCAGCGTCGATGTCGCGTGCGATGATCTCCACGGACGATGCCGGGAACTGATTCTGATAGAGGATGCGCCGCACGCCGTCCTCACGGGCCTGCCGGATGACCTGCGTCAGCCGTTTGGCCGAAGGTTCCTTGCCGTCGGCTTCGATCGCCACCTGCCGGATGCCGTAATCCCTTGCGTAATAGGTGAGGGCGGGGTGGTAGATGATGAAGTATTCGATGCCGCTCTGCGCGATCTTCTCGCCGGTGCGGGCATCCAGCGCCCGTAAATCGGCCTGCAGCCGCTTGTAGTTCGTTTCGTATTTCGCCGAATCGGGATAGGCGCGGCGAATCGCGGCATAAGCGTTCTGCGCCATTTTCTGCAATGCGCGGGGCGATGTCCATACGTGGGGATCGACGCCGTGAGCGTGGCTATGGTTGTGGGGTTCGGCGCAGGAGGTGCCGTCTCCGCCGGATGCGGCCTGTTTCGCAGGCGTGTGCGCGTGCGAACAACTGCCGGCGATCAGTTCTATGCCCTGACTGAGATTCACGACCTTGCCGCGCTCCTCGATCTTGGATAACAGCGTGGTTTCGAAGTCGATGAGTCCGACGTTGAAAATCATCTCCGCCCGGTTCAGCCCGATGAACTGCCGGGGCGTCGGTTCGAACGTTTCGGGACTTGCGCCGGGAGGTACCAGCACTTCGATCTTGAAATCGTCGCCCACGATTTCCCCCACGAGACTGCGGAGCGGGAGGATCGAGACATACAATGTCTTTTCGTCCGCCTGCTGGCGGGACGTGCAAGCGCCCATCAGCGCTGCAATAAATATGAAAACGAATTTTTTATACATATTGTCTGTTGATTATCAGTGTTTTTCCTGAAATATGGTAGGGTAGTCCCTTCCGTTTCTTGTATATGACGACTAATGCGATTGCGATCAGCAGCGTGCACAGGCGGAGGCCGTTCGCCCGCAATCCGCCGACTGCGCCGCTCCCGCTCACGCTGAACAACATCCACGGCGCGTTCATCAGCGTGTGCAGCCAGATTACGCTCCACAGATTGTTCTCCGATTCCACATAGATCCAACTGAAAAAGATGCTTCCGGCAGCCGTGACGCCGAAAGCTGCCGATGCGGAAATCAGGTCGTCACCCTGATACAGATGCAGCGATCCGAATGCCAAAGCCGTTAGCGTCGCCGCCGGCAGAAATCCCCAACGGGCTGTCCGGAACAGCTCTCCGAATACGAAACCTCTGAAAATCAGCTCCTCGAAGAATCCCGCGACGACTATGAACGTAAACATGTGATCCGGCGGCGTTTCCCGGTTGAAACTGCCGATGACCGCATAGCCGGCGAACATGGGGACCGTACTCAGCACTCCGAAGAGCAATCCCCGGCCGAATCCGTGCGTCAGTCCGAGCCTATATAATATGGTATCGGGTCGGTGCAGCAACAGAAGCGCCGCTGCCGGAATTATACCCGCAATCAGGTAATTCAATATGTAGTGAATTGATTTGCAAGTAGATATGAAATTTGCAAATGGCCGAACGCCGAGGTTGAAATACCACGTCACGAAGAACAGCCCGAAAGCAGTCAGGATAATTGCCGAGCGTTTTATACAGCTGTCATTTTCAGCCATTTGTTCCGGATTTGATATTGCAAAAGTAGCAAAAATTCGGTGAAGTTATATATCGTCCGATTGCGGGATATCGCTTATATGCTCAATTTGCCGAATAATCGGGATGTAATAGTGTATAAAGATTCGATTATGAACAAAATGGACTTTCTATTTGCAATAATTTAACATAATGGTAATAGTACTAATTACCAGTAAGTTAAGCGGGGGGGGGTAGGGGGGAGTATCTTACCACAGAAAAGAGGGTTAACAAAAGGTGGCAAGACGTCAAAGAACGAGTAGTAGAGAACTACAGCGCAAATATAAAAAATAATATTTACAAGTCCAAAAAAAAAGTGAAAATTTTACAATTATATCCGAATATGAATTTCGCGCGCACGCGTGAAAGCACACGTACGCACGTTACATATCGGAAACGTTCCGTATCTTGGGTCATCAAGATACTTCACTATAAGGAAGTTAATTAAACGAAGTAGTCCGGCACGCCATTGCTTCGGGTTATTGAGTGAACCCAAAGCAAAGGCGGCCGGACCGTCGGGAAGGTCACGCGGGCGTGCAGAACATAACACATTAATAATTAAGATTTTACACATGTAAATTACAAGTGTAAAAAACAATATTAAGTCCTAGCGGTGCGACACCGCTCCAGTCTTACGACTAAAAAAAAGGCCCGGAGAGTTTTCCGGGCCTTACACTACTTAAAAAGATCCTCACCAAAAAAACGACGATACAGGACAACAAAAGTCCGAGTATAAAGCAAAGCGAGGAGGATAGGAACAACAATAGCGCCAGCAAGCGCAAGCAATAAAAACAGTATGTATAAAAAGGTTTCCATACCCAAATATACTTACGGTTTCTGATTCGACCAAATTTTTTCGAGATAATCAGAAATCATCTTTCGCTTGTAATCCGAAAGATCAGCATTCATACGACCCAACAACTGACGAACGATACGCTGGGCAAATTCAGCACCATTCGAAGCATCGTCGATATCGAGCAATCGAAGAAAAGTCTCGTACTTCTCACGATCTCGCTTAACGTCATTAAGATCAGCCATAGAAAGAAGTTGACCAACTTGCGCATTAGTAAGAGAGACACGACCACTACGAAGAGCATTCTCTGTCTCAGTTTGAGCCTTAGTGAGATCAGTCTGAGCCTGAGTAGCAGAAATCTGCGATTCAATCAAATCACGCTGTTTCTGCAAATTCTTCTTCATTTCATCCGAAACATCCTTATCAGCAATCAACTTATCAATCTTCGCCAAGGTTTCAGAATAAAGACCATGTTTAATTTGCAAATCAGCTTCATTAATAGCACGCTGGAACTCTTTATTAATTTCATCAACAGCAAGCTGAACCTGCTCACGCTGTTTCTTAACAAGATTCCAATCGAATTCAAGACGTTGCGAATCCTTGGTAACATTCGGGTCTTTCGTATCACCACGAAGTTTCTCAGCTTCGGCGTTCAGCTTATTAACAGTAGCATCAGCAATTGCCTTCTCATTTTTCATACGCTGACGCTCAGCAATAGTAGTAACAAAATTAAAATCACTGGAACCCATAGGAGTTTGAGAATTCGGGGCTGAAGCATCAGTAGCAATACCAGCACCGCCGGGAGAATTACCAAAGACAGCTTGAGGAGCTATACCAGCAGAACGCCATTTAGCAACTTGACGAGAAGGTTTATTCATCTCTTCAAGTTGATTAACGCGCCGTTTCCAATAATCATGCTCCAAAGCCATATTCTTCTCATTACGAGACTGAGCAATTGCATTATGACCCTCTTTCATGGCAAAGGAGGCAGCGGCGGCACCTAATCCAGCTAAAATACTCATAGTTGTTCAATTTTTCTTTAAAAAGTAGGGTAGGGGACGTGCTTTCCGCACTCCGCAATATATATCAAGTATATTGCGGCCCCTACCCAAAGAAATTGTTCAATTAGTCGGGATTCGGTTCCTTAGCTCCATCCTTCAGAGCACGGGACTCAGATTCGGAAGCCATAGTAGACGCCATATCCATCAAATCAAGTTTACCAACTGTAGGATCGGTAAATACATTGACATCACCGGACGCAATAGATTCAGCATCATCAAAAGCAGCGGGCAAAGGTTTGCGAGTAGAAATACCTTGTAAATCAACACCACCGTTAAGATAGTAAGACATAGAATGCGCAACAACAACCTTGTCCACAAAAGGATTATAGTCACAAAGCGAAGAAGAGTCTTTTGAGAAACAAGAAGGACAAGTTATTTTCTTTTTCTTATACATAACAATCGATATTCAACTAACGACCAAGATACGGCATATAATTCGCTGAAAGTGACGAAGTAACCTTAAGATCAAAATAACCGTAATATGAAAAATTACCAGCCATTAAGGTTTGATCAACAAAAACATACTGCCAGTCAAGAGGATTAATATAAGTCGAATAGCTTTCAGCATCATTATAAAAGCCAGTACCAGCATCCGGAAAATAAGAAGTAAAAGGCCGAGCCAAAACCCAGTATTGGTAATTACCATTTTGTGCAAAATCACCATGTAAACGGGGATAGTCGGTACGAAGCCATGACCACGCAACCTCCTCACCAACGGAAACCATGTTAGGATCTACAGTAACACCAGTACCAGCATAACCCAACCAAGGATTTTTTTCCTGCTGCGCTGTAATATCATCCATACCGCGGGGCATCATAGTAAAACGATGCCGGGGAACCAACTGAAAACCAATACCATTCAATTCCGGATTGAAATCATCACCAAAGGAAACAGACGCCAAATCCGGGTGCAGACCTTGGAAATATGCAGGTTCGGGAACAAGCATAGCAATAAGCATAAAAGTACCGGGTTCCTTAGCATAATAATCAATACCGGAATGTCCCGAAAAATCGCAATACCTATCAACACAAGCCGCAAGCTGACCCAAATTTGCATCCTCACCGGAAGCCGAACCGTTAGCCATAGCACGAACATTGGACGGATTTATAGAAGCCTGCCAAACGCCAAGAAAATCGGGCTTATTAACATAAGGTGCCGAAGATTTAACACCCCAAAGAGTGCGAAAAACATCACCAACACGACCACCGGAAACAAAAAGACGATCCATCCAATTCTGAAGTTTTGTCTTCAAACGAAGCTCCGGAACAGCAATGGAAAAGCCTGTATCGGTATTCTCATCTAAAGCATTCATAACTTCAATTTCAACAGCAGGCGACGAACCTTGTTTAATAATATTACTAAACAAATCGGGAGAATAAGGAACAGACAAAAGGCCGCCATAACCTTGAATACCAGCACAAGCCATAGCCTGGACACAATTAACAGGAATACCATCTAACTGGAGAGTCAAAGCATCAATTTCTGCACCTGCACGTGTCCGGTAACCTAAAGTATCTAAGTACAAAAGAAAATCGTCAGACTTAAAAGACGTAAAAACATCAGAAAAGAAAGGACGATACAATGATTCTTGCTGACCATCCGGACGAACTTTCTGCAATTCACCAACACCACGAGTAAAATACATATAATTTTCCTGCATGTTAGCGATATAATAATAATGCGAAAGGAAATAAGCGAAGAACGGAGCGGCATTAAATTTAAAAGAGGGGGGATAAAACTGACCACGCACACCGGCGACGGTCGGTAGCTTTGCACCTAAATTAGGACAAACAGCACCGGGAGGAATACCAAGCCAATCCCAAAGACCTCCACGACCAATATGAGTAGGCTGGCCGTTATCGCCAGTATTATTTAATTCATCAGAAACCCAAGATTCATAAATCTTCGCCCGATCCGAATTCAAATCCAAACCAAAAGTAAGACGACGAACACGACGAGCAATATTAAATGCAGGGTCTAAATAATTACCTAAATTAGGACCAGCAAGCGAAAAATAAACCTTACCGAACTTTGTATATTCATCGGGTTCGTAGCGACGACCGTTACGCATCCATCCATAAATAGCAGAATCCGGGGTAAAAGTAGCGATAGTAATAAGCTTAAAACCATTCATAAGAGGGCCTAACATAGGCTGAGACTGCAAAAGCGAATCAATACGACCACGAATACGTTCACCAACATTCAAATGACGATGATGAACCGGAACAGCCAGGCCCGGATGAATAGTGCCATAAGAAGGAGCAACGCGACTATGTATAGCGCGCGGAGTCTGATTTTCATAATCAGACGGAATACGATACTTAGACATTATTTAAATTCTTTGTTTTTATCCATGTTTTTCTTAAATCTATCAAAAGAAGAAATACGTTCAGTGTGGGGTAGGGAAAATGCAGGAGTAAGACCGGAAGTAATATTTTGATTCAAAGTAGAACGACGCATTTCATCACGTTCCAGTTTACTACTAAACTTCTGACCTTGCCAACTAAACTCAACAGGAGGATTAACAAAACGATCAAGAACAATGTTTTGCTTATCAACATCAGAAAATATTTTATTATAATAATACCGCGGCATAGCCTGCTGAAAGCCATTCAAGACCATAAAAGGCTGGTAATGCTGATTACCTAATTTATGCAAAACGGCTTCCTCAGTATCAAGATAATTAGAACCAATACCAAAAGAAGAGATGATACGCGGACGTACCTTATCACCATTGATAGACTTCGTAACATATTTGGTAATATACGAACACGTTTCTTCAGAAACATATCCAACAAAAACAAAACCGTATTTCCAACGAGAAGCCAGTAGAGGATGATGACCGGGCACATCCGGACTATACCCATCTATCAAAGTTTGGGGAACATCAAAAAGAATACCATGATAATGCGGGCGACCGTAAAGAGTACCAAACTCACAAACAAACCAATGCCGAATATGTTTACCATAATCTTTACGAAGACGATCCAAAAACAATCTGACAGCCTTATTTGTGTCTTTCGAAAACTTCTTTAAGTTATCGTCATCAAAGGTTAAAGTAACAAATAGGCAAGTGCCTGGCGGATATTTGCGAAGCTCATACAAAAGACGTATACGATATTGATTATTATACGACTTCTGACAAGAATGACAATAACCGCAAGGAACCTCTAATTTATAATCCGGCGGCCAAAAACAACCGTAATAAGTCATAGCATAATCAACAATTTCAGTATTTGTCATGTCCTTGTAACGACGATTGACAATCACCTTAGGTTGTTCACATGCCACTTCTTAGGGGAAGTCGTAAACCGAAAAAAAGATTCAACGGGGACCTCTACAGTAACAACATCATCAACAGTACGAGTATAAGCATAAGGAAAGAAGACGTGTGACACCCAGTCTTTCCAACGGACAAAGTCGTCAAAGCGATCATACTGAATAACCAAAACGGGCATTTTGCCCGCTTTGGTTTTCCAAGTCACAGAATCGGACCAAGTTATTAACGCTTCAAGACCTCGCCATGAATTCGAAGCCATAAGACGCTCAAAAATGTCCTTAGTAACAGTTATCCTTTCCAGGCGCATACGGTTCGGTAGTCTGCATAACGACTTCGATTTTCGAATCAGCACCGAAACGTGCCTTAGCGTCATCAATCACAGCAGAAAGATGCTTAACATCTACAACCGAAAAATAAGGACGACTATTCACAACAATAATATACTCTTTCTGAATTTCCATAATAAATTACTTTTTCTTTATAGAGCCAACTTGCTCGTATTTAATAATAGTAGTAGTAGTATCACCTTGCACAAAGCTGGAAACACTTTGAGCAACATAATGAGAAGTAGAGCAAGACGTAAGAAAAAACGCCGAAAGAGCAGCGACAATCGCACTCACAAGCGTCCAAAATTTCTTACTTGTCAGCAGGCTTTTCAACTTCTCCATCTTTCAGAAGTGACTCCAAACCGAGACCAATAATAAGATACTTAGCAGATTTAGCAGTACACGCAATCTTAACTCCATTAGGAAGAGCGATTACAACTTCGGGCATTTCCATAATTTACTTTTGTTTTGAATTACACAATACAATTTGAAAACCTTTAACAATACCATCAAGCACACTACAAACTTGCTCATCACCACGTTCACGAAGATATTCGTTAACGGCAACAAGCTCTGCAAGACCAACCACTAAAATAAGATCCTTGTCTAACATAATATTATTATAAATTCCGTTTCAAAAAGTGCTTATGCACAATGTATTAAGTGGCTATACTCTCCTATAATTTAACATAATGGTAATATTACACCAAACATTGCGCCAAGGAGGTTGATTCCTCCCTGTGACTTTGTTGTCGGGATTGAATAATATTCCGGATGAAATGAACCGGATTTGCATTGCCGAAGACGGTGAGATTCGCGGGGAAATGGCTATCTTTGTTATACCGGGCCGATTCTGGAACCGATTCTCAGATCACGGAACAGATTCGGTCCGCACCGCAACGATCGAATAGCATATTATGAAGAAGATAACGAATCCTTGGCGCGGCATGGACGGTTACCATTGCTACGGCTGCGATCCGAACAGTCCGCAGGGACTGCGGATGGAATTTTACGAAAACGGCGATGAAATCGTGAGCGTCTGGCATCCTCGTCCCGAATACCAAGGCTGGGTGAATACGCTGCACGGAGGCATTCAGGCAACGCTGGCCGACGAGATCAGCAGCTGGGTCGTATTCCGGAAGTTTCAGACGAGCGGCGTTACTTCGAAGATGGAGGTCCGCTATCACAAGCCGATTCACACGACTGATGACCACATCGTTTTGCGGGCATCCGTGCGTCGGCAGCGTCGCAACATCGTTGAGATCGAAGTCCGCATCTATGACCGGCACGAAGTGTTGTGCACGGAGGCCGTATGCGTTTATTTCCTGTTTCCCCCGGACAAGGCGCGTTCGGAATTCCATTTTTGCGATTGCGGCGTCGAAGCGGCCGAAGAAAATCCGTTGAATAAATAAGGCGGCAAGTTGATGTTTGCGCCAATGTGCAAGTTAAGGCGGCCAAATTGGATATTTGAGCCAATGTGTAACTAAGGCAGGTTTAAAAAACCTGCCTTGCTAATTTGTTGCCGGTGGTCGAGATTGCTGGGATTGTCCGTGGTTTTGCCGTAACCCTTTGTCCGGTTCCGTTTCCTTGGAATATTACCCGGCTTTTTTTGCGCTCTGAGAATCGAGTATTCCGTTCCGCAGCCCGCACGAATTTTTTTAACGCATTGTCGTCGGCGTAAAACTTTCGAAGGTCTGATCGTCATACAGTACGACGATCCGTTTGACGTTGGCGGTAAACAATGCTGCCGGGAGTCGTTGTTGCGGTGCCGGATCGCCGGTTGCGTTTTCCGCCGTTTCTGGCTGCCGTTTTTCTTCAAGCGGATGCCGACCGGAGGCAAGGCCGAAAAGGTCGCCGCCGGGCGACGCGGGCTGGCTCATCGGCTGCGGAGTTGACGATTGGGCCGGCGGCTCGTCGCGGTACATCTTATCCGAGTCGAGCAGCAGCCAATCCGGGTTGATCCGGGGAAACCTCCGGAGAATCTTTTGCAGCAGATCGAAGCCCGGTTTGTTTCGTCCGGCGAGAATATGGGAGATTCCGGCGGGATTGATTCCCAGCAGTTCGGCGAGCTGGCTTGGCTTCAATCCTTCATTTTTCATCAAATCGAGCAATTTTTCCCTCATCAGCAGATTTTTTTACAAATATAAATATTTGTTTTTTGTAAAACAAGTAATTTTATCATTTGTAAAATGTTAATAACTGTTGAAAAAGTTTACAAGTGTAACGATCGAAATATTGTTAAATCTGTCTCCGGCGGTTGATATTATCTATTTGTTGATATAATCTGTTATAAATAGCTGGTTATTATGTGATTTTTAGAGTGCATCATTCTTGTATTTGCAGTAATCCCTACCCTTTCTCGCAGCGTACTCATGCATATCAATTAAAAATACATATAATTCTTTTAAATGATTGATTATTAGTGTATTTATTTTTGCATGTTTAACGATTTGACTGCTTGTCTCTTGCGCGTGGAACGTCAGATGGTGCCGGTTGCCGGATTGATTACAAATGGATATAAAGACAGCTATATCAACACGAAGTAGTTACATTTGTAATTACAATTGGAAATACTCCCCTCTTTTGTTTGTTACAAATGTAAATACACTACCCTATTTTAGGAAGATTTTGATTTTTTTAACGAATTTCCGACGACTAATCAACTGAATTGTTAGCTTTCGTTGATTCTCCATATATTATGTTAAATAAATAATAGGCGGATAGTGTTGATAACCCACTACCCGCCTATTTTTCAGCTGTTTATATAATTGTAAACAGCGGTCTATTTCGAAAGTTTTGCTGCGATTTCTTCGAACTCTTCCGGAGTCAATTTGAGCTTTTCCCGGTGAAAATCCACGTCATTTTCGCTCTTAATGGGGATCAAATGGATGTGTGCATGCGGCACTTCAAGCCCTAAAACCACCACTGCGACTCTGGAACACGCTATTTCCTGATTTTACCTGCGACTTTTTTGGCGAACAGCATCATGCCTGCCAGTGTCTGATCGTCGAGGTCGAAAATATAGTCTATTTCCTTTTTCGGTACGACCAGCGTGTGTCCTTTCGTCAGCGGATTGATATCCAGAAAGGCGTAATAGTTTTCGTCTTCGGCGACCTTGTAGGAAGGTATTTCGCCTGCGATAATGCGTGAAAAAATAGATGCCATATATTTATCTTTTAAAGTTTCGTTGTTAACATAGTGACCGCTGTCGCGGGTTGCGCCGCAAGTCGTATGCCCTCCTGCATGATTTGCCGTGTTTGTCGCTCCTCGTTGCTTATATAGTATTTCCCCACAAAATGGGCCGTCGGACTTTTTTTCGGTACGTTCCGTGAAAAAGTGCCGACGGAGCGTTTCCCATTGCTTTTTCGGTATGTCCTTGCAAATGGTGCTGCAGAGCTTTTTGTCGCTTTTTTGGGCGTCCCCGCGAATAGTGCCGCCGGGAATTCCCGTTGTTTTTCGGGGCCTCCGGTGCCCGCCTGCTGCCGCTTTGCGGAAATCGCCGTTTCTCGTCTCTCGGCAGGCTGCTCTTCGAAGCCTTATTCCTCGTTGAATTTGGGTTTAAGTATCTCCGAATAGATAACGGCCTTGCGCAGGTCGAAATCCTCCGTAATTTCCGTTACGGCCTCCTCAGTCGTATGTCTGTCCCCTGCTGCGTGCTCTTCGTGCAGGATTTCCTCACGGGGAGACTGTCCGTCCGAGGTGTTTTTGCGTCCGGCATGCCGTCCGGAGCTTTTGAAAGCGGCCGTTTTGCGGGCTACTTCACCGAATCCGGGCGTCGGTGCCGCCTGCTGCATTGCGGAACGCAGTCGGTCGGTTTCCGCTCCGGATACGCTTTCCTGACTGTCCGGGTGCCGCATTTCATCCGCAGATTGCGTGTCCCATGAGGGCCAAGCTTCGTGCTGAGTGTGCTTTTCGGTCTCGTGAGCCTGCTTTTTCGCCTTCTTGCGTGCCTGCAAGGTCGCGTTGAACAGCATGGCTGCGAAAATCGCCACGACCCATATTACGGTTGAATAGTCTTCCATATCTCAGCTTAAAGTTCGTTTGACACTCTCGATACCTTTTATCTTGCGCAGTCTCGTCATCACGTCCTGCAGGCCCTCGGCGTCCTTGACATACAGACTGATGCTGCCTTCGAAGATGCCGTCGTGGCTGTGGATGCCGACTTCGCGGATGTTGATGCTGAAATCGGCGCTCACGACCTTCGCCAGATCCAGCAGGATTCCCATGCGGTCGATGCCGCGCAGCTCGATGGTGACCAGATACGACATCGCCTTGTGCTGCGACCATTTGATCTCCTCCTTGACGATATTGCGGCCGAACTGGGTCGCAAGACGGTTCAGCTCGTCGCACGTGGCTTTGTGGACGATAATGTTGCCGGTTCCCGGATCGCGGTAACCCACGACCTTGTCGCCCGGAATCGGTTTGCAGCACTCCGCTATCTCGAACTGGGGTGCTTCCGGCTGTTCTTTGGCCGGGTGCGCTGCATTCGGCGCCGTTTCGCCCGCGTCGTTGATAGCCGCCGGGTCGTCGCCCTCCTCGTCTTCCTTTTTGTTGATGAAAAGGGTCCAGAACTTGAGTATCTTGCTTTTGGAGTTTACTTTCAGGACTTTGTCGAGGTCCTTCAGGTCGATGATGCCGGCTCCGATCTTGCTGTATAGCTCCTCCTTGTTGTTGCTTTCGTATATCGGGACGATCTTGCGCAGGACACGGCCGCTGAGCTTGATATTCAGCGACTTCATCTTCTCGTCGAGCATCTGCATACCTCGCTCGATGTTGTTCTGGCGTTCGCGCTTCAGGAAGCTTTTGATCGACTGCTTGGCCTTGGCCGTGGTCGCTATTTCGAGCCATTCGGGCTTGGGGCGGGCATTGTCGGCCGTGATGATCTCGAT
>OCHL01000863.1_pt1 | contig 23573 bp, 15 predicted proteins | sample 1538421 | NCBI WGS metagenome assembly OCHL01 (sample SAMN04571690, study PRJEB22368) | human gut metagenome | biome: human gut; material: stool | host: Homo sapiens | place: Luxembourg | collected 2012-06-01 | reverse complement strand
TTCGTTGACCTACAGCTCAGCGAACTACGCAATATCCTGCTCATTGATCTGTAACTTAGGGAACTACGCAATATCTTGCTCACTGACCTGCGCATGGTAGTGCACGCCATTCAGTTTATAAAGTCTTACATCCATGCTTTCTGCTGCTTGTTTCAGTATGAGATGTCTAATTCATTTGAGCTATAAAGTTATGCAAAGGTTGCAGCGATTGTGCTGAACTGCGGCGTTACAATACGCCTTGGAGTGAGTTTGCTCAAAATGAGTTTGCTTAAAGGGGGAATTCTACGTCTCTATGTGAATTGCTTTACTGCTTTTATATGGAGCGTACTTGATTAAAGGGGGGTATTGTGAACGATTTTACGTTTTATTCGCCAACCGAATTCGTTTTTGGTCGAGGTATGACTGACCGCGTGGGCGAAAAGCTTTCCGAGAAAGGCTATCAACGCGTATTACTGGTATACGGCAAAGGGTCGGTTATTCGTTCTGGCACGCTTGATCGTGTTAAAAAATCGCTTGATGCGCAGGGGATTGCGTATGCCGAGCTAGCGGGTGTTCGTCCTAATCTTGAGGTAAATCAGGTGCGTGAAGGGATCGATATTGCACGTGCTTTTGATACTGATTGCTTGTTGGCAGTTGGTGGTGGAAGCACGATTGACTGCGCTAAAGCAATTTCTATTGGCGTGCCGTATGATGGTGATGTATGGGATTTCTTTAGTGGAAAAGCAACGGCAACTACCTGCTTGTCTGTATGTTGTGTGCTTACTATTCCTGCAGCTGGATCTGAAGGTTCAAATTCCTGCGTTATCAGTAATGATGAAATTAATGAAAAGAACGGCCTTGGCAATGAATTGTTCCGTCCTGTGATTTCTATCATGGATCCGGAACTTACGTTCACTTTGCCTCAGTATCAAACTGCTGCTGGTGTTACCGATATGATTGCGCATATTTGTGAGCGTTATTTCAGTGGCGCTCCTGCAGTTCCAGTGACCGATAACATTGCTACGGGGCTTATACGTGCCATTATGCAGGCTGCACAAATTGTAAAGGATGATCCTTCTAATTTTGATGCTCGTGCCAATATTATGTGGGCAGGTACCTTGGCCCATAACGATTTGGCAGGCTGCGGTCGTGCTAAAGGTGGCCGTGCGGGTGGATGGGAAAGCCATGCTTTAGAGCATGCTCTTTCTGCTGTTAATCCAAAGGTTGCTCACGGTGCTGGCTTAGCAGTTATTATGCCTGCTTGGATGCGCTATGTGTGGCGCGAAGATCAGTCTCGTTTTGCGAGCTTTGCTCATGAGGTATTCGGAATAGATCCCAAGGATGATTCCGATGCGGCTATTGAAGAAGTAGCCTTGACGGCGATCGATAGGTTACAGGATTTCTTTAAGAGTCTAGGCATGCCTTCTACCTTAGGTGAGCTTGGCTTTACTGAAGCTGAGGTAGACAAGCTGGTGGAAATTGTTATTGCAGCAAAAGGTAATCCTTTTGGCGTGTTTAAGCCTTTATCGGCAGAAGATGCTAAAGCTATATACCTATCAGCCTTTTAAACAATCAAGCAGCTTCTAAGTAGTCCTCTAGAGCTAGCAACTCTTCGGAAACCTTGGAGTTTTTAATAACTAACTACATTTATAAACTAGTGACTTTCTTAAATTCTGCAGCCTTTTAAAAGTAGTGCCTGAAAAGCAGTACTTGAGAAACTAGTAGTTTTCATTGTTGGTTTTTGAAACTAGTGGAATTTTAAAACAAGCAGCCTCCTAAAGCTTGCAACTATCGAAAAGTTGCCGACATTTAGGCGGCTGCTCTCATTTGAGTGACCTCAGGGGGGGGGTAGTTAAAGGCTACCCCAGATAGGTAACTGCTGGGCATATAGGACGAATGCTGCATTTTGTTTGCTGCTTATACTTGGATAAGAGCCTCGCATCAAAAATGTACGTTAAGAAGGGCTATTTTGGCAAAAAGTGTCCTTATCGGGTTGGAACTTACTTTCTATATATACGATTTATGAATATTTAGGAATGTATTATCGGGATAGTGAATACAATTTGACAAAAACGTGTCCTATCGGGCAGCTAAAGTGATGAGAAATCAGGAGAAACCAGGAACAAGCAACCCGATATGCGGTGTTTTTGCCATTTTTGGCGCTTTAGAAACCTAATTTCCTTTCTATAGCAATTAATCGTTTGGAATAAAAAGACGAAACGTAGTAATTCCGTGTTCACTTGTAGCGGTAATGTTTCCTCCATGGGCAAGCATTATTTCTTTAGCAATTGCAAGACCAAGTCCCGCGCCACCTTGTTTTGAACCTCGAGAAGAATCCTCACGGAAGAATTTTTCAAAAATGCTTTGCAGATGGGTTGGGGAAATTTCTTTTCCTTTATTGCGAATAGCAATCACACTTCCTTTGGGCGTTGGGATAAGTTCTATCGTAATAGTGCTTTGAGGTTCTGCGTAGGCTAGCGCATTGCGCATAACATTTGATACAGCTCGTGCAAGTTTTTCGGGGTCGGCAAAGATTTGAAATTCATTATCGTATGATGCATTTGCAAGTACAGGACTCGTGTTGTTTGTTTTGTCTGGTTCGGACGATTCGAATGATTGAGCTGGCTTTTGTGGTTCGGAACGCCTGGACGGTTGAAATGGCTTTTGTGGTTCGGAAGGCCTGGACGATTGAAATGGCGTATGCACATTGGTTGCTTGGAGTGGCTTATGTGGCTCGGCTGACTGGAGTGGCTTGTGTGGTTCGGTTGGTTGAAACGGCTTACGTGGTTCAGTTGATTGGAACGATTTAGCTTGAACCGCCTTATATGGCTCGGTTGCTTGGAGTGGCTTTACCTCGATTGAGAGCTGTTTACGTTTTGCCTCGGGGTAAAAGTCGTCGGCTATCTGTTGACAGAAAAGTTCAAGGTTAAACGTTTCCCGTTCAATGGGAATTGACTGTAAATTGTAGCGAGTTATTTCAAAGAATTCGTCAATTAAACCCTCTAAGTGTTCAGCTTTGCTTAATGCGATTTCGGCATAGTGGCGCCGTTGCCCATCAGGAAGCGTAACGGTTTCTTTTAGCAATGTTAAATATCCAAGGATGGAAGTGAGAGGCGTTTTGATGTCGTGCGCCAGGTAAGCGACCAATTCATTCTTGCGTTTTTCAGCATTTATTGCATGGCGTTCAGCTTCTATTGATTGCGCTTTAATGTTGACCAGTTCACTTTTTATGATGGAAAGGTCGTCGGGAAGATCTACATGGGTATCTTTGCTGTTCAATAATTTTCTAACAGAAGACGAGAGAATGTCGAAGTACTGAAGTGATTTATTAAGAACAATAAACGCAATAACAAGCGTGCCAATGAAGTAGAGGCAAAGTGCCACTGGTAGTTTTAAGGACTTAATAAAATGATAGGTAGTTAAATCACGTACCGCATATTGTGTAGACCCGTCGTCTGCAGTTCCCGAGTAAACATCCATGTTTGAAAGCTGTTCCGCAGAAGATTCGGTTACAAAGGCATCGTATTGCTCGGGCGTAAAGTACTGCCATTCAGATGTTCTGTCTGCGACTAGGTTAGCAAAATCGGGAACCCAGTAAGTGTTTGCCCATAGCGCAATTATCCCAAAGCAAAGGGTATAGATAGTTAAGTAAACGAGTGTTTTTCGAAAGAGTATCCCTCGAAGTATTCGCGCTTGGGGGCTTTTGGGGTTTTTGGAAGAATTCATGAGGTGTTGTTCCATATCATTGGTTAAATCTAATTGATTGTGGACAGCGTAGTTGCGGGTGGTTGGGCTGGTTAGTGTAATTGCAAGCGGTTGGGTGGCAGGTTGTAGTTTACCTGGCTGTGGGTTGGGGTTCAGACTACTAAATGTTCTGGTTCTAGTGGTCGGCAATTTTATAGCCCACACCCCAGGCGGTATCGATAAAGGACTCGGAGCTATCAATTTCAGCGATCTTTTTTCTTAGGTGTCGTACATGGACCATAACTGTATTTGCATCGGAAGCGTTGTAAGGGCTTTGCCATACTGCTTCAAAGAGATCCTTGGTAGAAACAGGGCTTCCTTTGGCTTTGAGAAGAAGTTCAAGGATAGAAAATTCTTTGGGGGTAAGATGAAGTGGCTCATCGTGCAAGGAGGCACTATGGGACTGAGTGTCTATACAAAGATCTTTTGCCTGCAGCATTGTTTGAGACGCATCGCGGGATGTGGCGTGACTGCGACGAAGTCGTGCTTTTACACGAGCAACTAATTCACGGGGTTTAAAGGGCTTTGATACATAGTCATCAGCACCTAGCATAAAGCCAATTACTTTGTCAGTTTCTTCGTCTTTTGCCGAAAGAAAAATAAGGGGAATATCGGTTGTTTCGCGAAGCTTCCGACAGAGTTCAAATCCATCCATACCAGGCATCATTATGTCGAGTATGACAAGGTCAAACGACTGGTTGCGAAAAGCAGTAAGGGCTTCTTCCCCAGAATAGCAAGCATAAACATTCATACCTTCTTGGGATAAGAGGGTAGCAACCAGCTGTGCAATTTCGATTTCATCATCAACGACAAGTATGTGCGGAGTGGTATTCATGGACTTAATTCTAGTATGGGAGAAACAAAGCAAAAGCGAAAACGTTAATCTTTAAGGAAATCTTAAGCCTTCTTAAGGAACTTGTTGATTGGCCTCAAGAGACATTTAAGGTGGGTTCGAATTAGTGTTTTGGCAGACCAAGAGAAAGGTTGTCAAAATGGCTGATCGTTACAATAACTATTCGCGCTTTACCTATTCTGTTACTCCGTATAGGGCCAGCGCCTATCGAGCTAATCATGCAAGGAAGCCTTTAAGAACAATTCTATTTGGCGTTATAGCCCTTCTATTTGTTTCATTTTTCGCCTGGAGTCTTATTAATGGTCTTCCAAGTTCAATGCTAACACGCGATATTATGCCGCCTTCAAGTACCCCTCAAAGTGAATGGCAGGCAGGACAGGTGCCATATTTGTATCAAACAGACCCTCAGTGGGCTGATGAATCTTATTCGGGCGGAACGGTAGCAGAAAATGCATGTGGTCCTATGAGTTTGGCAATGGTGTATGTCTATTTCAAGGGTTCTGATGCTTATAGCCCACTAGATATGTGTGCCTTTGCGGAAAAGAATGGCTATGCCGTTGATGGGGCAACGTCGTGGAGTTTTATGAGCGAAGGTGCCGAAATGTTAGGGTTGAATGGCAAACAGCTCGCGTTAGACAAGGGAAGGGTAGTAAACGAGTTGCAGGCAGGACATCCCATTATTTGCATTATGGGACCGGGGGATTTTACTCGATCGGGACACTTTATTGTCCTTGCGGGAATAAACGATGACGGAACCATTCAAGTACACGATTCGAATAGTTCCGTTCGTTCAAATACGAAGTGGGATTTAGAGACCATATTAGGTCAATGTCAAGGTCTTTGGGTGTATTCCTGGTAAGTGTCAGCAATAAGGATCATCGATAGCGCGGCAGCTTTTGTAGTAGCGCCGTAATAATAGCAGCTCTATTGTGGTGCTGGAACGATTGCAACTCTAAAGTAGCGCCCATCGATTGCAGCTTTTATAGCAGCGCCGGAACGATATAAAGCGCCAATGCAATTACTACAGCAATTGCAGTAACAACCGACCATATCTTAAATTCTTTGTCCATCTTTGTTTTTTCTTCAGGACTAGGATCGGGTGTTTCGATTGCGGCAAGAATAGGGCTTTTGGCTGTTTTGTATTTTGCACGACAGCAAGCAAAAATGATAAGACCAATAACACACCATGCAACGCCAGTAATTATGGCTTCAGGAACTAATTGGGTCATCATAATAACGTAGATAATAACGCTGATAGGAGCACCAATAAGGAGCCCTGGTACTTTGAAAGGGCGCTTAAGATCGGGCAATTTTTTACGAAGTCCAAATGCCGCCGCAATGCCGATAACGTAATAGAACAAGTCGGCGAAAAGACTTAGGTTCGAAATGTATATAAGCGAATTAGTAGCCACAAGTCCAACCGTAATAATACCGAGGACGCAAATTGCCACATAAGGCGTTTGGAAACGAGGATGCAATTTAGCAAACACCTTAGGAAACGCGCCATCGCGTGCCATGGTGTACAGATAGCGGGGTGGTACGGCAAGACTTGCGTTCATGGTAGAAAAGTCGCCGCCGAAAGCAATACCAGCTGCGAGTAATAAAAGAGGAAATCCTAAAATACCGGCGCTCATCATAGCTTCTGCGTAAGGGGCAGAAGATTCCGCAACTGCACTTAATCCCTCGGGCGGAACGAGGCCCACTAAAAACCACTGGAACAAAGCGTTTACGGCAAAAATGATAAACGGAGCAAGAATCAATGCGCGAGGAATATTGATATGGGGGTATTTAATTTCTTCACCCATCGCGCAACAAGTTTCAAACCCTGCAAAGCACCACCAAATCATAGCTACTGCAGCAATGAATCCGCCAGCTCCCATGCCAGATAAGAAATCGGGAGTTTCTACAAAGTTAGGTAGAGAAACATTGGGAATCATGGTTAGGAACCAGATAACCGCAACACCCCAGAAGAAGAACATAAAACCGTTTTGCAAACGACCTGTAACTTGAACGCCTCGCACATTGGTAATGATAAAAAATATTAGGACAATACATGCCAAGAGGGCATCATCTATGGGAAGTTCTATGCCAAAGGCGGCAAACATAGTTTTGAAGTAGTAACTAAAGGCAAGCGATTCGCCTGCGGTTACCGAGACAAGCGAAATAACGAAGTTCCATCCTGCTAAAAAGCCAAAGGGACGCCCAATACCAAGGGAAGCATAGCGATAGGTGCCGCCCGCATAGGGAAGAGACGCACCCATTTCACCGTAAAGAAGGGCTGGGTAAACACTGATTACCATGGCGATAAACGTAGCAAGAATAACTGCTGCTCCCATTTGGCCAACGATGTTGCCGCCAGTGGTGAACAAGCCAACGCCAATAACGGTACCGGCAGTTATAGTAATAGCCTCACGTAAACCGAAGGTTCTACGAAGTGTTACGGTTTCGCTTGTTTGCTCGCTCATAGTTTCCTTTCCTGGATTCTTTTATTAGCTACGCTTCTAGACGATTCTTGTCGAAGCACGCTGTGGTTTGGCCTTTGGTGGCAAAGTGCTAAACACTCTAGGCAGCTATCTGGCATTCGCCTGTACTTTACTACAGTAAAGCGATAAAGCGATGTCCGTTAGTGTAGTTATTTGCAAAGACTTCAGCAACAAAATTTTGTAACAGGACTCGGTAAATGGCTTTTCGCGAAATGATTTAAACTGTTGGAAACAAAAGTACCTAAGCACCTATGGGTTGTTCGAAGAGATAAAGCGAGCATAAAGATACAAGCAAAAAGATGCAAACGAAAAGCATCTATAGGTTTATCCGAAAGCATAATACGGAATAGGAAAGCTGGCATTATGGGAAACCGTGTCATTCAAGAACCGACGCACATTGAAGTTCATGGGGCGCGAGCACATAATCTTAAAAACGTGTCGGTGGATATCCCGCTTCATAAACTAGTTGGTATCGCAGGCGTTTCCGGGTCAGGGAAAAGCTCACTTGCCCTAGGAACTTTGTATGCGGAAGGTTCTCGTCGCTATTTGGACGCGCTTTCCACCTATACACGCCGCCGCATTTCGCAAACGGGGCGCTCCCAGGTAGATGAGGTGCTTCATGTTCCCGCGGCTCTTGCCTTGCGTCAGAGGCCTGGCGTTCCGGGAGTTCATTCAACCTTTGGTACTTCCACCGAGTTGCTTAACATGCTTCGTCTTCTTTTTTCGCGAGTGGGTAGTCATTGTTGCCCGAATGGGCATCAGGTTCCTCCCGGAATGAATGTTGCCTTTGACCAGCCTTTTGTTTGTCCAGAATGTGGTGTTGAATTCTACGGCAAAGGTGCTGAAGACATGGCCTTTAATAGCGCGGGCGCTTGTGAAACGTGTGGAGGCACAGGTATTGTACGCAAGGTAAACGAGGCTGCATTGGTACCCGACGAATCGCTTTCTATTGATGAGGGCGCAGTATTGCCGTGGGGTAACTTAATGTGGGATTTGATGAAACAGGTGTGTGGTGCCATGGGGGTGCGCACCAATGTTCCGTTTTCAGAACTTACCCCCGAAGAACGCGATATTGTGTTTCATGGTCCGGCAGAAAAGAAGCATATTTTATATAAACCCAAAAAAGGCGATGGCTTTGCTGAATTAGATTTCACGTATTACAACGCAGTTTATACCGTAGAAAACGCATTGTCGAAGGTACATGATGAAAAAGGGTTGGCGCGTGTTTCGAAATATCTAATTGAAGATGTTTGTCCTGATTGTGAAGGTACCCGTTTTTCAAAAAGCGTTCGTTCCGTGCTTATTGACGGCTTATCTATTGCGGATGTATGTAAGTTTTCTTTGGATGAATTTGGCGTGTGGGTAAAGGCGGTTCCTGGTCAATGCTCTGAAGTAGTGCGTGCTATGGCTCAAACAATTGCAGATGAAATGATTGAACCCATTATGCGTTTGCAGCAGTTGGGGCTAGGCTATCTTACCCTTGATCGAGCCAGTTCTACGCTTTCGACAGGAGAACGACAGCGGGTTCAGCTGGCACGAGCGGTTCGTAATCGTACAACGGGCGTTCTCTATGTACTTGATGAGCCTTCCATTGGTTTGCACCCTTCCAATGTGGTTGGTCTTTTGGGTGTTATGGATGATTTGCTGTGTGATGGCAATTCAGTAGTGGTGGTTGATCATGATGTGCAGGTACTTCGACATGTGGATCATCTTATAGAAATGGGCCCTCGTTCAGGTGCTCAGGGTGGAGAAGCGGTAGCTCAGGGCTCATTGGAAGAAGTGCTGGATAATCCTCGCTCATGTACGGCGCCTTTTATTTCAGGAGAAGCTCACGTAAGAGTTCGTGACCGTGTAGCGGCAGAGCATCTGTTTGACGACGGAGAAATATATTTGCGAACCGATGCCTTACACACGGTAAAGCCGCTTGAGGTTCATATTCCCAAGGGTAGGTTAACCGCTGTGACGGGGGTATCGGGATCGGGAAAAACCACCCTGGTGCTTGAAAGTTTGATTCCTGCTTTAAAGGCAGTTGCGGCAAATGCTGCTCAAACGTCTGGTGCAATGCCTGCTTCTGGTGCTATGTTCGCTACTAAGACCAAAAACAATCAAGATGCTCACAAAAGCAATCAAACCGCCTATGTTAGTACAATGCGTTTTCCTTCCCATATCTTGGAAATTCATGCTAATGGAATTGAGCGAGCGAACCTTATTGATGCAAATCCTATTGGCACGAATGTTCGTTCGACGGTTGCCACCTATTCGGGCGTTTTGGATGATTTGCGCAAAGAGTTTGCAAAGCTACCCGAAGCAAGGGCCAGAGGATTAAAGGCGGGAGCATTTTCGTATAACACCGGATCGCTTCGCTGCCCTACGTGTGATGGAACAGGGCAAATATCGCTTGATGTGCAGTTTTTACCTGATGTGGACATACCTTGTCCTGATTGTATGGGGTCGCGCTATGGCAAAGAAGCGTATGAAATAAAACGCTTTGTGGAAGAAGTTGCACTTAATGCTTATTCTTTGCCAGAAATTCTTTCTTTAACAGTAGATGAAGCACTTAAGGCTACAGCAGGGTTAAAGCGCGTGGTTGCGAAATTACAGGTTTTGCACGATTTGGGTCTTGGATATTTAACGCTAGGGGAAGCAACGCCAGCACTTTCTGGCGGGGAAGCACAACGCTTGAAACTTGCTAGTGAACTAAATCGTTCGCAAAACACTTCACTTTTTGTGTTTGATGAACCTACGATTGGTTTGCATCCTCTTGATGTTCAAGTGTTGTTACAGGTGTTGGAACGCCTAATAGAAAACGGTGCTACGGTTGTGGTAATTGAGCATGATTTGGATGTTATTGCTAATGCCGATTATGTGATAGACCTGGGTCCCGGTGGTGGTGAAGCAGGTGGTACAGTCGTTTGTGCGGGTACGCCCGAAGAAGTATGTGCCTGCAGGGCTAGCGTAACAGGAAAATATCTCAAAACTGTTTTATAAAGGCAGCTTTTTGATAACGGCCATCATTCGCATGACATATAAACTGCTTCTGGTCTTGTTTTGTAAAGGTAACTTTTTGATAGCGGCCATCTTCCACGAAAACTATGAAGGTAGTTTCGCTGACAGCTGGTGTGTAGAAGCTAATAAAAGTTTGGTATATAGAAAAAGCTTTTAAAAGCGGCTTTCTGCGATGGTTGATGTCTTTGCGAAAGAGGAACCGTGTGCACAAAAATCCGCCCTGCGTTTCCTTGCAGGGCGGATTAGGGTTTAGTATCGGTAATTGATATGGGCTAAGACTGAAATAAACGTTGGCTTCTAGGGTTTAGGCATTCTTCTTTTTAAAGATCATATAAATGCCCGCAGCAATTGCTGCACCTACCAAAGGAGCTACGATGAATACCCAAACCTGGGAAAGTGCAGTCATATCACCATTTAAGACCATCATCAAAGCAGGTCCAAAGCTGCGTGCTGGGTTTACGGAAGTGCCCGTCAGCGGGATGCCTACCAGGTGAACAAAGGTTAAAGAAAGACCAATAATAATGCCTGCAAAGGGTGCAGAAGATTCATTGTCGGTAGAGCCAAGCACTACGAGTACGAAGATTGTGGTAAGAATTACCTCAACTACCAGTGCACCTACCATGGAAAGACCTACAGAAGACTGGGCATCAAAGCCATTGCAACCAAGACCAGTTTCAAGTACGCCACCAAGTTGGCAAGAAATAATAACAAAAGCTAAAACAACTGCTGCTACAAAGCCGCCGATGAATTGAGCGATCCAATAGCAGATTAAATCTTTTGCGGACAAGCGTTTATCAAGGAAAAGACCTAAAGAAACTGCTGGGTTAATATGGCAGCCAGAGATATTGCCAATAACAAATGCCATTGCAACGATAGAAAGACCGAACGTCAAAGCAATACCAACGTTGCCTAAAACGGCGCCTGCCACTGCAGCAGAACCGCAGCCGAAGAAAGTCAGTACAAAAGTGCCAAGAGCTTCAGCGATAAATTTTTGAGAAGTTGTTGCTTCCATTAATCTCCTTTCAAAAAGTGATACATGCTGTTGTTTTGAACATGAGGACCTTTTGAACAACGTTAAAGGTAGGTACGCAAATTCAATTCAAGGGGTAATGTAAACGACCTGTTCAAAACAACCTGAACGAGTATGAAGAGATTAAAACTGCACGTCAACAGGTTAAAATCTAGTTGAAGCAGAAGGTATGAGGGTGTATTTAAGCTGAGTTTATGCGTGTGTATGAGCGCGGCAAGTTATGTAACAACTGCATAGGATATGGCGAGAAACGCAGGAGGAATTAAAAGTGGATTAGGGCGGATTAAAAGTAAAGTAAGGGGAAAAGTAAAAGTAAATTCGCTTGCTCCAATTCTCTTTTAGCTTTCTGAAAACGCATATTATCTCGCTAGATTCGCCCTATATCTCTTCAAGACAATCTTTAATAAAGTGCTGACATATTCTTTACATCTTTCTTACAGCTGTTTAACGAGAAACGAATATGCTAGGTGTTGGTGTCGATTACAGGTAGGGTGGAACTGTAAGCTTTCCTGCTTAGGTGTTACTAATCGGTACAAAGCGGTGAAAATGCTACTTTTGCTACCTGTAGGGAATTACTTGCCTAGGGTAAATGTTACTACCTATAGAGGAGTTATCATGTCTTCTCAAACAACACAAACCGCAACGATGGCTTTACCAAGGAAATACGAAAAAAGTTATAGGTCTGAAGCCTTGGTTGAAGACGTGCGTATAGGTAGGACTTGTGAGGCAAGTACTTCTATGGGACACGAAATTGGACGAAGATTTCAGAGTGGAAAGCAGAAGCCTGTGACGGGATATCTTATCCGTGAAGCTACCAGTGCTGATTGTCAGGTAGTGTATGACCTTATTTGCGAAATGGAAGAAACAGAACTTCCTTTTAAAGCTTTTCGCTGCATTTACTTCAAGCAGGTAACTAATCCTCGTTATGAGTGTTTGGTGTATGAAGAAGCAGGCAGGGTCCTTGGTATGATAAATATTCGTTACGAAAGCCAGCTTCATCATGCAGCAAATATCGCAGAGATTATGGAATGCGCCGTAGATGCGTCGGTTCGTAGTAAGGGAATTGGCAAGCTTTTATTTAATGCAGCGTGCGAACATGCACGAAACTCGGGCTGCATTCAAATAGAGGTAGCTTGTAATCAACTTCGCGAAAAGGCGCATCACTTCTATGAGCGTGAAGGTATGAATAACTTCCACTTTAAGTTTTCCAAGCAGCTTACGGGTAAAGTGGCAATGCAGAACGCTATTGGGCTGTAGTGAGCTGGCATAATCTGACATAATAAATGTCCATACCATCAAAACAGTAATCCAAAACGATAGGGCTTTAATTGTTTGTCGAGGTTAGGAGGCGAATATGCCTTTACAAGATTTGTTTGGATCGTTGAATGATCTTACTGGTGGCGCTTTAGACGATGCTCTTTCTGGCGCTAGTAACGCTGCTTCTGGTGCGGGCGATTTGCTTTCTAATTTAGGTGTAAATCCTAGCGCAATTACAAATGGTGCTGGAGAAATTCTTTCTGGTTTAGGCGTTAATCCTGAAGATATAGCAGCTGGTTTAGGCGACGCTGCGGCTACTGGTGCAGAAGATATAACTGCGGCTGCTGAAGAAGGATTTGCTGGCATGCAAGATGCGGCTACTGGTTTAGAAGATGTAGCCCAGGGATCCGTTGATCAGGCACAAGAAGGACTGAATGGAAGTATTAATGGTCTGCAGGGCAACGTCAGTGATCTAACTGACGCAATTCCCAACGGCATCGGTGATTTTCTGGGTGGACTGTTCAATAGATAGCTTGTTCTTAAATTTGCTATTTGTGCATACCTAGCTTACCGCTTTCACTATATTCCACAATTTTACCGTATTGTTTACCAAGGCTAATTTTATTGTTTCCCATGTGAAACTTTTGTTGTATATCTATAAGTGTTAGCCATGGCTTACCCAATTATCTCAAGATGATTGGGTTCTTTATGCGTTAGCTTAGTGCGCTTTGATTTGTTTTCCATGGCTAATAAGGTATTAGTTTCATTGTAGGAGGCAAGATGAATCCGGGATTATTGGTTGGCGCAGGCTTTTTGTTGGGTAGTGTTGGGGTTAAAGCACTTACGAGTAAACAAGCAAAAAAGGTCTATGTAAAAGGTATTGTTCAGGGTATGCGTGCAAAAGAAGAAGTCGAAACGATGGTTGATGAAGCACGTGCAGAATTCGATGATCTTTTGGCGGAAGCGGGGTATGTTAAAAAATCAGAGGATGGTGAAGAAGCACTCGCACCTGCTAAAGATGACGATAGTAATAAGGCTTCAGAAACAAGTGATGCAGATTCTCGTATTGCTAAAAGCACTTCTACATCAACGAGTTCCAGCGATGACGTAGTAAAGCAAGTTGCCAAATTAGTGAATACTGCCACAAAAGCAACCGGTAAGGGTTCAGGCAAGGGCGGCCATGGTCATGGCCGTGGCGGAAAGTAGGAATCGGTGAACTTCGAAATTGTGCATGAGGTTCCTGGGCGTATTCGTGTTTCTTTAGGTGGAAAACTTCCTGAATCTTATGCATGTGCACTAGAAGAACGCTTTCTTTCGTTTCCGGTCGTAACTAAATGTGTAGCTTATCCTAAGGCTGGGTCGTTGGCAGTATCTTTTTGTGGGTCAGATAGCTTTACTCTTGAAGAAAGTCGTACCTTAGTTGTTCAAGAGCTAAGAAGTATTGATATATCTCAACTTGCAAAAATATCAGAATCCAGTTCCCAACAGGCCCTGGTTCGAACCCCACGGTTTCGCCATTTGTTTACACAGTTAGCAAACATGACTATTGCTCACTATGCTCGACGTATGATGTTACCCCTTCCTATACGTTTTATTTGGACTATTTGCCGTGCTATTCCTTTTTGGAAAAACGCGATCAAAAGCTTAAAAGCTTACCGGCTTGATGTTCCGGTTCTTGATGCTGCGGCAATTTCTATGGGACTTGTGCAAGGCAAGCCATCGACCTCGGGCAGCACCATGTTTTTGCTTCATGTTGGCGAAGCATTGGAAGATTACACGCAAAGAAGGACAGAAAGCGGTCTTATTCGTTCATTGTTAACTTTGCCTGAAACGGTTCGTGTTGTTCGTGATGATGTTGAATGCGAAGTTGAGTTATCGGCCTTGCAGCAGGGTGACTGCGTAGTGGTTCGTACGGGACATCAAATTCCTGTTGATGGTACGGTACGCCATGGTGAAGCAGCGGTTAATCAAGCTTCCTTAACAGGGGAGCCTCTCTCCATTGTTCGCAACGAAAGCGATTCGGTGTATGCCGGTACCGTGGTAGATGAAGGTGAATTGTTTATTGAGGTTTCAGGATCTCCCGAAGAAAGCAAGTTGCGATCTATCGTAATGATGGTTGAACAATCTGAGGAACTTAAATCAAGCGATCAACGCCATATTGAAAGCATGGCGGATAAATTGGTTCCTTGGAATTTCCTTCTTGCGGGACTTGTTGCTGCAATAACTCGCAATATGCAAAAAACATCTGCAGCTCTAATGGTCGACTATTCCTGCGCTCTTCGTCTTTCAGGATCCATTGCGGTAATGGCCGCACAACGAGAAGGAGCCCAAGCGGGTTTTATGGTTAAGGGGTCTAAATACTTTAACCATATGGCACAGGCGGATACGATTGTTTTTGACAAAACAGGTACGCTTACTCAGGCAGTTCCTTCGGTTCGCGAAGTTGTGGCTTATGGCGGCTGGCAGCGAGATGAAGTTCTTCGTTTAGCTGCATGCTTGGAGGAACATTTTCCTCATCCTGTTGCTCGTGCGGTGGTGAATCAGGCCCAAGTAGAAGGACTGGAACATCGCGAACGGCATGCTGCAGTTGAATACATTGTTGCCCATGGTATTGTGTCTACGCTTGAGGGAGCACGCGTGTTAATAGGGAGTGAACATTTCGTTATCGAAGATGAACATATTCCTATAAGCGAAGAAGAACTTAACCAAATTCATGAGCAATCGGAAGGATCATCTCCGTTGTTCTTGGCGGTTGATGGAGAACTCAAGGGTGTTATAGACGATCCCTTGAAAGAAAACATCCAAGAAGTGTTTGGACAACTTCGCGATTTGGGCTTTAAGCGCATCATTATGCTAACAGGCGATAACGAACGAAGTGCTTTGCGTATTGCACGTATAGCTGGCGTTGATGAATATCAGGCAGAATTATTACCAGAAGATAAATGCCGCATTATTGATGAGCTTCAAGCTGCTGGTAACAAAGTAGTAATGGTTGGGGATGGTGTTAACGATTCGCCCGCACTGTCTCGTGCTTATGTGAGCGTTTCAATGGGCGCCGGAAGTGCGATTGCGCGTGAGGCGGCAGATATTGCGTTGATAACCGACGACCTTGCTTCTTTGGTTGATTTGCGTAGATTGAGCTGTAGCTTAGAAAAGCGCATGAAACAAGGGTATTTCTTTACGGTGGTATTTAATTCGTTGCTTCTTGCGTTAGGCATTTCAGGAATTGTTACCCCACAGGCATCATCTGTTTTGCATAATTCTGCGACGGTAGGAATATCTGCGATTAATGCAAGGCGCTATCTACCTGTAAAAACCTTTTCAAGCGAACTTTCAAGCGGAGGCGAGTAATAAGGTTTACAAGCTAGGAGTGTAGCTACCTAACTTAAAAAGGGGAGAATTAATAGACCAAAAAGGGAGGATATCCTCCCTTTTTTTCTAACCGTTTGGCTTATAACCCGCCGTTTGCCAATTGTTCTCCAAGACGTATACAAGCGTCTGCTTCTTCGTCTAAGGGGTAATCTTTTGCAATGGTAGTTGCTATAACGTTAAGGCCCGCTTCGTCTGCTCGTTCTTTCCAGTAGTCCATCCATTCGCCATTATTCCAATCATAGGATCCAAATAATGCCACAGGCTTATTGCCGAGTAAAGGCTCAACTTCATCGTACATGGGAAGAAATTCCATGTCTTCCAGCTCTTCGTCTCCCATAGCGGGACATCCAAAAGCGATGGCATCAAATATATCTATTTGATCGGTTGAAAATGAAGAACATTGAATAATTTCTGCAGTTGCGCCAGCTGATTCAACTCCTTCTGCAACAAGGTCTGCCATTGCCTCAGTGTTTCCTGTACCGCTCCAATACACAATTGCTACTGAACTCATATGCGTCTCCTTAAGCATCGTAACAAGTTTACCAAGGCTAACTTATAGAAGATAGATGCGTGTTGGTCAAGGCATCACTGAATATAAGTCGGTGATTAAATGTATTGTTCTGGCTTGATTATTTTTCTAACCATTATTTATTGACTGATACAGGTAAGAGAAAATCTTTTTTGGTAGGCAACACATATTATGAATCTTTGCGCGTTGATCTATATTCTCTTGGTGTTTGTCTTTTTTCACGAAGAAATGTTTCAGTAAAACTTGAAGCGCGTGAGTAACCTACTAGCTTTCCAATATCGGAAATAGCGAGATTAGTATGCAAAAGAAGATCGCATGCTTGATTAATTCGCTGTTTACGTAAATAAGTTCCAAGGCCAATACCAGTTTCTTCTTGAAAAACCGTACAGAGTTTTGATCTGCTTACATAGAGAAGCTTTGCTAGGGTATCAAGCGTAAGGTGATGCGAAAGGTTGTTGGCGATATAGGCTTTCGCTTCTTCAACGAGTCGATGATCTTCAAGGGTGCAGTGTTTCTTGGAAGTACGCGCTTTGATTGACTTCTCTATGTCTCGTTCGTTGATGTCGTAAGGCATTCTTGAATCAGTAAAGTCTTTTACATGCTGGGACGACGTAAGTTCAGAGATCTTTGGCATAAGTAGACTGAGTGCCTCTAGGGCTTTCGCCTGAAAAAACAGTTCGGCTCCAGGTTGAAGCGCTTGCTGGGGGTTAAAAACTCGCATTATCATACGTAAGCTATCAGGTAATAGTTCCGGTGGCAGACAGTCCATGCCTTCTTCAATATGTTCGAAGGTGTTGGGATATTGTGCTTTTAATTTACGAAAAAACTGAGGCGTATAACTTAAGCTCACCGAATCGTAGGGAACGTTTGCTTTAAGCAGGCAAGATACATCACCGCCGTTTGATGAAAACGTGCAAAGGTTTTCGAATTTTTGAGGATGATTGATTTTAAGCAGTTCTTCTGACGATTCAATGGTTGCTTCTGAAGAGGAAGCAATACAGCAATACTTATCGGGGTGTTCGTCTAGTACGGTAGGTTCATGAAGTACAAGATGATGATAGGCAATAAGACAATCATCGTTTAAAGAGGTTGCCCATAAAAATCCCGTAGCCAATTCATTATTGAGTGAACCGTATATTCCACAGCGGATAGGCTTCATATCAAGGTGTAGTTGTTCAATTTGCGGCTCAATAAAGGTAAGTAATGGGGCCGCGATATGTTGTGTTAAAACGCTCATAGGGCAATACTTCGGCATAGTTTGGTTTATCTAGGTTCTAAGTTAGCGTTGGTATTCACTTTTTTTCTGCTGTACGGATTTCTTTTTCGTATTTAGTAACTTTCGAAATCGTCCATGTTTGCAACACGGTATTTCACCTTTGTTAATTTGCATGGTAAGTTACCCACGGCTAACAATCAAGATTCATTTCTAAGAAGTTGAATTTACTAATGAAAAAGCAAAGGAGGTGGACTAAGAAATGACAGAAAAAGAAAAGGAACGGGGAGCGCTTGCTCAGTTGCTAGACTTTGCAGGAAGTAGAAAAGTGCTTACCTATTTCGGTTGTACACTTTCGGCAATTTCGATGCTTATTAGTTTTGTTCCTTATATCTGCATTTTCTTGGTAGCACGAGATTTATTGGAAGTTGCACCGAACTGGAGCGAAGCAACTTCGATTGCTCAATATGGGTGGGTAGCTTTAATTTTTGCGGTTATTTCAATTGTGTTTTATTTTGCTGCGCTTATGTGTACTCACCTGGCTGCATTTCGTTGTGCATCAAATATGCGCAAAGAGACGACAAAGCATTTGATGAATACCTCATTGGGTTATTTCGATAGCCATGCATCAGGGGCTCTTCGTCGCGTGGTAGATGGGTGCGCTTCAGAAACGGAAGGCTTGCTTGCTCATAAGCTGCCTGATACCGCTGGATCGCTAACTATGATTGCAGGTATGCTCGTCATATTCTTCATTTTTGATTGGCGTCTTGGACTTGCTTGTTTAATTCCTGTTGTCATTTCGATTTTATGCATGGCATACATGATGAGCGGTCGTGGTATGGAGTTCATGAAGAAATATCAAGATGCGCTGGTTCGTATGAATGAAACAGGCACTGAATATGTGCGTGGAATTCCGGTTGTAAAAGTATTCCAGCAAACGGTGTATTCGTTTAAGGCGTTTTACGACGCAATTCAGGATTTCAGTCAAATGGCAAAAGACTATGCAGTGAAATGGTGTCAGATTCCGCAATCTCTTTCCTTGGCGGTAATTAATGGTGCAGTGGTTTTCGTAATTCCTGTTATGTTGTTGCTTCTTCCAGGTGAGGCGGATACAGCTACATTTATTGCAAATATTGCCTTCTATTCCATTTTTATGGCAATCATTCCAACTGCGATGACGCGCGTCATGTTTATGTCTGAAGCGGTTCAAGTGGCAGCGGATTCACTCCAGCGCGTTAAAGGCATTCTTGCGGCTCCGGAAATACGGAAGGCAAAGGTTTGCGAGACACCAGCAGATGCTTCTGTCGAGTTTGAAAATGTTACGTTTACCTACGAAGGGGCAGACCACAATGCGCTAGAGAACGTAAGCTTCTCCGTTCCTTCGGGTTCTACGGTTGCTTTGGTGGGGCCTTCGGGTGGTGGTAAATCCACTGCTGCAGCATTGGTGCCACGATTTTGGGATGCTACTTCGGGCACCGTGCGAGTCGGTGGTGTAGATGTGCGCGCTATTAATCCATCTGTTTTAATGGATAAGGTCGCGTTTGTATTCCAGGCAAATCGTTTGTTTAAACAGAGCATTTTAGAAAATGTTCGTGCCGCCAGGCCCGAAGCAACACGTGAAGAGGTTATGGCAGCTTTGCATGCTGCGCAATGTGACGACATTTTGGCTAAATGTCCTGAAGGGGTTAACACCGTTTATGGCACTAAGGGAGTGTATTTTTCTGGCGGTGAAATTCAACGTTTAATGCTTGCTCGCGCTATTTTGAAGCAAGCAGATATTGTGGTATTGGATGAAGCAACGGCATTTGCAGATCCAGAAAACGAAGTACTTATTCAAAAAGCTTTTAGTGAATTAACGCAGAACTGCACAGTGTTAATGATTGCTCATCGCCTGTCAACTGTGCGCAATGCCGATACTATTGTTGTTCTTTCTGAAGGCAAAGTGGTAGAGCAGGGAAATCACGATGAATTACGTTCTCATGGTGGTTTGTACGCAAAAATGTGGGCGAATTACGAACGAGCAGCTTCGTGGAAAATTGAGCGAAGTGATGTTTCAGATCTTCGAAAGAATACAGAAATCTACACCGATAGCTATAAACAACCCGGCGATGAGATTGCTGCAGAAAAGGCGGTGAACTAAATGCTGAAAGAAAAATATGCACTGACAGACGAAGGCGTGCGCAACGTAAAACTTGGTACGGTATGGACCGCTTTGGCAAATCTTATTATTTTCATGGGTATTGGCTTATTGTATGTACTTATGGACGCTTTGGTAGCGGGGTATACCCAGGGAGCTTCTATGCCATCCCTTTTTGGCGGTTTGCCTCAGTTGGCTTCACTTGGATTTAACGTTCCGTTTGTTATTCTTTTAGTTGCGTTTTTCGTTCTGCTTTGTGTTGCGGAATATTTTGCCTACTACTACCAATATGGCGTAATTTATAACGAAAGTGGCAGGCAACGTATTGGCTTAGCGGAGCGCTTACGTAAGTTGCCGTTGTCGTTTTTTGGTAAGCGTGACTTAGCGGATTTGACGGAAACCATTATGGGTGATGTCAAAATTACCGAGCATGCCTATAGCCATGTGCTACCCGAGCTTTATGGTGCGTATGTGACGTTAGGTATTGCGGCGGTTGGTTTGTTTATTTTTGATTGGCGCCTAGCTTTGGCTGCACTATGGAGTGTGCCTGTAGCGTTTGTTTTGCTATTTGCGAGTCGAAAATTGCTAGCTCCTCTTTCACGTGCGACTCGTGAAAAGAATTTGCAGGTATCTGATGATATTCAGGAAGCACTTGAATGCGTGCGTGAGGTACGTGCAACGAATCAGGTTGAGCGTTACTTAGAGGGTATTAATACCGATATCGACGTTTCAGAAAAGCAAACCATTAAAGGAGAGCTTCTAACAGGGATTTTTGTTAATGGTGCTCAGATAGTGTTGCGCTTGGGAATCGCAAGTACAATTATTGCTGGCGCCATGTTTATTCTTGAAGGCAGTTGCTCGTTTATGGTGCTCTTTTGTTTTTTGCTGGTGGTGTCTCGCATTTATGCGCCATTCGATCAGGCGCTCATGCTTATTGCTGAGCTTTTCCATGCAAGGACGGCAGCTGGTCGCATGAAGTCCTTCTATGAAGAACCGCTGGCGACTGGTAGCGAAACCTTCAATCCGCAAGGCCATTCGGTTGAGTTTAGGGATGTTTCTTTTTCCTATAACGAATCAGATGAAACGCCAGTTCTTTCCAAGGTAAGTTTCACGGCGCAAGAAGGCGAGGTTACTGCTTTGGTTGGTCCTTCTGGCTCAGGAAAATCTACCTGTTCGAAGTTGGCTGCTCGTTTTTGGGATCCAAGTTCAGGGTCTGTTTTGGTTGGTGGCGTAAATGTAGCCGACGTAGATCCGGAAGTGTTGTTGCGTGATTATGCTGTAGTGTTCCAGGACGTGTTGCTCTTTGACGATACGGTTATGAATAACATTCGTTTAGGCAGACGTGATGCAACTGATGAAGAGGTCTTAGCTGCGGCGAAAGCGGCAAACTGTGATGAATTTGCGCTTCGTATGCCACAGGGTTACCACACCCCAATTGGCGAAAATGGAACGAAACTTTCTGGTGGTGAACGTCAGCGAATTTCTATTGCGCGTGCGTTATTGAAAGATGCGCCTATTGTTTTACTTGATGAAGCTACAGCAAGCTTGGACGTTGAAAATGAAACGCAAGTACAGGAGGCTTTAAGCCGATTGCTCGTTGGTAAGACGGTTATTGTTATTGCGCATCGTATGCGTACTGTTATGAATGCAGACAAGATTGTGGTACTTGAAGAGGGTTGTGTTGTTGAACAAGGTAAACCTCAGGATTTGATGAAACAGGAGGGTGGATTGTTCCAGAAAATGGTAGCTCTTCAAAATGAAAGTGCTCAGTGGGCGGTTTAATGGCTGTGCAATCGTTTGTTATCAACGAATATATCCTGCCGTCGTGTCCCGAAACGGTTACAATAATTGGTTAGTGTATTGTCCGTACTTCGATCAGGAAGGACGTCGCATGGGAAAGCGAACCGACGTTCACAAGATTCTTATTATTGGTTCTGGTCCTATCATTATTGGTCAGGCTTGTGAGTTTGACTATTCGGGAACTCAAGCTTGCAAGGCGCTTCGCCAACTTGGATACGAAATCGTTCTGGTAAATTCCAATCCTGCAACCATTATGACCGACCCTGGCACGGCCGATGTTACCTATATCGAGCCTCTTAATGCCAAGCGTATTGAAGCTATTATTGCTAAAGAACGTCCCGATGCCTTGCTGCCAAATTTGGGCGGACAGTCAGCTTTGAATTTGTGCGCCGAGCTTTCTAAACTTGGGGTGCTTGATAAGTACGGAGTAAAAGTAATTGGTGTTCAGGTAGACGCGATTGAGCGCGGCGAAGACCGCCAAGCATTTAAGGACACCATGGCAGAGCTTGGTATTGAAATGGCTCGCTCTGAAGTTTCCCATACGGTTGAAGAAGCAGTAGAAATTGCTTCTCGTTTGGGTTATCCCTGTGTTTTGCGCCCTGCTTATACCATGGGCGGTACAGGCGGCGGTTTGGTCTACAACGTTGATGAATTGCGCACCGTTGTTGCACGTGGTTTAGCGGCATCTCCCGTAACCGAAGTACTGGTTGAAGAAAGTGTTCTTGGCTGGGAAGAACTTGAATTTGAGGTTGTTCGTGACGCCAAGGGCCAGATGATCACTGTTTGTACCATTGAAAACATTGACCCCATGGGTGTTCATACGGGCGACTCTTTCTGTGCGGCTCCTATGCAAACCATTGCGCAGGAAACTATCGATCGCTTGCAGGAAAAAAGCTACAAGATTGTCGATAATGTTGAAGTAATTGGTGGTTGTAACGTGCAATGGGCACACGACCCCAAGACCGATCGCGACATTATTATCGAAATCAATCCTCGTACCAGCCGTTCTTCTGCTTTGGCCTCTAAGGCAACTGGTTTTCCGATTGCATTTGTATCTGCCATGTTGGCAACGGGTATCACCCTAGATGAAATCCCTTGTGGCAAGCATGGTACGCTTGATAAATATGTTCCTGGTGGCGACTATGTAGTACTGAAGTTTGCTCGTTGGGCCTTCGAGAAATTTAAGGGTGTTGAAGACAAGCTGGGCACGCAAATGCGCGCTGTAGGCGAAGTTATGTCTATTGGCAAAACGTATAAAGAAGCCTTCCAGAAAGCGGTTCGTTCTCTTGAAAAGGATCGTTACGGCTTAGGTTTTGTTAAGGATTTCCACGAAAAATCGCTCGATGATTTGTTGGGTATGCTTCACACCGCAACTTCTGAGCGCCAATTTATTATGTATGAAGCACTTCGCAAGGGTGCAACGGTTGATCAGCTTCACGAGCTTACCAAGATTAAAGTTCACTTTATTCAGGAAATGAAGGAACTGGTTGAAGAAGAGCAGGCTATTTTGGCTTATGCATCTGAACACCCTGGTGAGCAGTTGCCGAAAGACCAGTTTGCAGCTGCTAAGAAGGATGGTTTCTCTGATCGTTATTTGGGTCAGTTGCTTAACATTCCTGAAGATGATATTCGCGCCTATCGTTTGGGCCTTGGTATTACTGAGGCTTGGGAAGGCGTACATGTATCTGGTACACAGGATAGTGCCTACTATTATTCAACCTATAATGCGCCAGATCATTCCACTGCATCCGATAATCGCAAGATTATGATTTTGGGTGGCGGTCCTAACCGTATTGGTCAGGGTATTGAATTTGACTACTGCTGCGTGCATGCGGCTCTTGCGTTGAAGAAGCTGGGCTTTGAAACCATTATTGTTAATTGCAACCCTGAAACGGTTTCTACCGACTACGATACGTCTGACAAATTGTATTTCGAGCCACTGACTGCAGAAGATGTTTTGAGCATCTATGAAAAGGAAAAGCCTTTGGGCGTTATCGCTCAGTTTGGTGGTCAGACACCGCTTAACTTGGCAAGCCAACTTGAACGTGCCGGCGTTAAGATTTTGGGTACCAGCCCAGAGATTATCGACTTAGCAGAAGATCGTGATCGTTTCCGTGAAGTTATGGACAAGCTGGGCATTCCAATGCCTGAAGCGGGTATGGCAGTAACG
>OCHL01000859.1_pt1 | contig 23725 bp, 15 predicted proteins | sample 1538421 | NCBI WGS metagenome assembly OCHL01 (sample SAMN04571690, study PRJEB22368) | human gut metagenome | biome: human gut; material: stool | host: Homo sapiens | place: Luxembourg | collected 2012-06-01 | reverse complement strand
TGGGCTGGGACGACCCCCGCATGCCGACCATCTGCGCCCTGCGCCGCAAGGGTTACACCCCGGCTTCGGTGCGCAACTTCGCTGAAATGGTAGGCGTTGCCAAACGCGACAACGTCATCGACCTCGGCAAGCTGGAATACTGCGTCCGCGAAGACCTGAACAAGGTCGCCCAGCGTCGCATGGCCGTACTCAACCCGCTGAAAGTGGTCATCACCAACTACGACGAGAACAAGACGGAACTCTTCACGGCGATCAACAATCCTGAGGACGAAGCGGCCGGAACACGTCAGGTTCCCTTCTCGAAGGTGATCTACATCGAACGCGACGATTTCATGGAGGAGCCTCCCAAGAAGTTCTTCCGCCTTTCGCCGGGCGGCGAAGTGCGTCTGCGCTACTCGTACCTCATCAAATGCGAGGAGGTGGTCAAGGATGCCGAAGGCAACGTCACCGAACTGCGCTGCACCTACGACCCGATGTCGGGCCAAGGCTCGTCGAGCGACGGCCGCCGCGTAAAAGGCGTCATCCACTGGGTGGCGGCCAAAGACGCCGTCGAAGCCGAAATCCGTCTGTTCAACCCGCTCTTCACCAAGGAGAATCCCGACGACGTCGAGGAGGGACAGACTTGGGAGGACAATCTCAACCCCGAATCGATGGTCCGAATCAAAGGCTATCTCGAACCGTCGCTGCGCGACGTTCCGGTCGGTCAGGCCGTTCAGTTCGAGCGCGTGGGCTACTTCTGCCCCGACACCGACTCGACGCCCGAACACCTCGTGTTCAACCGCACGGTGACGCTCAAGGATTCATGGGCGAAGATCAACAAGTAAAGGCGATCGACTGAAAATCGAGTTGCGATACCGAACGGGGACACACTCCCCGCGAAAAAGCGGCCCGCTGAGCGGGCCGCTTTTTCGTACGACGGACCAACCACGCCTGTCAGGCGGTCGGTTCATGCATCCGGACCGGTTTCCAGTCCGGACCGACTTCTATTTCAGCGGAATATAAATCTCCGTTTTCAGCTTTTCCGCCGGCACCCGGTCGGGATTATTGCGGTAGCGTTCGAAACCGGGGCTGTCACGCAGTTCGCAGCCGCTTCGGGGCAGCCACTCCCGAAAGATTTTGTGATAGGCGCCGCCCAATCCGGCATAAGGACCCGTATGGACGAACATCGCATAGCGGCCTCCGGCGATCGTCTTGACGCCCACGGGGCCGACGGCCACCGGACCTTTGGGAATCGTCAGGCATACGTCGCACCGCAGGTCGCCGGATTTCGAAATGTCGGGATCGTTGTGGTAAACGACGATGGACTCGATCCCCGCCGAGAAGAGTTTCTGCTCTTTGACGTATTGCCAGAGACGGGCGAAACAGTCGCCGTAATCGACTTCGCCGTAATCCCCCTGAGCGCGGAGATAGGCCACGGTCTTTTCGGGAATTTCCAGCATTTTGGGTTTCGACAACCGGATTCCGGCGTCGGAATGCATGCATTTTGTCATGGACGGAAGGTTTTTAGCGGTTCGATACTCTTTTGGCGAGATGCCGAAAAACCGTCCGAAAGCCTTGGTCAGCGACGACGGGGCGTCGTACCCCACGCGGTAGGCGATCTCTGCGACCGTAAGATCGGAGTAAAGCAGCAGGCGTGCCGCCGTCTCGATGCGCGTGCGGGCGATGAACTCCCCCGGCGGCTCGCCCAGAAAGGCCGAAACGATGCGGTGGAAATGGCAGGGCGAAAACGACGACACCTCGGCCAGCGTACGCAGGTCGAGCGTTTCGTCCAGATGGGTCCGGATGTATTCGACGACGGTGTTGATCCGCCGCTGATAATCGGCTGTCGTGGCTGGTTTGTTCTTCATCTCGGCGACAAAGGTATTCTCCGCCGGGGAAACGGACTTTTCCGATTTTGCGAATTTGCCTTACATCATCCGCCCGAAAGTCCTCCTGCCTAAAAGATAACGCAGCACCACCGAACCCCGGTAAATCTTCTCTTCCGCAGACCCTTTGCGGTTCTGCCGGATGGTCTTCCGCTTGCGGGACAGATCGCGGTGCCACCGCAGGAAGTCGCGGTAGGCGCGGAACTCCGCCCCTGCACCAGATAGGACAAGGCCGCCAGCAAGTCGAGCGCAGGACGCACGACGGCAACCGTGACCCGCTGCACGGACGAAGAGCACTTGTAGAGCATCGCCAGATTATTGCGGTGGTTGTAGAAGACTTTGGTCGGCGAATCGGTCGTGAGCGTACCGCCGCCGAGGTGGTAGACCTTGCTCTGCGGCACGACCCGCACCCGGTAACCGGCCAGCTGCATGCGCCAGCAGAGGTCAATCTCCTCCATGTGGGCGAAAAAGTCGGCGTCGAAGCCGCCCAGCGCATGGAACACATCGGCCCGGCAGCAGAATGCGGCGCCGCTGACCCAGAAAACGTCGCGGGCGTCGTCGTACTGGCCCTCGTCAGCCTCGACCTGTTTCAGGATGCGGCCCCGGCAGAACGGATAGCCGAGAAAGTCGATAAATCCGCCCGAAGCGCCTGCATATTCGAATTTCGTGCGGTCCGTCCATGAGATCAGTTTCGGAGAGACGACGGCTACGTCGGGTTCGCGTTCCAGCACGTCGAGGATCGGAGCGAGCCACCCTTCGGGCGTCTCTATGTCGGAATTGAGCAGCAGGTAATAGTCCGCCCGGACCTGCTCCAAAGCCCGGTTATACCCTCCGGCAAACCCGTAATTGGCATCGAGACGCAACACCCCGACGGAGGGGAATTCCGTCGCCAGCACCCTCAGCGAATCGTCCGTCGAGTCGTTGTCGGCGACCACGACCTCCACGCCGGCAGGGGCCGCAGCGACGACACTGGGCAGGAAACGGCGCAGGTGTTCCGCGCCGTTCCAGTTGAGTATGACTATCTTAGCGACCGGCATTTGTACGTTTGTGTTTCCAGCGGCGGTGCGACCACATCCAGAGTTCCGGGTGTTCGCTGATCATCGCTTCCAGCTTCCTAACGTAACGCTCCGTAATTTCGTATTCGGCGACCTGCTCTTCACCGTCGTAAATCGGCTCGAACGACATCTGGTAGCGGCCCCGCCGCAGACGGTCCATCCTGACGAAATAGACCGGCAGTTTGCAGCGCAGCGCCAGCTTCTCCCCGCCGTCGAAAAAAATCGTATCCTGATTGAGGAAGCGGAACCAGTGGCTGTCGGGACGGCGCGGCGGATTCTGGTCGGCGATAAGCCCCATGACGAGGTTTTTGCCGTCCACGCCGCATTCCCGGTTGCGCAGGTAGAAGCGCAGCGAATCCTTCATGGCCACGGTCATCGAATTTTCATAGTTGCGCAAACGCTGGTAAAGCCGCTCCATGACCTTGCTGCGCAGGGGATGATACACCGCCACCAACATCTGCGAGCGTTCGTAAAGCCCCCAGTAGGAACAATACTCCCAACAGCCGAAATGGGCCGTCATAGCGATCCAGTCGCGGCCGTGCACGGCCTTGTAATGTTCGTCGAATCCCTTCACCGTCAGCACCGTGCGGGCCTTTTCTTCGCCCATATGGGCCATATTGACCGTATCGACGAATATCTCGGCCAGCGTCCGGTAGAAATTGCGGCGGATGACGGCCAACTCCCCGACGCTCTTTTCCGGGAACGAATTGCGCAGGTTGTCGTTCACGACCTTCATGCGGTAACGCAGGCAGTAGTAGAGTATGAAAAAGAGCAGGTTCTCGACGACGTAATATTTGAACCAGTACGGCAGCACGGCAAAGAAACGGGCGCCGAGCCACAGGGACTCCAGCCATACCTTCTGCGCAAAATTCAGCTCAGCTCGTTTCATCCGGCAAGGCGTTAGGGTTCGACAAAAAGTTTCACGTTATCCACCTTGGTGCGTATCCTCAGCCAGCTGGCCAGCGTCTTCCGGTCGATCGAATCGGCGGGCGCCTTGGGCGTAACGACGCAAACGAGGGTCGTATCGAGCGGCGTGCCCGCGACATCGAACGTAATGCCCTTCATCAGCGATATGGCCTTGATATTCTCCATCATGACGCCCACTTCGCGCGAAATGTCGTCCACTTCGACGTTCGTAACCCGGTAGCGTTTCAGCTGAGCCGTCATTTCGCCGATGCGCCGGTTCTTCTCCTCCAGCAGTTCGAGGTAGCTCTGCTGCAGCGACGCCACGTTTATCTCGTCCGTCTTGTTGGCCTGACGCACCACCAGTTCGGCCTTCTCCAGTCCGAAGTTGCGCATCTGCGCACGGGCATTCTCGATAATTTCATCGCCGATGGGTTCTCCCACGAGCAGCAGTTCGATCTGCGAGGGGTCTTTGCCGTGCGCATAATGCTTGTTGCACTCGATCACACGCGTATGCGGAAACCTGAAGACCTGCGCGACGTATTTGTCGGCCACGGCTTCGAACAGCGAGACGCGGACCATATGGAAACCGATGATGACGCTCGGAATGAAAGTCACGAGCGTAATAACCATCATCAGCCGCTTGACGTTGCGTTCGCGCACCTTGTCGATAAAGGCGTTCTTCTCGTACTTCAGGAAACGGACCATGAGGTAAGTCGCCAGCGCGATGAAGACCGAGTTGATGAAAAAGAGGTAAAAGGCCCCGACGAAGAATTTTATCTGCCCCGTCGCCAGACCGAAGCCCGCCGTGCAGAGGGGCGGTATCAGCGCCGTGGCGATCGCCACGCCGGGGATAACGGTCGAGGTGCGGTCCTGCCGCGTCTGCGCCACGATGCCGGCCAGACCGCCGAACAGGGCGATCAGCACGTCGTAGGTCGTCGGCACCGTGCGGGCCAGCAGCTCGCTGCTGTTCGACGAGAGGGGCGACACGAGGAAATAGACCGTCGAGGTGATAATCGCCACGATGAACATCAGCGCATAGTTGCGCAGCGCCTTTTTGAGCAGCTCGAAATCGTTGATGCCCAGCGAAAGGCCGATGCCCATAATAGGACCCATGATCGGCGAAATGAGCATGGCGCCGATAATTACGGCCGCCGAATTGACGTTCAGGCCGAGCGACGCGATCATCGTCGCAAAAATCAGCACCCAAAGGTTCACCCCGCGGAACACCACGCCCTTGCTGATGGCCGCCACGACCTCGTCGCGCTGCGCCTTGTCTTCGTCGAGGCTGAAGCGCCCCCGCAGGAATTCACGCATCTCCCCCACCCAGAGCGAGAAAGAGCGTTTTACATTATGCGTATCGTTCGTATTTTCCATTTCAACATGCACTATCTTTCATTTATTCCTCTTCGTCCGCCGCCGTCTCCCGCTTCGGTTTGGGTTTTCCGGCCAGCACGATCACGAACTCCCCCTTGGGGTCCGTCGTGCGGAAGTGTTCCAGCACCTCGGCGACCGTACCGCGAACGGTCTGTTCGAATTTCTTGGTCAGCTCGCGTGACACCGAAACCCTGCGTTCCGGCCCGAACACCTCGGCAAACTGTTCGAGACACTTCACCACGCGGTAGGGGGACTCGTAGAATATCATCGTACGCTCCTCCGCGGCAAGCGACTGCAACTGCTTCATCCGCCCCTTCTTCTGGGGCAGGAAGCCCTCGAAGCAGAACCGGTCGCACGGAAATCCGCTCTGCACCAGCGCCGGAATCAGCGCCGTGGCTCCGGGCAGGGTCTCGACCTCGATCCCCGCTTCGACGCAGGTCCGCACCAGCAGAAAACCGGGATCGGAGATGCCGGGCGTGCCCGCATCCGACACCAGCGCCGCATTGCGTCCGGCCGCGATCGACTCGGCGACCATCTTCACCGTGGCGTGTTCGTTGAATTTATGATGGGAATAGAGTTTCTTCTCGATGCCGAGATGTTTCAGCAGGAACGAAGTCGTCCGCGTATCCTCGGCGAGTATGAAATCCACGTCGCGCAGGACATTGACCGCACGCAGCGTAATGTCGTCGAGATTGCCGATCGGGGTGGGAACGATATAAAGCTTTGCCATGCAGCTATGCGAATTTACGTTCCAGCAGTTCCATCAGGAATTTGGCCCCGTCGGAATTGGCGTTCCACGCATAATTCTCGGCGATATAAATCATGCACTCGTCGAAATCGTCGAAACCGTTGAGCGTTCCGATCGCCGCCTCGTAAGCCGCTGCATCGCCGCCGAACAAGTCGCGGATCATCAGGAACTTGTCGTTGATGCCGATGGCGCGGCGCAGGTCGGTAACGTGTTCGCTGCGACGCAGTTCGGACGCCACGTCGCGCGGCGGCGCGATCGTGTCGGCCAGTGTCTGCACATTGTGGTTGATCACCTCGCCCAATACGGCGCCGGAGGTGTTTTTCGCTTCGAGCGTGATCTCTTCGAAATCAGGCTCGTCGTCATCCCCGGCACTGTCGGGCGCAGTCGTTTCGGCCGCTTTCGGCTGCGGAGCGGCAACCGGAGCGGCAACCGGAGTCCGCGATGCCAAAGCGTCCGGTCCGGGTGCAAAGGTTGTCGCGGAGCCGAGAGAGGTTGTCGCAGAGCCGACGGAAGTTGTCGCGGATGCTGCGGGTTCCGTCACGGGCGCCGTAAATGGAGTTGCAGAAAGGGCGGACCCGGCAGTTGCGTCGGCGGAAACGGAGACTCCGGCGGCGGCAGTTCCGGCCGATACAGAATCGGACGCTGCGGAACCGGATGACGCGGAACCGGCCACCGCCGGTTGTGCGAACGGCGCTTCGGCCGCAGGGTTCCCTACCGCAACAGGTTTTGCGGTAGGCTCAGGGGCCGGAACGGATGCGGGCTTCGGGGTAGGCGCCGCAGGCTCCGTATTATATAGCGACATGATGACGCGCTGTTTATGACGGTGACGGACAGTCTCCTCTTCCAGTTCGAACAGTGTCGGAGCTATGGGTTGAGTTCCCGGCGCGGAATGCGCTTCGGCTTTGGCAGGAGCTTCCTGCGCCGAAGTCTGTTCCGCATCGACGGACGGCGCAGGTGAGACGGCTGATGCGGCGGCAGGCTCTGCAACCGACTCGGAATGTGCCCCGACGACGGACTCGGCAGCGGATTCTGAGACGGACTCCGCAACGGATTCGGAAAGCGACTCTGCGAAAGATTCGGTCGCGGATTCGACGACGGGTTCAGCAATGAATTCGGGCTTTTCGGACGCTTCCTCCGGTTCTCGGACAGTTTCCGCCAGTGGCACTGACTGCTCGGCGGCAGGTTCCGCGGCATTTCCGGCAACGGCTTCGGACGGAGTCGTCTCCTCAATGGAAAACTCGGATTCAGGCTCAGAAGCGACCGGTCCGGATTCGGTCACGGGTTCAGCGGCAGAGATTTCCGGTTCTAAAATCGGGTTCGTCCCGCCGTCGGAATCGGACTGCGCAACAAATGCTTCGGCAGAATCGGCAACAACTTCAGGTTCGCCCACCGGCTCTTCGGCAGGTTCGGAATGTCGTGCGAAATTTACGCCCGGTTCGACGGTCTGTTCGGACCCGAACTCAGGCTTCGATTCCGGCACCGTCTCCGGTTCCGGCTCGGAAACGGATTCCGACTCGGAGACCGCGCCAGCTTCGGCGACTGACTCCGACTCAAAGGCCGTCCCCACCTCGGCAAAAGATTCGGACTCAAAATCCGCACCCGCTTCGCCAACAGCGTCCCGTTTGGCGGCAGCATCCGGTTCGAAAGCTGAAGCCGGTTCGGCCTGCGCCTCAACCGCGAACGGGTCGAGCGGAAGTATTTCGCCGAGGTCGATGCTGACCGGAATTTCGGTCGGAGCAGGCTCCGCCGCGGCCTCTTCCGCCGCATCTTCGCGGACAGCAGCAAAGTCCGCATCCGCGCCGAAACGCACGGCATCGTATAACTTCCGCAGTTTTTCGAGCACCAGATCCCGTTCGAGGGCCGCGGTCTCCTGCCGGGTGTTCCAACTGTCTATGATTTCAGAGAGCTTCTGCAATTCGCTCCGCACGTATTTCAAATCCATGATCCGTACACTTTTTGCCCTCAAAGATAGGAAAAATTTACGAACTGCCCAGCGGAATCGCCCATATAATATCGCAGCCCCTCCCCACTGCCGCCGGGAAACGGAAAAGGGGACGGCATACGCATCGTCCCCCCCTATTCCGTCTGCGGAAAACATGTCACTTCCCGAAGATATGTTTCGCATAATTATATCTGCAGGCGTCGTAAATCTTCGCCAGCCTGCGTACGCGGCGCAGGTAGTCGCCGTAATCCTTCCGGTCGAGACTCCACCCCACTTCGGCCAGCGCGCTCAGGCGCGGCAGGAGCATGTATTCGGCATGGGGCCACGTAGCGATGTACTCGGTCCAGAGGTTGGCCTGCACGCCCAGTATACAGCGCTGTTCGTCAGCCGTCAGCATCTCGTAAGGATCGAGCGAATAGACCTTCTCCACAGGCAGATAACCGCCGATGGCGAGCGGTTCTCCGGCCGTATCGCGCGTCTGGTAATAGTCCAGATAGCAGTGCGTCGTCGGAGCCATGATGGCGTGGTTGCCCATCTTCGCAGCCTTGATGCCGCCTTCGGCGCCCCGCCACGACATGATCGTAGCCGTCGGCGTCACGTCACCCTCAAGAATCTCGTCCCAGCCGATCAGCCTGCGTCCGTGGGCGTTGAGGAATTTCTCGACGCGGGCCGTGGCATAGTTCTGCAACCGGCGCGGCCGCTTCAGCCGCTCGGCCTTCATGCGCGCTTTGCAATGCGGGCATTTCTTCCACATCACCGTCGGGCACTCGTCGCCGCCGATATGGATATACTCCGAGGGAAACAGCTCCAACACCTCTTCGAGCACGCCCTCGATGAATTCGAACGTCGTCTCCTTGCCGATGCAGAAAACCCGGTCGTCGATGTCCCACGTCTGGCGCACTTCGTACTGCTCGCCCGTACAGCCCAGCCACGGATAGGAGGCCAGCGCCCCGACGGCATGCCCCGGAAATTCGATTTCGGGAATCACCGTGATGAAACGCTCCGCAGCGTAATTCACCACGTCGCGGATCTCATCCTGCGTATAGTAACCGCCGTAAGGCGTTTCGTCGAATTTGCAGTTCTCGTCGTACGTGCCGCCCGGATCACGGCCGATCAGCGTACGGCTGCGTACGGAACCTATTTCGGTGAGTTTCGGATATTTCCTGATTTCGATGCGCCACCCCTGATCGTCGGTCAGATGCCAGTGGAAGACGTTGAGTTTGTGCAGGGCCATGATGTCGAGCGCCTCCTTCACCTCATCGACCGTAAAGAAGTGACGGCCGACATCGAGCATCATGCCCCGGTAGCCCAGACACGGTTTGTCCTCGATCGTGACGACGGGCAGTTCGACGGCCCGCACGTCGTCGGCTTCGTACGCTGCCGTCGGAAGCAGCTGGCGCAGCGTCTGCACGGCATAGAACGCCCCCTGCGCTCCTCCGGCGACGATGTCGATCCGGCAGGGAGTTACGAAAAGGCGGTAGGCCTCCGCAGGCATCGTCTCGTCGCGGGTGACGTTCACCGCATGGTCCGCGGCCTTGTCGGCATGCCTTACCCGCGGGCCGCGGCCGAACAGCGGCATCAGCACCTCGTTCAGCGCGGCAGTCACGCCGGCCAGACGCTCGTCGTCGAACAGCAGGACCACCTCGGCGTCGGAGGTCAGGCGGAAGGTGCCCTGCCCCTCCACGATATGCTCCGGGAGCGGCACGACGGCCACTTCGCCGTCGGTCGGAATCACCCTGCCGCAACTGCAACAGCCGCACAATACGGCGAACAATGCCAAAACAGGTAAAAGTCTCTTCATATCGGATCGTTTTCGTGGGTTTCGGTGCAACTTACCCGGTAAATATAAGGAAAAAACGGATTTCGCCAAAGCACCGCGTCATTTATTCGCAGGCCGAAGCTCCCAGCAGTCCTACGTGGTCGATATTCGAACAGCAGATATGCAGTCCCTCGACGGTCTTGGCATAGGGGAACCGTTTCAGCTGTTCGTACATCGCTTCACGGAAAAAGCCGAACGCATGGGCGATGCTGCCGCCGAAGACGATCGCTTCGGGGTCATACGTATAGAGCACCAGCATCACCAGCTGGCCGACATGCCCCCCGAACTCGCGCCAAAGCGCCAACGCTTCGGGATCGCCCGCCGCGGCGCGCTCGTAAGCCTCCTTTCCCGTCGTGCCGCGGCCCACGAAGAAGCGGCTGCTGCAATAGTATTCGTAATCCCGGTCCAGATACGGGATGCTTCCGATCTCCCCCGCCCCGGTATCCCGGCCGCAATAGAGCTTCCCGCCGATCACGACGCCCGCGCCGACGCCCGTGCCGAGCGCCACGCACACCACGTCGCTGAACGCGCTCGCCTCGCCGAAGCGGCAGACGCCCAGCGCAAAACAGTTGCAGTCGTTGTTGACATGCACCGGCACGCTGAAACGCTTTTCGAGCAGGTCCTTGAGGTAAACCTCGCGCCACGAAGGGATGCCCACCACATTATATACGATTCCCCGCGCGGCGTCCACCACCGACGGCACGCCGATACCGATCCGCGAAACCTCAGGTTGCATAAGCTCCCCGATAAGCGATGCGATATGATCCACCACCTCCCCTTCGGGACGGTCGGCTTTGCAGGGTTCGGAAAGCAGCCGCACGATATGTCCGTCTTTCACAAGGCCGGCGCGCACGTTCGTGCCGCCCAAATCCACGCCTATTCTCATCTCTTGTCTGTTAATTGCTGTTCTTGACTTTGCTGATCCTGCCGTCGCGGAACTCCACGTGATCGACGATCCGTCCGTCACGCTCGTGAATCCACGTCTCGAAGCCCCGCTCGCCCTCGGTCAGCACCAGCAGACGCACGCCGGGGCGCAGGTTGTTGTAGGTCGTATCGTCGCCCGAAAAACGTCCGTATCCGAGCGCTATACCCTTCTCGGCAACGACGTAGTCGATGTCGTGGTCATGCCCCACGAACACCCCCGTCACGTCGCCGCTCTCGACCATCGCCGCGAACATGCCGGGATTCAGCTCGCCCGGACACTCGTCCTCGGCGGCGCGGCCGATATGCGTATTGCCGGGATTGCGCCACGCCGCGACGTATTCGGGCAGGGCGATATGGAAAAAGGCCAGCGCCGGCAGCGGTTTCCCGCCGTTGGCCCCGGTATAGGCGGCGCTCCGGTCGCGGTACCAGCGTATCTGGTCCTGCGTGAACCAGCCGTAGCCGTCGATGCCTTCGACAGTCGAATAGTCGTGCGAATCGAGGCAGTAAAGCAACGCCGCAGGCGATTTCTTCCCGGCGATCTCCAGCACCACGTCGGCCAGTTCGCCGTCGGCGTTCAGCGTGTTGAGCGTTCCGGCATACGAAGTGACGATGCGGCCGATTCCGGCGCGCGGAATATCCTGTTCGGCGTCGTGGTTGCCCAGCACCACGCAGAACGGCAGGTTACGCTCCGCAACGGGTGCCAGCACGCGCTTCCACCCTTCGGCGGCGGGTTTCCCCGTCACCACGTCGCCCGTGAAGACGACCAGATCGGGCCGCTCCGCATCGAGGATATACCGCATTTGAGCGATCGTCTTCTCCGCCTGCGCCTGCCGGTAGGGATTCCCCAGATCGAGGTGCACGTCGGTGAACTGCGCGATCTTGAATTTCCCCTCCCCGTTGAATTCCAGAGCGGGCCTCTGCGCCTGCGCCGAACACCACAAGGCAACGGCGCACATAAGTGTCGTTATCTTTTTCATAAGCAGGTTGGGTTGCTCAGTTCAGTTTCACGCTGCCGCTCTTCTCCACGCGGACCGTACGGCTCCGGCCGTCGCCCCACGTCACCGTCAGGTCGAAGGGCACGTTGGTCTCAACGCTCACGGAGGGCGTCTCGCCGGCCGAAGCGCGCCGTTTGACCTTAAGTCCCACGACGCCGTCCGGCCCGTAGGGATAGCGTTCGATGCCGTGGGCCTCGGTATGGTCGATGTCCCAAACAATGCGGCCTTCGGAGTAATCCGACTTCACGCCGAGGATATACTCGATGAAGACGGCGATGGGCGGAAGTCCGGTCCAGCCCACGAAGTCCTTGCGTGCCATGAATCCGGGTTCGATCGTCTCCGGGGCGTAGTACTCCCAGAAAGTGCCGGTATTCTTCCACACCTCGAAGACTGCAGCGTAATGGTTCGCGGCGATCTCCCGCGCAAGGTCGTGATAGCCCTTGCGATAAAGGCCGTCGATGGTCATGTAATTCGTACCGGGCCACACGCCGCCCTGCCAGTAGCGGCCCAGCGGATTGTATTTCGGATGGTCGGCCGAGAGCGACGGCACGCGGTGCGGACGGTCGAACTCGGTCGTATCGCTCAGATGCGCCACCATGCGGTCGAGCCGCTCCCGATCCAGCGCATCGGCCTGCAAAGCCCAGAATGCGCCGATTCCCTTGGTCGTGCAGAGCGTTCCGTCGCCGTAGCGGTCGTACAGGAAAGCCGTCTGCTCGTCCCAGAGATGTTCGTTCACATAGGCGCGCAGCCGCTTCATCTCGTCCTCCATATCCTCGATCTCCTGCCAGCGCTCGATATAGAAACCGATGTTAAGCAGCGACTCGTCGACCAGCATCTGCTGCAGGTTGGTGTCGAGCCAGACCATATGTCCGTGCGAAAAGATCGGGTTGTATTCGGGCTTCACGCGGGGCATGTTGTCCATGCCCGTTCCCCAGCCGCTCGACCAGTAGGTGCCGTCGGGCCACGTGCGGTTGAGCCGCCACCATTTGGCGTAGGCGCACAGCGCGGGGAAGACCTTGTGCAGGCGGTCGATGTCGCCGAACTGGCGGTAGTACGTCAGTTCGACCCACGGCAACAGGTTCGGGCCGGTCGAAGTCGGATCGTAACGCTCGAAACAGTCGGAACCGTCGGCCCGGATTTCGCGGCAGATGAAGCCGTCGGGATGCTGCTTCGCATAGAAGTTGTCCAGCGAACGCTGGAACGGGAAGAAGCGGTAGCCGTAGCGGGCGAACATCATCATGAACGAGGCGTCCCACATGAAAATATTGCCGTTGTAGGCGATATCCAGATACGGCGAGACGAATCCCGATCCCTCCTGCGGCTGGCGGATGTTGCCCACGGCGATCCGCCAAGCATGCCAGTACATCTCGATCTCTTTGTCGTGCCCTTCCCACACGGGTGCGGGCAGGATCTTGCGGGCCTCGGCGAACGAACGGGGCTTGATGGTTTCGGGCTTGGCGGTCCGGAATTCGTTTTCGGCCACGAAGACCTCCTTTACATAGGTATTCTTGTAAGGCAGCTCGTAAGGACCCGATTTAAGGCCCTGCGCTCCGGCCGCTCCCGCTGCGAAGACCAGCGGCAGAAGCGTCGCGATTTGTTTGCGTAGCGTCATAATATGCGGTTTATTTTATCAGCGATTTGATCCTGCGGGCGATCTCCGTATTCATATACGTACCGCAGAACTTGTCGGCTCCGGGACCGTATGCGAATACGGGAAGCATCGCGGGGGTATGGTCGTCGGAGACATAGACGCCCATCACGCGGCCCGTCCGCTCGTCGCCGTCCACCAGCACCAGTCCGCCCGTCTCGTGGTCGGCGGTGACCACGACGAGCGTCTCGCCGTTTCGGTCGGCGAATTTCAGCGCTTCGGCCACAGCAAGGTCGAAGCTCAGCATCTCGATAATTGAGCCGGGCAGGCAGCGCGAATGGCCGGCATAGTCGATCTTGGCCCCCTCGACCATCAGGAAGAAGCCTTTGCCGCCCCGCTCCTGCAGTTTGGCGATCGAAGCCTTCGTAGCGTCGGCCAGCAGTGTGAGGTTGGCCTGCTCGGCGGCATCGTCCATCGTCTCGTCGATGCAGATCACCTTGCCTTTCCGGGCGTTGATCTCGTCGACCGAACGCACGAAGTCATACTGTTTTTCCAGCTCGCCGATCAGGTCCACGCCGTCGCTGCGGCGGGTGAATTCGCGGATGCCGCTGCCGCAAAGCAGATCCACGCGGCCGTCCATCAGGCAGCGGGTCAGCTCGTCGGCGTTGTCGCGTTCGACCGAATGTCCGTAGAAGGCCGTCGGCGTGGCGTCGGCGACATTGCCGAGCGTCAGCACGCCCACCGGCATCCCCCTGTCATGGAAAAAGTCGCTCAGCGAAGGATACGGCTCGCCTTCGGAACTCATCGAAATATGGCGATTATCGTGACGTTCGCCCGTCGCCAGCGCACTGCCGCCCGCGGCCGAGTCGGTCGTGAAGGCATCCAGCGCATTGTTCTGCTGCAGGCCCATATACTTCATCTGCAGCGTCGTAAGGCCCTTGTTGGCATAAAATGCGGCCACGATCTGCGAAAGGCCCATGCCGTCGCCGATCAGGTAGATCACGTTTTTGACCTTTCCCTTGCCGCCGTCGTTTCGATAGGTCGGCGTGTAGACGTCGATACCCTCGGTGAGCTGCAGTTTATCGTTCTGAAATCCCCTGAAATCGCGCGTGGTCTTGTCCAGACGCTTCGTGCCGGTCACGCCACCGACGGCCGTACGGCGCTGGCCGATCTGGAAATTCTTGTTGCCGAAATCGTCGAAGAATCCGGCGCAGACCTCCGGACGGTCGGTGTTGATGTAGTCGATCCCCATGTCGTAGAACGTATAGTAAACCGTCGTTCCCTCAGGAGCGCCCCAGAAGCGCACGGGCTTGCCCCAGCCGTGGGCGCGGTCGATGATCTTTTCCAGCTTCACACGCTCGGCGGGAATGATCGAACCTTTGCCGTTCCACTGCGAATAGTTCCTGAAGTTTACGCTTACGAGGGCGATGCGCTCCAGCTGGTCCGGGGTGTAATCGGTCTCCCAATTACCGTCGAAACGGACATAGGCGGGATATTTGCCGAAATCCTCAGGCGCGGGAACCCGTCCCGTAACGGCGATACGCACGGCTTCGGGATTCACGGCCGGGTCGAAGACTTCGGGATAACGGCCCAGCAGCGCCGTAACGGCCTGCAGCGTCGGTTCGGTCGCCGATTTGAGTTCGACCATCAGTTGCAGACGTTCGTCCGAATCTTTCCATGCGCGGCCGCCGTTGCGCCCAAAAAGCGTCACGATCGGCTCGACGTAGAGCGACTCGAAAGTCATGTCGGGCGAAAGGTCCTCGACATCGTGCCCCACGAGCAGCCGGCCGTCGTGCAGGAACACGTCGGCTTCGATCGAGTAGACCCCCTGCGCATAAGCCTGCCAGAAGGGAGCGCGGCGGCAATAGTCGTTGTGCGAATGGATCAGCATGGGGCGTTCGGCCGCAGCCGTTACGCAGAAGCACAATGCCGCAGCCAGCAGCCAGCTTTTCAGTATCTTTTTCATCGTAGGAGTCATTTAGCGATTTTGACAACGGCCATCACCGGAGCGTGGTCGGAAACATAGCCGCCGTCGAAGGTGTCGGGCAGCACTTCATAGCGGACGGCTTCGATGTCGCCGCTCACGAAGATATAATCCAGCAGGGGACGCTCGGCTTCGGGAATCTGTCCGAAATCGGAGAAGCTCCAGTCGGTTCCCGACCGCTGCGCCGCGATCGCCTTCGCGTCGCGCAGCACGCCGTCCTTCTGCACATGGACCACCACCGACGATCCGGGTTCCGAGTTGAAGTCGCCCGTCAGGATCACGGGACGTCCTCCGCTCAGGGTTTCGATGCGTTTCATCAGCAGGCTCACGCCCTCGTCGCGCGCCACCTGCCCGACATGGTCGAGATGGGTGTCGATGAAGAAGAGTTCCCGGCCGTCCCTGTCGCGCAGCACGACCCATGTGGCGATTCGCTCGCAGGCGCCGTCCCATCCCAGCGACCCCACCACTTCGGGGGTCTCGCTCAGCCAGAACGTTCCCGAATCGAGCAGCGTGAAGCGGTCCTTCCTGAAGAACACGGCGCAGTATTCGCCCGACTCGGCGCCGTCCAGCCGTCCGACGCCCACTCCTTGATACCCGGTCAGCAGACCGCTCAGATCATTGAACTGGTTGGAAAGCAGCTCCTGCGTGCCCAGCACGTCGACCTCCTGCGCCTTAATCACCCCGGCGATCCGTTCGCGGCGGAAACGCCAGTTGTTCTGCCCGTCTTCGGGATTGTCGTAACGCATGTTGAAGGTCATCACGCTGAGCGAAGTCGCCGAGCCGCAGGCGGTGAACGCAACCGCTGCGAGAAGATAGATCAATCGTTTCATTGTCCCCTATTTTTTATGTTAAATACAATATTTCCGTCAATTCGTCAGCCGCAGATTCGCTTCGGGGATCGCTTCGAAGCCCTCCGCTCCGGGCGCTTTCCAGCCCCACGAGAGATCCTGCCCCTCGTAATCCTCGAAATAGAGTAGCGTATAGGGATGCAGTCCCGCTTCGAGCGCCACGCGCCCGGTCGCCATGACCGAAGCGTGGGACCCGTCGTTGTCCACCACTTTGCGGTCGCCGATCATCAGCACGCTGCCGTCGTCGCTCTTGGTCATGAACTCCCAGACGCCCCGTTCCGGAATGAGAATCAATCCCGTAAAGACATAGGCGAAGTGGTCCTCCTGCGGAGCTTGGGCGATCGAAGGCGCAGGCATCGTGCCGGACGACACGTATTTTCCCTTCCGGATGTCGTTCACACACGAGAAAACGCCTTCGCAATAGCTGTAGGCGACGCCGGGATGCGTGGCGGTCTCCCCTGCGGGTGCGCCTTTGCGGAACACCGCTTTCTCGGCTTCGAGGGTCAGCGTACGACTGGGCGCGGCGCCGAGTTTGAATCCTTTGGCCTTGAGCGTCAGCGAACAGTCCACCGGCACCGGAGCGGCATAGAGCGCCGACGTTTCGGTGGGTTCCGAGCCGTCGAGCGTATAGCGGATTTCCGCTCCGGAGGTCGTCGTCGCCAGAGCGACGGCGAGCGGCTCGGTGAACAGGCTCACGTTCTGCGTGGTATAGGGAATCGAAACCACCTCGCCGCGGGTCAGCGAATGGGGCGCGGCCGCATCGTCCGTCCCGCGTTCGTAATCGGGGCGCGGCCGGAGCGCAAAATGCAGCTCGCCGCCCTGCATCAGTTCGTCGTAGGTGATGTAATTCCGGTCGATCGGCTTCCCGTCGAGCGTCACCGAAGCGATATAGACGCTGCGGCGCGGATTGTCGGCCGTAACGGTCAGCGTACGGCCGTTGGCCAGCCGCACGACGGCTTTCGGGAACTGGGGCGCGGTCAGCGCGAATTCGTTCGAGCCGGGACATACGGGATAGAAACCCAGACTGGAGAAGACGTACCACGCCGACATCTGGCCGCAGTCCTCGTTGCCGATGATGCCTTCGGGCGTCGGGGCGTACATCTCGTGCAGCAGGCGGCGCGTCAGCTCCTGCGTCTTCCACGGCTGTCCCACATAATTATAAAGGTAAGCCATATGGTGGCTCGGCTCGTTGCCGTGGGCGTACTGCCCCATCAGGCCCGTCACGTCGCTCACGTCGAGCTGCATTTCATCCGATTCGAGCGTGAAGAGCCGGTCCATTTCGCGGATGAACGCCTCGCGGCTGCCGAAGAGCTGGATCAGGCCGTTCACGTCGTGCGGCACGAAGAAGCGGTAGTGCCACGGCGTGGCCTCGGTATAGTCGCGGCCCGTGGCGAACTCTTCGAACGGCGCGGACCAGTTGCCGTCGGACTGACGGCCGCGGAAAAAGCAGGTCGAGCCGTCGAAAACATTTACATAGTTGAGCGCCCGCTGCGCATATTCCCCGAACACGTCGTCGCGGCCCATGGCCTGCGCCATGCGGGCGATCGCCCAGTCGTCGTAGGCGTATTCCAGCGTACAGGAGACCGATTCGCGCTTGATATTGGAGGGAATATACCCCTGCGCCGTATAATAATCCGAACCTTTCTTATTGATGTTCGACGAACGGATCATCGCCTCCAGCGCCTTGTCGGCGTCATAGCCGCGAATTCCCTTCAGATAGGCGTCGGCGATGACCGACACAGCGTGGTAGCCGATCATCGTGCCCGTCTCGCCCGAAGCCAGCGGCCAGATCGGGAGTTCGCCCGTTGAATCGTACATGTCGAGCATGCTGCGGATCATGTCGTTCACCAGCGCGGTATCGACCAGCGTTTGGAGCGGATTCCACGCCCGGAAAGTATCCCACAGCGAGAACGTCGAGTAGTAGGACTCCCCTTCGGGCATCCGCGCGACGGTCTGGTCGTGGCGGCGGTACTCGCCGTTCACGTCGCTCATCAGGTTGGGCGTCAGCTTGGTATGGTACTGCGCCGTATAGAAGTTGATCATCTCGTCGCGCGAGCCGCCTTCGACGACGATGTCGCCCAGCGCTTTGCGCCACTGCCCGACGGCGCGGGCATGCACGGCGTCGAAATCCAGTTCGGGAACCTCCGCAAGCGAATTCATACGGGCGTTTTCGACGCTGACGGACGACAATCCCACGGCGATCGTGAGCGTCCGCACGTCGGGCGCGAAGGTCAGCACGGCCTGCTTGTCGCCCAACAGCTGCACGTCGGCGAACGGCTCCGAGAAGCGGGCCGCGAAGAATACATACTGATCGGGCACCCACCCCTGCGTGCGGCGCATGCCGGCCAGCTCGCCGGGAGCCGTCCGGCGGAGTTCGCACAGGTCGATCTTCTCCTCGGTGACCGTATGCAGCAGATCGACGATCACCTGCCGGGGACCTTTGCCCGTAAAGGTATAGCGGTGTACGCCCGTACGGGGCGCAGCGGTCAGTTCGACCCCGATATTCACGTCGGGCAGCGTCACGGCGTAGTAGCCGCACGAAGCCCGCTCGTCGTCATGCGAAAAGAAATAGGGCTGCAAGACGCACTCGCCGTCGTGGATCACGATTTCGCGCGTGGTCGGATGGAACAGGATATCCGCAAGGTCGGCGCATCCCGTACCGCTCAGGTGCGTATGCGAAAAGCCGTCGATCGTCGTGTCGCTGTAATGGTAGCCGGCGCAGGCGTCCCAGTTGCCGGCGCGGGTGTCGGGACTCAGCTGCACCATGCCGAAAGGCGTGGTGGCGCCCGGATAGGTATGACCGTGGAATCCGGTGCCGATGAACGGGTTCACATAATCGACGGGATCGGCGGACCGCGGCCAAGGGCCGCGAGGGCCAGCAGCAGAAGGGTAAGTTTTTTGGTCATAACAGTAGTCGGTAGTGCGAACCGTCCGGAAAATACAAATCAAAGGTACGGATTCCGGAGCGATATTGCAACTCCGCGCCCTTCTCTCTTCGTCTGTCCGAAGCCGGTCGCAGTTTAGGTCATACAAATATAGAGAAGCGATTGCGCCCTGCCGTGGCTATTTGCGCTTTTACTTCCTCAAATCGCGCAGAACCGTCATTTCCCGCCCGGCGCCCCCGAAACGACCCGATCCGCCGCCGAAAAATCGCAGAAACCGCCCGGATTTCCGAAAAAAAAGCTACCTTTACCGTCGAACGGACACTACCCGAACGATGGCACGCGTAATTTTCCTGACCGACTTTTCCGAAGCGTACGCACGAGAACTGCTCCTCGGCATGGCGCGCTATGCGCACGACACGGCGCAGGCGTGGAGCCTGTGCCGCCTGCCGCTCTCGATACGCGACAAATTCGGCATCGAAGCCGTCGTGGAGTGGGCCGTACGCATGAAGGCCGACGCCGTGATCGGCCAGTTCTACAACACCGACAACGTCGAACTGTTCCGCAAAAACGGGATCATAGCCATCGCACAGGACTTCAAGAAACGCTTCACCACCATCCCCAACATCACCGGACCGCACTATTCGGCGGGCAGGATGGCCGCCGAGTATTTTCTGCAAAAAGGCTTTCGCAACTTCGCTTTCTACGGCACGCGGGGAATCGACTTCTCGGACGAACGCTGTCAGGGCTTCCGCGAGACGATCGAGGCGGCGAATCCCGAATTCACCTTTTCGTCGCTGCGCAGCAGCGCCCAGAACGATTTGTGGTACTACGACTCGACGCAGCTCATCACGTGGCTGCAGTCGCTGCCCAAGCCGGTGGCGATCATGGCGTGCGACGACAACCAAGCATATCATATCACCGAGGCGTGCCTGCAGATCGAGGGGGGGGGAAATTCCCGCATCCCGAACGACATCGCCATTCTGGGCGTGGACAACGACGAGACGATCTGCAAGCTCTCCACCCCCAACCTTTCGTCGCTCAATCAGGGCGTCGAGCAGGGCGGCTACGACGTGGCGCGCCTGATCGACCGGCTGATCCGCAACCCCGAAGCGGAGTGGGAGGACGTCATGGTGATGCCGACCCACATCGTCACGCGGCAATCGACCGACATTTACGCCAACAACGATCCGCACATCGCCGAAGTGCTGCGCTACATCCATGAGAACATCAGCCAGAAAATCACGGTCAACGAACTCGTGAAGCTGGTCCCCCTGTCGCGCCGCCTGCTCGAAACCCGTTTCAAGAAGAGCATGGGCACCTCCATCTACGACTATATCATACAGGTCCGCATCGAAAAGATGATGCAGCTGCTCTGCGAAGGCCAGAGCGTCTCCGAAGCGGCCGCCGAACTGGGGTTCTCCGACATCAAGAACGTCTCGCGCACTTTCCGCCAGCTCAAGGGCATCACCCCCTCGGAATACCGCGAACAGTTCGCGCCCAAAAGACGGTGATCCGCCCGGCGGGCCGTTCCCAATATCCGGGCGCCCGAATTCCCAATACCTCCCCTCCTGTCTTTTCCGCCGGTTTCATTAATTATACGGCCAACTGTCATACACGACAACCAATCCGCAAATCCATGCACAAAAAAAGCAGCGACCCCTCAAAAGCCGCCGCTTAGTCCCGTTCGACCGTCCTGCGGTCAGAGCGTCACACCGCCCCGCAGGCGGATATCCTCGCACGACGATCCCACGAAGATGTTGAAGTCGCCCGGCTCGGTCACGAACCCGTGCGAGAAGATGTCGTAGAAACGGAAAGCTTCGTCGGTCAGCGTCACTTCGACGCGCTTTTGTTCGCCTTTCTTCAGGAAGATTTTCTCATAACCTTTCAACTCCTTGGCAGGACGCGGCACGCTGGCTTCGACGTCACCCACATAGACCTGCGCCACCTCGGCGGCGTCCATACCGCCCGTGTTCTTCACAGCGAACGACACGACTACCCCGCCGTCGCGCTTCTCGACCTTCAGGTCCGAATACTCGAACGTCGAATAGCTCAGTCCGTAGCCGAAAGGATAGAGCGGCTTCACCCCGCTGCGCTCGTAACCGCGGTAGCCGACGAACACGCCTTCATTATAAGTAACGCGCTTCTGCAGGGTGTTCTTGCGGTGGGTGCGCGCCACATTCTCGTAATAGCTGCCCAGCGTCGGATTGTCCTCGGCGCGGCGCTCGACGGAGATCGGCAGGCGGCCGCTGGGCGAGATCCGCCCCGTCACGATCTCGGCGATCGCCTGACCGCCCTGCTGTCCGGGATACCACGCCATCAGAATCGCTTTGGCCTTGTCGCCGAACGTCGAAAAATCGACACCGCCGCCGCTGTTGACGACCACGATCAGATTTTCGTTGAGCGCGGAGAGCCGGGCGATCTCTTCGGACTGTCCTTCGGGCAGCGCAAAGGTCCGATCGGAATTCTCCTTTTCGTTGGTGTTGTCGAATCCGGCGCAGTAGATCACGGCGTCGGCCCGGACGATCCGGGCATCCTCGGCGCGGGGATCGGCGGTCATATAGCCGAACGACACCTCGGCCGACGAGGCGTTGTCGAAATATTCCAACCGCAGCGCGTATTTCCGGCCGGCTTTCATTTCGACACTCCCCTTGCGGGTCGTCGCGTTGTGGTTGCCCCAGTCGGCGAGCACCTCTTCGCCGTCCACGAAGAGCCGGTAACCGTCGTCGCCGCACATGACAAACGAAGCCGTGCAGTCGGATTCGGGAACGAACACGCCGGTCCAGCGGATCGAGAAGCCGTCGGCGGGAAGTCCTTCGGCCGGCGCCTTATCCTTCCAGTTGAAGCCGATTTTCGTATCGACGCGCGTCAGCGCGGGAGTTCCCTCGAAACGCTTGTTGGCGAAGTACTCGCCCCTGAGTCCCAGCGTTTTGCAGTCGGCCGAGGTGTAGACCATGCCCTGAGCGGCCATATCGCTCGCCGAAGGGAGATTGCCCAAAACCGTCACCCTGTATTTCTTGCCCATCATCTGCATGCCCTCGCCGACCGAAACCGTCGAGAAGGGATGCACGAAACCGCTGCCGCCGCCCATCGGGATATTGCCCGAATTGGGTCCCAGTACCACGATATCGCGCTGTTTGGTCAGCGGCAGGAAAGCCCCGTCGTTCTTGAGCAGCACCACACCCCCGCGCGCCACGTCGAGCGCCGCGGCGTCCGAGAAGGGATTGTGTTCGGGAATAGCGGGATCGAGCTGTTGGCGGTCCAAAAATCCGAACGCAATGAGCGTCTGGAGGATATGCTGACATTTCAGGTCGATCGTGCGTTCCGACACCACGCCCGATTCGATGAGCGGACGCAGGTTGCGGGCGTTCATAAACCGGGCGCTCGGCATCTCCAGATCGAGTCCCCGGTTGGCGGCGCCCTCGGCCGAATAGGTGGCGTTCCAGTCGGACATGAAGATTCCTTCGAAGCCCCACATCCCGCGCAGAATATCGACCGCAAGCTGCTCGTTCTCGGTCGCATGCTGGCCGTTGACAAGGTTGTAACTCGACATCACGGCGCCCACGCCGGCCTGCTCGACCGCCTTGCGGAAGGCCGGGAGATAAATTTCGTGGAGCGTGCGCTCGTCGATATCGGAACTCACCTGATGACGGTCCCACTCCTGATTGTTGCCCGCAAAGTGTTTGATCGTCGCCATAACCCCTTCGGACTGCATGCCCTCGATATACTGCACGGCGGTCTCCGACGCCAGATAGGGGTCCTCGCCGAAGTACTCGAAGTTGCGGCCGCACAGGGGCGAACGGTAGATATTGACGCCGGGTCCCAGCATGATATGCACGCCGCGGGCGCGGGCGTCCTGCCCCAGACCGCGTCCCATATCGCGCACCAGCGCCCGGTCCCAAGTCGCCGCGGCAGCCACGCCGCAGGGGAACATCGTACTGCGGGTATTGTTGCGTACGCCCTGCGGACCGTCGGCCATCCGGATTTCGGGAATGCCCAGACGCGGAACGGCTCTGATATAGAATTCGTTGTAACCGCCGATATAATCGATTTTTTCATCGAGGGTCATCTGTCCGACCAGTTCGGCGGCGCGCTCTTTGGCCTGCGGCGGGATCGGCTGTGCGGCGGCGGACGACACGAATGCGAACGCCAGCACGGCAACAAGAGTTTTTTTCATCGGGTTGAAGTTTTAATGGTTTATGCAAAGAAAATAAAAATATTCCGAAAAGCATCGGATCGGAAACAAAAACTTCCGAACCGAAACCTCCGTCCGGCCGCACGACTCACCATAATTACACGCCCGCGCCACCGGAAACCCCGAACCGGAGCAATATTTTTCATCATCGGAGAGCGAGCCAATACATATATGAAAAGAAATTAGTATCTTTGCGCTTCGGCCCGCAGGAGAGTTCCCGCCGGATGCTGCCGGGCAGCATCGCCGACGTCCGCGCAGGACGCGCAGCGGATGCTGAACGCACGCAAACCTCCGTCCGCACACGCTTAATGCGCAGGACACGCAGCAACCGTCGCCCGCACCGCCTGCGGTGCAGGATGCGCGGAAGATGCCGGACACGCGACAACCGCCGTCCGTACGGAACGCTCCGGGCCGCAGACAACCGATTCGAAACAAACAAGATAATTCAATGGCTTTACAGTGTGGCATCGTGGGTCTTCCGAACGTCGGCAAATCGACCCTTTTCAACTGCCTGTCCAACGCGAAGGCGCAGGCGGCGAACTTTCCCTTTTGCACCATCGAACCCAACGTGGGCGTAATCACCGTCCCCGACCGGCGGCT
>OCHL01000856.1_pt1 | contig 23817 bp, 19 predicted proteins | sample 1538421 | NCBI WGS metagenome assembly OCHL01 (sample SAMN04571690, study PRJEB22368) | human gut metagenome | biome: human gut; material: stool | host: Homo sapiens | place: Luxembourg | collected 2012-06-01 | reverse complement strand
GATGGTGTCGACGTCAATGGTATACGGGTGCATCATCGACGTCTTCAATACAGAAGATATCAGTGCGGGATGTTTTGGAAAATAACCCAAAACCGGCCATGTGGGGTCCTTTGGAGTCACCCCTTAGGCGGAACTCTCCTAATTATTTGGATGAGTCGTTTACTTACTTGTACTGTTACCGTCTTCCCGCTCTTGTTGGGGTATGCTTTGTTCGTATGTAAACGTATGACATGTTGATGGGGGAGGGTGCTATGGCTCGCGAGGGCGCTCGTTCTAAGGATTCGGCTAAGCCTGGCATCAAGGAAGTTGCAGCGGTGGCGGGGGTTTCGCCTACTACGGTATCTCGCGTGCTTAATAATCGCGGCTATATTAGCCAAGAGACCCGCGATAAGGTCCATGCCGCGATGAAGCGCATCAACTATACGCCCAACGATATCGCCCGTGCCATGCTCAACGGTCGCCTAAATCTTATCGGTATGATCGTCCCCTATGTCAGCAGTCCGTTTCATGCCCAAGTGGTTCAAGTCATTGAGCATACCCTGGCCGAAAACGGTTTTAAGATGCTGCTGTGCAATAGCGCCAATCGACCCGAGCTTGAGCGCTCTTATATCGACATGCTTCGACGCAATATGGTTGATGGCGTCATCGTCAACTCGCTTAATATCGGTGCCGAGGCGTATGCCGAGATGGGCTTGAGTCTGGTTGGTATCGACTGCGACCTTGGCGAGGCCTCTGTTCAGATTGCGAGCGACAGCTATGGCATCGGCGAACTTGCCACGCGTCGCCTGATTGATGACGGGTGTTCGCGCATCTTGTGCCTGCGCAACAATAGCCGCATGCGCATGCCTGCCAATAAGCGTACCGATGCCTACCACGATGTTGTGGAGCAGGCCGGTTTGCCCGCGCTTGTCCGTGAGGTCGAGTTCGTTAAGTCCGATGACGAAAAGAGTGCGGTCGTTGCGAAGATCCTCGATGAGAACCCCGATATTGACGGCATCTTTGCGGGAGACGACACGATGGCGGCTATCTGTCTTAACGTGATGAAGCAGCGCGGCTTGAGCGCTCCGGACGATATTAAGGTCGTGGGCGCGGATGGCGCCCGCCGCACTATGACGTTTATGCCTGACTTAACAACCGTTCGTCAAGATATCGATCGCATCGGAGAGCTCGCGGCGCAATCCATCATCGCTCTTGTTAACGGTGAAAAGCCCGAATCGAATACCAAGCTCCCCGTTGAACTCATTGAGGGCAAAACCGCGTAGTTCATCCCGTGCCAAAAGAATTCCTCAAACGCCTCTGATGACCGTTCGCCGGCATATGTCAACCGTTTGCCGACGACTGGAACTGCGAAAAGACGTATTGGTGTGAAAACGTTTGACATATGAAAACGATTGACATATCTTGCAGTTGTACCGAGTTAGTATCACGTGGGAAGGAAGTCTCGGATGCACAAGGTGTATTACCAGCCTGAGGGAATTTGGGTGGGCGACATCATGCCGTACGGCGAGGACGGCACGTTCTATCTCTATCATCAGCGTGACACGCGAAACCCCGGACCTTTCGGAGAGCCGTTTGGCTGGGCACTCGCGACAACCAAGGACTTCGTCAATTACAAAGACTTTGGCGAGAGCCTTGAGCGTGGCGGCGACGAGGAAGTCGACCAGTATGTTTATGCCGGCACGGTGTTTAAGGTGGGCGACAAGTACCATGCGCTCTACACTGGTTGCAATCGCGATAAGGTCAAGGCACGCTTGATGAAGCAGGTTCTTCTTCACGCAACGAGCGACGACGCCGTCAAGTGGGAGAAGAACATCGCCGAGACGCTGCTTCCGCCCCAGGAGGGTTACGATGACCGCAACTGGCGCGATCCCTTTGTGCTTTGGAATGAGGAGAACGAAGAGTACATGCTCATCCTCGGCACGCGTGTGGGCGAGGACAAGCGTCTGATGACCGGCCGCCTGGTCAAGTTCACCTCCAAGGATCTGACCAACTGGGAGTTCCAGGGCGACTGGTGGAACCCGGGCCTGTACACCATGTTTGAGATGCCTGATCTCTTTAAGATGGGCGACTGGTGGTACCTCGTCTTTTCCGAGTACAGCGACGGCAACAAGACCCGTTACCGCATGTCCAAGTCCATCAACGGTCCTTGGATTACCCCCGCTGACGACTCCTTCGACGGCCGCGCGTACTACGCCGCTCGCACCGCATTCGATGGCGAGCGTCGCGTTCTCTTTGGTTGGGTTCCTACGCGTGACGAGGGCGGCGACCCCAGCTCTTACCTATGGGGTGGCACCTTTATGCCCCTCGAGATCGTTCAGCGTGCCGACGGAACGCTCGGCACCAAGCTCCCCGACAGCATGCTTGGCGCCTTTGGCGAGGCTAAGGCAGTCGAGACCTTTGAGCTTTCCTGCGAGTCGGGCAAGGTCGAGCAGGTGCTCGCCGCGGATGCCGGCTCCACCTACTTGCTCGATGCCGACATTGAGCTCGGCGGTAACGCTGCCGGCTTCTCGGTCAAGTTCGCCGAGGACGCCGAGACCGGTCTTGCCTATGAGTTCCGCGCCAACCTGCGCGAGGGCAAGCTCGAGTTCACGCCGGCTCCCCAGTACCCGTGGTTCCAGGTCAACAACATGGGCCTCGAGCGTCCGTTGTTCTTTAAGGGCGAGGGCACTCACCATGTGCGTCTGGTCGTCGACGACGACATCGCGACCATCTTTGTCGATGATGTTGCGCTCAACGCTCGCTTCTGCAACAAGCAGGGCCAGGGTGTGGCGCTTACCGTCACCGACGGTGCGCTCAAGTGCGCAAACGCAACGATCGCGTCTCTGTAGCGGCAACGAACCGTTTTATGATTTAGAAAAGGAATGGAGAGGAACATGGACTACAAGGCAGTGTCCCAGCAAGTCGTCGACAACGTCGGCGGACTGGAGAACATCGAGGGCGCCACGCATTGCGTGACCCGTCTGCGTCTGGTGCTCAAGGATACGAGCAAATACAACAAGGCCGAGCTCGAGAACATCGATGGCGTCAAGGGCGTGCTGTACAACAGCGGCCAGCTCATGATCATCTTCGGTACCGGTACCGTCAACAAGGTTTACGATGAGTTTATGGCTCTGACGGGCGTTAAGGAGATCAGTGCTTCCGAGGTCAAGGGCGCTGAGGCGGACAAGAAGGGCAAGTTCTTCTCGGTCCTCAAGGTATTCTCGGACATCTTTATCCCCATCATTCCCGCCTTCGTCGGCGCTGCAATCATCATCGGCCTTAAGTCGCTGATCGTTGCCAACGGCCTCTTTGGCATGGAAGGCAGCCTCGCCGATCACAGCGAGTTCCTCAAGAACCTCGCAAGCTTCTTTGCCATTATCGCCACCACGTTTGACTACCTGCCTGTCCTGGTTATGTACAGCGCGGTGAAGCGTTTTGGCGGTAACCCGATTCTGGGCATCCTCGTCGGTATCGTCATGGTTCACCCGAGCCTTATGAACCGCAACACGTTCGTTATGGACCCGACGGGTGCTGAGTACTGGAACTTTGGTCCGCTCTCCATTCCCATGGTTGCTTTCCAGGGCGGCGTGTTCCCTGCAATCCTGACTGCCTGGTTTATGGCCAAGGTCGAAAAGATTGCCCAGAAGTACATCCCCGAGGTCGTCTCGTTTGTCTTTGTCCCGACCGTTACCCTGATTCTTGCTAACGTTGCCCTGTTCACCGTGTTCGGCCCGCTCGGCAACCTGATCGGCGACGTCCTCGCTGGCGTAATCGATGTCCTGTACAACAGGATGGGCGTCTTTGGCGCCTTTGTCTTCGCCGCGTTCCTGCAGCCGCTCGTCGTTACCGGTACGCATCAGTTCATCCAGGGTATCGAGGCAAACCTCGTTGCCACGACCGGCTTCAACTACATCCAGGCTATCTGGTCGGTTTCCATCATCGCCCAGGGCGGCGGCGCCATCGGCATGTACCTCATTCACAAGAAGCATTCCAAAGAGCGCAACATCTGCATGTCGTCCTTTATCCCGACGCTGGTCGGTATCTCCGAGCCCGCAATCTTTGCTGCAAACATGCGCTACTCGATCATCCCGTTCATCTGCGCTTGCATCGGTGCAGGCTGCGGCGGTGCCTTCGTGAAGCTCTTTGAGGTGCGCGCCATCGGTCAGGGTCTGACCGGCGTGCTTGGCCTGCTCATCGTCACGCCCGAGACGCTCGTGTGGTATGTGGCTGGCAATCTCATCGCCTTTATCGTGCCGATCGTCTTGATCTTTGCCTACAACAAGGCAAAGGGCGTGCCGACCACTGATGAAGAGGGCGCTGGTGCTGGCTTCGATGTCAGCTTCTAGTTGAGCCGTTCAGCGTAATCTGAGGATAAGTCCATTTGGGGAAGGGCGTTCGACTCGTGTGAGTCGAGCGTCCTTCCCCATAGACGAGAAAGTCAACGGCGATGTTTAATCAAAAAAATAAGGTGACACGCGCGGACTATGAGCAGTGGCGTGCCGGACAGGATGAGACGGCGGGTCGCATCGCGTCCGACCCCGATAGGCTCCTGTTCCATGTGGAGCCTGAGCTTGGCTGGCTCAACGACCCCAACGGTTTGGTGCAGATCGGTGATACGTATCACATCTATCACCAATACGATCCATTCGATGCTGCGCATGGCGGTCCAGTGCTTTGGAATCATCTGACAACAAAGGATTTTGTGACGTACGAGAATCGCGGCCCTGTGCTGTTCCCCGATTCCGATTTGGATTCGAGCGGAGCGTATTCTGGTTCTGCCTTTGTACACGACGGCAAGATTCACTACTTCTATACCGGCAACGTCAAGCACTTTGACCGCGATGATTACGACTACGTGTTGACGGGCCGTGAGCAAAACCAGATTCATGTGGTTGCCGAGAACCCCGACGAATTGGGCGAGAAGCGCATGGCTGTTGGGCCGGTCGATTACCCCGACGATATCGGTACGCACGTGCGTGATCCCAAAATCCTTGAACACGATGGTATCTACTACATGGTTCTGGGCGCTCGTACGAAAGACGACCGCGGCTGCGTGCTTGTCTATACCTCGAGCGATCTAGAGGACTGGAGCTATGCGACGCGCATTGAGTTGGGCGAGAAGTTTGGCTTTATGTGGGAGTGCCCCGATCTGTTTGAGCTCGATGGTGAGCTTATTCTCGTTTGCTGTCCGCAGGGTGTGTCCGCCGATGGATGGCGTTACCGCAATCCGCACCAGTGCGTGTGGTTTCCCATCGAGGCCGATTGGGAGGCGCCGAGTTTTAAGATCGCCGGGCAGGGCATGCCCCCGATGGTCGATGCCGGCTTTGATTTCTACGCACCGCAGTCTTTTGAGGATGCTGCGGGTCGGCGCTTGATGATCGGGTGGTCGGGTTGCCCCGATGCGACGGCAAAAAGCCCGACGGTGGCACGCGGGTGGCAGTGCGCGTTGACGGTGCCGAGAGAACTGAGCATGCGCGATGGTAAGCTCTGTCAGCAGCCGGTGCACGAGATTGAGAGGATGCGTGGCGACTGCGTTTGCGCGACAGGCGGTGAAACCGTTGAGGAGCCGGGCCGCCTGTTTGATCTTGTGGTTTCCTGTGAGGGCGCCCAGGTGATCGAGCTCGAAATCCGCAAGGGTGTCTTTGTGCGCTATGCAGACGGGATGCTTACCCTCGACATGGGTGACGAAGGCTATGGGCGCGACCAGAGGTCGATCGAGCTCAGCGAGCTTCGCGACCTGCGCGTGCTTTCGGACACTACGATGGCCGAGATTTTTGCAAATGGCGGCGAGGCAGCACTTACGAGCCGGACCTATTCGCCGGCGGTTCCGGCGATGGAGCTGCACGCCGAGGGTGCGGTATCGATGAATTTCTACCGCCTCGTGCATTAACCGTGCATGGAGTACGATTGGACTTGCTGGGCGGAATGTGTCGCAGTTACCGCGGCCAGCTACCGTTTATCGCGTATAGCGACCGTTTGCGGAATAAGTAACACTCCTTAATAAACCGTGTAGAATCTCAGGATGCACGGAGTTTTCCAGGGAGACGCTGTCCTTTGTTGTGTGCAAGGGGCGGCGTCTCTTTGGCGCTTGGACGCCGTTGTGCAACAGTGCGGCGGCACGTGCGTCACATATTGAAAAACCAACGTCGAGATGGGTCGTGATAAGAATGGGCAAATACGTAATCGTGGTTGAATCTGGTTCGGATGTGACGCCAGAGCTCTGCGAGCGCTACGGCATCGTGCGCGTGCCCATGCATGTCACGATTGCTGACGAGACCGTCGAGGACGGTTCGATCGATCCGCTTGAGATTTATTCGCGCTGCAACGAGTTTGGCGTGATGCCCAAGACCAGCGGCTGTGCGCCGGCAGATTTTGCTCACGTGTACGACCGTATCCATGCCGAGCAGCCCGATGCGACCATTCTGCATCTTGCGTACTCCGAGGCCACGACCTGCTCGCATCAGTCCTCCAAGATTGCAGCTAAGGGCCGCGACTACGTGTTCTCCATGGACACGCGTTTTGTCTCGGTGGGCCAGTCGCTCGTTGTCGTCGAGACCGCCAAATACATCGAGGCTCACCCCGATGCCACCGTCGACGAGATCTTTGCTTTTACGAATTCCGTCATGGATCGTGTGCTGCTGGGCTTTGTTCCTACCGACCTAGCCTTCCTTAAGGCAGGCGGTCGTCTGTCCAACGTGGCATTCCTTGGCGCCCACCTGCTCAAGATTAAGCCCTGCATTGAGGTGACGGGTGGCAAGTTCGTGGCGACTAAGAAGTTTCGCGGCTCTATGCTCAAGTGCGCCCGCGCCTTTATTGACCACATGGTTGCGAAGGGCGAGATTGACTACTCGCACATTGGCCTGGCGTATTCGGTGGGCCTTTCCCAGGAGCTGCGCGACGACATGGAGGTCTATGCGCACGACCTGGGCTTTAAGGACGTTGCCTGGACCCAGGTCGGCGGTGTCATCTCGAGCCATTGCGGCCCGACCGCCTTCGGTGCGGTGCTCACGCTCAAGGCGTAAGGCCTGGCGTCTATCGATTACTATTGCCACGGCGGCGGGCAGGTTGCGATGACCCTCCCGCCGCTCTTGCTGGGGCCAAATAGAACAACCCAATTGACCACTAAACCGTTTCACCATCATGCGTATGGGCTAGAATGGCTCTGGCATTTATGTAACTAAAAGCAATGAGAGGCAAGGTAGCGGGAATGGCTGAGATGACGCTCGAGGGTGTGGACGCTCGTCCCGAGGACTCCGCATTTGCCCTAGGCCGCGTACATTCAATCGAGACAATGGGTACGGTTGACGGTCCCGGCATCCGCTTCGTAGTGTTTGTCCAGGGCTGTCCCATGCGCTGCGCGTATTGTCACAATCCCGATACCTGGTCGGTTAACGGCGGCACCATGGTGACCGTTGAACACCTCATGGACGAGTTCCAGAGTAACCATGAGTTTTACCGCAGCGGCGGAATTACGGTTTCGGGTGGCGAGCCGCTTCTGCAGCCCAAGTTTTTGGCCGACCTGTTCCGTACAATGCACAACAATCCCGATGGCCGCGTGCATACCTGCCTTGACAGCTGCGGATATGCGTTTGACCCCAACCATCCCGAGAAGTTCGATGCCGTTCTCAACGAGACCGACATGGTGCTGCTCGACATTAAGCATGCCGATCCGGTTGAGCACAAAAAGTTGACCGGATGCGATCCTGCGCGCATCCTGGCGTTTGGCGATGAGCTTGCCCGTCGCAAGATTAAGATCGTTATCCGCCACGTGGTGGTGCCGGGCATTACCGATACGGTGGAGGAGTGCGAGGCGCTCGGTCGCCTGATTGCCCCGTGGCATAACGTGGTCGGCCTGGAGATGCTGCCGTATCACACGATGGGCGTCGTCAAGTACGAGCAACTGGGCATTCCCTATAAGCTTGAGGGCGTGCCCCAGATGGATACCGCGCGCATGCCCGAGCTGCGCAACGCTGTCATGACGGGCATGAAAAAGCGCCGCGCGGAGCTAAAAAACGCCATCGGCTAGCAAGTCAATTTGCTCCTCTACGATACCCGCGCTGCGGTGGTCTAGCGGCTTCGTATTGCGCGGTTGAGTCAAAATGCTGGTACCATACCGTGGATAGCAGTTTTCACGGGTTTGGGGGATGGTATGTCTACCATCGCAATCATCGGTGCACTCGAAAAAGAGGTTGCGCAGATTAAAGAAGAACTGAACGGCGCTCGTGTGGCACAAGAGGCGGGCTTGACCGTTGTCAGCGGCGAGCTCGACGGTTTGTCCGTTGTTGCTACGACCGCTGGCATGGGAACCGTAAACGCCGCGGCGGCAACGCAGCATCTCATCAGCAAATATGCCCCGCAGGCCGTTGTGTTTTCGGGCATTGCGGGTGGCCTAAACCCTAAGCTCCATATTAACGACGTGGTTATAGGCAAGTGCCTGCGCTATCTCGATACCGACACGGCGCTCATCGCCGAGTCCGCGCCGGGGCTCGAGGAGTTTGTCTCGACGCCGGCGTTGGCTGATGTTGCCGCCGCCGTGCTTGCCGAGCATGGATTTGTGGATGCCTCGGCGGATGAGAATTCTGCGGAGAAGGACCCCAAGCAGTTCCTGTGTGGCACTATCGCCACGGGCGACCGCTTTGTTACGGGTGACGCCATGCGTAACGCTGCGATTGAGGCCACGCATGCCGATTGCGTCGAGATGGAGGGCGCGGCAATTGCGCACATCGCGGCCAAGAATGGTGTCGATTGCCTGGTGCTGCGCGCTATCAGCGATAATTGTGACGAGGCATATGACGCGTTTTGCGAGCGCGAGTTCGGTCTGGACGAGTACGCTCGCACCGCGAGCGGCATCACGCTTGACATCGTTCGTCGTATCGCCGCCGCGCAATAGCACGCCCGTTTTGTAAAAACCTACGACCAAGGAGTGTCCATGGCCGATTCCATTAACTATCAGCTTGCCAAGTTCGTCGCCAGCTACGGCAAGGTTTCGCAGATTCCCGAGTCCACCTGTCCCGAGGTGAGCTTTGTGGGCCGCTCCAACGTGGGCAAGTCCTCCATCATGAACAAGCTCTTCGGCCGCAAGAACCTGGTCAAGGTTTCGAGCACGCCGGGCAAGACGAGCAACATCAATTTCTTCGAGGCCGACGACGTGCACTTTGTCGACCTGCCGGGTTACGGTTTCGCCCGCCGTTCCAAGGCTGAGCGCGACCGCTGGGCCGAGCTCATCGGCGACTTCTTCGACTCCGAGCGCAGCTTTAACCTGGTCGTGTCGCTGGTGGACATTCGCCACGACCCCAGTAAGCTCGATCATGACATGATCGACTACCTGCAGGGCAACGAGTTCAACTTTATCGTCTGCCTCACCAAGGCCGACAAGCTCAGCCGCACCCAGCAGGCCCGCCAGGCAGCAGCCATCAAAAAGCAGCTCAACGTCCCGGCCGAGAACGTAATCATTACAAGCTCCCAGACCGGCACCGGCATCGACGAACTCAAAAAGCGCATCGCCGAGGCTTGTCTCTAGTAAGGGCTCATGGCAGGCAATAGTTTGCATCTATCTATATCACCCCAGTGATAGTTGTTGGTACACTATCACTGGGGTGATATTTTTGTTTGGAGGTCGATATGGAGTTATGGCACGGATCGGACGTTGTTGTCGAGCATCCATCGCTGGATAAATGTAGGCAATTCAATGACTATGGGCGCGGGTTTTATTGCACACCGCATGAGGAAATGGCAATGGAGTGGGCATGTCGAACCGAGTCTGATGGCATTGCCAATCGATATGAGCTTGATTTAGATGGTCTTTCGGTCTTGGATTTAGAGTCTGGGGAGTTTTCAATCCTCAATTGGCTTGCGATTTTGGCCGACAACCGGGAGTTTAATGTCTCGACGCCGCTGGCACGCGAAGGACTTCGGTATTTGCTGGACAACTGCCTGATTGATATTTCTCCTTATGACGTCATTCGAGGCTATCGCGCTGACGATTCCTACTTTTCGTTTGCAAGACAGTTCGTTAACGGCATGATTTCGCTCAGGCAACTGCAGCGCATTATGTTTTTGGGGGATTTGGGCATTCAATATGCGCTTATGAGTGAGCGCGCGTTCTCGGCGATCAGGTTCCGCGATTGGAAGCAGGCCTCAGGAGCCGAGTTTTATCCCAAACGATTTGAGCGAGAACAGAACGCTCGACGAAAGTACCTGGATACGGTAAACGGATTTGACTCTGATGGTGTCGACATTAGGGATTTGATGGCAGGGAGGGTTGATTTAAATGATCCAAGAGTTAACGGATTGTGGGCCGAGTAGGACATACCCCGTCTATTACCTTGAGGACGCAATGAACAACCTCGGGGATTGCTTCGACTATGCCGTTAACGATTACGGAGCAGAAGGATCGGAAGTTGCTGAACTCTTTTGCCTGAGCGGGGTTGCTCGAGAGTTTGAGCGCGGCAATGCATGGGTAGTGTCGGGAAAATCGGGTGTTGAGCTGTTCGCGCTTATCGCCGAAAGGTCGGGCTATCAAAACGGGCCTATACCGGACTGTACCTATCGATTTGAGAAGACGCCGGAATATTGGGCGGGCTGGATGCTGGCATACCTGCAGTGGCGCCTAGGAGAGTCTTTCGAAGATCTGCTGCATGTCGTTCCGTTTGACGCGCTGCGCAACCTGTACTACCCCTGGCATGAAGCCTCAGAGGAACGTGTGGCGAGTCTTGTTTGCGATATGGCGAAGAAAACACCTCGTCAAACCAAGCTAGCACTAGCAAGAAAGAGGCTTAAGAAAACCCAACAAGACTTGGCATACGAATCGGGCGTATCACTCCGCTCAATCCAAATGTACGAACAGCGCCAACGAAACATCAACGAGGCCTCGGTAACAACCGTAAGAGCTATAGCAAAAGCCCTCCACTGCAACATCGAAGACCTCCTAGAACCAGTCTTCGAATACAAAGAAACCAGCGCAGCGTAAACCAAGAACGCAGCCGATGCCCGCCCCTAGGAAGTGCTCCAGCCTAGCAAGAGCCCCTATCAATAAAAAGCCAAACTATCGGCCCAGCGCCCCTTCAAAGCGTGGGTCCCTGTAGACATCCTCAGCAAGGTAGGCGCAGGGACGGTCGGGATGTTCCCTCAAAATCATTCCGCAGCGCGAAGGCCCCTTGTCCGTCGCTCCGTAGGAGCAGGACAAGGGGCCTTCATGCGCGAGGACGATTTTGAGGGAACATCCCGACCGTCCCGGACAGGTATATGAGGAGGATGTCTACAGGTACTCGATTTGAGCGCCCTCGGTGTCGCACGTGAGGATATGCGTATCACACTTAGGGAACTGCTCGCGTAGCTTGACCTGCAGGAACTTTGCCACGATGGTGTCGTCGGTCACGGCCATAAGGGTCGAGCCCGAACCGCTGATCCAGATGGTTTTGGCGCCGCCGTTAAGGCAGGTGTCGCGCACGGCGTTGTAGTCGGGAATCAGACGGCGACGATAGGGTTCCTGGATGCGGTCGTCATTGGCGGCGGCAATCAGGTCGAGGTTGCCGGACTCAAGACCGCGCGTCATGCCGGCGATGCGGCCCATCTGCCACACGGCGGTGGAGAGTGGAATCTCCTGCGGTACGACCTTGCGTGCCTCGCTCGTGTGCACCTCGTAAGGTGGAATCACGGTAATAAAACGCAAGCGATCGCTCACCTCGTAGCGCAGGCACTGGGGGAGCGAATCGGTCGGCGTAAAGGAGCAGACGGCGCCGCCCAGGATAGCGGGGGCGACGTTATCGGGATGGCCCTCGACCTCGGTGGCAATGCGGACGAGCTCGGCGCGGTCGACGGTGTGGCCCGTCAACGCGGCGGCGGCCATGATACCAGCGACAACGCAGGTGGAGCTGGAGCCCAGGCCACGAGCGACGGGAACGTCAGTCTGAATGTCGATGGCGACGGGGAAGGCCGGCTCGCCCCATGCGGCCAGCGCATCCACAAAGCTCACGTAGACCAGGTTGTTCTCGTTTTGGAACTCTTCGGGGCATCCGGCGATGGTGAGTTTGTCAGCGCGCTCGAAGGTAAAGTGCGAGTAGAGGCTGACGGCCATGCCGAGGGTGTCGTAGCCAATGCCTAGGTTGGCGCTGGTTGCTGGGACGGTGATTTTGATCATGTGGGTCCTCCTGGGCGGGTCTGGCCGTTTAGTTCGCTGCTCGGGCAGTCCTGGCTCGCTCGGAAAGCACATTAAGTGCTTTCCGGCTCGTGCGGAACTCGCGACGAACTAAACGGCCAGACCCGCTCGCATGCTCGTCATCATCCCGGGGGTTATCTGATGAAAGAAGGTGCGCCGGCTTTCGCCGGCGCTTAATAAGGGATCTAGTTGGTGCTCATTCGTTTTGCTGCGGACTCGACGTAGCTGGTCATCTCATCGACGTCGCAGACGTCTTCGAAGCGGACGGGCTTGGACTCGAGCTCGGCGAGTTGGACCGGGGCAACCGTGTTGGTTGCCTGCTCGAGTACGCGCATAGCCTCAAAATCATCCTCGGGAACGTCGAGGCCCAGGGCGTCGCAGCAGGCGCGCGGGAACTTGTAGGGGCTGGCGGTCGAAAGCAGCACGCGGGCCTTGGCGTCCTCGGCGGGAGCGACCTTTTCAAAGACGTGATAGCCGCAAGCGGTGTGCGGGTCGATCACGTAGCCGTTTGCGTCCCAGCAGCTCTTGATGGCAGCGCGAACCTCGTCCTCGCTGGCCCAACCGCAGCCAAAGATACTCTGAATCTTTGCCAGCAGGTCGGCGGGCACCTCGTAGCGGCCGGTCTGGGCAAGCTGCTCCATAAGGCCGGCAACGAGCTCGCAGTCGCCATCGGACAGGAAGTACAGCATGCGCTCCAGGTTGGAGCTGATGAGGATGTCCATCGACGGCGAGATGGTCGTGAAGAACGGACGGTTGCGGTCGTAGACGCCGGTGGTCAGGAAGTCAGCGAGCACGTTGTTCTTGTCGCTCGCGACGATGAGCTTGGCGACGGGCAGACCCATGCGCTTGGCGTAGTAGCCGGCCAGGATATCGCCAAAGTTGCCGGTCGGCACGCAGAACTCCACGGCATCGCCGGCCTCGATGGCGCCGGCGCGCAGCAGCTGCGCATAGGCGGCAAAGTAGTAGACGACCTGCGGCACCAGGCGCCCGACGTTGATGGAGTTGGCGCTCGAAAGCACGGTGCCGGCGGCTTCAAGACGCTCGGCAAGCTCCTTATCGGCAAAGATGCGCTTGACGGCGCTCTGGGCGTCGTCGAAGTTGCCGCGGATGCCGCAGACGGCGACGTTATCGCCCTCCTGCGTGGACATCTGCAGGTTCTGGACGCGGCTGACCTTGCCCTCGGGATAAAAGACGGTAATACCCGTGCCCGGAGCGTCGGCAAAACCGGCGAGTGCGGCCTTGCCGGTGTCGCCCGACGTGGCGGTGACGATCATGATGCGCTCGGCGCCGCCGTCCTTGGCGGAGGTGCGGGCCATCAGGCGGGGGAGCATCTGCAGGGCGACGTCCTTAAAGGCACTCGTGGGGCCGCCAAAGAGCTCCATAACATAGGTCTGAGGGGCATCAGCGCCCGGCGCATCGTCGAGTCTGACGAGCGGCGTAACCTCTTCACTCGCGAACGTGCCACGGTATGCCTCGTCGACACACGCCGAAATTTCTTCGGCCGTGTAATCATTCAGTAACATTCCCAACACATCTTGAGCGATTTCAAAGTACGATTTATCTGCAAGCGAGCTGATATCGACCTGCTGGGTGCCGAGCTCGTCCGAGACAAACAAACCCCCGTCGGGAGCGATGCCGGTGCGGATTGCCACCTTACTTGAGCACGATAAAGTGCGTCCTCGTGTACTATGATAAGTTCCCATATAACACTGCTCCTCGGATGCCTTGGTCCCAATCGGTGAAACCATGGTATCAGAGCACGCAAAATAGGTTCGCAGAGGCTTTTTAGAAAGGTAACCTCCAGCCCATGATTAAGATTGCCAAGTTTGGCGGCTCGTCGGTCGCCGACGCCGAACACTTTAAGAAGATTAAGGCCATCGTCGATGCCGACCCGGCTCGCCGTTTTGTGGTGGTTTCCGCCTGCGGTCGCCGCTTTAAGGGCGACACCAAGGTGACTGACCTGCTCTACCTGGTTAATGCGCACGTTAAGTACCACGTGTCGTGTGAGGAGCTGCTCGAGGACATCGGCCAGCGTTATTTTGATATCGCTGACGAGCTGGAGCTCACCTATCCCATCCGCGAGGAGTTCGCGGCCTTTGCCGAGCGCGCCCGCTCGGGCGGCTACTCCACCGAGGAGCTTGTGAGCCGTGGCGAGTACTTCACCGCTCGCCTGATGGCCGAGTACTTGGGTCTGCCGTTCCTGGACGCCGCGACGGTTGTGGCGTTCCATCACGACGGTACGCTCAGCATGAACCGCACCTCCGAGCTGGTGCAGGAGTACGGCCAGCAGGGCGGCTTTGTTATGCCCGGTTTCTACGGCGCGACGCGTGAGGGCCAGATCAAGCTGCTCGATCGTGGCGGCGGCGATATCTCGGGCTCGATTTTGGCTAAGTGCCTGGGCGCCGACCTTTACGAGAACTGGACCGACGTCTCGGGTTTCTATTCTGCGGATCCGCGTATTGTTCCGGAGGCTCAGCCCATTGCGCGCGTTACCTACGAGGAGCTGCGCGAGCTTTCGTACATGGGCGCAAGCGTCCTGCACGAGGAAGCCGTGTTCCCCGTGCGCGAGGCAGGCATTCCGCTGGTCATCAAGAACACCAATGCGCCGCAGGACCCCGGCACCATCATTAGCGAGACGGCTGATGAAGGCGAGGCGGAGCCCATCATTACCGGCGTGACCGGCAAGCGCGGTTTTGTCGCCATCAACGTCGCCCGCGACCGCACCAAGCCCCGCGTCGGCTTTATGCGCCGTGCGCTTTCGGTGTTCGAGCGCTATGACGTTTCCGTCGAGCACATGCCCACCGGTGTCGACCGCTTTGGCGCCGTGGTGCAGGAGCGGGACGTTCACGATTCACTGTACTCGCTCGTGGGCGACATTCAGCAGGAGGTCGAGCCGCTCGAGATCGAGGTTGTCGAGGGTCTGGCACTTATCGCGACCGTCGGCCGTAACCTGCGCGGTCGTGCCGGCATCTCGGGCCACCTGTTTGGCATGCTTGGCCAGGCTGGCGTGAGCGTGCGTATGATTTCGCAGAGCTGCGACGAGATCAATATCATCATCGGTGTCGAGGAGAAAGACTTCGACCTGGCGATTCGGACCATTTACCGTGCCTTCTCCGACGAGAACGGCATTGTGAAGGTCTCCGACCTGGAGGCTCCCGCGCCGGTCGATCCCGCTCTGGCTTCGCTCAAAAAGTAGCGACTGCTCGGTAGATTTTGGGGTCATGTCTCAAAAATCTACGGCGGGGCGTTTCATTTCGGTTTCGTTTCGACGGGGCGGGTTTCGTGTCCGCCCCGTTCTTGTATACACTGGCAACAATAATCGGCCTGCTCGGCGTGCGGGCAAAAGCCATAACCTTTAAAGGGGGAAGCATGAAACAGTACACGGTTGCTATTTTGGGCGCGACGGGAACCGTGGGCACCCAGATGCTCGAGTGCCTAAACGAGCAGGAGTTCCCGGTTGGCAAGCTCAAGCTGCTGGCGAGCGCGCGTTCTGCGGGCAAGACCGTCGAGTTCCGCGGCGAGCAGATCGTGATCGAAGAGGCTTGTCCCGAGGCCTTTGAGGGCTGTGACATTGTGCTTGGAGCCGCCGGCGACGACATCGCGAAGGAGCTACTGCCCGAGGCCGTCAAGCGCGGCGCCGTCGTGGTCGACAACAGCCACGCCTTCCGCATGGATCCCGAGGTGCCGCTGGTCGTGCCCGAGATCAATGCCGACGATATCAAGTGGCATCACGGCCTTATCGCCAACCCCAACTGCGCGACCATTATCGGCCTGGTTCCCACGTGGCCGCTGCATCAGCTCGCTGGCGTGAAGCGCATGATCGTCTCGACGTACCAGGCGGCTTCGGGTGCTGGCGCCCCCGGTATGGCCGAGCTCGAGGCTCAGCTGGCCGCCCTGGGCCGTGGCGAGGAGATTCCCGAGCCGCGCGCGTTTGCCGCCCAGCTCGCGAGCAACCTGATTCCGCAGATTGGCGGCGTCAAAGAGGAGGGCTTTACCTCCGAGGAGATGAAGCTGCAAAACGAGGGCCGCAAGATTATGCACCTGCCCGAGTTGCGCGTGAACTGCACCTGCGTGCGCGTGCCTGTGCTGCGCTCGCATTCCGAGAGCATTACGCTCGAGTTCGAGCGCGACATTACGGTCGAGGAGGCCCGCGCTGCGCTGGCTGCCGCTCCGGGCGTCAAGCTGGTTGACGACATGAGCGCCGAGGATGCGCACGACCGCTTCCCCATGCCGATGGACACCTCCGACCAGGACCTGATTTGGGTCGGTCGCGTACGCCGCGACATCTCGAACCCCGAGGCCGCGCGTGGCATCACCTTCTGGTGCTGCGGCGACCAAATCCGTAAGGGCGCGGCAACCAACGCCGTCCAGATCGCTAAGCTGCTCTGCGAGTAAGTTGACCTGTCCGGCGGGGGCCGGGCTTAGTTTTCAGAACGTCCTCGACCATGTGTGGCGCCTTGTCCTGCTCCTTCGGAGCCGCGGACAAGGCGCCACACTGGTCTGCGGAGTGTTCTGAAAGCTAAGCCCGGCCCCCGCCTGCGGTGACTCGGCTGCGAGCAGTCTGCGATGGGGCCGTTGTTGGTTGGGGCCGCTGGGCTGATGTGGGGGCGCGCGGCTGTTGTGGGCCCTAGTCCCGGCGGCGGCCTCGGCGCTTCGCGCCTGCCGCCTTTGGGGACTTTGGGGTCGTGCGGCAGCTGCGGCGCTGCACGCCTGCTGCTTTGGGTGACTTTGGGGTCGATTGGGGTTGTCTGCACAGTTCGCGGTATTATGTTTGCGGAGTTTTGAAAGGAGCCGCTGGTGGTCACGACGACGTTTGCTTCGCCTTTGGGCGAAATCCTGCTTGCCGCTGATGGCCGCGGTTTGACGGGGCTTTGGTTTGAGGGGCAGGAGCACTTTGGCTCCACGCTTCTCAAAGAAGATCCCGAACATGTTGAAGGCGCCGATGCGGTTTCTGGTGCTGGCGGCATGTCTTCGGTGAATCCGACAAACGGTGCTGCCTCGTCGGTACTTGAGCGTTCTTGGGCTTGGCTGAATGCTTATTTTGCGGGGCAGGAGCCTCGGTTTACGCCGCCGTTGCATATGATTGGTACGGCGTTTCAGCGCGAGGTTTGGTTTGAGCTGCTTTCTATCCCGCGTGGCGAGGTCGCTACGTATGGTGAGATCGCCCAGCGTGTTGCGGCTCGACATCGTGTACCGGGAAACGAAGCACCCGTTGCGTCTCCCCGTGCCGTGGGGGCCGCGGTCGCGCGTAATCCCATTTCGATTATTGTGCCGTGCCATCGCGTGGTTGCCGCCGATGGTTCGCTCAACGGATATGCCGGCGGCCTCGACCGCAAGGAGTGGCTGCTGCGGCTTGAGGGCGCGTACGAGGAGTAACGCTCGAGCACTTTGCATAGCCAAGATGCCGTGAAAGAACGGGACATGCTTTCCGAATGGAGGCTCAGACGGAAACTACGTCCCGGAATTCCGTTTTAAAGCGGGATGCGCTTTCCGAATGGCGTTCCAAGCGGAAACCGTGTCCCGGAATACAGCCTCAGAGTGGGACGCCGTTTCCGGCTGAGACCACCTGCCTGGACATCGATCTACGCCCGCTCCTGCAGGGCGTAGATGGACTTATCCATGTTGAACAGGTAAGCCACAACGCAGACGATGAAGAACGCCGGCAGATTACCGAAACCGAAGACCTCGCAACCGATAAGGATGGTCGCGAGCAGCGTGTTGGTGGCGCTGCCAAAGACGGCTGCGTAGCCCAGTGCGGCGCAGAGCTCGACGGGCATGCCGAGTTGAGCCTCGTTATGGCGACATCTGGGTAACAGAAAGGCCCGCGTTCCTCAGAGGCAAGATAGGCAATTCTGCTTCTGAGGTAGATCTCAATTCTGCCGACCGCACTGCCGACCGCATCAAACATTAACTGCCGGAGGGCTCGGTCAAATTCATACGTGTAGATGATGGTTTCGAATGTTGTGCCTTCGCGAAAGATGGTAATCCCGGACTTACATTTGGTTTTGTAGGGAAACCAGTAGGCCGACAGTCTGTAGTGGTTGGCTTCGACCAAAGCTCGCTCGAGTTCGCTTTGATCAGAGCACTCAAGACCCTTGTTTTCTGTCAATAGTGCTATTTGTTCGTTGATGGATATCCGCGGCTTCTGGTATTTCATTTAAGCCTCTTGATATAAAAAGAGCTGGAGTTGCGCATCGTTGAGAGGCTTTCCAGCTTTAGCAAAACAAACTTATAAGATGCGACGGGCCGCGTCAAGATAATTACCGGACGGCCTAGGAGGCGGCTGGTTGGCTGGCTTAAAACCCAGCGCGTGAAATGACGCTCCACGCTATTCAGCGCGCTTGATAGGATGACGAACCACAGTCTTAAGTTTCTCCGGCGCACACTTGCGTGGATCGGAAAGATAGATTTCGTGATGTAAACGGGTATCTGAGAAGTCGGGGACATAGCCCTGCTCGGTCGTGTATTCATGCATAGCGTCTACGGTCGCCGGTTCGTTGTCGTAGGGCCCGGTGTGCATGCATTGAACGCAGAGACCCTCGTCAACTTTAAGCAGCTCGACGGCAGAAAAGTCCAGTTTCTTTTTGTTCGTGGCTTCCACGACTGCCCAGTCAAAGTCATCTCGGGTGACGAAATCGGGTAGGCGGATGCACGAGATAAAGTTGAAATCGTCCTTGCGTACATAATCGATGTCGCCGCTCGGGGAGTCTTGCCACCAGAAACCCTCGAGCGGCGGTACCACAAAGTCGAAATAGCCCTCGATACTCCTTGAGCCTTTCTTCGACATCTTGACGGTATAGGCGATTCCGTAAAGCAGCGGCAGGGCGTTTTGATACTCGCCACCTTCGGTATTTGGGTCGCCCTTGCCGCGAACGGCAACGTAGCTCATAGGCGGGACAGTTACGATACTCGGCTTGCTTGCAGGTTTGTAGAGCTCCTTGCATTCCTTCTTAAAGTCGAACGCCATGTTGGCCGCCTTTCTGCGTATTGGCCTGCTTAGATAGCTGAATCATATCATAGAAACGAACAGCTGTTCGAATGATTTGGCTGACAGATTGAGATGCGTGCGTTGTGTTTGGCGGTCGGCCTGACCCAATCGATGATTTCTCTGCCTCCCCGGCGCCTCATCTATAGCTGCCGTTTCCCCATATAAAACCTGCCAAAATGAACCTGTCCCTTTTTGGTCGGTGCGAAATGGGTAATACTAAAGAGTTATCCGACCAGATGGGAACCGATCGATGGCCTATATCGAATTCAAAGACGTCATCAAAGCATACGGCGAGGGCGACGCCCGCATTCATGCGCTCGACGGCGCGAGTTTTACGGTCGAGCGCGGCGAGCTCGCCATCATTCTGGGTGCTTCGGGTGCCGGCAAGACCACGGCGCTCAACATTCTGGGCGGCATGGATACGGCGACCTCCGGCACCGTGACGGTGGACGGGCGCGACGTGAGCTCCGCCAACGAGGCGCAGCTCGTGGAATACCGCCGCGCCGACGTCGGCTTTGTCTTCCAGTTCTACAATCTGGTCCCCAACCTGACGGCGCTTGAAAACGTTGAGCTCGCGGCACAGATTTGCCCCGATTCGCTCGATGCCGAGCAAACGCTTCGTCAGGTTGGCCTGGGCGAGCGCCTCGCCAACTTTCCGGCGCAGCTTTCGGGCGGCGAGCAACAGCGCGTGTCCATCGCCCGCGCGCTGGCCAAGAACCCCAAGCTGCTTCTGTGCGACGAGCCCACGGGTGCACTCGACTACAAAACCGGTAAGCAGATTTTGCAGTTGCTGCAGGACACCTGCCGCAAGCAGGGCATCACGGTCATCATCATCACCCACAACTCCGCGCTGGCGCCCATGGCAGATCGCCTGATCCGCTTTAAGAGCGGCCGCGTGGAGAGCGAGACGGTCCAGCAAAATCCCGTGCCTATCGAGACGATCGAGTGGTAGCGCCCATGGACCAAGATCGCCAAAACAGCCAAAACCACGATACGGAGCACGCGGGTCACGACCGGGAGTTCGCGACCTACCGCACCGCTCAAAGCTCAAACGATATGGTGCCGACGGTTTTTCGCCGTGGCATCTACCGCACGATTCGGGGCAGTCTTAAGCGCTTTTTGTCCATCGTGGTTATCACCGCTCTCGGCGTGAGTGTGATGTGCGGCCTTAAGGCGGGCTGCGAGGATCTGTGCGATTCGGTCGACGCGTATTTTGACCAGCAGAATGTCTATGACATTAACGTGCAGTCGACCTATGGCCTTACGCGCGACGATCTTGCGGCTATCCAAGAGGTCGACGGCGTCGAGACGTCCGAGGGCATCTACACCGAGACCGCCTACACCGCCGTGGGCACAACGCGCGAGCGCGTGGTCGTGCAAAGTCTCTCCAAGGAGAACATCGATCAGCCGGTGCTCGTGAACGGCGATTTGCCCGAGAGCGCCGATGAGGTCGCGGTGACTTCGAAGTTCCTGAAGGCTTCGGGCAAGAAAATCGGCGATACGGTGAGTTTTGCCGCCAATGACGCGAGCTCGTCCAATCAAAGCGCCAAGGACCAGTTTGCCGCGGGCGATTACACCATTACGGCCGAGGTCCTCGATCCCACTGATGTGAGCTCCGACTCGACGGTCAACGCCTTTCGCGCTGCTTCGGCGGCGGACTATAAGTTCTATGTGAGCGAGGACGCCGCGACATCTTCTTCCTACTCCGCAATCCGCGTGATCGTCGAGGGAGCCAAGAGCCTCAACTCCTATTCGGATGCCTACACGACAAAGATCAACGAGGTCAAAGGCAATATCGAGAAGATCCGCGAGGAGCGTGAGAAGGCGCGCGCTCAGGAGCTGACGGTCGACACGCCGGCAAGCTTGGATACGGCCGAGCGCGAGGCGAATATGCTCTTTGGGATTGAACAGGGCAACATCAATCGCATGGCCGAGGGCAGCGAGGAGCGCGTTCAGGCTCAGGCTGAGTTGGACCAGCGCCGCGCCGCCGCCGACCAGCATTTTGCCGATGCCCGCGCCGAGCTTTCCGATCTGGGCGAATGCACCTGGTACATCCAGGACCGCGGTAACATCGCAAGCTACTCGAGCGTTGAGAGCGACAGTTCTTCGATCGAGGCCATCGCCACGGTTTTCCCATTCATCTTCTTTATCGTCGCCGTACTCATCAGCCTTACCACCGCCACGCGCATGGTCGAGGAGGAACGCACGCTCATTGGCCTGTACAAGGCGCTTGGCTACTCGCGCGAGCGCATCCTGTCCAAATACGTGGATTACTCGCTGTGGGCGTGTCTGATTGGCGGCGTGCTCGGCAACATCGTCGGATTTGTGGGCCTGCCGCTGTTCCTGTTTACAGTGTTCGACGACATGTACTCGCTACCCCAGATGTTGCTTTCGTACGATATCGTGTCCTCAATCGTCTCGGTGGCGCTGTTTACCGTGGGCGTGGTGGGTGCCACGATTATCGCCTGCCGCCACGAGATGGCCGAGACGCCGGCTTCGCTCATGCGCCCCAAGGCGCCGCGTGCTGGCTCACGCATTCTGCTCGAGCGTATCGGATTTATCTGGCGCCGCATGGGCTTTTTGAACAAGGTGGCAGCACGTAACCTGTTCCGCTACAAAAAGCGTGCCTTTATGACCATCTTCGGTATCGCCGGCTGCACGGCGCTCGTGATCTGCGGTATGGGCATTCGCGATACGTCGGTGGCGCTTTCGCCCAAACAATACGGGCATATCACGCGCTATGACTTGCTGGCGGTCGCCAATCCCGACGATTTTTCGCAGACGTGCGCGGCGTTGGATGAGCGCAACGCGGCCAATGATTCCAACGTGACCGTGACTTCGACGCTGCCGATTATGACCGACAACGTCACCTTTACGTTTGGCGGCAAGAGCGAGACCGTGCAGCTGATCGTGGTGCCCGATGACCGCACGGGTGACTTGGGCGATTACGTGCGCCTGGAGGATGAGTCCAAAGAACCGCTGTCTTTGCGTGACGGAGACGTGTATCTGAGTAAGAGTTCACAGCTGGTGCTGGGGATTCAGCCGGGCGATACGGCTCACGTCCAGGATTCGTCGCTCAATGTTGCCAAGGTCAAAGTCAGCGACATTTCGCTTAACTATCTGGGCAACACGCTTTACATGACGCAGGGCACCTATGAGTGTACGTTCGGTCGAAGCGCACGCCTTAACGGCGTCTTTGTGCTGCTTAAGGGTTCGTCGGTCGACCAGATTGCGTTTAGCAAGAATCTTAAGAGTGACGGTTGGCTCACGATTTCGAGCACGGCCGAGCATTGGGAGAACTACGAGGCGAACTTTACGATTATCAATTCGGTCGTGGTGCTCGTGACCTTTATGGCGGCGTGCCTGTCGTTTGTGGTGGTGTTTACGCTGTCCAACACGAATATCTCCGAGCGCGAGCGCGAGCTGGCGACCATTAAGGTGTTGGGCTTCCGTCGCGGCGAGGTGCACCACTACGTCAACAAGGAGACATTGATCCTCACGGCGATTGGCGCCGCACTGGGCGTACCGCTAGGCGGCTTGCTGGCCGAGAGTTTTACGTACATCCTGCAGATGCCGTCGCTGTACTTTGACGTCGAAGTCGAGCCGCTGAGCTACGTGCTTGCCGTGGTGCTTTCCTTCGGCTTTACGTTTATCGTTAACCTCGCTACCAATCGTACCCTCAACAAGATCGACATGGTCGGCGCCCTCAAGAGCGCCGAGTAACCTGCCAAAAAGGGACAGGTATATTTTGGCAGGTTTTATCTGGGCAAACGCCGGGCACCTACGGGCGACCCGGCGTTTGCCCCGTTTTGCTGGGGATGTCTGTCGTTCAGTGCTCTTACTGGCCAATCCAGTGTTGCGCATAGCTCTTAATGTCCTCGGTAAAACCGTCAAGGTCGTCAAGGGTGATCACGCTGTCGATAAGCAAATTGGCTATCTCGCGGTGCATTGTGCTGCGGCGAATGTCGTTTGCAATTACGCCTGAGGACAGCTTGTCTCTATTGAGGCGCTCTTCTAGTGCCCAAAACCTACTGGACGCTTCACTGTCGCCGTTCAGCATCTCAACGTACTGGTCGATGAGCTTTTCCATATAACGTTCTTGCCATTGAGGAAGCATTTTCTTAAACAGCTTCCAGTCGCTTTCGGCTACGTCGCGCATATATCCTCCGCTCGTCAAACGGGCTTTCCATTTGCCTTTCATTCTATTTGGTTTCCGCCCGCAGGCGTGGGTGAGAGGCTCTCTTTAGCCTTCGAGATTGGGCTTGAATGGGTCGTATGCCACAAAATGGGCCTATCTACTACGTTTAATTGGATACCCTCAACCATGCCGGGAAAACGAAAAATAAAACCGCAGGTAGAAGGCCTGTCGATTTTCGAAAAAGGCGGTCATGGTTGGCCCCATCGAGTTAAACGTAGTAGATAGCCCCTTTTCGTGGTGGACCATCAAACGAACGCCGACGCTTGTGCTGTAGCCGCTCCGATTATTCGTAAGTTGCGGTGGAATAGTTTCTAGATTCAGCCATTTGCGGGCTAAGCAGGAACTATTCCACCGCAACTTAATTTCAGACCAGGCACCCGCAGCAAGAAGACGAATAGCCTCGGCCTCCCTAGTTGCCGCAGGAGACCCCAGGGCTTACCTCCCAAATCTTTCCGCAAGACGGAAGGACCCCGCCGCGCGAAGCGCACGGCGGGG
>OCHL01000830.1_pt1 | contig 24357 bp, 20 predicted proteins | sample 1538421 | NCBI WGS metagenome assembly OCHL01 (sample SAMN04571690, study PRJEB22368) | human gut metagenome | biome: human gut; material: stool | host: Homo sapiens | place: Luxembourg | collected 2012-06-01 | reverse complement strand
CGTTAACGCTTTTATCGGGTTCGCTGGTTTTAACCCCTCACTTTGGTGAAGCGGTAAAACTGGGTAAGCCTTTTAATATTGATGTAGCTTCGATGACTCAGGAAGAGGCAGCGCATCAGTTAGCGCTGTACTATCATGCTACGGTGGTCTTTAAAGGGCAAAATACCGTAATTGCGCAGGGCGAAAAATGCGAAACCATAACGAATGGTACCGCTGTTTTGTCTAAGGCTGGTACGGGTGATGTCCTTGCCGGATTAATTGGTGGCTTCTTAGCTCAAGGAATGGATGTATTTGACGCGTGCGTGTTGGGTGTGTATGTTCATGCGCAAGCTGGCTGCTTGGCGCAAGATTCATATGGTTTGATTAGCGCCTGTGCTGAAGAAGTACTTGAATGTATCCCAGCTGCGCTCAAAAGCTTAGGGCAGTAGCTTGCTGAATAAACGCCTTCTAGATTAAATCACTGAACAGAATGAGGAACTGATGTCGAACAGTGCTGAAGATACGGTCTCGGAAGAAACACTTGCAGAACGAGTGCTTCGTCTGCGCAAGGAAATTGAATATCATACGCATCGCTATTACGTGCTTGATGATCCGGAAATTTCGGATGCTGCATTCGATTCTTTGATGCGTGAATTGCGCGATATTGAGCAAGCACATCCGGAATTGCAGGATCCTTCTTCTCCTACTCAGCGTGTAGGAGGCGCTGTTGGCAACCAGTTTGCTCCGGTGGTGCATGAACAACGCATGTATTCGCTTGATAACGCTATGAATTTCGAAGAGCTGGATGCCTGGATGGAGCGCACAGAAGCTGCATTGGGGTCTTTTGTGCCTTTGGTCTGCGAACTTAAAATCGATGGATCTTCTCTTGCGCTTACCTATGAACAGGGGAAATTAGTTCGTGCCGCCACACGTGGTGATGGCACTACCGGTGAAGATGTTACCGTGAATGTTCGTACGGTCCACGATGTTCCCTTGCGTTTGATGGATGAGGGGTATAAAGGAATTCATGCCGGTATTCCTTCGGTTGAACTTCGTGGCGAAATTTACATGCCTAAATCCAGTTTTGAATCATTGAACGCTCAGGCAGAAGCGATGGGCACTAAGACGTTTGCCAATCCTCGAAACGCTGCGGCAGGGTCGCTTCGTCAAAAAGATGCTTCGGTTACCGCCGAGCGCGATTTGTCTACCTTTATGTATGCCATTGCGCGCGAAGCTTCTATTGAAGCAACCGGACAATGGGAGCTTTTAGAGTGGCTTCGTGCATGCGGATTCCACGTTAACCCTGACGTGCGCCGTTGCACAAGCGCTAAAGAGGTACACGAATTTTGCAAAGAATGTTTAGAGAAGCGCGAAAGCCTACCGTATGAAATTGATGGTGTCGTGGTTAAGGTGGATTCATTTGCCTTGCAAGAAGAACTTGGTTATACCGCTCGTGCACCGCGATGGGCAATTGCGTATAAGTTTCCTCCCGAAGAAAAAACCACCGTGCTACTCGATATTACGGTACAGGTAGGCCGTACTGGTGCGTGTACCCCCGTTGCAGAACTTGATCCTGTTTTAGTTGCAGGTTCAACGGTGGCACGCGCTACGCTTCACAACGAAGATGAAGTGCAGCGCAAAGATGTTCGCATTGGGGATACGGTTATCGTCCGCAAGGCGGGCGATGTTATTCCTGAAGTTTTACGTCCTATTTTGTCTCTGCGTCCTGCTGATGCCAAGGTGTGGACTATGCCAAAAGTTTGCCCCAGTTGTGGGTCACCTCTAGTGCGTGAAGAAGGGGAGGCGGCGTATCGTTGCGTTTCGCTTGACTGTCCTGCACAGGCCCAAGAGCGTCTTATGCACTGGGCAAGTCGTGGGGCACTCGACATTGAAGGTATAGGAGAAGAGCTTATAGCAAAACTTATTGATGCTGGTTTGCTGCACGATGTTGCTGATTTTTATCAGCTAACCTACGAACAGCTGGAAAACCTTAATATGGGTCGTGTTACTACTAAGGGCGAAGCAATTGTGCTTGGTCCCGTTATGGCCAAAAAACTTATTGCAGCGATCGAAGAAAGTAAAACACGCACGCTGGCCAATGTTGTGTTTGGCTTAGGTATTCGTCATGTAGGTAAAACCATGGCAGAAACCATTACCCGAGTGTATTCTTCCATGGATGCGCTTCGCGCAGCGAAGGTGGAAGACCTGGCCAACATTGAAGGCGTGGGCGAAATTATTGCACAGAGCATTCACGATTTTTTGAAAAACGATACTAATCTTGAAGTTATTCAACGCCTTGCAGAAGCTGGCTTACCTATGACGCAACAAATTGAAGCACCAGCTTTGCCGCAAACCCTTGAAGGTATGACGTTTGTTCTCACTGGCACGCTCGTGGAATCAGGCATGACGCGTGATGAAGCAGGTGAAAAGCTGAAAGCGTATGGGGCAAAAGTTTCTTCAAGTGTTTCGAAGAAAACTAATTATGTTATATGCGGTGAAGCGGCTGGATCAAAACGCACGAAGGCAGAAAGTCTAGGAGTTCCTATTCTTACGGAACAAGATTTCTTGCAGTTAATTGAAACCGGGCTTGTTCCTTCTGCTGAAGAACGTTCGGGGGAGTTTGGCTTGTTTGCGTCAAACGAGTCATAGCGGTGTAGTTAGATAAAGGGTTGCGATGGCAAAAGTACGATTAGACGATTTACTCATTGAGCAGGGGTATTTTCCTAACCGCGATGCCGTTATTCGTGCGGTTATTGCCAAAGAAGTACGGGTGGACGATGTCTACGTAACCAGTGCTGCCCTAAAAGTGAAGCTTGATGCGGATATTTTCGTAAAGAACACCAAGCGTTTTGTTTCTCGCGGTGGTCATAAACTGCAAGGTGCGCTTGATTATTTTCATGAGGATGTTAAAGGTAAACGCTGCATTGATGTGGGTTCTTCCACGGGCGGGTTTAGTGACTGTTTGCTCCAGGCTGGAGCGCAAAGTGTTGCTTGTGTTGATGTGAATTACGGCCAACTTGCTTGGAAATTACGACAGGATCCAAGGGTACAGGTATTTGAAAGAACCAATATTCGATTGGCTGATCCTGCTGATTTGGGAGCTCCCTTTGATGTGGTAGTGTGTGATTTAAGCTTTATTGGGCTTGCACAACTTGCAGACGTGTTTGCCTCTTTATGTACGTCGGGAAGCGTGTTTTTAGGGCTGATTAAGCCTCAGTTTGAAAGTCGTCATGATGAAACGGATCATGGGGTAGTGGTAGATGACGCGGTACGTCAACGCGTAATTGCTGAAGTTACTGAAGCTCTTGAACAGGTGGGATTTACCGTTAGTGGGGTTGTACAATCGCCCATTAAAGGTCCTGAAGGTAATATTGAATATATTGTCCGCGCTGTTTTGCAATAGCTTGTTTGCCGGACACCTTATACCGTAGCTTATTTGCTTGGATGCTTTATTTAGTGGCTTGCTTGCTAGATAGTTAATTCAGTAACTTGCACGTTTGGGTGGTTAGATAAACTACCTTGTCGGAATTCTAATACGTACACCGAGGTCTATCGTGAACATTTCCTATGAACAATCATTGATTGACTACATGCAGAAGAAAAACTATTCCGCCATTGTGGTTGAGCAAATTGATCCCATTGGATGCTGCGCTGATACCTCTGAACTACTTCTTCGTTTTGTTAATGAAAAAGGCGCAGATAAACTTCGTGACCAAGCAATTCGGCAGTTGGATGCCCCCTTTGGTGAACTGTTCGTTATGATTCGCGGTCTTGATTACGATGACGAAATTACTTTTGGTCTTCGGAATTTTTTAGGACTAAAGGATATAACGGTAAAGGGTATTCGCCATTGGCAGCTATAAAAGTGAAGTACAAGCAGGGCAAATTAAAGTACCGTTTTTGTTAAAAGAAGACAAAACGGGGGAAGTTGTGGCTTCCCCCGTTTTAAGTAGTTTTGATAATTAGTAGGTAGTAGGAGCCAGCAATACTTTACCGGTGCCACGATAAACGTTTACTAAGCCTTCGCCTGATGCCGCAGATCCAATAAGGGATTTACCCGAACGTTCTACGCTAAAGTTCAAGCTTCCGCTCCAGCATAAGGCCATGTTGCCATCGATCTTTAGAACATCATTATCAAGCGTCACTTCAATAAGTTCTTCTTTAGGGCAAGGGGATTCAAGGCAAAGTGCACCGTAACCATTGATGCTTAGGTTGAACAAGCCTTCGTTGCCGGCAACCGCAGAAGAAATATTGCTGCGCATAACGGCTTGATGTTGCAAGCTTGAATAACAAGCAAGGAACAAACCATCATCCAAAACAATACTGTTTCCCCAGTTAGCTACATCAATAAGCAAAATGTATTTGAACGTTGGTTCCAAGATAAGCTTACCCGTGCCTTTGTATTCAGGCTTGATAGCGGTTTCTTTGGTCACAGCGCCCCGTACTGCTTTCCCCAAGAAGTCTCCCACGCCCGTAACGCCTGTGGTTGCTTCAACGTCACCAACCATCCATTGCATAGCACCTGCCTGTACGGTAACAGGAGCTTGGCTTAAGTCGCATATTACCTGACGGCGACGGACATTCATTTCGCTCGAGAAATAGGCAACCACGGATGATTCTGGTGTAACACTTAAGTCGCGCTTCCACTCGATTACCTGAAAAGCACCTAAACCATCAAGGATTTGAACGTCGTCATTTTCGGTGAAGTTACTGATTGTAAACATAACCCCTCTACTTTCTTTTGCGGCAGGATGATAAGGGTGTCTTTCTCTTTGTTAGCAAAACACGGATATTTGCTTACAGCTAGAAAACCCCCAAAAAATAAAAATCTGGGTAAATTATAGAACGAAATTTCGCCCAAAAAGAAACCCGTTACGTGTTTTTATTCATCTTACGTAACGGGTATAAATTGAACGAAATACTAAATAAATTGATAAGGAACCCAGAGGTTTTTTCGCTCAAACAGATAGCTTTGCTATTAGTGAGTGAAACGCCTTGTCGTAAACAAAAACTAGTATGTTACTAGTTTTTAAGCGAATTCAGTGGGGCAGGCATACGACCACCGCGATGGGCGAACACTGTTCCTGCATGCTGGTTTACGGGCATAACAGGGGCATAGCCCAGGAGGCCACCAAAATCAAGTTTGTCGCCTACCTTCATTCCGATAGCAGGGATAAGACGAACTGCGGTGGTTTTATTGTTGATCATGCCGATAGCGCATTCGTCAGCAATAATGCCAAAAATAGTTTCTACCGATGTATCACCAGGAACCGCAATCATGTCCAGACCAACCGAGCAAACACAGGTCATTGCTTCAAGTTTTTCAAGGCTCAGTGCTCCTGCTTCAGCAGCGCGAATCATGCCAGAGTCTTCCGAAACAGGAATGAAGGCACCTGATAAGCCTCCAACGCTTGAGCTTGCCATTACGCCACCTTTTTTAACAGCATCGTTGAGCATAGCAAGAGCGGCAGTAGTGCCAGGACCACCACAAGTTCCAACTCCAATAGCTTCAAGAATTTCTGCAACTGAATCGCCTTCTGCGGGGGTTGGGGCAAGTGACAAGTCTAAAATACCTTTTTCTACCCCAAGGCGATTGCTTGCTTCACGGCTCATCAGTTCACCTGCACGAGTAATCTTAAAAGCGGTAGCTTTAATAGCTTCTGCAATACTGGTCATATCGGCATCTTTAGGCATGCTGCGAAGTACTGCGTTTACCACACCTGGGCCCGATACGCCTACGTTTACTACAGCATCGGCTTCGCCTGAACCATGAAAAGCGCCTGCCATGAAGGGGTTATCTTCTACTGCGTTGCAGAAAACTACCAGTTTACCAGCACCAATACACTGTCTATCGACAGTCAATTCGGCAGATTTTTTTACAATGCGTGCCATACGAAGGGCAGCATCCATGTTGATACCTGCTCGGGTGGATCCAACATTAACTGATGCACATACGTTATCGGTGGTTGCCAGTGCTTCTGGAATGGATTCCATAAGGTTGATGTCTGCTTGGGTTGCTCCCTTATGAACAAGAGCGGAAAAGCCTCCCACAAAATCTACTCCGACTTCTTTTCCGGCTTTGTCCATAGCGCGGGCGATAGGAGATAGATCAGCTTCAGCGGTTGCAGCACAAATTTCTGCAATAGGAGTAACAGAAATTCGTTTATTAACAATAGGAATACCAAATTCGCGTTCAAGCTGTTCAGCAGTTGGAACCAGCTTTTCTGCCGCTTTGGTCATGCGATCATATACTTTACGTGCCATTACTTCAACGTTTTCATGAGTGCATGCACGAAGATTAAGACCAAGGGTAATAGTGCGAATATCAAGATGCTGCTGGCTTACCATTGCCAGTGTTTCAGCAATTTCTTCTGGAGTAATTTGCATGGAAGCAGTGCCTTTCCGTGTAGGTTAAAACATATGAAAGCTTACCAAAAAAGACCGCTTTGCGGGCGTGCATCGTGTGATCGTTATTAAAAGTGCAGTATCAAAGCAGTTTGCCAGGATGTAATAAAGCTGTAAGAAGGAATTCGTAGAAGCATCATGAACTTTTATATGTTTTTGAACAGTGTGTCTATTATTAGGCGAAGTGTTGAAATATAATGTTCTCAATAAGAAATATGTGTCTTTATATGGATAGACCACGGTAGGCATGAATTCGCGTCTACTAACGCAGCTAATGCACAAAGCAGAAGGCACTCTTATGAATCATTTGCGGCATTCTGGTTGTGGGCTATTTCAGGCTAAGTAGTGTGCTTTTGATTGTGTAGTTTAGATAAGGAGCAATAGTTTTTGCTATACACTGAAGAACAAGATCGGTCTTGTCGTTCAATGAATCACAACGAAGATAGACGCATTGTGCGTTCGAAGCGCGCCTTGCGAAGCGCTCTTATTTCCTTGATAGAAACCAAGGGCTTTGAAGCAATTACCGTAAATGACTTATGTAGTGCAGCGGATTTAAACCGTGGTACGTTTTATAACCACTTTTCTGACAAAGAGCACTTGCTGGTTTCATTCGAAGATGAAGTCATGGATGATATTGCTCTTATTCGCAGTGAAATGAGCAAGCTTTCTGTTAAGGATGTTATGGCTTACTGCATTTCAAAAAAGCCCCTTCCTTTTTTAGTTTCTCTGTTTGATTACTTGCGTGGCCAGGGAGATTTCCTTCATGCGGTTTTAGGTCCCGGAGGAGATCCAGGTTTTGGTTCGCGTTTGCGCGACAACTTTTGCACGAACCTTATTGAAGGGGTGCTTCATGAAAAGTATCGTAATGACACCGATCCATTTGTAAGGTATTACATTTCGTTTTATGCTTCTGCTTACCTTGGGGTTATTACCCATTGGATTGAAACAGGTATGAAAGAAGATTCACAAACTATGGCGCTTATAGCTATGCGTCTGCTTTTTATTAAACCAGGCGAACCTATTAGATTGTAAGGAGATTTTGATGGCACCCGAAACTAGTAGCGCAACGCGACTTCATTTGGGCATTGACGTAGGGTCTACCACCGTTAAAGTTGCGGTGTTAGACGAAAATCAACAAATTGTATTTTCTGTATATCGCAGACATCATGCCGATGTTCGTGCGACGGTTTTGGAAGTGTTGCGTGAGGCTGCTCAACAATTTCCTGACCAGCCTGTTACCGTTGCCATTACTGGCTCGGGCGGTTTGTTGTTGTCGCAGTGGCTTAACTTGGAATTTGTTCAAGAAGTTATTGCGTCTAAAACAGCGGTTGAAGCTTTCATTCCTAAAACCGATGTTGCCATCGAACTTGGCGGTGAAGATGCAAAGATTATTTATTTCGATAATGGTATCGAACAGCGTATGAATGGTACCTGCGCAGGTGGTACGGGTGCTTTTATTGACCAGATGGCTTCTTTGTTGGATACCGATGCAAGCGGTTTGAATGAATTGGCCAAAAATCATACGGTGTTATATCCCATTGCAAGCCGTTGTGGTGTTTTTGCTAAGACCGATGTGCAGCCATTGCTCAATGAAGGCGCTCGTAAAGAAGACATTGCAGCGTCTATTTTCCAATCGGTAGTAACGCAAACTATTTCTGGGTTGGCATGTGGTAGACCTATTCGTGGCTATGTTGCTTTCTTGGGTGGTCCGCTGCAGTATTTGCCAGAATTGCGTAAGCGTTTTTATGAAACACTTGAACTAGATGAAGAGCATATTATTGTGCCTGATAATGCTCATTTGTTTGTTGCGGGTGGTTGTGCTCTTGCTAGTTCGAATGCAAAGCCAGAACTGCTTAGTGATGTGGTTGAGCGTCTCGAAAATCTGGGCGATATTCAAGGAAGCGAAGTAGTTCGCCTGCCTCCTTTATTCAAGGATGAAGCAGATTACAAAGAGTTCAAAGAACGCCACGATAAAGAAGTAGTTCGTCGTGAAGATTTGGCAACCTATGAAGGTGCTGCCTATTTAGGCATCGATGCAGGATCTACCACCTTTAAGGCTGCTCTTATTTCTGAAGATGGTGCTCTTTTGTGGAGCAGCTACATGAACAACAAGGGCGATGTTTTAGGTTGCGCAAAGCGCGCTGTAGCGGAACTGTATGGCCAGCTGCCAAAAGACCCTGCAACGGGTAAATCGCGTGTACGTATTGGTCATGTTACGGTTACAGGATATGGCGAGGCACTTCTATTGGAGGCACTGCGGGTAGATTCGGGCGAAATCGAAACCGTTGCGCATCTTCGTGGTTCAGAGGAAATGCTTCCTGGCGTTGAATTTATTCTGGACATTGGTGGTCAGGATATGAAGTGCTTGCGTGTTAAGGATGGTGTTATTGAGCACATCATGCTTAACGAAGCATGTTCTTCAGGATGTGGATCCTTCATTGAAAGTTTTGCTTCTGGTCTTAATTTAAGTGTTTCAGAGTTTGCAGAAAGTGCAATTCAAGCTCGCAATCCCGTGGATTTAGGTAGCCGTTGTACGGTATTTATGAATAGCCGTGTTAAGCAGGCTCAAAAAGAGGGAGCTACGGTTGGCGATATTGCAGCAGGTTTGGCGCTTTCAGTTATTAAGAATGCCTTGTTTAAGGTTATTAAAATTCGCGACCCACACGAAGTTGGTACCAAGGTTATCGTTCAGGGTGGTACTTTCTTGAACGATGCGGTTCTTCGTTCTTTTGAGCAGTTGGCTGAAACCAATGCAGTTCGCCCTGACATTGCGGGTAATATGGGTGCTTATGGAGCTGCGCTGTTGGCACGCGATCGTGCTCATGAAGCAGAAGCGCGTACTGGTGTTCCTGCTCAAACTACTATGCTTACTTTAGAGGCACTAGAAGCACTTGAACCAACTCATCGTAATATTCGCTGCAAAGCATGTTCTAACCATTGCTTACTCACCATTAACGATTTTGGTATCGATGAAACAACAGGTAAGCATCGTCGTTTCATTACGGGTAATCGTTGCGAAAAAGGCGCGGGCCTTGCTCAGGAAGCTGCAAAAGTTCCTAACTTGTTTGATTACAAAACGAAGCGCATGTTCGATCATTACACTCCGCTTTCTAAAGAAGAAGCAACACGTGCGAGCGTGGGTATTCCTCGTGCACTTAATATGTACGAAAATTACCCCTTCTGGTTTACCTTCTTTACCAAGCTTGGTTTCCGTGTAGTACTTTCTGATCCTTCAACAAAGAAAACCTATGAGGCAGGTATTGAATCTATGCCATCGGAAAGCGTGTGCTATCCTGCAAAGCTTTCGCATGGTCACATTATGAACCTGCTTGATAAGGACATAGACTTTATCTGGATGCCTTGCGCAAAGTATGAACGTCAAGAGGACGAAACTGCTGGTAATCACTTTAATTGTCCCATTGTTATGAGCTATTCAGAGGCATTGAAGCTCAATGTTGATGCGCTTAACGAAACCGATATCCAGTTCTTAAATCCGTTTGTTCCTTATCACTTGAAGGACAAACTAAAAGAGCGTTTGTATGTGGAACTGGTTGAAAAGCATCCAGAACTTATGGGTATGGGTCCTTTGCCTACTAGGGATGAAATCTCTGAAGCAGTGGATGCGGCATGGGCTGAAGACGAGCAGGTTCATGAAGACATTCATCAAAAGGGTATGGAAACCCTTGAATGGATTGAAGAGCATGGTGTTCATGGTATTGTGCTTGCTGGTCGCCCCTATCATGGTGACCCAGAAATCAATCATGCCATTCCTGAATTGTTGACCAGCTTTGGATTGGCGGTATTTACGGAAGATTCCGTTGCTCATATGGGTCAGGTTGAACGTCCTTTGCGTGCGGTTGATCAGTGGATGTATCACACGCGTCTGTATCGCGCCGCTAAGGTGGTAACACAGCGTGATGATTTGGATTTGATTCAGCTGAATAGCTTCGGTTGCGGTTTGGATGCTATTACCACTGATCAGGTTCAGGAAATCTTAGAGGGTTCTGGCAAGATATATACCGTTTTAAAGATTGACGAAGTATCCAATTTGGGTGCCGCGCGCATTCGTGTTCGTTCTCTTTTGGCTGCTTTAAAGGATCAGGCTGAAGAACGCGCTGAACAGCAGGCTACACAGGGTGGTTGCCCAGTGTGTGGTATTGATGGTGATCAATTAGAAGCTGATGTGCGGGCTCGCGAAGCAGTTATTGAAGCGAAAACTGGTAAGCGTGAGGCGGAAGCGGGTGCTGTTATTGCAGCAGAAATTGCTCGTGAAAGTGCCGAAGAGGTTCAGCAAGATCGTCGTATTATGACCGAAGATGAAGAAGCAGCTCTTGCAGAAGCACTCAAGGGTAACCATGCCCTTAAGGCTGAATCCACTGCATTTCCCAAGGTGCAATTTACTAAGGAAATGAAAGAAGCGGGTTATACCATTTTGTGTCCCCAGATGGCGCCAATCCATTTTGATTTGTTGCTACCTATCTTTAACGCTAATGGCTATAACATGGAATTGCTTCCAGCGGTTGATCACGGTGCAGTTGATGCGGGCTTGAAATACGTTAACAACGATATTTGCTATCCATCTATTCTGGTTACAGGCCAAATTATGGAAGCGGTTACGTCGGGTCGCTATGATACTGACAAGCTTGCGGTTATCATTACGCAAACTGGTGGCGGCTGCCGTGCAACCAATTATATTTCGCTTATTCGTAAGGCTTTGAAGGCTGCAGGACTCGGACATATTCCGGTTATTTCGTTAGCTTTCAAGAAACTGGATGAATCAAATCCTGGCTTTAAGCTTTCAGCGACAATGCTGTATAACGCTGTGTTTGCCTTGTTTTATGGTGATTTGCTTATGCAGTGCCTTTATCGTACGCGTCCCTATGAAATAGAACCTAATGCTGCCCAGAATTTGTTTGACTATTGGATGGCAAAATGTAAGCAGCAAGTTTATGAGGGCGAAAAATTTGGTCGCTATAAGAAAACGGTTCGTGCCATTGTTGATGACTTCGATAATTTGCCTTTGCAAGGTGAAGGAACCAAGCCGCGTGTTGGCGTTGTAGGTGAAATTCTTGTTAAGTTCCATCCTACGGCTAACAACCAGGTAGTTGATGTTATTGAAGCTGAAGGTTGTGAAGCGGTTGTTCCTGGCCTGGTTGACTTCTTCCTGTTCGGTATTGCGGGATCTATCTTCCAGCAGGAAGGTGTTGGTAAGTCGAAGAAGGGCGCTACGGGTGCTCGTGCGGCACTGAAGGCTATTGCGAAGCTCCGTAAACCTATGAATGATGCTTTGGCGCAGTCGAATCGCTTTGAGCCACCAACAGACATCTTTACCTTGGCAAGTTATGCTGAAGAAATTCTTTCCCTTTGCAACTCAATGGGTGAAGGTTGGTTGTTAACGGCAGAAATGGTTGAACTCATTCGTAGTGGTGCTCCTAATATTGTGTGTGCTCAGCCTTTTGCTTGCTTGCCTAATCACGTAGTAGGTAAAGCGGTAATTAAGGAATTGCGTCGCCGTTACAAGGGAACCAATATTGTTGCGGTCGACTATGATCCTGGCGCTTCTGAAGTAAATCAGCTGAATCGTATTAAGCTCATGATTTCAGTAGCTAAGGCTAACTTGGAGGAAGATTTAGCGCAGCGTCAGCCTCATGAAATGCCTACGCGTTCTCAGGCTGCCGATGGGGTAGATGTGTTTAGCACGGAAGATGAAGTGGAGCAAAAGAACGTCTAAATTTCTTTGTAGGGTGAGCTCTTGCTATATAGTGCATTTCGCTCACCCGTCTTTCTATCGGATGCTTCGCATTCTATGTGTCGGACTGCGCCGCTTCGCTTTTGAATAAAAGTTTTGAAGCGTCGAGTTCGCTCTTTGCAATATATGGCAAGAGCTTTACTACTGAAATGATTTTACTTTTTGTAATAGGCTGAGTAAGCGATACGTAACACGCAACAAGCGCAAACGTAAATATATCTAAATAAAGCAAGTTCAAACAAAAACTCCCTTAAGTACAAAAGGTGCCTAAGGGAGTTTTGCTAGTTCCTATGAAGAAATGCTTACAGGTGAACTTGAATAAGCTTAGGGCGGAAGCCTTTTTCTTCCAACGCGTGAACAATCTTGTTTTTATGATCGGTTCCGAATGCTTCAATGGTAACGCGCAATTCCACCGCAGCATTGCGATTAGCGGTAACAAACTGGTTGTGGTCAAGGCGCACTACATTGCCGTTGCAGTCAGCAATCGTCTGAGCAACACGAACTAATTCGCCGGGGCGGTCGGGCAACAGTACCGATACGGTGAAGATTCGGTCGCGCTGAATTAAGCCATGTTGAACCACGGAAGACATGGTAATAACGTCCATATTGCCGCCCGAAAGAATTGAAACAATTTTCTTACCTTTTACGTCAAGGTGTTTTAAGGCAGCAACGGTAAGAAGACCAGAATTTTCAACGATCATCTTATGGCTTTCTACCATGTCTAAGAACGCAACAATAAGTTCATCGTCTTCTACCGTAATAATGTCGTCGATATTTTCTTGGATGTAAGGGAAAATTTGATCACCTGGTTCAAGTACGGCAGTACCGTCGGCAATGGTATTGACGCTAGGAAGTTTTACTACGTGTCCTGCTTCAAGAGAGGCTTTCATACAAGCAGCACCTGCTGGTTCAACGCCAATAACGCTAATTCGAGGATTAAGCATCTTAGCTAAGGTTGAAACACCCGTGGCTAATCCGCCACCTCCAATAGGAACCAAGATGATGTCTACTAAGGGCAATTCTTGGACAATTTCCATCGCGATGGATCCTTGACCAGCTGCAAGAATGGGGTCGTTAAAAGGATGAATAAAGGTCAACGAACGCTCTTCAGCAAGTTTTAAGGCGTGTTCATAAGCTTCATCATATACATCGCCTGCTAGTACCACTTCTGCACCTTGTTCCTTGGTGCGTTCCACTTTAATGAGTGGGGTAGTGGTAGGCATAACAATGGTGGCAGGAACGCCATATTTACGAGCTGCATAGGCAACGCCTTGGGCGTGGTTACCTGCTGAAGCAGTGATTAAACCATGCGAGCGTTCTTCGTCAGTCAGCGTACTGATTTTGTAATACGCGCCACGTACTTTGTAAGCTCCTGTACGCTGCATGTTTTCAGGTTTAAGGTAAACTTCATTACCTGTTTCTTTACTGAAATGATGGCTGTAAATAAGCTTGGTTTCTTGTGTTACTTCTTTAACTTTTTTTGCGGCTTCTTCAAATGTAGCGAGCGTTAACATTGATGTCCTTTACTCTTATAGTGTGAATAGTCTGTTATGAAATATTCTCTTAACAGCGATACGTTATCACTACTTATATTACCAATTCGTGAAAAGGAAGAAGAATGCATTCTATTAGCACTGAAAAAGCACCTGCAGCAATTGGACCTTACTCTCAAGGAGTGGTAGTTAATGGCTTGTTGTTTGCGTCAGGTCAGATTGCCCTCAATCCTGAAACGGGTGAAATAGTAGGTTCTACTATTGAAGAACAGGCAACTCAGGTAATGAAAAATGTGGCGGCACTTCTGGAAGCAGCCGGTACCGACTTTGACCATGTGGTTAAAACTACCTGTTTCTTGGATGATATTGCTGATTTCGCTGCGTTTAATAACATTTATGCGCAGTCTTTTGGAGATCATTTGCCTGCTCGTTCTGCGGTAGGGGTAGCGGCATTGCCTAAGGGCGCGCTTATTGAGGTAGAAGTAATTGCGGCAGTTGAGGCGTAAGTTACTAAGAACTTTCAATCATTTAGTTGCCCGAGGAATCACCACTGGAATCTAGGTTATTATTAACGTCTTAATAAATTTGTTATGGTGATGATTTATGTGAATCCCACCACCATTATGGAGACAAAGGTATTATGTGCAGCAAATCTTTATCGCATGAAGGAAAGCTTGTGGTGTGTCCCACTCCTTTAGGGAATTTAGGGGATATTACTAAACGTACCATCGAGGCATTTTCCAAATGCGATGTGGTTTGCTGCGAAGATACGCGGGTAACAGGAAAGCTGCTTAGTATTCTGGGAGTACGTAAACCGCTTGAGCGCTTGGATGAAGCTAGTGTTTCTGTAAAAGCAGACCGAATTGCACAGCGTGTTTTAGCTGGTGAAGTAATTGCATATGCATCAGATGCCGGAATGCCTGGCGTTTCTGATCCAGGTCAACGTTTAGTCGATGCGGCTTTGAATGCGGGTGCTGTGGTGGAGGTATTACCGGGCCCAACAGCTGTTACTACCGCTTATGTTGCAAGTGGCTTTTCCGCTCAGTCTTTCTATTTTGGTGCCTTTTTCCCTCGTAAAACAGGGGAACGCGTGCGACTTTTAGACCAACTTAAAGTGCTTGATGCGGTGCTGGTTTTTTATGAAAGCCCTTTGCGTTTGGTATCAACTTTACAAACTCTTGCTGAAGTAATGCCGTATCGACGGGTTGCGGTATGTCGTGAACTTACAAAGCTTCATGAAGAGGTGGTAAGAGGTAGCGTTGATGAAGTTCTGCATATTTTCGAAGATCGTGCTCAACATGAAGGTATTAAAGGAGAAATCGCTATCGTAATTGATGCTCCTGGTGCTGATGAAGCACGAGCAACCAAGAATGAAGCATTGCAGTCTTCCCAAGAGCGTGTAAAGGTACTTCTTCAAGATGGTAGTTTTTCAAAAAAAGATATAGTTCGTATGGTGCAAAAAGAATATGGCTTGTCGCGTAATGATGCCTATGAACTGGTGCACTCATCTTCTTAATTTGCCAGGTTAATTGATAATCAACAAAAGATATACCTTGCTGAATGTAATTGTTTTCTTCTACTAGGCCTTTGCTCAATCTTTTTGGTTAGGTGGTTTCATGCTACCCTGATTCTGTTTTGGGGTTAAGGGGGACATATGACTGAGCGCAAAGCAGGTGCACCTTTTTCAATACGCCATGGTATGGTTATTGCTGCTGGAATTCTGGTCTGTTTGGGGCCATGTGCTTTAGTGTATAACACCTGGTCAATCTTTGTTGTTCCTGTATCCTCAAGCTTAGGTGTAAGTACCAGTCAGTTTACGTTGTATATTACGTTGGTATATTTAATTGGTGCGTTGGTTTCCCCAATTGCTGGTAATTTAATGGAGCGATTTGACCTCCGTATCGTCCTTTCTGCCTCTGTGTGTCTTGTTGCTTTTGGTATGGCTCTTTGTGCAATCTGGTCTTATGTGTGGCAGTTTTATATTTCAGGCGTTCTTATAGGTTTTGGTATTGTTGCTCTTATGTTTTTAGCGGTACCGACACTGGTTAATCGTTGGTTCGCTAAACGGACAGGGTTCTTTATCGGATTATGTTTTTCTATGTCTGGAGCGGGTGGTGCGCTCTGGAGCATGGTGGGTGCCCTAGTTTTTTCTTTTGCTAACTGGCGTGTGGCCTACCTTATTTTTGCTGCCATAGTTTTACTAACAGGATTGGTTGCATCGGTAGTTCTTATTCGCAGTTATCCTTCTGAAGTGGGCTTGCTCCCTTATGGTTCTACCGATGTCTCTGCTAACAATTCATCAGACACTAACGTAACATCTAAAGGAAAACAATGGGGTGTATCTGCGCGGGTTATGTTTAGAACTCCCGTTTTCTATACTCTTATGATTACCATGGGTATATTTAATGCTATGACTGTGGTGGGTAATTTGTTTGCTACCTATATCTATCATTTAGGCGATTTAGGAGTTGCGGGTATTACTCCTGAAGGAGCAGTTTTACTCGCTTCTGCAGTGGCTGCTTGTATTATGGCGTTATCCGCTTTAAGTAAGGTGCTTCTAGGGGCGGTATCTGACAAAAGCTTGCTTGTGGCACTTTGCATTCCTTGTGTGTGCGGCGCGTTGAGTATTCTTTGCATGTGGTTTGGCGCACCAGTGTCTTCATTGTTTATTTATGCGGGTGGATTGCTGTGTGGCGTATTGTATGCTGCAGTAGATGCACTTGGGGCATCCTTTACGCGTGCAATTGCGGGTCCGCGAGATTATACCCTTATTTATTCGCGTGTTGCCATTGTGGTTAATTTAGCTGGTGCGGGGGCTGCAACGTTATTTGCTGCCGTAGCTGAAATCAGTTGGGAAGCAGAATGGATAATGGCATTATCCTTGCTTGCATTAACCTTTGTTTTGGGTTTATATACCATCGTTAAAGGCAAGAAGCTGGAGCAAACCTACGAATAAACTTTGCGTTATCGGTTTAGCTCGATTTTCTAATAACGTGTCTAACTAGGCTCTATGTGGTCTGTCTTGCTTTTATCTCAGAACAAGCTTCGCTCAATGTGATTCTCGAATATAAATTAAGGACACGGCGGAAAAGATTCGACAATATATTTTTCCATCCCACATTTCGTGATCGAACATCTAGGGCCGTGTCTTAGCTATTTATATTCTCAAATCACGCTCAGAATTGTTCTTCGATAAAAGTAAGCCAGATATATAAAGCCACTACTCAATTAGACTTTAAAAGTAAAGCAAATACTAGAGCAAGAAACATTCACCAGCTCTAAACTATCCTCAGATCTATACACTAGGAAAGCTTTTTCAGTTCTTCGCGTGCCTTATTCATTTGAACTTCAATATCCATGCCGATAATATCTAGCCCTTCGGCACTTACAAAACGGGTTTCGCCAAGGGACAACATATCGGCAAGACCACACACGTAATCATACCCATAGTTTTTATCGCCAATGAATCCACCACTAGTCGTGATATAGGTGAGCTTCTTCGAATGACAGAGGCCTTCTGGGCGTCCTTCTTTGGTGTAGTGGAAGGTAATATCGCACACACAGCAATACTCAAGGTAGGTTTTTAAGGCAGCAGGAAACGACAAGTCCCAATAGGGGGCACCTATAAGAATTTCGTCCGCTTTTTCCATTTGTTTAGCGAGACTGAAAATGGGGTCATCCCATGCGCCTTGTGCTTGCTTTTCCATACGGTAGGCAGCTTTTTGGCCCGAAAGTGGTGTCAGTTTAAGAGCGTCGAGGTCAACTTCTTCAATGATGTCGTCCTGTGTTTTAGTGGATAGATATTCTTTACAGAGTTCAAGTGTGCGAGAATCATTTCCACGCATGCAAGCGTTCACAAATAAGATGGTTGCCATAGGTTCTCCTTGCTATGGATATGTGGTAATTGTTGTTAAATTGTAAGCATTTTTATATCTTCCAGGCTTGATAATGTGGATGAATTATTCAGAGTTTTAGTTTTCAATACTTATGAATCACCAAATGTTCAATGGATGATCATTGAATATGAGTTTGTTAAAAAGGGGTTAGATGGCATCCTTGTCTGAAAAAGAGTTGTATTTGCGCTCATATTTAAGGAAACAAAACATGCTTGCGATTGCGTTTTCTGGTGGAGTAGATTCTACTTTACTGCTGAAATTAGCTGCTGAAGAACTGGGCGATAAGGTTATAGCGGTAAGTGCGAAACTCCCTATGACTTCGGCAGATGATTTTCGTCTTGCGTGTGATTTCTGCAAAGAACTTGGCATTAAGCAGGTGGTATGCCAACCGGATGTGCTCTCTATTCCTGAAGTGAGCTCTAACGATCCTAAACGTTGTTACTTCTGTAAAAAGGCGTTGTTTACCGCCATGAAAACCCAGGCTGAAGAGCAGGGATTTTTTGTTATTGCGGATGGCACGAATACGGATGATTTGGGTGATTACCGACCCGGACTGCAGGCGTTGGAAGAACTTGAAGTGGTAAGCCCCTTTTTGGAAGCAGGGTTTTCTAAAGAAGATATACGTGTTCTGTCTAAGCAGCTTGGATTATCCACTTGGAACAAACAGTCCAATGCCTGTTTAGCAACTCGTGTTCCTTATGGTTCAACTCTTGATGTTGAATTGCTTGCACTTATAGATAGGTGTGAACAGAAGCTTCATTCGTGTGGTTTTTCTCAGGTACGATTGCGTGTTCAGGATAAGCTTGCGCGCATCGAAGTGAACCCGCAAGATTTTGAGCTGCTTATATCCGATGATGTTCGTTCTGATGTTGTTGCCTTCCTAAAAAACCAGGGCTTTGCCTACGTTACCCTTGATTTAGAAGGTTTTCGAAGCGGAAGCATGAATACCGCGCTTATGGGAGAAAAGTAATGAAGCGAGTTTTGTGTGCTATGAGTGGCGGTGTGGACAGTTCAGTTGCTGCACGTTTATTGCTAAACCAAGGGTACGCTGTGGTTGGGGTAACCATGGTGCTTATTCCGGACAATGCTTTGCTTGAAAACCCCTCTCAAGATGAACTGTATGCCTATTCACCTGAAGCCCAGGATGCTCGTGCTGTTGCCAGAACACTTGGCATAAATCATGTGGTAGTAGATTATCGTTCTTTGTTTTCAGAGCAGGTAATTGTTCCTTTTTGTAAGGCTTATTTGTCGGGTTTAACCCCTAACCCCTGTATTGAATGCAATAAGTATTTGAAATTTGGTGCTTTACAGGCGCTTCGCAGAAAACTTGAATGTGATTATCTTGCAACGGGACATTATGCACAGGTTGTCTTTAATGAAGAAAGTCAGAAATACGAACTTCATAAGGGCGCGGATCATTCCAAAGATCAAAGCTACGTGTTGTATCACGTAAGTCAGGAAGATTTAGAACACACCTTGTTGCCTCTTGGTTCATACACCAAGAATGAAACCCGCGAACTTGCTGGTGAGGCGCACTTTAGCAATGCGAATAAGCCAGAAAGCCAAGATATTTGTTTTATTCCCGATGGTAATTACGCTGCCTATATTGAGCGATTTTTACTACAAAACAAAAAAGAATCGTCTTGCAAAGAAGAAGGCCATTCGAGTTTCTCTGCTGGTGCAGAGAAATCTAGCAATGGCGAAGGTTGTAGACAGAATTCGGAATATGCTATAGAACCTGGTCCCATTGTGGACACTTCAGGCAATCAGCTCGGAATACATAAGGGGCTACTATATTACACCATTGGTCAGCGTAAAGGTCTTGGTGTTGCGGTGGGTGAGCCGTTGTTTGTTTTAAAGAAAGATGTAGAACACAATACCCTTGTAGTTGGACGCGCTGAAGAAACGGGAATTACCTATCTTGTTGCCGCTGATTGCGCGTTTCCTTCAGATGATGATTTTTCCGTTAAAAGATCCGTGCAGGTAAAAATCAATTATCGGGCGCGCATGCGTAGTGCTACGGCTTGGCTTGAAGGAGAACAACTTATCATTAGGTTTGATGAACCTATTCGAGGAGCAGCACCAGGTCAAGCTGTGGTGCTCTACGAAGGTGACAGGGTAGTAGCAGGCGGTACCATTGCCGGTTTTGGGCACAGTTAATACGTGTTCAGTAATGACAAGATCGCTAAGAACAACCGCCAGAGACATGCTCGAAGTAGTTGTTCTTAGCGAGTAGATAATCGGTGTGTTCATGTTCAGTTGTTTGAAGAAGCATGCGTTTTTCTAAATGCTTTTCGAATCATCTTTTCGCATATTAAGGTATTCCAACAGTTCACTGCGTTTATGAATTCCCACCTAGTCGTAAATATGGCGAATATGAATGTTTACCGTATGAGGCGAAATAACTAACTTGTTTGCTATGCCATTTGCTGTGTTGCCTTTGGCTAGCAGTTTCAAAATTTCTGTTTCCCGTTCCGACAAGGTAAATTCAGTAGAAACTTCCTGGCAAATTGCTTCAATTTCGGTAGGTTTAACCGGTGCGCTTGTTAATTCCAAAATGCTGGTTTCGCGTTTTGTTAAGGGAATAATGAGGAAGGCATTTGAAGACTACTGCTTGGCTCATTCTAAGTATGACATCGAGCAAGAATTTGCTGATCACCGTATTGCTGCTCAGGTTGTTAACGACTTTGAAGATTTGGTTGAAGAAGAGCATCTTAAGCTGCGCAACCTGGGTTGATTGGGAGACCGCTGATGGCGAAACCTTCCATGGTTTAACGGTATTCCCCAAGTTCAAGAACAATCCTGGTCAGATTTGGCGTCCAATGCCTCATCAGGGTGGCGACACCGTTGATGTTCTTACCAAGCTTGGTTACACCGAAGACCAGATTAAAGAGCTTCTTGCTTCTGGTGTTGTTAAGGAAAGCTAAGCAAGCGTATTCGTAACATTCCAGCTCACTTCGCATTTTTCGTTTGCCCTCAAGCGTTGTCCCCCTCCCGCGCAACGATGGGCACGGTAATCATATCCCCTCCGGTTCCCTTTTCCGGAGGGGAGTAAAAGCGGGAAATCTTGATAAAAGCCCACATAGACTCTCCTCTTTCTTTTCGGACTTCTTTGGCTGCATTCTCCTATGTGGGTTTCTATCAGGACTGAGGTATCGGACAAAGGTACATATTGGGGCTTACCTCGGTATCCGGTACTTGAAATAAAAGAGACATAAAAGGGACTTACTACTCTGTGCGTAAAAGGGGAAAGATCACGCAAGAGTTTAAAGATAATCCGGAGGAGGAACCAAGGATGACGGATATCGCAGGTAATGAAACGCTTCGCGATTTATGGCAAAGCGTAGTGGACCGTAAGGGTGATAGGCAATTCCTTACGTTTCATAATCGCGTGGGCGATATTTTTGAATATACGTATTCCGAATTCGATCAGGACGTAAACCGCATTGCTAATGTGTTCTTGTCGTTGAATATTAAAAAAGGCGATCATGTGGCACTGCAGCTTCATAGCTCTCCAGAATTCTTGATGTGCCTGTTTGGATTATCGAAGATTGGTGCCATTGTGGTACCGGTGAATGAACAGTATTTATCCGATGAGGCTGAATATATTCTTCGTACCTCTGGGGCGGTGTGTGCGGTTACGGAACCTCTGTTTTTTGAAACTTACGAAGAGCTTCTAAAGCGCGGATTATATTTTCCTAAGGGGCTTTTAGTTGCGCGTGCCGGAAGCGATTCCCCTGAATCTGAAATTGATTTTTCCAAGTTTTATACGAAGCCTGGGGAAGAAAAAGAAGCCTTTGAAGAACGTTTTGGCGTGAAAATTATGAACACCTATGGTTCTACGGAATCTATTGGATGGGCTTTAACTGACCCTCCCGTAGGTAAACGTAATTGGCCTTCCGTTGGTCGTCCTGGTTTGGGTTACGAAGTTCGCATTGCCGATATGAACGATGTAGAATTACCTCATGGTGAAGTGGGGGAAATTCAAATAAGGGCGTACGAGGTCGATCGGTTATGTTGGAATACTTCAACAACCCAAAAGCCACTGAAGAAACCTTTACTGAAGATGGCTGGCTTAAAACAGGAGATCAGGGATACCAGGATGACAACGGTTGGTTTTTCTTTGTTGACCGTAAATCCAATATGGTAAAGCGCGCTGGCGAAAATATTTCTACTACTGAAATTGAAGAAATTCTTTGCGAGCACCCCAATATTTCTGAAGCGGCAGTAATTGGTGTGGATGATCCCATCCGTGACCAGGCAATTAAGGCTTTTGTACTTCCTTTAGATAAAAGCAAAGTAACAATTGAGGAACTAAAAACGTATTGCGAAAGTAAAATGGCAAAATTTAAAGTGCCAATTTATTTCGAAATCGTTGACGAATTTCCTCGTACCTGTAGCTTGAAGATTGAAAAGAAGCTGCTTAAGTAGCACAACGACAAGGTAGTACGGTGGTGCAGCGGCCTGTGATGCAGCAACGTGGAGGGTGTTAATGAGGAAATGACCTGCACTTTAGATTATGGGTATGACTATTCAGGATCACTTCACTATGGATTTGAGATTCGTCTTCACGCGCCTTTTAAAATGGAAGATACCATTGAAACATACGTAACTCAGGATGCGCTTTATGATCGTGGTGAAGGCCGCGGGTGCTTATCGAAGCAAACAGGCCGTAGTTATAGTGCAGACGGCACTCATATATGTACCGTTGAAACCTGGGATGTGTGCATCTACGACGGCGGTTGGGGAGGGCCTAAGCCTCCTCGTGATATAGTTGAGATACCCGACCGTGCACCAGATATGCAGGTTACGGAAACCATGCCGTACAACATGCCTTTAATTTATCGCCTTATGGGCGACTGGCATCAGCAGCATATTGACTGGTCATACACCGAACAAACCGGTTTAGAGCGACCAATTGCGCACGGAGTTAGTCTGGGCGGATTTGCTATGCGTCACATCATTTCTTCTTGGTTCCCTGGTGAGCCTGAGCGTATGACACGCTTCGAGACGCGTATTACGTCACCGGTAATTCCGGGACAAACGCTTACTACGCGTATGTGGCAGGTTGGAGAAAAAGAAATCCGATTCCAATTGGTAGATTCCGATGCAGACGAAACGGGAGCAAAACCGCATTTGAATTACGGCATATGCGAATGGGATTAGGACTAGGTGAGATTTATGCGGCAGCATCTTAAAACATTAGCAAAGTCGGTTACTACACCCAAGGTGGTTGTTGAAGCGGTAACCGATGGAAGCGTGAGTCGAAAGATTAAGCATGCTGCCCGCAAAACTATCGATGACGTGGCAATGACGCCCTTTCTTCGTAAAATCACCTTTTTTTCTAGTGGTGGAGCATTCTTAGAAGGTTATGCGCTTTCTCTTATTGGCGTAGCTCTTACCCAAATTACACCGCTTTTTGATCTTGATTCATTTTGGAGTGCTGCTATTGGCGCTTCGGTATTTTTAGGCATTCTTTTTGGTGCTATCTTAGGTGGTTACTTAACTGACCTTATTGGGCGTCGAAAAATGTTTATTATCGACATGATTGCTATTGGTGTGGTGTCAATTTTGTCGATGTTTTCAACCGAGCCGCTTCATTTGGTGTTAGCGCGCTTCCTTATCGGGTTTTTTGTGGGAGCTGATTATCCCATTTCTACGGCGATGATTACCGAATTTACCTCGAAGAAGTATCGTGCCATCGCAATGGGTATGGTTTCTGCTTCTTGGTATTTTGGTGCTACGGCAGCAGCCTTTGTTGGCTTTGCGCTGTTTCCTCTTGCTGATGGCTGGAAATGGATGTTGGGTAGCGCTGCAATTCCTTGTTTAATTCTGCTTATTGGTCGTCACGATATTCCTGAATCACCTTTGTGGCTTCGTGCTAAGGGGCGCCTTGAAGAAGCCCGTGCTGTTATGGATCGTGTCTATGGTGAAGATGTCGATTTCAACGAAGAAGAGCAAGTAGGTCGCACCAGCGTATCCCAAATCTTTAAGGGTGGCTATTTTAAACGTGTGGTATATGTTGGCCTTCTTATTTTGTGCCAAGTAGTACCGATGTATGCCATTTACACTTTTGGTCCAGATATCATGACTGCGTTTGGCTTAGGCGAGGGTCGCGAATCTATTCTTGGTGAAGCAGCAGTAAGTTTATTTTTCTTAATTGGTACATTCCCAGCCATGTTTTGGCTTAACTCTATTGGGCGTAGGCCGCTTCTTATTGGGTCATTGGCCTTTATGGCGGTGGGATTGATTATTCTGGGTGTTTTCCCCGCAGCTCCAGTGTTTATTATCATCTTTGCATTTGGTCTGTATGCGTTCTTTAGCGGTGGACCTGGCATTTTGCAATGGTTATATCCCAACGAATTATTCCCTACGGCTGTTCGTGCTTCTGCGGTAGGTATTGCAATCTCTATTTCTCGTGTAGGGACTATTATTTCAACGTATGGCACACCTATTATGCTTGAACAATTTGGCGTTGGTCCCACAATGCTTGCGGCAGCTGCGTTGGTAATTTTGGGGCTTGTTCTTTCCATTTTTATGGCGCCTGAAACGCGCGGAAAGTCTTTGGCCGAAACAAGCAAAATCGCGTGACAAGTGGACATTTGTCACGCTAGATAGAGCACACTATCTCTTTCTAGCTCATATAATTAAAAACGTACGTTTTTAGGGTCATTTTTGGCAAATTTTGCGCTTATCGGGTTGCTGTTTTCGGGTTTTCCGAAAAATGAGAGCAATTTTTAACCCGATAAGACTCGAATTTGGCCTTTCATATTCACAATTTACATATAGATATATAGTTCATTCATACAGTGCATAGGTAAAGTAAAAGTAGCAA
>OCHL01000802.1_pt1 | contig 24963 bp, 20 predicted proteins | sample 1538421 | NCBI WGS metagenome assembly OCHL01 (sample SAMN04571690, study PRJEB22368) | human gut metagenome | biome: human gut; material: stool | host: Homo sapiens | place: Luxembourg | collected 2012-06-01 | reverse complement strand
CTAAACTGTAAAATTTACTTAGACTTTTACCATTAAAAACAATTAAAAAGGCAGAGTAATCTGCCTTATTTGATATTAGTATTATATTGCTGTAGCAAACCAATAATTTGTCAGCAATTTAATTTTATATAAAGAAAGGAGAAATGCATAAATATATTTTATGCAAAAATAAAATGAAAGATAAAAAGGACAACTCGGAAATTAAATGGTTTATAAAAGTATTTATAATGACTTTTATATTATCTATGCTATTTTCATATATATCAGCGAATGGAGTATCAAATTTTAGTTTAATACCAGCTATTTTAATTTTAGTATTAGTTATGTTAGTAGGTATATTTTTTGATATAGTTGGTGTTGCAGTAACTGTTGCAAACGAAAATGAATTTCATGCTAAAGCAACAAAAAAAGTAAAGGGTTCTAAAGCATCAATTCAACTAATAAGGAATGCACCAAAGGTTGCAAATATATGTGCAGACGTTATAGGCGATATTTGTGGTGTATTAAGTGGTGCTATAAGTGCTTTAATAGCTGTAAAAATTACCAATCAATTTGGAATAAGATTTGATATACAATTTATAGTAAGTGCGCTAGTTTCAGCTTTAACAGTTGGTGGTAAAGCATTAGGAAAAGGTGTTGCAAATAAAAATGCAACTAAAATTGTACATACAGTTGGTATTGTATTAAATAAATTAAAATTAAATAAATAATGTTTTGGGGGGTAAAATTTATAATTTTACTCCCTTTGTTTTTGGTGTAAAGTGTGATATTCTAATGCAAAGGAGGAACAAAATGAAATTATTACATTTAGCAGATTTACATTTGGGAAAGATATTACAAGAACAATCATTAATAGAAGATCAAGAATATATGTTAAATCAAATTATAAAACTAATTAAAAAAGAAAATGTAGAAACTGTATTAATATCAGGTGATGTGTACGATAGGAGTGTACCACCTGCTGAAGCTGTTAATTTACTAGATAGTTTCTTAAAAACACTTATAAAAGAATTAAAAATAAAAGTATTTATAATAGCTGGAAATCATGATTCAAAAGACCGATTAGGATTTGGTAGTAAAATTTTTGAGGATGAAGGCTTGTACATAGAAAGTAAATATACTGGGAATTTAAGAAAAGTAGAATTACAAGATGAATACGGAAAGTTAAATATATATATGCTACCATTTGTAAAACCAGTAGAAGTAAAGCAATTTTTTGAAGATGACCTAGAAAATAATTATAATATCGCAATAAATAAAATAATAGGAAAAGAAGAAATTAATAAGAGAGAAAGAAATATTATATTGGTTCATCAATTTGTAACAGCAGGAACAATAGAACCTGAAAGAACTGAATCAGAGGTGCTATCATTAGGTGGAATAGAAAATGTAGATGTGTCTAATTTTAATGATTTTGATTATGTTGCTATAGGGCATGTACATAGACCACAAAAAATAGGAAGAGATACTGCAAGATATGCTGGTACTATGTTAAAGTACTCATTTTCAGAGATTAATCATAATAAAACAGTTTCTATTATAGAAATAAAAGAAAAGGGAGATATAAATATAAATTTAGTTCAGTTAAATCCTTTAAGAGATATGAGAGAAATAAAAGGTCCTTTAGAAGAATTAATTAAACCAGAAAATTATGAATGTGGAAATACAAATGACTATATTAAAGCTGTAATTACAAATGAAGAACCAGTTTATGATGCTATTGGACAAATAAGAAGAATATATCCAAATACTTTAAAATTAGAAATACGAAATAGTAAAACGATAAACAACGTAGAAGAACAAAATATAAATTTAGAAAATATAAAAAAGAAAACAGAACTAGAATTATTTGCTGATTTTTATAAATCACAAAACAATGTAGAATTAGATGAAAGACAAACAGAAATTATTAAAAATATAATTTCGGAGGTGAAAAATGAAGCCGATTAACTTAACAATTAGTGCATTTGGACCATATAAAAATATGGTTAGTATAGATTTTACAAAGCTTGGCGAGAATGGAATCTTTTTAATAACTGGTGATACAGGAGCAGGAAAAACAAGTATTTTTGATGCTATTTCTTTTGCAATTTTTGGTGAGGTTAGCGGTTCTAATAGACCGATACAATCAATTCGAAGCGATTTTGCAGACCCTGACACAGAAACTTTTGTGGAATTAGAATTTTTACACAAAAATAAAATATATAAAATCTTAAGAAATCCGTCATATGAAAAGCCAAAGAAAAAGGGGGAAGGATTTACTAAAAAACCTGCTGATGCATCATTAGAATTTGAAGATAAAGTAGTTACTGGAATAAAAAATGTAGATACAAAAATAGAAGAAATTTTAGGTATTAATGCCAAGCAATTTAAACAGATAGCAATGCTTGCACAGGGCGAGTTCTTAAAAATACTATTTGCAGAAAGCAAAGATAGAACCGAAATTTTTAGGAAGATATTTGATACTAATATATATAATTTAATTGCAAAAAAATTAAAGGAAAACTTAAAAGAAAATGAAGAAAAGTTAAAAGAGCTAAAAAACTCATTTACAACAAATACTGCAAATATTTTATGGAGTGATGAAAATAAAGCAGATATTTCTTCTAAAGATTTAAACGAAGTAGATATAGCAACTGTGTTAGAAGCATTAAAATTGGAGATAAAAAACAATGATGCAGAAAATACTAGTTTACAAGAGAAGATTTTAAAAAAAGAGCAGGAAATAAATGTAAACGAAGGAAATATAAAGAAACAAGAAGAACTTAATATAAAAATAGATAATTATAATGAGCTATTAAAAAAGCAAATAGAATATAAGCAACAAGAAAAAGAAATAGAAGAATTAAAAATCAAAATAGCTAAAAATCAAAAAATAAAAGAAGTAATAAAACCCAAAGAAGAAAAGGTAAAAAATCAAGAGGAACAAATACAAAAACTAGAAAAAGATTTAGAAAACCTAAATACTAAAATTATTAATGGACAAAAAAAGGAAAAAGAGCATAATACAAAAATAGAGACAGTAAATAAAATAGGTGAAATATATAAAGAATATGGTAATTGTGTAGAAATTAAAGATGAATTGTTAGAAAAAGCTAATCGTCTTAAAAATATAGAAAAGTTAGAGCTAAAAAAAGCAGAGCAAGTAAAAGAATATACTAAGATTGAAAATGAATATAAAGTGATGAATGCAGACTTTTTAGAAAAAGAAGATGAATTTTTTAAAGAACAAGCAGGAATTATAGCAGAAAAATTAGAAGAAAACAAACCTTGCCCTGTATGTGGAAGTATAGAACATCCTAAAATTGCCCAAAAAAGTGTAAGTGTACTTACTAAACACGAATTAGATAAATTAAAGGAGATTCTAGAAAAGAAGCAGAAGGAAAAACAATTAAAGCAAGAAGAATGTATAAAAACAAATTCACAAATAAATACATTAGTTGAAGAATTTAAAAGTGACTGTAATCAAGAATTTGATTTAGAACAATTTAAAAATTCAATAAGAGAAAAGTTTAATAAAAACAAAGAAAAATTAGAAACTAACGAAAAAATATTATTGGAAGAATATAATAATTTGACATTAAAGACTTTAATAATAAAAGATTTTGATTTCGAAAAATTTAAAGATAGTGTGATAGAGTCTATTAATTTAGAAAAGAATGAATTGTTAAAAGACAAAACTTTGCAAGAAGAAAAAAGTAAACAATTACAAGAAGAAAAAACAAAACTAAAAGAATATAATGAAGAATATTTAAAAGAACTATTAAATCTGGGATTTAAAACAGAGGAAGAATATAAGAATGTTTTAATTGCAGATAAAGAAATAGAGAATCTTAAAAAATTTGTAGAGCAATTTAATACAAATGTAACAGTAAATAATACAAAAATATTGGAAATAGAAAAAGAAGTAAAAGATAAGCCAAAACTTGATTTGACAGAAGAAAAAGCAAAATTAATTAAAGAAAAAAATGAATTAGAGGAAGAAAGAAAAGTTCATATTCAAGTAAAAGGAAAATTAGATAACAATACAAGAATATATAATTTATTAACAGAAAATAGTAAAGAACTAAAGAAAAAAATAAAGGATTTTATAATTTATGATGAATTAAGTAGAACTGCAAATGGTACGTTACCAGGCAAAAAAAGAATAGAATTTGAACAATATGTACAAGCTACATATTTTGATATGGTCATTTTAGAAGCAAATAAAAGACTTGCTAAAATGACAGAGAATAGGTATTGGCTAGTAAGAAAAGAAGAGCCAGAGAAAATTTCGGATAAAGTAGGACTAGATTTAGAGGTAGTAGACAATTATAATGGTAAAAAAAGAGATGTAAAATCGTTATCCGGAGGAGAAGCCTTTAAAGCAGCATTATCATTAGCATTAGGCTTATCAGATGTAATACAAAGTTATTCCGGAGGAGTTGTAATAGACACACTATTTATAGATGAAGGTTTTGGATCGCTCGATACAGAATCTAGAGAACAAGCAATAAATACTTTAAGCTTATTAATAGACAATAACAAATTAATAGGTATAATAAGTCATGTAACAGAATTAAAAGAAAGAATAGACAAAAAAATAATAGTAACAAAAACAAATGATGGAAGTAAAATAGAAATAGAAGCATAGGGATTTGGGGACGTTCCTTAAATCCCTATATGAAGGAGGAATAAATTGAAGTTTGCAATATTAAGTGATATACATGGAAACATATATGCTCTAAATACTGCTTTAAAGAGTATAGAAAAAGAGAAAATTGATGCGATAATTTTTTGCGGAGATTATGTAACAGATATTCCGAGAGCTAATGAAGTTGTAGAGTGTATAAAGAATATTATGAAAAAATATACTACTTATATTATAAAAGGTAATAGAGAAGAAAAAGTAATAAGTTATGAGAATCCAAATAAAAAAATTACAATTAATAATGAAAATGTATATTTTACATATAAGAGTTTAACAAAGGAAAATTTGGAGTTTTTAAAAGCATTACCAGAAACTTGTATAATAAATATAGAAAATACACCGAAAATATTTGTTAGTCATGCTAGAGATTACAATAATGGAAATGACTGTAAATATAAGATTTTTGGACATTCACATAAACAATATATTTTTTCAAGAGATGGAATAAAATATATAAATCCAGGAGCAATTGGATTAGCTACAGACGGAAATAATAGATTAAAATATTGTATATTAACAGTAGAAGAGAATCTTGAAAAAATAGAATTAATTTCACTAGAATATAATTATAATAAAGCAATAGAAGATATAGAGAATGATAAGGTAAGCAAAACCGGAATAAAATGGGGGGTGGCTGTAAAAAACTTTTAGAAACAGGTATAGATTATCCCATATTATATTTAGAAGAAGTAAGTAGAATAGCGAAAGAGCATGGATTAAGTGAAAACAAAGAAAATATGCCAGTAGAATTATGGAAAGAGGCAAGGAAAAGCTTAAATATAAAATAAACTAACAAGTGAGATAAACTACAAATGGTTTATCGCAGATATTTTAAAAAAGTAATTTGAAATTTTTGGAAAAAGGTGCTATAATTAATTAGTCATGCTATAGAAAAAAATTGATGCCAGTGTTTGGCAGAAAGGGGAATGAAAATGAAAAAAGGAATTGAGGAATTAGTTGGGGTGTTAAATCTTTTGGATAAGATTAATGATACTCCATACATTGGTGAAAAATCACAACCAAAAGAACTGCGGGAAAATTTAAAATATGGTTTTGGTAACTTTAAAGTGCCACTACCAATATATTTTGATGATGTTTTTAATGTAGAAATTGCAGATTTAGATAAAGGTAGCCCGATTGATGAGTCTGTAATTTGGGTAGCAAGTTTTATGATGCTATATTTTGAAACTAATATCATATTGGATACTAAAGAATTAGCAGAAGTATATAAGATATGTAACTATGGACAAGGACGTAAAAGTCCCGAAAGATTTTTTGCAGACATAGCAGATGCATCTACCTCTAAAAGCGATAGTCTGCTGTATTCAGCATCAAGATCCAATAGCTTTTGGAATGAGGTACAGGATATGATAAAGTTTAATCAACTGTTGGTATTAAGACTGAATGATGAATTTACCATATTGGCAGGAATTACCAAAGAAGGAATTATAATAAGATCTAGAACAGGAGAAATGAAACTATCTTATAAGCAGTTAGAAGAAAGTCTAATCGACATTATAAGCATTTATAGTGCAAAATTATAATATACTTTATGGGGGATAAAGATGTCTGAAGGATTAGCAATAGCATATAGTTATACTGTATGTTATAAGTTTCTATTAACTGATACCAAAAGGTATTTTCCTACTCTTGATAGTATAGGAGAGGAAAAAGATTTTTTTTGCAATATTGCAAGCAAGTCTACAGGTACTACAAAAAAACTATATGAAAATATAGTAGAGGTACTAGAATATGCTTGTATAAACGATATAGTTTTAAAAGAAGCGATAAAATGTGAAAATGGCTATGCTAATGTTACCCTTATTTTTAAAAACAGAATTAGTCTAGATAACTTTGAAAAGCAGTTTATACGGATATTAATTCATTAATTAATCAATATTAACTCAAAAAATAAAAAGCGTAGTGGTGTATATAAAAATTTATACCACTGCGTTTTTTGTTTTGCAAAATTATGATTAATTAAATTAAATAAAAAAGTTCAATGTTATCTTCAGTTATTAAAAAAATAATTTTATTCTAATTGTAAAAAAATTCTAAAAGTATGTAGAAAAAGAAATTTTTATGATAAAATATTTGCAGTTATGTGTTAAAAATAATATAAAGGGGAATGATCATATGAAAAAAAGGTTTTTAGTTACATCTGCTGGTGGAACAGATCCATATACATTAACTGCAGGAACAAACGAATATAATGATGGTTCAATTTTATCTATATTAAGAAAAATGAAAAAAGACCAAAAACCAATTACAGACGTATATTTATATCTATCCTTAGAAATGGGAATCCGCGAATTTAGAAATCAAGTGTTTTCAAAATCTATAAAATCAATTGATGATTCTATAAACATAAAAATTTTTCCAGAAGGTATTTTAGAAGAAATACAAAATCTATTTGAGACCAATAATATCACTCAAGAATTCATTAATACTGCAGAAACAGAAGAATTAGAGAGAATGAGACAAAATGCAGAAAGAAACAATCAAGTCTTTAATGACGAAATTGCCAAAAGAGCCATAAATGTAGACAGAGTTATTTTTAATAAAATTAAAGACGGGGCAAAGATTGCAATTGCTGCTGCAAATAAATTTGGTATATTTTATCCTGATTTTTATAAAATCATGGAAGCAATAAGAGAATGTCAAGAAAAAAAGAGTGAAGTATATATAAATGTATCTAGCGGAACACCAGCAATAGAAATGGATTTAGACTTAATTTCTCTAACAGTAAATGATATACAACCTATAATTGTGCAAGTCTCTAATCCAACAGGAGCTTCGAATTCTAGAGGAAATAGAGTAAATGCAATAGCAAGTGAGGAGGAATTAAAACAACTAAACGAAATAGAAGAAGCAAGAAGAAAAACTGAAGGTTATAAAGAAAGAGCTAAAATTGAAACAATGGAAAAAACTAGGAAATTAATACTTTTAGAAAGTTTAGAAGATAGTTTTGCAAAATATGATTATGCAGGTGTATATGATGCAATCGATTCCAACAAAGGAATAATTAAGAATCCATTAATAAAAAAATATGCTAGAAATTTATATTTTAGATATATTGGTGATGATGAAAAAGCAAGGTCAGCTGATATATTTTTAAATACAGACTATGGAAAAATAGAAAATTCAGAATTATATCCAATTTTTGATGATGAAGATTCTAATTTAACAGAAATATTAAAATTAAGAAGACTATTAGAAAGAATTAATATAATGCAAATTAAAGCTCAAAGAAAAGAAATAAATGATTGGCTCTTAATTACGCAAACAGTATTAGAATCTTTATATAAAAAATTAATTTACCATATATGTGGTTTAAATTTAGAAAATATATTAAATGATGAAGGCGGAATAGATAGAAATTTATTTGATTTAATAAATGCAAGAAATAACAAAAGATTTTCTCAATTAAGTTCGCTAATACCTGCTAATAACCAATATCATGAAAATTACTTGAATGCTGTAACAGAAATAAATATTTTAAACAATTGGTGGGAAAATCATGATACTAATAGAGACCTACAAGATACTATTAAAGTATTAGATATGATTCGTAAACAAAGAAATTTAACGGCACACACAGAAGCTTTTATAACTTACGAAATGTTAAACAGTAATTTTAGAGCTAGAATAGAAAAAGAAAACAACTGGAGGAAGCATAATAGAATGCAAGCATTAAGAGCAAATTCAGATGCCACACAAGAAACAATTAATAGAATTTTAGAAATTCTAAATGTAGTTGTTTCAGAACAATATAAGGAGTATTTAAGTGCAAGCTTAAATGTATATGAAACAATTAAAAACAAAATATTAAATTTATTAGAAGAAGAAATAAGAACTCAGGATTAGAATTATTTATATTTAAAAATGCAATATAAAAAATACAATAAAAAGGTTTATAGGTAGAACCAATTAAAAACCTAAATATCTAAACAAGGAATGATAAGCAATGGAAAATAAATCCGTAATTGCAATTTATGATGTAAGAGGAATACAAGATTACATTTTTAGAACAAACAAAGTAAAAGAGATAGTTGGAGCATCATTAATTGTAGATAATCTAGTAATAAGTGAATTTAAAAAAGCAATAAAAGATAATACTAGTATAAACGAAAATGAAGTTGTATTAAATTGGGAAGATAAAGCACCATTACAATTTGAAGATAATGAAACTATTAAAGTAGAAGTATTATATTATGGTGGCGGAAATTTAGTAGTACTATTTAGAAATGAAGATTTAGCTAAAAATGTAAGTATTACTATGTCAAAAAATATTTTAAGAAATGCATATGGACTTTCTCTTAATTATACATTTGTACCTAAAACAGAAAATTACCAAGAAGATTGGAGATCTTTAAAATTAAAATTATCAGAGATAAAAGCTACTACTCCATTAAATAAGCCTATGGGAATATTACCAATTGTTCAATATGATAGGGTTACAGGTCTTCCATTTTCTAAACAAATAACCGAAGGAGATAGAACAGTTAAAGTAACATATGAAGCATATCAAAAAATAAATAAATATAATTCTGATAAAAACGATACACCATATGTAAAAGAATTTGACAAAATGAGAGCAAATGAAAGTGAAGGTTTAATTGCAATAGTACATATAGATGGTAACAGTATGGGGCAAAACATAGGTAAATTAATGCAAAATGCAAAAACATATAAAGAAGCAACAAGAGTAATGAGAGAGATTTCTTGTAATATACACCAAGTATTTGAAAAAGAAGCAATAGAAAAAGTAATAAGCAAAATGAATGATATATGTAAGAAACATGGTATAAGTAATTTAATAAAAGATGGAAAATATCCATTTAGAAAAATAATAAGTGCTGGTGATGATATTACATTTGTATGTAATGCACGTATAAGTTTAGATATAGTTAAAGAATATATAGAATCTATAAAATGTGGATATATGTATGAAAAACAATATCCATTTAGCGCATGTGCAGGAATTGCAATAGTTCATAGTCATTTCCCATTCTATAAAGGATATGAGATAGCAGAAGAATGTTGCCAAAATGCTAAAAAAAGAGCAAAATCAGAACAAGGTATGGTAAATGGTAAAACAGGAAATTTTGTTGATTTCCAATATTGTTATGCAGGAATTACCTCAGATTTAGAAAGTATAAGAAAGAATAAGTATATAAATATCGAAGGATATAGTTTATTAAAAAGACCATATGGAATATTTAGTGAAGAAGAAAAGAAAAATCTTAATGAGGAACAAAAAGAGTTTGATATTGACTTTCTTTATAGAGCATTAAATGATGTTAAAAATATTTCTAGAAACAAAGCAAAAAATTTAAGAGACATATATTATCAAACAAAGGCTAATATAGATACAGAAGTTAAGAAATTAAAGATGAAAAATAAGGCATTACCACTTAAAGAAATGTTTGATGCAAATAATACAGCTACATATTATGATGCATTAGAATTTTTAGATTTATATGCTGAAAAGAAAAACAATGAAGAAAATGAGGAGGAGGAAAAATAATGGAATATAAATTGCAGATACAGTTAAAAAGTGATTTATGTGCTTCTTCTGGAGATAGTTTTGGAAGTTTAATAGATAATGATGTATGTTATGACAAATATGGATTTCCATACATTCCTGCTAAAAGATTAAAAGGAATATTAAGAGAAGAAGCCGAAGAATACTGTGAGTGGTTTGATGAGCCAAAAAAAGAAGTATTAAAGCAATATATTAACGATATTTTTGGAGAAGAAGGAAAGAAGGATTCTGGTAAATTAAAAATAGATAATGCTTATATCAGATTATATCAAGAGAAAATCGAATCACTTGAAAATGTACCACAAAAATATAAGAAATATCTAATTCCTCAAAAAATATTACAAGTTTATACATATACTCGCTTTCAAACAGCAATTAATGCCGAAACAGGAACTAGTAAAAATGATTCTTTAAGAACAACAAGAGTTGTAAAAAGAGATAATACATTTATTGCAGATGTAGATATAAATGCAAGTGAAGAAAAAATTAAGTTCCTAAAAAATGTAGTTAAATTAACTTCTCATATGGGATTAAATAGAACTAGAGGTTATGGAGAAATACAATGTAAGCTTTTATCTTTAGAAGAGATGCAGAAAGATCCTGGTTTAGGAACAGACTATATTCTAAGTAATTTAGTAGATGAAGTTGAAACAAAACAAATAGAAATTAATATGAATGATGACACAGAAGCTACTTTAAAAATATTATTAAAGGCAGAATCAGAACTAATGCTTTCTAAACAAAATGCAGAAGATTCTGAAAATTACATACCAGGAAGCAATATCTTAGGAAGTATAGCAAAAAAATACATAGAAGCAAATAATATAAATGATTTCGAGAAAATCCCTAATGAGTTTATAGAATTGTTTTTAAATGGTAGTGTTAAATATTCAAATGCTTATATAACAGATGAATCTAAAAAAGAATTTTATCCAATACCATTTAGTTATGCAAAAGTAAAAAATACTTCTGATCAATTTTATAATAAAATGTTTAATGTAGACGAAGAAGGTATACAATTATCATCTATTACAGGAAAATTTGTTACTTTAGATGATGATAACTATATAAAAGATGTAGAAATGTCAGAAAACTACCATCATCAAAGAGCGAAAGACAATAAGATTGGACGTGCATTACAAATAGAAGATGGAGGTTCACTATATCAATATAATGTAATTGGAGCAAATCAATACTTTTTAGCTAATATTACAGGTAAGGTAAAAGCTTTAAAAAAATTATTACCATATGTAAAAGAAAATGATGTTTTAAGAGTTGGTAAATCTAAAAATACAGAATATGGCAAGTTAAGAATTATAAATGTAGTACCAGAACAGGTAACAGAAGACCAGAAAGAATATAAAAAATTTGCTGTTATCTTAACATCAGATGTAGTTTTATTAGATAATGGAAAAGCAACTACAAATAAAGAAAAGCTTATAGAAAAGATTAAGAATATTGTAGGACAAGACATAGAATTGGAAAGAGCATTTATAAATTATACAAAAGTTTCTGGTTATAACATTATATGGAATTTACCAAAAGAACAAATGGAAGCATTTAAAGCAGGAAGTGTACTAGTATTTAATGCTATAAATTCAGTTACTGCTAAAGAAAACTATACAATAGGACAGAGAATTGCAGAGGGATATGGAAATATAAAAATAATAGATATAGCTAATAAAACTGCAAAATTAGATTTAAAGGAAGAAAGCAAGAAACAATTAAATGATATTAATGATAATTCAAACAAAAAAATAGAAGTTGGTTTTATATATAGTACATTAAAAGAGTCAATTAAAAATTCAATATTAGATGAAACAGTAGGAAAAGCATTAGAAAATATTGAAAAAACAAATTATAGTCTAAATAATTCAACTATTGGAAGATTAATGCTTATGTTAGAACAATCAAAGACAGTAGTAGAATTTTTCGAGAATTTTGGAGCAATAAAAAATAGTGAAAAATTAGAAAAAGTAAAGAGATTATTAAACAATACACCAAAAGAATTCCAAGAATTACAAGCTGTTAAAGATTTAAATAACCTAAGAAAGCCAGGAACAAATGATGATTCGGAAAATCAAGTGAATTTGTCAGATGAAGAAGTAGAAAAGTATACATTAGAATATATTAAACAATGTTTAATTCAAATTAAATTGAAAGGGGAGAAATAAAGATGATAAAAGAAAAAATATATTATTTGATAGAAATAGAAAATACTTCGCCTCTTTCTATTGGTGGAGGAATAGATGATGTTACAGATAGTGATATTTTAAAAGATTCTGAAGGAAATCCATTTATTCCGGCAACTACTTTAGCAGGGGTAATGTTACATTATTTAAATACTGAAGAGCAAAAAGTATTTGTTCCTAAAATTGCAATTAAAGCAAATAATAAAACAAAAGAGATTAATGTGTTAAGTCCATTTTTTGTTTCTGATGCACAAATAACGAAAAATACAGGTGTTAGCATTAGAGATGGAATTAAAGTAGATGAAAATAAAATCACTATTGATGGTAATAAATATAATGTTGAAATATTAGAAGCTGGTTCTGAATTTACATTTAGAATGGAATTAACTGTAAGAGATAATGACGATTCAGCTAAAATGAAACAAATTGTGCAAAAACTATTAGCTAATATAAATGCTGGTAATATTTTAGTTGGAGCTAAAACAACAAGAGGATTTGGAAAATTAAAAATAAAGAAAGTTTTTGCAAAAAGTTTTGATGTAAGTAATTTAGCAGAATTGGTAAATTTTAATAAATTTAATAAAGACCAATATGAAGAAGCTAAGATTACTTATACAGAAACAGATGATACATATGACACAATTGAAGTAATATTAAAACAATTAGGTGGAATTAATATTCGTTCTTATAGTGCTAAAAAAGATGATGTGGATTATAGATCTATATGTTCTAATGGAGTACCTGTTATTCCAGGAACTTCGTGGAGTGGATTAATTAGAAGACAAGTCAATTACTATAATAATGAAATCTGTAAACAGGGTTTTACCAAAGGAAATATAGATGAGTGGTTTGGATATGTTAAAGAAAGTAATGGAAGTGCTAAGGCATCATCTATCATTGTAGAAGAATCTAGAATAAGTAATTCTAAAACTTTTAGGCTAACAAGAAATAAAATAGATAGATTTTCCGGTGGAAGTGCAGAATCTGCATTATATAGTGAAGAAATTGTATTTAATGGAGATACGTATTTAACTATAAAAGTAAAAAAAGAATTAAATGGAAAAGACAATAAATATATTATAGGGTTAATAGCTTTAGTTATAAAAGATATTGCTAATGGACTTGTAGCTATTGGTGGACAAACAGCAATTGGAAGAGGATTATTTGAAGTTACAGATATTATTAAAAATGGTACAGAAATTGCATATGATAATTCTCAAAAAAATGCTGATAAAACTAAAAGTTTAGATGACATGATTGCTGAAATCTACAAAGTTGCGACAAGTAATAAATAAGGAGGGAAAGTTGTGGAAACTAAGATTTTAAATGTAATTAATGAGCATAATATACAAAAAGCTTATGTTTTAGCATATTTTTATAACAAAGTATGTGTAGGGATATATGAAAATAATAATATTATCTTTAATAGAGAAGTAGACTATAATTTATTAACTCAAATTAGAATTTTTAATAAAAATTTAGAGATTAGATTTGTTTTAAATGAGGAAACAAATGAATTTGATATATCTATAATAGATGACAATATTCCTAACCAAGGAATATTTGATGAAGCAATGTTTATTGCTGGGAATAAAATTGTAGGGGTAAATGATAAATTTACTACATTAAAGCAAACAGGTGGAGAAATAGATATCCCTTTTAAGGTAAATGAGAATGAAGCAAGTAACGGATTAAGATTGATAGTAAGAAATTATTTTAATACAGATAAAAATGATCAAGTAGTAATTGAAAATTCTAGATTAGTAGATATTAGAATGAAAGAAGGTGAAAATTAATGCAAGATAATATAAATCAACCAAAAAGAAGTAATATAGATACTAGTGAAAATTATATAAATCCATATAATTTTATATCTTTAGAAAAAACTGGATGTAAAAGAAAAAATAAATCAGAATATGATGGAGATTTAACTGGGTATATAGAATGTACTTTAACTACAAAAACACCAATTATGATTCCAGATACTAGAGAAGAAAAAATAAAAAAGGAAGAATTAAGTAAAGGTGATTTTAAAAGTTATATTTTTAGTAGTTATGATGAATGTATTCCTGGAACAAATATTATTTCACCAGTTATACCAGGAAGTGAAATAAGAGGAATGTTAAGAAGTGATTTTGAAACTTTTACAAATTCTTGCCTTTCTACAGTGAAAAAGGATAAAAGCTTCATTTCTAGAACTAAAGATGCGAAAACACCTGGAGTTTTGAAAAAGGATGAAAATGGTAATTGGAAATTATATGAAGCAACAAGATATCAACTTCATACAACTCGTAAAGTAAAAGGCCTTCCAGAAGTAAGAAAAGCTCAAGCTAACGAAGATGCAATATATATGGTAAATAATAAAAATAGAATAAAATATGAAGATAATAAAAGTGTATTACCAAAAGAAATAACAAAAGATTTAAAAACAGGTGATACAGTACATTTTAAAACTAGAACTGTAATAGATAAAATAAAAAGAAAAGATGGATCAACAATAGAAAAACCAAGAGATATAGCAAATGAATTAATTGGTGAAGGTGGAAAAACTGGAATACTATTTATTGGAGAACTTGGAGTAAAGAAATCTGGTGCTACTATTCACGATAGTATATTTGTTATAAAAAAAGATAATGAAGGAAATGAAAAGGAAGTTCATGCAAAAGATTTAAATACTAGTGTAAAAAAATTAAAAGAAATATTTGAAATGTACAATGATACAGCATTTAATAAAGTAAAAGATAAAGATATAACTTGGTATGATGGGTATGATATTGATAACGCAAAAGAATTACCAGTATGGTATAGTAGTAAATTAGATGAAAAGGGTAGAACATATCTTTCTTTAGCACAAGTAGGTAAAGAAGCATATCATAGAACTTTAAATGAACTTTTAAATGTTACTGGTAAAGCAGAAGAATCTTATATGCCTTGTATAGATGCTACTAAACCATGTCCAACTTGTGGAATATTTGGTTTTGTTAATGATGACGAAAAAACAGATGTTAAAATAGAAAAGAAGGCAGTATCTAGTAAAATTAGAGTAGCTGATGCAACATATATTGGAACAGAAAATCCATATGCAAAGCCTAAAATAATAAAAGAACTTGCATCTCCACATATTTCTAATACATTATTTTATTCATTGTATTTAACGAATAAAGATTTATTAAATATGAAAGACAATGTGGACTGGAATTATGATTTTGAGTTTAATAATGATGGATCACATGTAATAAAAAATATTACAATAAGGGGAAGAAAAGCATACTGGCATCATATACCAGATGAAAATAGTTTTACTGAAGAGAAAACACAAAGAAACTGCGAAATTACTCCTGTAAAATCTAATTGTGATTTTAAGTTTAAAATTTATTTTGAAAATATGAATGAAGAATATTTAAAGAAATTGATAGCTGTTATTAATTTGGACTATGTACCTAATAATAATGTTACATTTGAAGGAAAGCCTTATTATGAGTTATGTCATAAGATTGGAAAAGCAAAACCACTAGGATATGGAAGCGTAAAAATAAAAGTCGATAATGTAAAAATTAGGAATTTAAGCTTTGATAATAATACTGTTACATATAATATAGAAAATTATGATAAGTTAGATAGAATTGATTTGAATAATCAATTTGATATGCAATCAACTTCAATGCAAGAAGCTATTAGAATTTATAATTTTAATTATTTAAAAGCCAATTATTCAGATTCTAAAATCACTTATCCTTTAGCATCTTCTAATGATAATGGTAAGATTACAGTTGGTAGTCATTTCTGGTTTGTAGACAATAAGAGTACTAGTATGAAGAAGCCATATGTATTAATGGTATTACCTCAAATTTTAGAAGGTAGTGAGAGATTACTTGGAATTAATGGTCTAAATGAAAAAGAGAAAAAAGTAATAATGAGAAATGGTAATAAAGTAATTATAGATGGTTTGAAATTACCTAAATATCAGACTTTTAAGGAAAAGAAAAACAATAGACCTAATAATAAACCATTTAAAAATTTTAATAATAAGAATTTTAGAAGATAAAATTTTAATTAAGTAAATATAATAAAAAATAACTGTGGTAAGGAATATGAATTTTATCACAGTTGTTTTTTGTTTACTTAAATTTATTATGAAGTTAAATGAAATTAATATAAAACCACACTAAAACATTTGTACTTTTAGTGTGGTTTTATAAATTTTGCTATTGCTTATTTTAATCTCTAATGAGTAATGTAAAACGTACTTGTAGCTCCATTTGCTGCTATAGGAATAATGTTTATAGTTTCAAACCTCTAATGAATAATGTAAAACTAGAAGCAGCAAAAGACGAGGGAAAAGAAGTTCAAGAGTTTCAAACCTCTAATGAGTAATGTAAAACTCTTCAAAGCTTTATATTTCAGATGATGGAGACATCATGTTTCAAACCTCTAATGAGTAATGTAAAACAAAATGAAAGGTAAGATGAAAAGACTAATTGTTAGTTCGTTTCAAACCTCTAATGAGTAATGTAAAACTATTAATAACAAATATTTACATTATAGCAACACTAGTTTCAAACCTCTAATGAGTAATGTAAAACTACATAAATATGTAATATGTATATCATTAAAAAATAAAAAAATCAATAAAAAAGACGAAAAAATCTAAAAAAGTACGTCGAACTAAAAAAATAAAATTGACAGAATATGCTAAAAATAAGTATTTTTTAATAAAATAGAAAAATTAAGGGTAGATCGACGTACTTTTTATGATAAAATATAGTAAAAAAACAGAATTTTGATGCTAAAAAATCAATACAATCTTAGAGCATCAATGAATAGAAATCGACGTACTTTTTACAATAAGAGGTGAATTTTTATGATTACAATTAATGAAATTTTAGGAAAGAAAAATGTAAAATTTGTAATGGATGATTTGTATAAAAAAAGTTATAATAAAAAACTCTATCTTGAATTTCAGAAATACTATGAAAATAATAAAGAATTATTAAAACAACAAATCATAAAAAATGAGTATGAACCAGAAGAGATATCTTTAAAAGAAATAATCAATTATAAGGGAAAAAGGAGATTAGTTTCTTTAATGAGTATAAAGGATAAATTCATATCTAAGTTAATCTTAAGAGTATTAGAAAAATATATCACTCCTTGTTTTTCTAAAAATTCATTTGCATATCAAAAAGGAAAAGGTACAACAAAGGCAATTATTAAAATTAAACAATATGTTGAAAATGGAAGCTTATTAGTAGGTAAAATAGATATTAAAGATTATTTTGATAGTATAAATCATGAAAAATTATTAGGTATTTTAAAAGATTTTAAAATAGAAAATAATATAATTGAATTGATTAACAAATTTATAAAATGTAGGGTAAATTATGATTTTTCTACATATACAAAAACAAATGGAATAATTCAGGGAAATCCATTAAGTAGTATATTAAGTAATATGTATTTAGATAGACTTGACAAAGAACTAGACGCTCTTAATATAAAATTTATTAGATATTGTGATGATATAAATGTTTTTGGGAAAAATAAACAAGAAGTTAATAATAATTTAAGATTAATAGAAAAGAAATTGAATAATGAATATTCTTTGAGAATAAATAAAGAGAAGTCAGAGATTATTAACGTTTTTAATACAAAATTCCTAGGATATAGATTAATAAAAAACAAAAGTGGAATTGAGATAATAAGAACTTCTAAAAAAATGCAATATACAAATAGATGGAGAACAAGTACATTAGAAAAAATTAATAATGAGTTTCATATAGTTAACGAAGGTATATTAAGTCAAAGTGAATATACAATTTTATTCGAAAATAAAAATAAAAAAGTTTTTATCCCAATTGAAGCTTCTAAAATAATCAATATTTATTCAAATGTTATAATTAACTCAAATTTTTTTTATTTAATAAATAATAAAAATATAATTGTTAATTTTTTTGATAAACATAATCGATATATTGGAAAATTTATACCGAATAATACAAGAAAATCTAGCTTACTTTTATTAAAACAAGTGGCGATATATAATAATCCAAATACAAGACTTAATATGGCAAAATGTATTTTAAAATCAGAAATATATAATCAAAAATCTAATTTAAAATATTATAATAGAAGATATAATTGTCATATTGAAAAAAAGATTAAAATGATTGAAGATTTAGAAAATGAAATAGCAGGAATACAAGAAAACGAAAAATTGCTATTACTTGAAGCAAGGATTAAGGGAATTTATTATTCATGTTTTAATGATATTTTGCAAAATTCAGAATTTAAATTTATTAAAAGATCAAAAAGGCCTCCACAAGATCCTATAAATGCGCTTATTAGTTTTGGCAATACCTTGTTATATAATTACATTGCAAAAGAGATATATAAAACTAAATTAGATATTCGAATAGCTTATTTGCATTCTAGTAATAATAGATATGAAAGTTTAAACTTGGATTTAGCAGATATATTTAAACCTATTATAGTTGATAAAATTATTTTTACTTTGATAAATAAAAAAATAATAAATTCTAAATTTCATTTTGAAAAAATAAATTATGGAGTGTATTTAAATACAGAAGGCAGAAATATTGTTGTTAATGAATTTTATAAAAAAATTAGAGATATAACTACAATAGGAAAAAATAAAATGAGTTATGAAAAAATTATAAGAAAGGAAATTTACAAGCTCATTAATTCAATTAATAATGACGAAAGATTTAGAGCTTTTAAATATTATTAAAAAATATGAATGTTATTTTAGTATATGATGTTAGCCATAAAAGAGTAAATAAAATAATGAAGATATGTAGAAAATATTTAATTAGAGTTCAAAATTCTGTTTTTGAAGGTACTATAACTGAAAGCAAATTAAAAAAATTAAAAGATGAAATTAAAAGAAATATAGACTGTAGACAAGATAAAATTTGTATTTATATATTAGGTTCTTTAAAATATATAAAGAAAGAAGAAATAGGATGTATTAATGAGCAAGATAATTTTATTTGAGATTTAAATGATTAAGTTAATATAAAAAAATTTGATTATAGATAATGTAAATGCGTAATTAATGATTTCAATTATGAATTAATTTTATCTGGTAAGCTATGATTGAGTAAATATAATAAAAAATAACTGTGGTAAGGAATATGAATTTTATCACAGTTGTTTTTTGTTTACTTAAATTTATTATGAAGTTAAATGAAATTAATATAAAACCACACTAAAACATTGGTACTTTTAGTGTGGTTTTATAAATTTTGCTATTGCTTATTTTAACCTCTAATGAGTAATGTAAAACAAACAAGAAAAAAACTATTAAAATTAAGTGGGAAAATATTAGTTTCAAACCTCTAATGAGTAATGTAAAACGAGTCGTACTTCTAGATCTTTTAGAAAGCCTGCCGGTGGTTTCAAACCTCTAATGAGTAATGTAAAACTACATAAATATGTAATATGTATATCATTAAAAAATAAAAAAATCAATAAAAAAGACAAAAATATAAAAAGCACGTCAATCTCTAAATATAAAATCCATAAAATAAGATAAATATATCAAAATCTTAGGAAAACAAATTATAGATTAACGCACTCTTTAGTTTAATTTATTCATCAATAATATTTAAAAGTCCAAAACCTTGAGAATTTCTAGAACCTAAACCGACATTATAAATAAAAGTTAAATATTCGGGTTCACTATCTATATAAAACTTACCATTCCAAGCATTAATATAAATACCTTTAAACTTTGTAACACATTTATCTCTATAAGAAACATCAGCTACAACAATATCTAAATCAGCATTAGGAGTATTATTATAATAAGTTTGATATTTCTTGTAAAAATTATTATTTATATAAGTTATAAAATCATTATCCATAGGGGATAAATAGCAAGTAGTTTTATCATCTGTCTTTTTAATAGATACAATAGGAGATAAAGTTTGTACATAAATACTATTAGTAGTTATTACTTTATCTTCGATTTTTAAATCTGGTTTAATAATTCTATCTTTAAAGCGTATACCATTTTTTAAGAGCCCTTCGTAAACAAGATGAATAAAATAGGAATCAACACTTCTAACCTCAAAAAACATTCTATCGGTAAAATATATTTGCTTATTTTGTATATAATATTTGCCAATAATTTTACTAAAAGAAAATAATTTAAATTTATTATTTAACTCACTTGAATTTGTTGTTCCGTTATCATGTAACTTTTGTGTAAAAGACTTATTAGAAGAACTAGCCGCTGTATAAATAATTCCTTGTAATATGTGATTATAATTAATTGGTAAAACAAGTGGTTCGTCTAAATTTATAAATACTTTTAATTGCATAAAAATGTTCCTTTCTATGTAAAATACATTTAAAGATATATATCATCAAAATACAAAAAAATCAACTAATATACAATTATAAGGGCATAAAGAAAATTAAATGTGATTTTTCTGTGTGTTATATTGACAATTTACAATGTAAAAAAATAAAATATAGGTGAAAAATTGTTACTGCAAAAGAAAAAATAAAATAACTTAATAATAATAGATCTTAAAAGCAGTAGCTAATGATACTGTTTTTTTATTATAAATGGATGGTGAGTTTAATGAATAATGAAACATTACAATCAATTCTAAAAATAGATGATAAAGCAAAAGATAATGTAAAATTAATTGAAGAAAAAAATAAAGAAGTAGAAAAATATATAAAACAGGAAATAGCTGTGAAAGAAGCAGCTTTAGAAGCAAGTTATAAAGAAAAAATTATAAAATTAGAACAAGAATATGAAAATAAATTAAAAGAGACAAAAGAAAATTTAGAATTAGAAACAAAAAACAAAATAGAAAATAATAAAAAAATATTCGAAAGTAATAAATATCAAAAAATAGATGAAATAGTGGCCAATATAATAAAAATATAAATACTTGTAAAGATAGGAGATTAAAAAATGAAAACATTTAATAATCCTAGTATAAATGCCAAATTAAAAGCGATGTATTCTAAAAAATTAAAAAAAGAAGATTTGGAAGATTTAATGAAGCAAAATCATATAAAAGATGCAATAATATTATTAAAATCAAAAATAGATAATTTAGAAGATTTATCTAATGAGGCTAAAAGATTAGAATTAGAAAATGCATTAGACAACATAATAATAATGGATATAAAAAAGATAAACCAATATTTGCGTGGGAATAATAAAAAGATTTGGCAAAAATATATTCTAAAATATAAAATAGATACAATAAAAAAGATTTATGAGAATCTAATTTCACAAGAAAATATAAATATAGAAAATGCAATTTGGACAAACATGTTATTTAAAGATCTAAAACCATTACTTAATACTACAAGTCAGGAAGAATTTATAGAACAAATACCAAATGTAAAAATAAAAGGAATATTTCAAACAAGTAAAAATAATTTTGAATTAGAAAACAGTTTAGATAAATATTATTTAGAAAGTTTTCTACAAGAAGTGAAAGGAAAAAATAAAGATATAGAAGATATTTTAAAATTTAAAATTGATCTTTTAAATATACTTTGGACGTATAGATGTAAAAAATATTATGGGATTGTAGATGAAAACATTTTAATTAATAGTTTTTCCAAAATAGATATAAATACAATAAGAGAGGTAGAAAAAATAACGTCAATAGAAGAATTAAAACAAATATTAAGTAGCACAGTATATAAAGATATAATAAAAAATGATGTGGAAAAAGATTTAAAAAGAGCTTTATACAAAAAAAGTAAAAGAAACTTTAGAAAAGATATATTAAATTTAAATACAGTTATTAGTTATTTTGATATGATAGAAATAGAAAAAGAAAACATTATAACTATTATAGAAGGTATACGATATAAATTAAAACGGAGAAATAATACAAAAAAAGATTATAATTTAAACAAAAGAGGTGGAGAATTTTGGCAATAGAAAGAATGAAATTTTTAAGTATGACAGGGGACGAAAGCAACTTAGACTTTGTTATTGCTAATAATTTAATAGGAAGTGGCTTTCAACCTGAAAATGCCTTAAAGGTTTTAGAAAAAGGCTGGAAAGTAACATATTTTCCTTATGATTCTACAATTAAAGAATATATAAAGAAAGCACAAAATTTATTAAATAAAATGGAAATACCATATGTAAAAAAGCAAGTAGAATTAAAAGAAAATCTAAATAAACTTAAAGAAAAAATAGATAATGTAGAACAAGAGATAAATTCAATATATTCAGAAATAGAAGAAAATGAAAACCAAATACGAAAATTAGAAGATAGTATTGTTCCAATAAAACATTTAAAGAATATTTCAATAGATTTAGAAAAATTATATGATTTAAAATATATGAAATTTAGATTTGGAAAGATGTCATTAGAAAATTTTGAACAGCTAAATAATGAACTTTCCGACATAGAAGCTATTACATTAGAATTAGAAAAAACAGATCAAGAAGTATGGTTAATATATTTTACCCCAGAAAAGTTGTCAGAAAAAATAGATAGTTATTTTAAAGTTATGAAATTTGAAAGAATATGGCTTCCAAAAGAAATTACAGGTAAGCCATCAGATGTGCTAAAACAAGTAGAAAACTATATATCAGATACAAAAAATAAGAATGCTAATTTAAAAGCAAAACTTTCAGAAAAAAGAGAAATGAATGGAAGAGAAATATTAGATGATTTATTGCAACTAGAATTATTAGAAAAGATTAATAAAGTAAAAAAATATATGGCACATGATAATAAAGGTTCATTTTATATTGTAGGATGGATACCAAAAGATAATTTGGAGACTTTAATACCAAAGCTAAAAAGAGATAATGTTGAATATGTAATAAAAAATCATGATGAAGTAATAAGTACTCCGCCAACAAAATTAAAAAATAGCAAATTAATAAAACCATTTGAATCAATAGTAAAAATGTATGGACTACCAAATTATACAGAAATGGATCCAACTTTATTTGTAGCAATTACAGCATTTTTTATGTTTGGTTTTATGTTTGGTGATGTAGGACAAGGTTTAGTAATTGGTATAATTGGTGCAATTTTAATGAAAAGAAAGAGTAGTTTGGGACCAGTGCTACTTGCAGGAGGAATATCAGCAATTATATTTGGCTTTATATATGGAAGTGTATTTGGAAATGAGAATATAATTAAAGGAATTGTACCAAGTCCTATGGATAATATTACTAATATGCTAGTTGTGGGAATTGCAAGTGGAGCAATATTAATAATTATTGCAATGATATTTAATATAAAAAATGGAATAAAAAATAAAGATGTAGGTAAGGTTTTATTCGATAAAAATGGACTGGCAGGTTTGGTGTTTTATATAGTAATTCTAGCATTAATAGTTGGTTTATTAATGAATGGAAAGATGTATTTAAGCCTAACTCTTAGTGTAATATTAATTGTAGTTACATTACTTTTAATTCTATTTAAAGATAATATAGAGAGTTTATTAAATAAAAACAAAAATAAACAAAAGGTTTCTATTATAGAAAAAATATTTGAGATTATAGAGATGTTAATAAGTATGGCAAGTAATACAATTTCGTTTGTAAGACTTGCGGCATTTGCCATAAACCATGTTGGTTTATGTATGGCAGTATATATTTTAGCAAATATGTTTAGTGGGGCAGGAAGCTTAGTAGTCACAATAATAGGAAATATTATAGTTATTGCATTAGAGGGCTTAATTGTTGCAATACAAGTTTTAAGATTGGAATATTATGAATTATTTAGTAGATTTTATACAGGTGATGGAAAAGAATATGTTCCAATAGAAGAACAAAAGTAAAAATAAATATGAAAGGAAAGTTTTGATATGAAAAAGAGATTTTTTAATATGATAATTATTTTAGCAATAATAATAGGAGCTGTAAGTGGTAGTGCAGTATATGCTTCTGGAAGCAATAAAACAAATTCTACGTCAGTTACTAATAATACAGTTGGTAATCAAATTAATGCAACTGTTTTAGCAGAAGATATTACTCCTACAAATGCTGAAGAAACAGTAAACACAACAACTACAACTAATGAAGAGAGTAAAGATAAGGGCTTATCAAATCATGATATTGGTTTATTAGCAGCAGCATTGGCAACAGGTTTAGGATGTATTGGTGCTGGTATAGCAGTTGCTATGGTTGCTTCAAGTGCAATTGGAGCAATTAGCGAGAATCCATCATTGCTTGGTAAAACAATAATTTTTGCAGGATTAGCTGAAGGTATAGCAATTTATGGATTAATTATCTCTATAATGATATTAAATAAAATATAAAGGAAGAGTTTAATTGAAGATTGTAGGAATTTTTGATAAAAGAGAAGAACAAGTAGGTTTTAGATTAGCAGGTATAGAAACAAACATAATAAAATCTAAAGAAGAACTTACTAATAAATTAAATAGTATAAATAATAGTAAAGATATTGGTATTTTAGTAATAAATAATAACATATTTAATTTAATGCCAGACGAATTTAAAAAAATAGAAAAAAGACAATTACCTTTATTGTTAAAAATAG
>OCHL01000793.1_pt1 | contig 25214 bp, 27 predicted proteins | sample 1538421 | NCBI WGS metagenome assembly OCHL01 (sample SAMN04571690, study PRJEB22368) | human gut metagenome | biome: human gut; material: stool | host: Homo sapiens | place: Luxembourg | collected 2012-06-01 | reverse complement strand
TGGTGCCCCGGCCCCATGCGGGCGGCAGCTGGGCCACCACCTGCTGGAAGCAGTTCCATGACCCGATCGCCGTGGAAGAGATCAAGGCCCATGCGGGCATCGACATCGGCGGCACCCTCATCGGGATGCACCTCAAGCGGGTGGCCGTGCCGGTGCGGCTGAGCCTGAATAAGATCGGCGAAGCGAATATCCTGTGTGCCCGCACCCGCCCGAAGCTCATCGGCGGCGAGCGCGCCAAGTATACCGAGGAGGACTAAAGCAGTATGGCTGAGAAAACACTGGAACAGATGAAGGAAGCGGTGGCGGAGATCCGCGAAAAGATGGCCGCAGCCGCCCGGGAAGCGGGCCGTGACCCCGCAGCGGTGCAGCTGTGCGCTGCCTGCAAGACCCGCACGGCCCAGACCGTGGCCGCCAGCGCCGCTTTGCCCATTGATGTGTTCGGCGAGAACCATGTGCAGGAGCTGTGCGCAAACTTTGACGCGGGCGCTTACTGCGGCAAGCCCAGCCACTTCATCGGCCATCTGCAGACCAATAAGATCAAGAAGGTGCTGGGCCGTGCCAGCCTGATCCAGAGCGTGGACAGCGAACACCTGCTGAACGCCATCGAGAAGGAAGCCGCCAAGGCGGGCATCGTGCAGAATGTGCTGCTGGAAGTGAACATCGGCGGTGAAGAAAGCAAGACCGGCGTGGCACCGGAAGCCCTCTGGCCGCTGCTGGATGCCGCTGCCGCCGAGGAGCACATCCGGGTGAAGGGCCTGATGGCCATCCCGCCCGTGAACGACGACGACGCCCAGAACCGCCGATATCTCGCTGAGGTGTACAAGCTGTTCGTGCGGGCCGGTGAGCGCGGCTACCAGAACGTGCAGATGGAGACCCTCTCCATGGGCATGAGCGGCGACTTTGAAAACGCCATCCGCGAAGGTGCCACCCTTGTGCGCATCGGCACCGCCATCTACGGCGAGCGGGATTACAGTAAGAAAGTGTAAAATGCGCCCTCATCAGTCTGCTTCGCAGACAGCTTCCCCCGACCGGGGGAAGCCTTCCTGCGCGCAGCAGTTTCCGAAAAGCCTTCCCCCAGACGGGGGAAGGTGGACGCGAGCAGAGCGAGCGGACGGATGAGGGTGTCCAACAGGAGGTATCATGTCCAAGCAAAAAACGACCATCACCGACCCCGGCGCGCACCACACCAGCAGCGGCGCGCTCATCCGGCGGTTTTTGCCGTATCTGGCAAAATATAAGAAAACGCTGTTCCTCGATCTGTTCTGCGCGGCACTGACCACCCTGTGCGACATCGTGCTGCCCAAGATCATGAGCACCATCACCAACGCCGCCATGGGCGTGGGCATCACCCTGACGGCACAGATCGTGCTGCGGCTGGCGGCAGTGTACTTTGTGCTGCGTCTCATCGACGGCGCGGCCCAGTATTATATGTCCAGCATCGGCCACATCATGGGTGTGCACATCGAGACCGATATGCGCCGCGACGCCTTTGACCATCTGCTCAAGCTGGACCACACCTACTACAACAACACAAAAGTGGGCACCATCATGGGCCGCATCACCAACGACCTGTTCGATGTGACCGAGTTTGCCCACCATTGCCCGGAGGAATTCTTCATCGCGGCCATCAAGATCGTGGTGTCCTTTGTCATCCTGTGTCAGGCCAGTGTGCCGCTGACGCTGGCGGTGTTTGCCTGCGTGCCGCTGATGGGCGTGGTGTCGGTGTACCTGAACGGCCGTCTGCGGGCACGGTTCCGCCAGCAGCGGGTGCAGATCGGCGAGCTGAACTCCACCATCGAGGACAGCCTGCTGGGGCAGGGCGTGGTAAAAGCCTTTGCCGCTGAGGACGAGGAACGCGAAAAGTTCCTGCAGGGCAACAAGGATTTTGAGCAGATCAAGACCCTGAGCTACTACGCCATGGGCGCGTTCAACACCTCCACCCGCCTGTTCGACGGCCTGATGTATCTGGTGGTCATTCTGGCGGGCGGCCTTTCGCTGGTGTACGGCAAAATTACTGCCGGTGACATGGTGGCCTATATGCTGTACGTCACCACCCTCATTGCAACCATCCGCCGCATCGTGGAGTTCGCCGAGCAGTTCCAGCGCGGCATGACCGGCATCGAGCGCTTTGCCGAGATCATGGACACCCCCGTCACCATCGACGACGCGCCGGACGCTGTGCCGCTGCAGCCCGGCCCCGGTGCCATTCGGTTCGAGAACGTCAGCTTTGAGTACCCGGACGACCACAATAAGGTGCTGCACAACGTCAGTCTGGATATCCGGGCGGGCGAACGGCTGGCCCTCGTCGGCCCTTCCGGCGGCGGCAAGACCACCCTGTGCAACCTCATCCCGCGCTTCTATGAGGTGACCAGCGGCAAAATTTTGATTGACGGGCAGGACATCCGCCATGTCACCCTCCGCAGCCTGCGCAACGACATCGGCATCGTGCAGCAGGACGTGTACCTGTTCAGCGGCACGGTGGCCCAGAACATTGCCTACGGCAAGCCCGGTGCCACGCGGGAAGAAATCGTGGAAGCCGCCCGTCTGGCCGGGGCCGAGCGGTTTATTTTGGCCCTGAAGGACGGCTTTGACACCTATGTGGGCGAGCGCGGCGTCAAACTTTCCGGCGGGCAGAAGCAGCGCATCGCCATTGCGCGGGTGTTCCTGAAGAACCCGCCCATCCTCATTCTGGACGAAGCCACCAGCGCGCTGGACAACGAAAGCGAGATCCTGGTGGGCCAGAGCCTTGAAAAGCTGGCCCATGGCCGCACCACTCTGACCATCGCCCACCGCCTGACCACCATCAAGGATTACGACCGCATCTTGGTGCTGGGCGAGGAAGGCATCGTGGAAGCGGGCACCCACGACGAGCTGCTGGCAAAGCAGGGCGTCTACTACCGCCTGTGGAATCAGCTGCCCGGCGAGGACACACTGTAAAGGGAGGAACTGAACATGACCGAACGCGAAAAATGGGAAGCGGGCCTTTGGTACGACGCCAACTACGCCCCGGAAATTTGCGCCGAGCGGGAAAAGGCCGAGGAACTTTATACCGCGTTCAACCAGACCCGCCCGTCTGAAAAGGCAAAGCGGGCGGAGCTGCTGCACAAGCTGCTGCCCGGCATGGGCGAAGATGTGGTCATTCTGCCGCACTTCTACACGGACTACGGCTATAACTGCAGCATCGGCGAAGGTACCTACATCAACCACGGGGCCTACCTGATGGACTGCGCGAAAATCACCATCGGTAAACACTGCTTCATTGGGCCGAACTGCGGCATGTACACCGCCATCCACCCGCTGCTGCCGGAGGAGCGCAACAAGGGCCTGGAAAACACAAAGCCCATCACGCTGGAGGATAACGTCTGGCTGGGCGGCGATGTGACCATCCTGCCCGGTGTGACCATCGGCGCAGGCACCACCATTGGCGCGGGAAGCGTCGTGACGAAAGACATCCCCGCCGGTGTGGTAGCCGCAGGCAACCCCTGCAGGGTGCTGCGGCCCATTACCGAGAAAGACAGCATTGCATTCAAGAAGTGAACCTCCTGCTGCGGAGCCGCCAGAGCTGCGCAGCATTTTTATTTTCAAGAATAAGACTGGAGTAGTATTGACAATGCAATAAGACTGTGGTAGTATCAAGGCGTAGCTACGACACCAGTCTTATGGCGAGGAGGACTGTATATGGAAGTCAAACTGTTTGACGCAGAACTAAAAGTAATGGATGTTCTCTGGGTAAAGGGGGATACTCCTGCCCGCGAGATCGCCCGCAAGCTGACCGAGGAGCTGGGCTGGAACGTGAACACCACCTACACGCTCATCAAGCGGTGCATCAACAAGGGCGCGATCCGGCGCAGTGAGCCGGGGTTTGTGTGCCATGCGCTCATCCCGAAAGCCGCTGTGCAGGAGGCCGAAACCGAGGAGCTCATCAACAAGGTCTACGACGGCTCTGCCGACAAATTGTTTGCGGCCCTTCTGGGCAGCAACAAAATTTCGGCAGAGCAGATCCGCAAGCTGAAGCAGATCGTGGACGAACTGGAATGAGGGAGTTTGTATGAGCCTTTGGCAAATGAGCGTGTCCGGCGCGGTGATGATCGTTGTCATCACGGTGCTGCGGGCGCTGCTGCTGGAACGCCTGCCCAAGAGGACTTTTCTGGTGCTGTGGCAGGTGGCGCTGGCCCGGCTGCTGGTGCCGTTCTCCGTGCCCTTCGGCGGCAGCGTTTATGTGTTGGTGCAGCGCGGCACGCAGGCTGTGACCGGGACAAACCGCCCGGCGGCAGGCCCGACCCTGCCGGGTGATTTTACGGCAGGCATGGCAGCCGAAGCAGCTGCTGCACCGCACCCGGCGGCTGTGCAGGCGGTGCCGGTGTGGGCGGTTATCTGGCTGGCAGGCGTGCTGCTTCTGGCTGCATTTTTCGCTGCAGCCTACCGAAGAAGCTGGAAGAAATTCCAGATGTCCTTCCCGGTGGAGCAGCCGTTTGCCGGGCAGTGGCTGCAGGCGCATCTGCTGCGGCGAAAGATCACCATCCGGCAGTGTGCGTTCATCACCGGGTGCCGCTCACCTTCGGTGTGCGGCACCCGGTGATCCTGCTGCCGAAGAAAACCGACTGGCGGGACGAAGCCACCCTGCAGTATGTGCTGGAACACGAGTTTGTGCACATCCGGCGGTTCGACGCGGTGACAAAGCTGCTGCTCACGGCGGCGGTGTGCGTGCACTGGCCGAACCCCTTTGTGTGGGTGCTGTATGCCCTTGCCAACCGGGACATCGAGCTGGCCTGCGACGAAGCAGTCCTGCACCGCTTTGGCCGGGATGCCCGCGCCGACTATGCCCGCGCCCTCATCCGCATGGAAGAAACCAGGAACGGTTTTGCTCCCCTTTGCAGCAGCTTCAGCAGCAATGCAATGGAAGAAAGGATCGTGGCTATTATGAAAACAGGAAAAACGACTATCGTGTCGGTGCTGCTGGCAGGTGCGCTCGTTGTGGGCACCACGACGGCCTTTGCGACCTCGGCACCGGCAAGCACAGAAGAATTAGACCGGCAGATGAATCAAAAAGCATCGCATACCGTCACCGAGGAAGAAACCATGATGTCCTATGTGAACCCGGACGACGGCAAAACCTATTACAGTTTTGACGACGGCAAGACCTTCACCCCGCTGACCGACGCGGAATTGGAAGCGCTCTGCCCGACGCAGGACATCGAGTGGTGGACCTATGACGAATACAAGGCATGGCTGGACAACGAAAAAATCCAGCTGCAGAGTATGCTGGGGGAAAGGGGCTCTGTGAACGGCGGCGAGGAATTCGTCTGGACACAGGAAAAAATCGACGAGACCATTGCGCTGTACGAGGAGACCTTGCAGGACATCAAGAACGGGATGATGTACTCCAAAACCGTGGATGGGCAGGATGATGTGCTGGTGGTCTATGACCCGGCAGACCGGGAAATGGGCACGGCAGCTATCACAAAATAAAGAAGCGAGGCGCTGCCATTGGCAGCGCCTCGCTTCTTGTATGGAGAATAAATCAGGTTGCAGCTTTCTGCAGATAAAATTCGCTTTCAGCCACCCGCGTCACAAAATCGTATTCCAGACGATTGGCTCTGGAAGGATCAATGTTGTAGCGCTTGCAGACGGTGCGGAAATAGGCAAAATATTCCCGATCTTCGTCATTCAATGGGGTGACCCAGCTTTTGTCCATCGGTTCATTCATCTTATTCGCCCACGATCAGGCGGACGGAGCCGTAAATGCCGGCGTCGTTGCCGAGGGTGGCGGCGACGATGGGCGTCTCATGGCAGGACTTGAAGGCGTAGGTCTTGAAGTGCTCACGCAGCGGGGTGAACAGCACGTCGCCTGCGCGGGACACGCCGCCGCCCACCATGAACATTTCCGGGTCCACGGTGTTGGCCACGTTGGCCAGCGCCATGCCCAGCGTGTCGGTCATCTCGTCCACCTCGCGGGCGGCAAGGGCGTCGCCGCTGCGGGCAGCGTCAAATACGTCCTTGGCTTCAAAGTCGGTGCCGCGCAGGGTGCAGGGAGTGTCCGGGTTCTCGTCCAGCAGCTTTTTCATGCAGCGCACCACGCCGGTGGCGCTGGAGTACTGCTCCAGGCATCCGTGCTTGCCGCAGCCGCAGGCAGCGGTCTCGTGGCGGTTCACGGTGATGTGGCCGATCTCGCCGCCGGCACCGTGGGCACCGTCGATGACCTTGCCGTTGACGATGACGCCGCCGCCGACACCGGTGCCCAGCGTGACCATGACCGCACTGCTGCAGCCCTTGGCGCAGCCCATCCAGATCTCGCCCAGGGCAGCCACGTTGGCGTCGTTGCCCACCAGCACCTTGATGCCGCCCAGCAGAGCGCCCAGCTCCTCAGAAACGTTGCGCTTGCCCCAGCCGCCCAGGTTCGCGCAGATGATGGGCACGATGCGGCTGTTCAGCACGGGGCCGGGCACGCCGACGCCCACGCCCTCCACCTGCGCGGCGGAAAGGCCCTTTTCCTGCATCTTGCCCTGCACGGCAGCAGCCAGGTTTTCCAGAATGTGTTCTCCGGCGTTGGAGGTATCAGTGGGCACTTCCCATTTTTCCAGCAGCTCGCCGGTGGTCTTGAACAGGCCGATCTTTGCGGTGGTACCGCCCAGATCAATGCCGAATGCGTATTCCTTCATGATTCATTTACCCCTTTTTTGACGGCCGTTGGCCGCAAGATTTCATATCATTCAGTATACCACACCCGCCCGTAAAAGAGCAGTGCCGCAGCGGCTTTTCATGCAAACGGACGGAAAATGCGGCGGAACTTTGGCACAAATGCCAGTGCTCAGCGCACGGTGTTGGTCAAAGCACCGATGCCGTCGATCTCACAGCGCACCGTGTCACCGGGCTTTAAGAACTGCGGCGGGTCCATGCCCATGCCGACGCCTGCCGGGGTGCCGGTGGCGATGATGGTGCCGGCTTTCAGGGTCATGCCCTGCGACAGCTCGTGGATAACGTGGTCGATATCAAAGATCTGCAGGCCGGTGTTCGAATCCTGCCGCTTTTCACCGTTGACAAAGCTGCGGATGCCCAGGCGCGGCGGGTAGGTGTCGAACTCGTCCGCCGTAACGATGCACGGGCCGATGGGCGTGAAGCCGTCCAGACTCTTGCCGAAATACCACTGCTTGTGGGCGGTCTGCACATCGCGGGCGGAGACATCGTTCAGGATGGTGTAGCCGAAGACGTAATCCTTCGTCTGCCCGGCGGGCACGTCTTTGGCGTCGCGGCCCAGCACCACGGCCAGCTCGCACTCGTAGTCCAGCTTCTGCACAAGGTCCGAGTGGGCTTCAATGAAGCCGCCGTCCGGCACGGCACGGGTGACCCGCTTGGAAAAATAAATGGCGTCCTGATGCTTCGTCGAGAAGGCGCTGGCCGAGTATTTCTCCGCTTCGTCCGAGTGGGCCATGTAGTTGATGCCAAGGCACACCACGTCCTGCGCGGGGCAGGGGATGGGGCTTTGCAGCTGCACCGCGTCCAGTGGCACGGACGGAATGGCGGAAAGGGCCAGTGCCAGCCCGGCCCGCACGGCGGGCGTCAGCTGGGGGATGGCCTCGGTCAGGGTGTCGCAGGGCAGGCCCAGCCAGCGCAGCGGGGTGACGGCGGTGCCGTCGGCCGAGAGGACGGCGGGTTCCTCCACGCCGTCCGGGGTGAGACAGGTGACAAAACGCATGACGGCTCCCTCCTTTTAGTGGCGGTAGGCGATGGCGCTGCGGATGCGGTCAGCCTCGGCCTGCCCGGCCAGCTGGCGCACCAGCTCCAGTGCAAAGGGGATGGCACCGCCCAGGCCGTAGCTGGTGGTGATATTGCCGTCTACCACGACTTCGGTGTCCAGCACCTCGGCACCGGCCAGCTTATCCTGGAAACCGGCGTGGGCCGTGGCCTTTTTTCCTTCCAGCAGGCCGAGGGATGCCAGCACGCTGGGGGCGGCGCAGATGGCTGCCACCTTCTTGCCGCTCTTGGCAAAGGAAACGCAGGTGTCGGTCACCGTCTTGTTGGCGGCAAGGTTCGGCGTGCCGGGGATGCCGCCGGGCAGCACCACCATGTCCACGTCGGAGTAATCAATGTCCTCAGCCAGTGCGTCGGCGGTGATGTGCACTTTGTGGCTGCTGGTGATGGCGCGGTTGCCGGTGGCACTGGCGATGGTCACATCCACCTTGGCGCGGCGCAGCAGGTCCACCACCAGCAGGGCCTCGCACTCCTCGGTGCCCTCGGCAAAAAAGACTACGGCTTTGCTCATTTTAATCAAACCTCCTGATGTGGGAAAGCGGCCAGAGGGCCCCGCTGACGCGGGGACTCCGGTCTTCCCGGTTGAATGAAAAGGCCGCATACCGCACGGGCGGCACGCGGCACAGCTTGCGTGATGGTTCAGGTCTCCGGCTCGGCAGGCTTTTCGGCCTCCAGCAGGGCGCGCAGGACGCTGTCATCGGCACCCAGAACCCGGCTGACCCGGCTGATGATGGCGCTGGACGCGCCGGTCTTGTCCATGATCTCGGTGTAGATGCGCTTGTCCACCAGCATTTCGGCGATGTTGTAGCGCTGCTCCATTGCGCTCAGCTCGGAATAGCTGCACACATCCTGCAAAAAGCGGTAGCACTGTTCCGGGGTCTTGAGCTGCAGAAACGCCTGATACAGGCCGGATTTTCCGGTGGGATGATCTTTTGCCATGTCGTTCTCCTTTTTGCAGATGCCGCCCACAGGCAGGCACTTTATTACACTACATTAGTGTAGAACAAACGGAGAAAAATTTCAATAGCTTTTTGCGGGTTTTGCGGCAAAATCAGCCCAGTGTGTGCTCAAACACCAGCTCGTCGCGGGGGACGGTGCCCGTCTCCTGCTCGGCAGGTTTCAGATTGCGGTAGCGCAGCGCCTTGAAGAACTGCTGCACCGGCAGGGCCTTGGCGTGGACGGTGCACCACACGCGGCCCTTGCCCTCGCCCCGGGCCAGCCGCTCGCAGGACAGCACGATGTCCCGGCCCAGTGCCTTGCCGCGGTACTCGGGCTTGAGGTAGAGGTGCATCAGGTGCAGGGAGGTGTTCTCCATCTTCCAGGCAAAGTAGCCGATGGTCTTGCCGCCCAGCACCACGAGGAAGTAGTTCACATCGTTGTCGATGTCTTCCTCAATGGCGTCGGCGCTCTGCAGCTCCTCCACAAGGGTGTCCAGCTGCTTTGCGGGGTAATAGCGCTTGTAGACCTCGTGCCAGAGCTCGCTGGCGAGGTCGGCGGTGGCGTGGATATATTTGGCCTTGGCGACCAGCTTGTAATCAGGCTTCATAGTTCTCCTTAGACTTTTACGATATAATCGGGTTTGCGGGGTGCGGCAGGCTTGGGGTCTGCTGCGGGATAGCCCAGAATGCAGTGGCCTACGCCGACCCATTCGCCCTCGATACCCCACTTTTTGAGCAGGGCCTTGCCCTCGTCGGAGTCAAACTCCTCCTTAGCGCGGTTGATCCAGCAGCTGCCCAGCCCCAGAGAGGCGGCAGCCAGCATCAGGTTGCCCATGACAAGGCTGCCGTCCTGCACGGCGTTTTTGCTGTTTGCATCGGCCAGCACCACCAGAATGGTGGGGGCTGCATACATGGGGTCGTTGTTCGTGCCCATGACAGCGGCGTTCATGCGGGTGAGCTGGGCGCGGGTGGCAGCGTCCTGCACGACCACGATCTTTGCGCTCTGGCGGCCCATGGCGCTGGCGGCATAGGTGCCGGCTTCCAGCACGGCGTTCAGTTCTTCGTCGGTGATCTGCTCGGGCTTATAGGCGCGGCAGCTGCGGCGTTTTTTGATGGTTTCCAATGTTTCGTTGGTCATAGCAATTCCCTCCCTTAAAACGTGTGCCTTTATTGTATCACAACACGGTGTGGAGTGCAAAGGAATCCTTGCGTGAAACACTTCTGTTGCACGCAAACGTTTTAGTTGCGAAAATCACGTCAAAATGCACAATAAAACGCAAAAAGATTATGGAAAAGCATTCTTGTTGCCACTGCGCAAATCGGGTATAATAGGGCTACCATAGCGGAAAGGAGTCGAGCTCTATGGCAAAGGCATCACAGGTCCTGATCCTGGAAAACGAATTTTACATCATCAAAGCCCCCAACGGGAAGGTGCTGGAAGTAAAGAATTTCAACACGGAGAACGGCGCCGCCATCCAGCTGTGGAGCTACGCAGGCCACCCGTGGCAGCAGTGGCAGTTCGTGGACGCAGGCGGCGGGCGCTGGCGCATCTGCAACCGGTTCACCGGCAAGATGATCGACCTGGCCCTGGGCGGCATCGTGGAAGGCACCTGGCTGCACCAGTGGAGCCGCACCAGCGGCATGAGCCAGTGCTGGGAGCTGGAGCCCACCCGCAATGGCCGCACCCGCATCCGCAATGCGCTGGCGGACAAATACATTGATCTGGTGGGCATGAACACCGCCAACGGTGCACAGGCCCAGATCTGGAACTTTGTGTCCGGCGGCAATCAGGAGTGGACGCTGGAGCGCATCGACCCGGACGCGGTGCAGACCGGCAAACGCCCCGAGGAAGCACGGGACCCCCAGCCCACGGCTTCGCAGCGCAAGCACCAGAATGACCTGGTGCGCAAGCTGAACAATGCGGGCAAGGGCAGGGCAGGCCGAAAAGCCTGACGATTTAAAATGCCCGCCGCGATGCTCCGGGCATATTCAGAGGAAAAATTATTTTTAATAAGCAATTCCGGGCAGACTGCGGTCTGCCCGGAATTGCATTTTCACAAAAAGAGCCGTAACGATCGGCAGCATGGTTTTCGCCTGAGAGGGTTACACACAAAAAGGAGATCACAATGAACTTAGGAGCGTTTCTGGACCCGGAATACCCCATTTTCAGCACCACGCTGTGCTATCTGGAGCGGGAGGACGCCTATCTGATGCTGCACCGCATCAAAAAGCAGGACGACTACAACCACGACAAATGGGTGGGCGTGGGCGGCAAATTCGAGCGGTTCGAAAGCCCGGAGGAGTGCCTTGTGCGCGAGGTGCGGGAGGAGACCGGCCTGACCCTGACCCGCTACCGCGCCCGGGGGCTGCTGACCTTTGTGCTGGGCAGCATGACCGAGTTCATCCACCTGTACACCGCCGACCGCTGGGAAGGCGAGATGGTGCCGCGCGATGCCTGCCGGGAAGGGGTGCTGGAATGGGTGCCCAAGCAGCAGGTGACCGCCCTGCCCATCTGGGAAGGGGACAAGATCTTCTTCCGGCTGCTGAACGAGAACCGGCCGTATTTCTCGCTGAAGCTGGTCTATGAGGGCGACACCCTCACACAGGCGGTGCTGGACGGCGAACCATTGTTATAAAAAACAGAGCAGCGCCCCGGGCTTGCGGTCCCGGGGCGCTGCTCCTGCTATGAAGGGGAAAACTGCCGCGCTGCTTGCGGAACCGCGCGGCAGGCGGGGATGGCAATTAGTTCTGTCTGCGGCTCTTGCGGTCCAGCACATAGCCCGCTGCCAGCAGGACCATGCCGCTGATGGCGCTGCCCACCGCTGCCAGCCAGTTGACACCGGTCTTGGGCAGGGCGGCGGCGGTGACAGTCTGTGCGCCGGAGGGCGTCACAGAGACTTCTTCCGCCGTTGCAGCACCCGGGACGGCATCTGCCGTTGCGGCGTCTGCCGGGGTGTCCTGTGCCGGGGCGTCCGGGGTCACATCCGAAGTGCCGGGCACATCCGGGGTGTCCGGGTCCGTGGGCGCGGGGGTCACAGGCTCTGCGGGGGCAACGTAGTCAAAGAACTCCTCGTAGTAGCCCTTGCAGCCGTCCACCGCGCAGTGATGGCGCAGGATGCCCTGTTCGGTGAGAGTGGCCTGCCGGATGATCTCGGTGCTGCCCCAGATGTGGGCGTCCGTTTCCTGATGTTCATCGGCGTTGTTGTCGTCCATGCCCACATACTTGCCGTTGTGCACGGTGTTGTAGTGGTTCGTGCCGCGGAAGAACCGCACCACGCCGCTGAACTGGTTATTCAGCTCTGCCATGGTCATGTCGTCGCCGCCGGTGATGGCCTCATCGCTGCCCTGCGTCACCGCTGTTACGTCAAGTCTGGCGGTGGTGGCGCTGATGTTCACAGCGGCGTCGTTGGCGTCGTTTTCACCGTTGCCGATGCCTGCGGCTTCGCCCGCGCCGCCGTTGGCAGTCACGGTGCCGCCGGTGATGGAAATGACCGAGCCAACGTCGGAAACATTATTTGCACCATCGCCGATGCCTGCCGCGCCTGCACCGCCGTTGGCAGTCACGGTGCCGTTCGTGATGGTCACGCCGGCGCTGTCTGCTGTGCCTGCACCGGCCCAGCGTCCGCCGCCGATACCGGCTGCGCCGGCTGCGCTGCTTGCGGTGACCGTGCCGCCGGAGATGGTGATGCCGCTGCAGCCCGCACCGTCACCGCCGCCGATGCCGGCACTGTTGCGGCCGCCCACAGCGTTCACGGTGCCGCCGGAGATGGTGATGTTGCTGCCGGCACCGCCGTTGCTTTGCCCCAGACTGTCCGTGCCGCCGCCAATGCCGGCACCGCCGCTTATGGAGTCAAACCCCTTGCCGCCGATGGCGGTCACATTGCCGCCGGAGATGGTGATGTTGGTGGCGCTGCCGGCTTTGGGCACCCTAACAAATGCCACACCGGAACCGCCGCCAATACCGGCAGCCGAACCGTTGCCGGTGGCGATGACCGTGCCGCCGGAGATGGTAATGTTGCTGGCGTTGCCTGCAGTGCTGTTTTTGACACCGCCGCCCGCACCGCCGCCGATGCCGGCACCCCAGAGACCGCCAGTGGCAGTGACATGGGTCTTGTCGCCGGAGATGGTGATGTTGCTGGCGCTGCCGGCTGCACTTTGGTAGCTGTTGCCGCCGCCGCCGATGCCGGCACCATGGGAGCCGCCGGTGGCGTCCACGGTGCCGCCGGAGATGGTGATGTCGGTGGCGGTTCCGGCAAAACCGCCGCCGATGCCGGCACCGCCATCCTTACCGGTGGCAGTGACCTTGGTGTCATTGCCAGAGATGATGATATCGTTGGCACCGCGCTGATAACCGCCGCCGATACCGGCACCGCCGTAATGGTAAAAGCCGTTTCCCTCACCGCCGGTGGCGATGACCGTGCCGCCGGTGATTTTGATGTTGTTGCCCTCGCCGAATCCACCGCCGCCGATGCCGGCACCGCAGTACACGAGGCGAGTGCCGGAGTTGCTGCCGGCAGTGGCAGTGATGTTGCCGCCGGTGATGGTGATGTTGCTGCTGCTTCTGGAACTTGCACCGCCGATGCCGGCACCGCCCGCGCCGCCGGTGGCGGTCAGTGAACCGGCACCCTTGCCGCTTTCTGTCTCAGCTTTTTTCTGCTCCTCTGTTTTCTCAGTGCCATCATCGTTTTTATCGTCTTTGATGATGAGGGTGCCATTACCGGTATTGTCGTTCTTTTCCAGACCCGCATGTCCGGTACCGCCGGTCAGGGTGTTGTCGCCGTCCAGCTCCAGCGTCACATTGCCCTCGGTGTGGATGGCGGCCTTGCCGGTGTCGCTGGCATCAATGTTCACGTTGTCCAGCGTGACATTGGCGGTGCAATCCTCCTCCGCTTTGATGGTGACGGTGTTCTTAGAAGCGGTTTCGCTGTCGTGGTTCGTGATGACCGTTTCGCCCTCGTCCTTCTTGTCGTTGATATCACCCTGCGTGATGTAGTTGCCGTCCGTTTTGGCAACGATGCTGATGCTGCCATCCTCCATGTAATACGTGCCTGCAAATGCTGCGGTGGCGCAGGACGACACCATTGCCAGAAACGTGGCGGTGGAAAGCACCCGCAGGGCAAGCTTATTTGATTTTACACGCATAAGAAATTACCTCCACTTTTAGCAGGCCCCCAACGGCCTGTATACTCTCCAATGGCGTGCGCCCGGCTTCTCCGGGAACAAGTCATTTGTGCCCTAATTATAGGGGGGGGGGGGAGGGGTAAATTTCAAGAAGTAAAAGTGACAAAAATGCTGATGCAGGGTGAAATTTGTCAAAGTTCACAAAGAAACTTGCGCAGTTTGCGCAAGGCATGGAAAAAGTGGGTGGGTTTCGCCGCATTTTCGCTGCCCCGCACCGCAAAAACCAAACAAAAAAGCCCGCGCACCGCCCCGGAAGGCGGCGCACAGGCTCCGGTTTTGGACAAAATGACGAAAGGTCAGTTCAGCTTCAGGTCGCCCTCTTTGATCCAGCCCAGCTTGCGCTCTGCTTCACAGAACACCACGCTCAGCACGGCGGGCAGAACAAAGCACAGCAGCACCATGGCGGCCCAGTCCATGGGGGTGATGGCGGCTTTGGTCCCGGCGGCGATGTCGTTGACCCAGCCGGTGTACACGCCGATCTGACCCACCAGACCGCAGGTGCCCATGCCGGAGGAAACGGCGGCACCGTTCATCTCAAAGTGGAACAGGCAGGTAGCCAGCGGGCCGGTGATGGCGCTGGCAAGGGTGGGGGCGATCCAGATGCGGGGGTTCTTGACGATGTTGCCCATCTGCAGCATGCTGGTGCCAAGGCCCTGGCTGACTAGGCCGCCCACACCGTTTTCCTTATAGCTCATGACCGCAAAGCCCACCATCTGGGCGCAGCAGCCCGCCACGGCAGCGCCGCCCGCAAGGCCGGTCAGACCCAGCGCCGCGCAGATGGCAGCGGAGGAAATGGGCAGGGTCAGCGCCACGCCCACGATCACCGACACCAGAATGCCCATGACCAGCGGGGCCTGCTCGGTGGCCCACATGATCAGGGTGCCCACCTGACTGGCGGCGGCACCAATGGGCGCGGCGATGAGCATGGACAAGCCCACGCCTGCAAAAATGGTCACCAGCGGGGTGACCAGAATGTCCACCTTGGTCTCCTTGCTGACCGCCTTGCCCAGCTCGGACGCGACGATGGCAATGACCAGCACCGCCAGCGGGCCGCCTGCGCCGCCCAGCGCGTTGGCAGAGTAGCCCACGGTGATCAGGCTGAACAGCACCAGCGGCGGGCAGTGCAGCGCCCAGCCGATGGCGCAGGCCATGGCGGGGCCGCTCATGGCAGTGGCGTAGCCGCCCAGATCCACCAGCACGTCCAGACCGGTCTGCTGGCCCAGCGTCTTGATGATGGTGCCGATCAGCAGGCTGGCAAACAGGCCCTGTGCCATGGCACCCAGCGCCTCGATGAGGTAGCGCTGCGGCGTGATGACGATATCCTTGCGTTTTAAGAAATCTTTCACATTTGACATGAGAAACTGCCTTTCTGTTCCAGAGATGTTCGTTTTGTGCAGAAACTGCATGTCATGTATAATACCATACACCTGTCAAGACAGCAAGTGAAAACCGCATTTTTGCTGGAAATATCTGCAATTTTTGGCTTTGTGCAATGATTTGCGGGCGCGGGACGTATTTCTTTTGGAGCATTTTTCGGGTGCGGGGCGCGCCGCAAAGAAAACAGCGTGCCCCCGTGCGCGGCAATTGACGCGGCCTTGCCCGTGGGTGTATACTGGAAGCGTAACTGAAAAATGAAATGCTGTCCTTTTTTTGCGGGGCGGCGTCCGAGAAATAGATGAAGTTTGGGAGCACAGCATGAAAAAGACGTTCTGGAAAAAATGCACGGTCCGGGGCACAGCGGCAGCGCTGGCGCTGGCACTGACCTTCTCGCTGGGGGCACCGCTGGCGCTGGCGGCCCAGCCGGAAGAACCGGAGACTGCCGCGGCGGCGCAGACGCAGGAAGTGCAGGAGACCGACCGGCCCACCCTGCTGCCCGAGACCCCGGAGCTGGCCGCCGAGGACCCGGAAGCACCCCCCGCCCAGGCCACCGAGGCCGAGGAGAACAGCGTGAACCAGCACACGCCGGAAAACAGCGTGGTGCTGACGCCGGAACAGATCAGCGAAGCACTGGACGCCGGTGCGCTGAACGAGGCCGAGGCCCAGTGCCTTGATTTTGGCAGTGAGAACGGCTTCTGGACCTGGCTGGTGAACTTTTTGTTCGGCTGGCTGGACAAGGCCGAACCGGTGTATTCCGGCTGGCGCACCACGGGCGGCAAGACCTATTATTACAGCTCCACCACCCACGAGCCGGTGACCGGCATCCAGAGCATCGACGACAAGCTCTATTATTTTGACGCCGACGGTGTGCTGCAGAAGGGCAAGACCTTCGGCGTGGATGTGTCCAAATACCAGAAGAACATCGACTGGGAGCAGATCAAGAAGGCGGGCGTCAGCTTTGTCATCGTGCGCATCGGCTACCGCGGCTACGGCGCTTCCGGTGCGCTGGTACTGGACCCCATGTTTGAGGAGCATTTCACCAACGTGAAGAACGCGGGCCTGAAGGTGGGCGTTTATTTCTTCAGCCAGGCCACCACCGAGGAGGAAGCCAAAGAGGAGGCCTTCGCCTGCGCCTATGTGCTGAACGGCCGCAAGCTGGACTACCCCATCTTCTTTGACACCGAGGCTTCCGGTGCGTCGGGCGGCTCCGGCCGTGCCGACGGCCTGGGCGTGGCCGACCGCACCAAGTGCGCCGTGGCCTTCTGCGAGGAAGTGAAGGCGAACGGCTACAAGCCCGGCGTCTATGCCTCCACCTTGTGGTACCGCAACCGGGTGGACCTGAGCAGCCTGACCAAGTACACCATCTGGAACGCCCACTACGGCGTGGCCAGCAGCCCCATCGACTGCGCCTTGTGGCAGGGCACCTGCACCGCGCGCCTGCCCGGCTACAAGGGCGACCTGGATGTGAACATCAGCTATATCGGGTAAGAGAGGGAGCCTATGGACCGCATTCGACTGATCGCGTCGGACATGGACGCCACCCTGCTGGACGAGCACAGCCAGCTGCCGCCAAAGTTTGCCGACACCATCCGCGCACTGGCCGGGCAGGGCATCCTGTTCGCCGCCGCCAGCGGCCGCCCGCTCTACACGCTGGAAGCGATGTTCCCGGACCTGCTGGATGAGATCATCCTTATCGGCGACAACGGCGGTGCGGCCCGCTGGAAGGGCAGGGACCTGTTCGTCTCCGAGATGCCTGCCGCAGGCTGGCGCAGCCTTGCCCGCAGCACAAAGCAGGCCGGAGATGTGGGCCTTTTGTGCGGGCTGCAGGCAGCCTATGCCGAAAAGCAGGACGAACAGTACGATGCCGTGTTCAAGAACTTCTACACCCGGGTGGAATATGTGGACGACCTGACCGCCGTGGAAGCGGCAGCGGATAAGTTCACGGTCTATCTGCCGCACGACAATGCGCAGGAGGCCTTTGATGAAACGTATGGTGCGTTCCACACCGGCAACGGCGGCGCATTCTCGGTGGCCGTGGCGGGCAAAAACTGGGTGGACGTGATGAACCCCGGTGTGCACAAGGGGGCAGCTCTGGCCAGGGTGGGGGCCCTGCTGGGCATCCCGGCAGACAGCATGATGGCCTTTGGCGATACCTACAACGACGCCGAGATGCTCACCACCGCAAAGTACGGCTTTTTGATGGAAAACGGCAGCGAACCGCTGCGGGCGAAAGTGCCGTTCCTGGCACCCTCCCACCGGGACTACGGCGTGATGCAGGTGCTGGAAACCGTGCTGCGCCAGCACGGCAATGTAAGCCCGGAAGATTTTACAAAAGCACACTGAACAATTCAAAGGCAGGCACGAAACGCCTGCCTTTTGTCATATCCAAAGCACATTCCCCATAAATTGTTCTCAGAGAAAACTGGCTGGGGAGGCATGGGGATATGTTTGTAGTCACATTGAACAAAACAAGCCTGAAAAAACTGGGTCTCGGGGCCATGTGCTGCGCACTGGTGGTCTGCAGCGCCCTGCTGGGGCGTTATATCAGCAGCCGCACCGTCACGGCGTCGGCGTCCGTGAACAAGATCGAGAGCGCACAGGACATTCAGACCTGGTTCACCGGTTACGGGTTGGATGTGGACGGCGCGTCCATCACGGCCGATAAGGTCAAGATCCCCCGCAAGTGGGACGACAGCTTTTCGGCCTTCAACGGGGTGGTGCAGCAGAGCGGCATGGACCTTGCCCGCTACAAGGGTAAGACCGTGGAGAAATGGACGGCGCTGATCCCGGCGGCCAGCAATGGGGACGCCAGCCGCTACGGCGTGCTGCTGGTGTACAAGAAAAAGGCCGTGGGGGCCTACCTGCTGGAGCGGCCCTCCGGCGTCGTGGTGGGGCTGAAGGATATGCAGGCCGCCATGGCCGAGGCCGAAGCCCAGCAGACTTCCGGTGAAGATTACAGCGGCGACTGGGGCGAGCGCCACGACGAAGAACTGGACGCCCAGACGCTGGACGGCCAGGCGCAGCAGACCTCGGGCGAGGATTACAGCGGCGATTGGGGCGAACGCCATGACGAGGAGCTGGACGCCCAGCAGACCTCCGGCGAGCCGGACACCCAGCCCGCAGCCATCGACCCGGCAGACCTGCCGCTGGACGCCGAGGGCTACCCGGTGGAATGACGCGGGAACGCCTGCTGCGCGCCGGAACTGCCGGGAACCGGGCGAAAAACTGCGTCGAACCGGAGAGCAAAATGCCTAAAATTTGCGCACAATCGGAAATAAAAGTGAAACCTGTGCATTTTTGTCGCATTCTTATGTTCAATTGTACCAAAAAAATGCGCAAAAAATTAGCAATATGAAATGGTGAAAAAATTTGGGACAGGGTTTATAATAGAAGTATCAACTCACGGTGCGGCGCGGCCGCAATCGACGCGAAAAAATGGCGTCCCGTGGGATCAAGTAAGGAGAAAATGATTATGAAGGAATTTCAGTACACTGTTAAGGATGCCTGCGGCATCCATGCACGTCCCGCCGGCCTGCTCGTCAAGACCGTCAAGGGCTTTACCAGCAGCGCCACCCTCGAGAAGGACGGCAAGAGCTGCGATCTGCGCAAGCTGATGGCTCTGATGGGCATGGGCGTCAAGCAGGGCGAGACCATCACCGTCAAGGTCGAGGGCGACGACGAGGAAGCTGCAGCCGCAGCGATCCAGAAGTTCCTGACCGAGAACGTCTGATCGGCAGCGTGATGACGAAAGCCCTCGCGGTTGAGCTGCGGGGGCTTTTTTGGACGGTACGGGACGAAACGTCCCGATGAGAAAGAAGGAGAGTGCACAATGCAGGTAGGCACCGGAAAGAGCGTGCTCAATGGCATCGCCATTGGCAAGCTGAAGATCTACAAGAAAAAAGATACCGCTATTTCCACCGCTCCTGTGGCAGATACCGCCGCAGAACTGGAGCGTTTTGAAGCTGCCCGGCAGAAGGCCATCGAGCAGCAGACCGCACTGTATGAAAAGGCACTGGCAGAAGCCGGTGAGGACATCGCCGAGGTATTCAACATCCACGCCATGATGCTGGATGACGACGACTTTGTGGATGCCATCAAGGAGATCATCAACGGGCAGAAGATGTGCGCCGAATATGCCGTCAAGACCGCCGGCAACAACCAGGCAGCCGTCTTCGCTGCCATGGACGACCCGTATCTGCAGGCCCGCAGCGCCGATGTGCTGGACATTGCGCAGGCCATGCTGGATATTCTGCAGGGGGTGGACAATGCCAGCCTGCAGGGCACCGAGCCCAGCATCCTGGTAGCCGAGGATCTGGCCCCCTCCGAGACGGTGCGCATGGACAAGAGCCTGCTGCTGGGCTTTATCACCCGCGAGGGCAGTTCCAACAGCCACACCGCCATTCTGGCACGCAGCATGAACATCCCCGCCCTGATCCAGTGCAAGGATATCCAGGACGACTGGGACGGAAAGATGGCCGTCATCGACGGCTACAATGCCTGCGTCTATGTGGACCCCACCCCGGACCTGCTCAAGAGCCTGAAGAAGCGCCAGCAGGAGGACCAGAAAAAGCAGGCCCTGCTACAGGAGCTGAAGGGCAAGCCCAACACCACCCTGGACGGCAAGACTGTCAACGTGTTCGCCAACATCGGCGGCATGGGCGATGTGGGCGCTGTGCAGCAGAACGACGCCGGCGGCGTGGGCCTGTTCCGCACCGAGTTCGTCTACCTGAACTGCAAGGACTACCCCAGCGAGGATTACCAGTTCGAAGCCTACAAGCAGGTGGTGGAGAGCCTGGCACCCCGCAAGGTGGTGGTGCGCACCTGTGACATCGGCGCGGACAAGACCGTGGACTACATGAAGCTGGACCACGAGGACAACCCCGCCCTGGGCTACCGTGCCATCCGCATCTGCCTGACCCGCAAGGACTTCTTCAAGACCCAGCTGCGCGCGCTGCTGCGCGCTTCCGCTTACGGCAACATGAGCATCATGTTCCCCATGATCACCAGCCTGCGGGAACTGCAGGATGCCAAGGCCGTGCTGGAAGAGTGCCGTGCCGAGCTGGCTGCCGAGGGCGTGAAGATGGGCCAGAACATTGAAGTGGGCACCATGATCGAGACCCCCGCCGCCGTGCTCATCGCCGACGAGCTGGCCGCCGAGTGCGATTTCTTCTCCATCGGCACCAACGACCTGACCCAGTACACCTGCGCGCTGGACCGCCAGAACGCAAAGCTGGAGCCCTTCTTCAACCCCCATCACCCCGCTGTGCTGCGCGCCATCAAGATGACCATCGAGGCGGGCCACCGCCACGGCATCTGGGTGGGCATCTGCGGCGAGCTGGGCGCAGACACTGCCCTCACCGAGACCTTCCTGCGCATGGGCGTGGACGAGCTGTCCATGAACGCCAAGAGCATCCTGCCGGTGCGCAAGATCATCCGCAGCGTGGACCTGAGCAAGCCTTCTGAAAAGTAAGGAACAAGAGAATCCCGGTTTACCGTTCCCATAAGAACCCCCGGCAGGGCGTCACGCTCTGCCGGGGTCTTTGTATACGGGCCAAAAGTTTACGGAAAATACTTTAAAACGCTAAAGCGAAATGCTATACTATAAGCTGTGACAGGGTATGCAGGTGTCCAGCGCTGCCCGTGGAGGAGATTATGACACAATTCTTGATTCGTCTGTTCATCCGCCAGCCCGACCATGCGCAGGACCCCAAGGTGCGTGCCGCCTACGGCAACCTTGCCGGCGTGGTGGGCATGGTGTGCAACCTGCTGCTGTGCCTGGGCAAGCTGACCGTGGGCACCCTGTTCGGCTCCATCGCCATCACGGCGGATGCCCTGAATAACCTTTCGGATGCCTCGTCCAACGTGGTCAGTCTGGTGGGCTTCCGGCTGGCAAGCAAGGCCCCGGACGCCGAACACCCCTTCGGCCATGCCCGGTATGAATATCTGGCCGGGCTTGCAGTCAGCGTGACCATCCTCGGCATCGGCTTTTCGCTGCTGAAGGAATCGGTGGTCAAGGTGCTGCACCCGACGCCGGTGGTCTTCAGCGGACTGACGGTAGCCGTGCTGGCGGCGTCCATCCTCGTCAAGCTGTGGATGAGCGGCTTCAACCGCACCATCGGCCGCATCATTGCGTCCGAGACCCTCATTGCCACCGCTGCCGACAGCCGCAACGATGTGCTGAGCACCGGTGCGGTGCTCTTTGCCACGATCCTGTGCCATGTGACCGGCTGGGATATTCTGGACGGCCTGATGGGTGTTGCCGTGGCGGTGTTCATCCTTGTTTCCGGCTGGGGCCTTGTGCGGGACACCCTCAGCCCGCTGCTGGGCGAAAGCCCCAGCGAGGACCTTGTGGACCACATCGAGCAGAAGGTGCTTTCCTACCCCGGCGTGCTGGGCATGCACGATCTGATGGTGCACGACTACGGTCCGGGCCATCAGTTCGCCTCGCTCCATGTGGAGCTGCCCGCCGAGCAGGACCCGTTGGACGCCCACGACCTGATCGACAACATTGAGCGGGACTTTCTGAAAAACGACCGCCTGATGGTCACCATCCACTATGACCCCATCGTCACCTCGGATGCGGCTGTGGGCGTGCTGCGCGCCCGGCTGACCGAAAAGCTGCGCCAGCTCGACCCGGAGCTCTCGCTGCACGATTTGCGCATCGTGCCGGGCAAGACCCACACGAACGTGCTGTTCGATCTGGTGCTCCCGGCGGGCTACACCGGCGATCAGGTGGAGCTGCTGAGCCAGCTGGAACAGTTCATCAAGCAGCAGGATGCGGCCTATAGCTGCATCATCAAGGTGGAGCAGAGCTATACGGCTGCCCACAAATAAAACAGCTTTCTGAAGGTGAGCCGGCGCTTGCTGCTTCACGGCCTCGCCCTCTCCGCCAAAACCTCTCGGTTTTGCCAGCTTCCCCAAAGGGGAGCCAGGATAACAAGAATTTCAGGGGGAAGTATTATGCTGAACGAGACTTACCGCGCGATGCTCGGCAACAAGAGCGTCATCCGCGAGACCTTCATGTACGGCAAACAGCGTGCCGCAGAGATCGGATATGAGAATGTGTTCGATTACTCGCTGGGCAACCCCAGCGTGCCCTGCCCGGCTGAGTTCACAGAAGCCATGCAGGACCTGTTGGCCAATGAAGAACCGGTCAACCTGCACGGCTACTGCCCCAGTCAGGGCGATCCGGGCTTCCGCACCGATGTGGCAGCACACCTGACGAAAACGTTTGGCCTGCCCTATGAGCAAAAGCACATCTTCCCCACCACCGGTGCGGCGGGTGCCATTGCCCACGCCATCCGGGCGGTGACCCAGCCCGGCGACGAGGTGCTCACCTTTGCGCCCTACTTCCCGGAGTATGGTCCCTATGTGGCGGGCACCGGTGCACAGCTGAAGGTGGTGCCGCCCCAGGCCCCGGCCTTCCAGCCCAATCTGGACGCGTTTGAAGCAATGCTCACCGAGAAGGTGACGGCGGTGCTCATCAACACCCCCAACAATCCCACCGGTGTGGTCTACTCGGCCGAGACCCTCACCCGCATGGCCGACATTCTGACCCAAAAGAGCAAGGCCTTCGGCCACAACATTTTCCTCGTCAGTGATGAGCCTTACCGCGACATCGCCTTTGACGGCAAGACCGTGCCCTACCCGGCGGCGTTCTACCCCCACACGCTGACCTGCTTCTCGTACTCCAAGAGCCTGAGCCTGCCCGGCGAGCGTCTGGGGTATGTGGCGGTGCGCCCGGGCTGTGAGGGTGAGGACATCCTTGTGGATATGATGGCCCAGATCTCCCGCTTCACCGGCCACAACTGCCCGCCCAGCATCATCCAGCGTGCCGTGGGCCGCTGCCAGGAGGTCACCAGCGATCTGTCCGTTTACGAGACCAACATGAACCTGCTGTACGATAAGCTCACCGAGTTGGGCTTTGAGGTGGAGCGCCCCGGCGGCACCTTCTACATCTTCCCGAAGGCTCTGGAGGAGGACGCCAACGCCTTCTGCATGAAAGCCCGGGAATTCGACCTGCTGCTGGTGCCCAGCGACACCTTTGGCGTCAAGGGCTATGTGCGGCTTGCTTACTGCATCGACACTGAAAAGGTGCGCCGCAGTCTGCCTGCCCTCGAAAAGCTGGCGGCGGCCTACCGCAAATAAAAAGCCGAACCGCTCCGGCGCGGCGTTTGGCAGCGCGGGGCTGGAAATATACATCAGAGAGGAAAGGGAACCCCTGCTATGGAAAAGATCAAGATGACCACGCCGCTCGTCGAGATGGACGGCGACGAGATGACCCGCATTCTGTGGAAGATGATCAAGGACGAGCTGATCCTTCCGTTTGTGGACCTCAAGACCGAATACTACGACCTGGGCCTGCCCAACCGCGATGCCACCGCCGACAAGGTGACCATGGATGCCGCCCTTGCCAACAAGAAGTACGGCGTTTCGGTCAAGTGTGCCACCATCACCCCCAACGCTCAGCGCATGGACGAATACAAGCTGCACCAGATGTGGAAAAGCCCCAATGGCACCATCCGCGCTGTGCTGGACGGCACCGTGTTCCGCGCACCCATCATGATCGACAGCATCAAGCCGGTGGTCAAGAACTGGAAGAAGCCCATCACCATTGCCCGCCATGCCTACGGCGACGTGTACAAGTGCACCGAGTTCCGCATCCCGGGTGCCGGCAAGGCCGAGCTGGTGTTCACCGGTGCCGATGGCTCTGAGCAGCGTGCCACCGTCTTTGATTTTGAGGGTGCCGGTGTGCTGCAGGGCCAGTACAACAAGGATGACTCTATCCGCAGCTTTGCCCGCAGCTGCTTCAACTATGCACTGGATGTGAAGCAGGACCTGTGGTTTGGTGCCAAGGATACCATTTCCAAGAAATATGACCACACCTTCAAGGATATCTTCCAGGAAGTGTACGACGCTGAGTATAAGGCAAAGTTCGAGGCCGCTGGCATCACCTACTTCTACAGCCTCATTGACGACATCGTGGCCCGCGTCATCCGCAGCGAGGGCGGCTTTGTCTGGGCCTGCAAGAACTACGACGGCGACGTGATGAGTGATATGGTGTCCACTGCCTTTGGTTCACTGGCTATGATGACCAGCGTGCTGGTCAGCCCGGACGGCAAGTACGAGTTCGAAGCCGCCCACGGCACCGTGACCCGCCACTACTATAAGTATCTGAAGGGTGAAAAGACTTCCACCAACCCCATGGCCACCATTTTTGCATGGTCCGGCGCGTTCAAGAAGCGCGGCGAACTGGATAACCTGCCCGAGCTGGTGAAGTTCGGTGAAGCACTGGAAGCCGCCAGCCTGCAGACGCTGAACGACGGCATCATGACCAAGGACCTGTGCGGTCTGGCCGAGGGCATCACCCCCACCGCTGTGGACAGCGAGGGCTTCATCAAGGCCATTCGTGAGCGCCTGGAAGCCAAGCTGGCATAATAATTTCTCTGTGATATAAATAGAAAGACCGGAACTGTAAGTACGACCTACAGTTCCGGTCTTTTTCGTTAAAATGATGCGAACGCACCTTGAATGTACCCGACAAAAAATGCGATAGACGTACTGAGGAGAATGCAGCCAAGCCACAAAAGATCTGCGAGAAGCCGTTTGCCGGTCAATTGCTGGATGGCCTTTGAATAATCCAAAGCAAACCATAGCATAGCAGCAGAAAATAGAATGGAACTCCCATGAAGCCGAAAAGACAGCACCATGCTGAGAAGCACATAATTGATAAGCGTGTAAAAGATACTTCGCAAAAGAAGTTCCGGGAGAGCAGAATGCGGCTTTTTCATAAAAGCTCCTTTCTGGATTTATAAATGCAGTGCATCCAATACATCGTTTACCACGTCCAGCGATATCTGCCCCGGTGCGCTGGCCTGCCCGGGGTTGGCAAAGGTCATGGCGGAGCCGAAGGCCTCCCCAGCCAGACGGCTCACTGCGCCCAGCGCCCCCATGCTCATGGTGATGACC
>OCHL01000767.1_pt1 | contig 25772 bp, 10 predicted proteins | sample 1538421 | NCBI WGS metagenome assembly OCHL01 (sample SAMN04571690, study PRJEB22368) | human gut metagenome | biome: human gut; material: stool | host: Homo sapiens | place: Luxembourg | collected 2012-06-01 | reverse complement strand
AAATTTAATTATACATATTCATTGCTTTATCTATTCCATAAGTTATAATATCACATACTGCATCTGCTGCTTTTTTAGTTGATTCGTTTAATATATCACGCTCTTCACCTTGTAGTTTTTGAAGTACATACCCTATCATCATTTCCTTAAATATTGGTTTTCCAATTCCCACTCTAATTCGTGGAAAGTCTTCTGTCTGTAACTCTTCTACAACAGATTTCATTCCATTATGTGTACCTGGTCCACCCTTTTTTCTAATTTTAATTTTGCCAATATCTACATCTATATCATCATATATAACTATTATATTTTCTGATGGAATTTTATAAAAATCCTTGTATTTTATAATAGCCTCTCCACTTAAGTTCATATATGTTTGAGGTTTTAATAAAATGACTTTTTCATTATTTATCATTCCATCGCCATATAAAGCTTTAAACTTCTCTTTAGTAACAGTTATATTAAGTTTTTGGCTTAAATGGTTTATTGCATCAAACCCCATATTATGTCTTGTGCTTGAATATTCCCCTTCTGGATTTCCCAATCCTACAATTAAATACATTTTATCCTCCTATAGTGTTTTAGGGACGGTGCTAAAATCCCTGTTTTTAATAACTATTGTATAAATATAAAATAGCGGGAAAAAAGGAACGTCCCCAAATCCCTGAAATTCCTAATGCCTTTTATAAGTATCTTTATTGATTCTTTCTGAACTTATTACTTGTCCATTTTGTCTTACTGTTTTATATGTTTCTGATTTTATACTTGTAGCTGTAGTTTCAGTAACTCTTGATGTAATTTCTACATCGTAATCTGGATTTTCTTTTAATCCATAAATCTCACATTTTGCTACTCCACCACTTACAGTACATAAAATTTTTACTGGATAATTTCTTGTGTTTTTAAATTTAAAATCTATTGAACCATATACAACTGTAGCATCTCTACCGGCTTTTGCATATGATGGTACGAATTGGTGGTTTCTTCTTTCTACTATTTCTAAATTTGAATACAACACAGCATTATATAATGTTGTAGATATTTGGCATATACCTCCACCTAGACCATCAACCACTTCACCATTTTGGTACATAGCTGCCTCTTTATACCCTGCAGCTATAGTTCTTTCTCCAACAACAGTATTATAAGAAAATGTTTCACCTGGCATTAAAACTGTCCCATTTATTTTTTCTGCTGCTAGTCTTAAATTTGTTGTCCTATCTGTATCCCTTGCATTATAATTTGTAGAAAATTTTGCAAGTAAATCTGGAAAAGCTTCTGTTCCAATCATATTTGTTGTTACGCTTGGTGCAGTATATTTTAATGGAATTTCGTATTCATCTTTAACTTCATTTAACATAGCTTTTGCTTCATCAACAGATATATTAAAATCTACACCATTTTCATGTGGATATACCACATATGGATTTGTTGTATAATAAGCATTGACAGGTTCTTTGTATATCTCATTATGAATTTTGTCTATATCTATTGCATCAGGATCTTTTGAAACTGTTACAAGCTCTATTTTACTACTTGCATATGATAAATCTTGAATTTTATTTTTTATATTTTCTATAGATGGTGCTACATCTATTACATTACCAGTTTTACCCCTAGTAATAATTAATTTATTTCCTTCTACATAGTAACTACTTTGTACAACAGTATCTGGCAATTTTGTTGATATATCATTAAGAATTGCTGTACATTGTTGTGTATTTACTGTAACATTAAGTTCTAAATCATTAGCAGAAACTAAATTTTTTATTATTGTACCCATATTTTTAAAAATATTGCTATCTCTTCCAATGTTATATGCTCTATTTACTGCTTCTTCAATATTTAAGTTTGCACCTAAATCTTCCAAATTTAATTGGGTTTCATATTCACCATGAATTACTGTTAAATTGTTTGGCAATACATTATTAAACTCATTAGTTACTTTTTCTATTGCTTGCTCCTTCGTTAAACCTGCTACCTCAACACCTTTTACATAAATACCAGTTATAATCTTATCACTTGAAGATATATAAAGTGTTATACCTAAAAATAAGATAAAAAAGATTATTATAAAGCTTATAAAAACTATTCCTAAAACTGTTCCTACTTTTAAATTTTCTTTGTTTTCTACTACTTTTAAATCTGTCGTTTCCAATTTCTTCTCCTTTGATAATATATAAAATGCACATATATTATACTATATTTCGACTATATATACAATTATAATTTATACTTTTTAAGGTACAAAAAAGGAGTAGTTTTTACTACCCCTTAATATATTTTAATCATCATCTGTTCCAAATAACTCATCAAATTTTGCTTCTAATGCTTTTTCTAAATCCAAATTATTTACTTCTTCGTCATTATCCTCTAATGGTATTTCCATTGGCTTAGACTTTGGTTTTGTAGAATCTGCAGTATTTGTATTTTGCACTCCTCCACCATTTGTACTACCTGTTACCACATTAGCAGTTTCCTTTTTTGGAGTATTTGGTTCATCATCAGCAAACAAGTCGTCTAAAGATTCTACTTTTAAATCCTGAGCTTTTGTTTCTGAACTTGCTGAATAAGGATTTGCTGGGTTAAATATTCTCCATTCTCCTCTTTCACCAACTTCTGCATCGTTATGGCTTATTTCTAGTCTAGCCATCTCTTTTCCCATTGGATGTCTAAAATAATAGAATTTATTTGCTTTAACAGGTCTTACACCTTTAACAAATATTATACACATATCATTATCAAATCTTCTTAACTCATCTGGTGTAAGCAATGCCCTACCCATAATTTGATCAGAATCACTTGAACCAGACTTCCAACCACCTTTATCACGGTTAGTTGAATGGCTATCTCTTGAGATTGTTTTTTCTCCCAACGCTTTAGAGAAATATTCCAATGTTTTTGTAGAGTTACTTCCTAAGAATACGTGTGTATCACAGTTACCAATTATAGTTTCGTATGACTTCTCGTAAACAGCCTCTAATTGGTCTAAGTTTTGTAAGATAACACTGAATGAAATACCTCTACTTCTTGATGTAGATATCTTTTTATCAAAATCTGGTATTTGACCAATGTTTGCAAACTCATCTAGTATGAAAAATGTTTTTTCTGGTAATTTACCACCAGCTTTATCTGCATAATCATATAATTGTTGAATCATCTGTGAAAAGAAAATTGTAAGTAAGAAATTATATGTTGTATGTGTATCTGAAGAAACTACATATACAGCTGTTTTTTCTTGTCCAATTTCTTCAAAATTTATTGTATCTGACGATGTTAGATCTGCTATATCTTTACTATCGAACTTACCTAATCTAGATTGTAATGTACTTAAAATAGAACCTCTTGTTTTTTCTGGTGCTATTTCGATTGATTTATAGTTCTTTCTTGCTGGGTGTGTATAATCCAATTGATTAATTAAATCACCTAACAAACTTGTACCACCACTATCATTTGCAGCCCTTACAAGCTCTGCACAGCTTGCTAAGTTTTGCTCTTCTGGTGGTCTTGTTGATATTAAATACCAAATTAAAGCTTTTAATAAGATTTCTGCCATATCATCCCAGAATGGGTCTGATGCTTTTTCCCCGCTTTGTCCTTTAACGATGGTATTTGCAATAATATCAACATCTATTTCATTTCTTATATGTGCTAATGGGTTATACCCATCACTACACTCTGGATTAACTAAATTTAATACTCTTACTTTATAACCTTTAGATTTTAAATATCCTGCTGTTCTATCGTATAATTCTCCTTTTGGATCTGTAAATATGTATGAACCTAAACATTGGTGTGCGTTTGGTATAGAATATGATGCAGATTTACCAGAACCTGAACCGTCCAACAACCAACACGTTTATATTTCCCATTTTATTTAATGGTAAATAATTATCTTCTGCTAGTACAATACCACTTTTTTTGCTTAAAACTTTATATTGCTCGCCATGTTCTGCCCATCCACTAGAACCATGCTCTATATCTGTATATTCATTTTTAGGTGCTGCTTTTAGTAATCCAACTATTACAGCTGCTAAATAGAATATTGTAAAATATAGAATACTCTTACCAAATGTTCCTATATATGTAGCTCCAAATACAACTCCAAAACTAGAAAAAGGGCTAGTGATATATTTTCCTAATTGCTCGAAAAAAATTTCGAAATTAAATGCACCTGATTGCACTGCCTCTGTAACAGAAGCAGAAAATGGAGCAACTCCTAGGATTATAATTACTAACCATAATATTGCAAATATTATTATTTTCTTTTTGCCATTTTCTAACATACCCTGTAACTTATAATTCATTTATTTCATCCCTATCTTTTGTGATATTATCTTGAAGAATCGTCTTCTTTTGCCTCTTTAGCTTTATCTTCAAGTTTTTGTTTAGTTACATTTCTTCCTTTTGCAACTCTTGATTCTGCAACTTCTTTAGTGGTTATTCTATATAGTTGTTTACTTAGTTTTTTTCCTTCTACTACAAGATATTTTGATTCTTCTGCATTTTCTGGTGCTACAACTTTATTTGTTCCCACTTCTCCTAATAATAAAGGAAAATCTTTTACATTTTCTGTAGTAATACATGCAAAAGTAAGTACTTTTGCCTCATCTTCAAAGAATATTGAATTACAAGATTTTTCAGATAAACTATCTGTTTTGTTCATTAGAACTCCCCTCTCCTTTAATCTTTTTTATCTTTAATTTCGAAAGCAAAATAAGGTTTATTTGCTTTAAGTTTACATTTACCTCTAACTTCGTTGGCCTCTTCATCAAAATATACCATAGGCTTTACTTCTTCTGTTGTTTCTGGGTCTATAATTGAAATTTGTCTTTTAAAACTTGGTGTGTACTTAAATTCTTTATATTCTTTTTCTGTGTCTGAATAAAGAGTATTAAATTTTAATGGCGTTGGTTTTTTAGAAATTGTTATCTTGTCACCTTGTAGTATTGCCATATTAATTACTACTCTATCTTTACCAAATGATAATATAACAAGTTCGTCTTTGTCATCAGAAGGGTCATCAACATAAAATGTTTTCTTCTTCTTGTCACCATACATTTCTTCTGTATAGTCCAATCTTGTTACTGTATACTTTGGTGATTTTTCTAAATCTTCTTTTAAAGTTTCATTTATTTGATATACTACTGTACTTACGTTATTTGGATCCATTATACTAAAATGTTTTCCTTCCCAACTGTACATAATTTATACACCCCACACTTCTACGATTTTCTATATACATAGTTTGTCTTTTGTAACACTACTATGTTTAATTATACCTAATTTGTAAGTTTTTGTCAACCAATTTTAAGTTATTATGTTAATTCGTTCTTTTCCTTGGATTAAAGCTAGATATTTGTTCTAATTCTTTGTATAACTTTTCTTCCTCTGTCGTTAATTCTTTTGGTACTATTATTTTTACTTCAGCTATTAGGTCTCCTCTTCCACCTTTTCCGTCTTTGTATCCTTTTCCTTGAATTCTGACTTTTTCTCCACTTTCAATTCCCTTTGGTACATAGACAGAAGCAGTGTCGTCTATTGTATCTATAGTAGCTCTTGTGCCTAAGGCAGCTTCCCATGGGGTTAATCGTAAATCTGTGTATAAATCTATTCCTTCTAACCTAAACCTTTTACTATTTTGAATATTTACTTTTATAAATAAATCTCCGTTTTTACCACCATTTATTCCAGCTTTTCCTTGGCCAATCAATCTAATCTTTTCTTGATTCCTAATACCTGCTGGGACTTTTACTACAAAAGTCTTCATCTTCCCTTTTAGAGTCCTAAGAGAAATTTTCTTTTCTGAACCGTAATATGTTTCCTCTATTGACATATTAATTTCTGTTTCTACATTCTCTCCTCTTATAGGAATTTTTTTCTTTACTTTATTGTCGGATTTTTCCTCCTCACCGACAATATTTCCAAAAAACATTGTGAAAAATTCGGAAAATTTTGAGCCATTCTTCCTTTGGCTCTCTTCATACTTCTTCTTTTTTCCCACGTTATTATTCCATATTCTGTCATACTTTCGTTTAGAAGTAGAATTTGACAACACCCTATATGCTTCGTTTATATCTTTAAATCGTTCTTCTGCAAATTGATCGTTAATATTAATATCTGGATGATACTTCTTTGCAGCTTCCCTATATGCTATTTTCAGTTCTTGAGGAGTTATCTTACTAGATTCTAAATTAAGTATTTTGTAATAATCTTTGAAAATCATTTAACATCCTCCACATTCATGGTGCCAACATTATATCACATAAAAATGTATTTTAAAATAGGTTTTTTTCAATTTTTATGTATTTTACCTTCATTTAACAATAAATCATTTCTAGCTTTTATTGTTTCTGGATGAATTAACCATTCATTTTTTACATTATATGTAATAAATTCGTTCATTAAAAATATAAGAGTTTCATCAATATTTTGTGTAGATAATTCCCTACTTTTTTCTAAATTGAACCTTGTCCCTTTTCTATTTTCTTCAGTTTTATCTGCTACATATATAATTTTTTCTAGCATGCTCATATTTTTTCTTCCTGTTGTATGCCACTTTATGGCATTTACCATATCTTCTGTAAAACCATATTTTTTAGCTGCAATATCAGCTCCTATCTTGCCATGTAAAAGCGATGGTTTTACATTTTCTATTTCATCTATCTCTATATTATTATTCTTTACATATTCTAGCATCTCTTCATCAGTCATTTCCTTAGCTATATCATGTGCTATCCCTACCTTCTTGGCAGTCTCTTCTTGCACACCATATATTTTAGCAAGCTCTACAGCTTTTTTCGCAACACCCAAAGAATGTGTAAAACGATATTCTGATAAAACTGATTTCACATCATTTTCTATTTCTTTGTATTCCATATATTACCTCCTTGGTTGTTTTTATTAAAAATTATTTTTTCATTGCATACTTTATTAATTTATCAAGAACTTCTGTATATTCTATACCTATAGCATCAAATAATTTTATATACATACTATCCTCTGTAATATCCGGCATTGTATTTATTTCGTTTACATATACCACGTTTGTTTTTTCTTCTACAAAGAAATCCACTCTAGCTAAATCTTTTGCTCCAATCGCCTTAAAAACCTTTATAGCTATCTCTCTTAATTCATCTTCTAGATTTGTTCCTAACATATTTAAAGGTACCATTGTTTTCGTTGCTGGATTTTGATACTTAGAATTGTAATTATAGAATTCATCTTTTATATCTACTTCTCCTGGATATGAAGTAATTACATTGTCGTTACCTAAAAGTGCTATCTCAATTTCTCTTCCTTTAATTTCTTTTTCTAAAATTATTTTGTCATCATAAAAAAATGCACTCTCTATACTTTTTCTAAGTTCTGATGAAGTTGTTGCTTTGTTTACTCCAATTGATGCTCCTGAGTTTGCAGGTTTAACAAATACAGGATATTTCAATTTATCATATACTAATTCTAGTAATTCATCCATTGAAACTTCCTTTTCATTAAACTTATTATCTATACTGACAATTCCATTTTCAGTGTTTTTTATGCAAAAGTATTTTGTTTGCATAATTCCAGCTCCAGCTAAAATTGTCTTCATGTATAGTTTATCCATGGCAACACTTGAAGATAAAACACCACAACCAACATATGGAATATCTACAAAATTTAATAGCCCTTGTATAGAACCATCATCTCCACCTTTTCCTCGCAATACTGGAAATACACAATCTAAGTCTTTTAAAAATTCAATAATATTTTTTATATGTTTTAGCTTAATTGGTTCTTCTCCTAATTTATAATTTGGCATATTTGCTAAATCATCTAAAACTTCGTACCAATCTCCTTCTTTATTAATATATATTGGTATAACTTCGTATTTTAATTTATTTAAATTTTTAGCTATTGAACATCCTGACATAATAGAAATAGAATGTTCACTTGATTTTCCTCCAAAAACAACTCCTATTTTTATCATATTTTTTTACACGACACGTTGTGCCATGTACTCCTTTCTTAATTAATTATTTATACCTTTAAAAATTTCTGCAAAATGCATTCCGTTTGCAGCTTTTAATAATACAACATCGTCTTTTTCTAAATTATCATTTAAATAATTTATTGCTTCAGTTGTAGTATTTAATCGTATAACTTGGTCTTTTGGCATGCCTAAATATTCTGCTTCGTCAGCTATATAATTTGCAAGTTCTCCTACTGTTACTAGCATGTCTACTTTATGAGTAATTACCTCTATTCCTACTTTTCTATGAATTTCTTCTGCAAATTCTCCTAGTTCAAACATATCTCCTAACACAGCAATCTTTCTATTCCCTGGTAATTCTTTTAGATATTCTAGTGCAGCTTTCATAGAGTCATAACTTGCATTATACGCATCATTTATTACTGTTACGTTATCTTTAATTTTATCAATTTCCATTCGATTTTTAGTTAAAGTAAATGTTTCGATACCCTTTATGATATTTTCTGGAGATATATTTAATAAATTTCCCACTGCTATTGCACATAAACTATTATAAACAAAATGTACCCCACTTACTGGCACTTTTACTGAATATTCTTTATTATCTATTTTTACATTATATGTAGAATAATTTTCATTTACTTTAATATTATAAGCCATTACATCAGATTTTTCATCAATTCCAAATGTATATTTTTTATATTTCGTATCTTCCTTGGCCCATTTATTTAGCAAATCATTATCATTATTTATTACGATATACCCATCTGGTTTTAGATTTTCTAATATTTCTAATTTAGCTTTTAATATATTTTCTCTTGAACCTAAAAATCCAATATGAGCTGTTCCAACATTTGTAATAACTGCAACTGTTGGTTTTGCTATTTTTCCTAAATACCTTATTTCTCCTAAATGGTTCATTCCGCTTTCTACAACTACTGCTTCATGATCTTTTAGTTTTAAAAGAGTAGTTGGAAGTCCTACTGCATTATTTTGATTTCCTTCTGTTTGTAGTGTTTTATATTGTGTACGAACTACATTTGCTACAATATCTCTTGTACTTGTTTTACCAACACTTCCTGTTATTTGTATAACTGGAATGTTATACAATTCTCTTTTATATCTAGCAATATCTCCAAAAGCTTCTAAAGAATCTTCTACTTCTATAATTGTTTTATCATTATACTGCTTTAAATCTTCCTCTGATATTTTTATTCCTGAAATTACTGCAACCTTAGCACCTTTTTCTAATGCATCTTTGTAGTATTCGTTTCCATTAAATTTTTCTCCTTTAAGACCTACATACACATCTCCTTTTTGAATTTTCCTTGTATCTGTGCAAAAATTCTCACAATTTTCCTGTAACTTTCCTACTAATAATTTACCATTAGTTGCTTTAACAATATCTTCTACCTTCATTCTTTATCTAGTATGATTTTTATCATACTCCCCTTTCTTTAGTTTTGTTAATTTTTTACATTTTTTCTAATTGTATTATATTACCTTTTTGATGTCAAATACCATATTGGGAATTTTTTGGAACAGAAATTTTTGAACAGTCCGGAGGGATTTTGACTGTACAGAGATATTTTGGGCGTTCCAGAGGTATTTTTTTACCTTTCTTTTTTCTATCATCTCCTAGAGTGATTTTGATAATTTCCCAAATATTTTGACAAAACTCTATCAATATCTAAAGCTCGCTATCTACTTAGATAACGAGCTTTAATCTTTAATTACAAGACTTATCATCTATTCTTCTTATTTTTCTTTACATTATATCTAAATAACAAAGCAAGTATTATTATTACAACTGTTATAATCAAATAAATCGCTGTTTTACCTGATTTTTCTGGAACTTTCGAAATCTGTGCTGAATAGAAACCTGATAAATCATTCTTTTTTATCTTCTCATTTTCTGTTTCTACTGTTTGTTTTGTTGTACTTAGCAAATCTTTTTCATTGTAAATTTCATAACTGTCATTAGTTGTATTATATGTTGTTATATAATTTTCATTTTGTTGTTCTTCCTGTTTTAACGAATTACCTTGCATTTTGTCTGTTTGATTTGCTTGTTGATTGTTATTATTTTGCATTTCTTCTGCTTTTTCTACAGGCACCTCTTCTAATTTTTGAATAAGCTCTTTTGTATCTTCATATTCCTCTTCATTTGTTGTTATTATATCTTCTTTTGATGTTAATTTGTCTTGTATAAATTCAATTAGTCCAGTTTTGTCCTCGTCCACTTTTTCTTCTAAAATTACTTTTCCTGTTTGATAATTAAATTTTATTTTATCTCCGTTTTTATATGTTACTTCTATTTCTTTTTCTTCTGTATCTAAATTATTTCCTATACTCTTAATATCTTCATTTTTAAAGTTATCAGGATATGTTAAGTTCTCTTTTAGATCATATAATTTTCCATCTGTTCCTAATACTGTTTCATATTCATTTCCATTATATTCATCTATTACGAAATTTCCATCTACCATATCAATAGTTGGAGATAATGCAAATAGATTTCCATCTTTTAAGTATAATTTCGTATCTCTTTTTACAGAATTTCCTTCTTTATCCTGAATTATCGAATAATCACTATATGTTGTTATTTGTTTACCTGAATATTCGAAAGTTTGCTCTGGAATTTGTGATATTTCATCTTCTACATCATCTAATGATTGTGTACTTGCATTTTCAGAAAGATTATGTTCTGAATCTTTTGGCAAGTCAATTCCTTCTTGTTCTGATAAATCACTACTATTAATCGTTGGATACTTATTATTTTGAAGTAATTCGAACTTCCAACTAGATGTTGTCCACTTTAATTTTGATATATATGTTGCTTGGTCTTTTAATTCTTCTTCTGTTAGATAATTTGTTTGTGGTATAAACACTTCATTTTGTGCAGTTGGATTTTCTCTATTTATCGTAGAATACTTATAGTAATATGTGTCTTTTAAATATTGGTTTTGATTTTCTCTACCACCTATTCCTAATGAACTTGTACTGTCATCATCACAATCTATATATGCTTCTATATAGTTACTAAAGTAGTATGTGTCTGGCATATATAAGTCATCTGCTATATTTCCTATAAATCCTCCGGCATTTGTTTTTGCTGTTATTATACCTCCTGCTACATAATTATTATATAAATTAGAAGTATTATTTACTGCTGTCATATTTGTATTGTCTAAATATCCTATTATACCTCCTGCAGTATGATTTGTTGCAGTTACTTTTGAATTATTATAGGTGTTATATAAGGGGTTACGAGTAAACGTTCCAATTATTCCTCCTACATATGAATTGCCTTCAACAATGCAATCTTGGGCATATATATTGTATGAATTTATATTACCTCCAGACAGTCCTGCAATAGCACCTACAAAATTTCCTGTTGATTGTATTTTGGTATTAATTGTTGTAATATTCGCATAGACCCAATCAGATTTACCAGATATTCCTCCTACATAATCTCCTGTTGCATTTATATTAGAGTTTTTTACACATACTTCATGAATTGACCCTTCACTTCCTTGTATTCCACCAACATAAGAATTTCCTTCTACATTTACATTATTAGCATATAAGTGACTAGCATCTAAAAGCCTTCCACCTATTCCTCCTACATAATCTTTTCCTTTTACAGTCAAATCTCTTGCATATATATACTTTAATCGAAATGATGAATTTCCATCTTTCCATCCAACAACCCCACCAATATATTGACTATCAGTAGAAATTATTGTAGAATTTTTTTCTATTGTCACATTTTGCATATGTCCATTTTCTACATTCACTACATAGCCAACTATACCACCAACATTACTTCCTGTTGCTTTTATATTAATATTGGTTCCATATATATTATCAATATTTTTTACTCCAATTTTTCCTACTAAAGATCCAACATAATAAGCACCATTTAAACTAACTGTATCAATATTTATATCTGAAATATTTTCACCTTCTGCATTTGAAATAAAACCAATATAACTTCCAGATACATTTATTGTTAAATTTTTTATATTTATATTTCTTATAGTTGATGCATTCGAATTTACTATAACTCCAATATTATTCGAATCACTTGTTGTATTTTTTATTGTAATATTTTCAAAATTTACATTTTCTAATGAATTTCTTAGTCCTTTTATTAATCCATTATATGATGTAGTATATTCCAAGCTTATATTTTTTAATGTATAAACTTTTCCATCTGTTTCTAATCTATTTACTAATATATTATCCTTTATATTATTTTTTCCAGAAAAATCTATATCTGACATTAATCTATAATTTTGATAACTACTTGTATCAATACTTTGCCAATCGTCGAAGCTATATATTTCTTTAAAATATTGCAAATTGATTTTTCCATCTATATCTATATTTGTATACTCACCATTATTTTCTACATATTCAATTTGTTCAACTTTATAATTATCAAAATATTTTGTAACTGTCCCTTTTATATCTATATATGTCTTTCCATTTTGTGTTGTATTTCTTATAATCTCTGTATCTATTCCATTTATTAATATTTTATTTATTTTTAATTCAGCTGGATTTATTAAGTTCACTCTTGCTTCTAGTGTATTTGTTCCAGTTTTTTGTGCTTCTATACTTTCTATTCGCAATTGATTTGCATTTTCTAATTTGTTATCTGCTTGATTTGGCAATATTTCGCCTTTTGTATTTAATAATTTAGGTAAAATTTCATCTTTAAGCTCTGTTAAATCATATTGATTTTCAAAATTTTTAATACCTTTATATGTGCTTTCTGCAAAAATTTCATCATATGATAATAAATTTGCTCCTAATTCTTCTGTTAATATCTCTCCATTTATTAATTGATTACTATATGCATAATTGTTTGTTGTTTCCTCTCCACTTCCAATTATTCTATTAAAATCATCTAAATTAGTATTATTAGAATATAAATTTCCGAGAGCAATGTTATTTTCTATTTGAATTGAAGAACCTCCTGCAATTTTAGTTACTTTTCCTACAATTCCAGCTATATTATTACCTTCTGCATTAATATTTATTTTTGATATACAGTTACTAATATCTATATCTTCTGCTCTACCTATAATTCCACCTATATTTTCTCCTGTAGTCTTAATATTTCCAACTGCATAACAATTACTTATGTTTCTATATCCCTCATAATCTTTAGTAATTCCTATAATTCCACCAATTCCTTCTATTTTTAATGCTGAAGTTTCTTTAATATTTATATCTTGAACAAATGAGTTTTGAATTACATTATAATTACCCATATATCCAATTATTCCTCCAATTGCCAAAGAACTATTCATATCATCTGCTGTAATATCTATCTGATTAACACTAATATTTTGAATATTAGTACTTTGCATATTTCCAATTAATCCTCCTGCATATACAGTCATGCCATATTTAGAATTTAGCAAAATTTTTTCATTCTTTATAGATATATTTTCTATATTCGCATTATTTACACTTGATATAATACCAATATTTCCTGATGTACTTTTAGTAATAGTTATGTTCTCTATTACTACGTTTTGAATTTTTCCAGTAACATTTGAAAATAACCAAGATGTAATATTAATATTTTTTAGTTTAAAATTATTTCCTTCTAATTTACCAGTATACGTGTTAGTTATCTTTATGTTGTCACTTTGATTTATGAAATCTAAATCATTCATTAACATATAATTCTCTGTTGATGAATTATTTATTGCAATCCAATCATCTATCGTCTTAATTTCTTTATATAATTCTACTGGTATTATTCTTTCATTATTATTAAAATTTCTTGTATATTCTTGGCTAAATGCTCCTTTTGTTGTTATACTTTGCACAGAATAATTTGATATACATATTACTGGATTACTTAATGTTGCTATTACTGTACTTTGACCATTACTATATTCTTGGCTCTCTATTGTACAACTTAAATTTTGTATTTTTATATCTGTTATTGTTTCACTTGTTGGATTATTTACTATAAATTGTACTCTTGCGGTATTAGAGCCTTGCTCTAATACTTTTGTTGAAAGTATATCTGGTAAGTCTTTATCTTCTACTTCTGGTAGTTCTAGATAATCTTGATTTGGCATACAATCTGGCATATTTAATTGAGGATAATATCCTTGGTTTACTAATTCATCTACATTAAATGCATTATCTGAATTTAATATTTGATTTTGGAAGTTAGTATCCCATAATGCTAGTGGTGTTGTTTTTGAATTATATTTATTATTTTTTGTTTCTCCATAGAAATAATATATATTTTCAGTTGTAGCACCAGTATAACTATTTCCTATAACTGGTCCTCCATTAGTTACAACGTTGTTTATTAATCCAACTGAATAACAGTTTTTTACTATTGAATTATATCTATTTAAACTAATGATATTCCCTATTGTCCCATCACTTTTTTCTTCAATTAAATTTATATTAGTTAAATTATACACATTTTCTACTTTAGCACCTTCAATATTATCATAAACAATTCCTCCAACATTTTTATTAGTAGTAGAATAATTTGAAATTATTATATCTTCACCATACAAATATCCATTCTTTAATATTCCATAATTTGCTGTTGCTCCTAATCCAAAATAAGTATCTGCATATATTGGAACTTCAAGATTTATAACAAATTTTTCTAAATAACCATAATTATTCCATATTATCAGATTTAATCCATTGTTTGGTTTATTATTACATTCCTTTAAATTAACTTGTATATTTTGTATTTTTCCATAATTTTGATAAACTAACCCCATAAAATTTGCTATTTCTACATTATTATTTAAATATATATCAAGCACTAAGTTTTCTAATATTCCTTTTTCTCCTAAAGTATGAATAATAGACTCACGATTTAATGCATCTCTTATTATTTTATATCCATTAAAATCTATCGTTCCTTCGAACCTTAAATTATCATTGCCAAATCTATATTGACTTCCAGTTCCTCCTCTTAAATCAATATCTCCTAATACTATATAATGTCCTCTTGGTTGTATCTCTAGAAAATCTTCTTTATTATATATTCCCTTTATTTCTTCTGTATTTTGTGTGTTATATTCTAATTCTGATAATACATATTCTCTATCTCTTAATTTGATTACTAATTCTATTTTGTATTGCTTTCCAGATTGCGCTTCATATATCTTTATTGCATTTGTTATAACATTTTCTTCTGGTATTTCTTCATATCGATCTGTTTTTATTAAAGTGTTATCTTCATATATTTTTATGTAATAATCATTTGTTGTTATTTCATCTCTTCTATCTTCTAAGTTTATGCTGTAATTACTTTGAAGTATATATTTAAATTCTTCATAGCTTGTTTTTTTGTTTCCTAACTCTACTTGAAGTTCTTGGATTTCTATTCCATTTCCACCTGCTATATAAAATCCTAAATATCCTGTACTATCTACTGTTAATGTATACTGGAATTCTTTCCATTCTTCTGTTAATCCCTGTATTTGAGTTCTATTTGTGTCATTTTTACTATTTTGGATATATGCTGCTTGTGATCCACTTACTGCTTTTGCCTTAAAACTCATTGTAACTTCTTGTCCTGCATATTCTCTTAAGTCATATACAGCTCTTCTTAGCCCGCTATTTCCTCCAAGTTTTAATATTTTTGTTTCTTCGTTATATTCTTTTCCATAATGATTACCTGTGTTAAAATTTGGATATACATACCATTTTATCTCTGAACTCATGTCTACTAAATTTTTTCCTGTTGCTTTTCTTGTAAGCTCTGTTAGTCCTATACTTCCACTTATTCCCGGCTCTGTTACTATTTCTAGTTCTTTTATTAAATAATTCACTTTATATGTTTCGTCTGTACTTCCTTCATTGTATTGATCTGCATAAAATCTTAAAGTGTATGTTTGATTTTCTTCTAGTTTTTCATACGTTTTTCTTATATAATCTTCGTTTGTTGTTAGTTCCTGTAAATCTATTAAGTCATTACTACTATTTCTTAACTCCATTCTTACTGTGTTATTTAATACAGCATTATTTATATCTTCTATCCTTACATCAAAGTCTAGCAAATTTCCTGTTACAAATTGATTTTGTATCTCTACCTTTGCTGGTATTTTTAATGTTGTGAATTCCTTATAATTATATGTTATTGGTATTTCCTCTTGTGTATTTCCTAATTCTATATTTCCTGTTATTTCTATTGTATATGTTGTATTTGATTTTAAGTTTTCATATTTTATTTCTTTTGTTCCTGCGTGTTGTAAATTTTCTATTTCTTCTCCTGTTAATACATCTGTGTAAACTATTGTTCCTTCCTTTGTTTTTTGATCACTGTTGCCAGTATCATAATCTTCCGGTTGTTCTACTATGTTTATTGTAAGTTCATTTAATATTTGTATTAGTCTTTTATCTGTTCTATCTTCATTTATTTTGTAACTTATCGTACTAGTTGTACTTGTTAATTCTTTATTTTCTACAGTTAGCTCTAGTGAACCCAATGTTGATATTGGTTGTGTTGCAAATACTAAATTTCCTATTTCTATTTGTTCTTGCTTTCCTCTATTATCATTTAAATCATAATCCGCATAGATACTTATTTTATAGTATTGGTTTTGATCTAAATCTTCTAATAATAACTCTGTCTCGTTTTCTGATAATTTCTTTTCTTGTACTACTTCTCCGTTTGGTCTTGTAACTACATATTTGTAATTTTCTAACTCTACATTATCTCTGTTTGTTAATTTTAAACCTAATGTTACATTTACTATATCTTGTTCTTTTAAGCTTACTCTTACTGTTGGTGCCTCTTTTGATGTTCTTGTCTCTCCTTCGTTATTGTTTACTTTTAGTTCTACTCCGTTATTGTCATAGAATTTTACCACATATTTTATCTTTGAGTCTGACTTTAATCCCTCTGAACTTTCTATTGTTATTTCTTTTCCTTGTAATAACTCATTTACTTGTCCATTCTTTAATACAGTTCTTATCTCTCCTGTTTCTATTTCTACTTGATTTACTCCTTTTAGTACTTCAGCATTTAAGTCTGATGTTATTTTTACTTTTGTTATTTGGATTTTATTGCTAAATATTTCTCCATTTTCTTTTGTTATTTCTATACTTCCTAATTCTTCATATCCTTTTGTTATAAATCTTCCGTCATAAAATGTATTTTCTACTTTTTGATTGTTCTCATTTAAATAGATATATTTTCCTATTACTTCATATTCTGTATCTGGTATTAATCCTGTTATTTGGATTTCTCCTGAATTACTAAATGTTCTTCTTAAATATATTTTTCCATCTTTATATATTTCAAATGTAGGTGCTTCTATTATCCTTCCTGATGGGTCTTTTATATGTAATGTACTTTTTGCTGTATATACTTCTGCAGTAAAATTATCTACTGTTACTTCTGGTTTAATATATCCATTTTGATCTTCACTAGTATATTCGTCTGTTTCCTCGTTTTGCTTTTCATCATTATTTGTATTATTTTCACTTGCTGTATTTTCTTGAATAATATCTGTTTGTGCACCTTCTATATCAACTGTACTGTTAGACTCATCTTGTAATATTCCTAACCTTGTTAATAACTCTTTATATGTATAATTATTCTCCAACATTTGTACATTTGAATTATTATCTATATCATTTATTTGATTAAATATTAATACGTTATTATTTATTGAATAATATCTTATCTCATTCTCATTAAACGCTATTATACTATTTACTGGGATTTTATACTCATTTGCTGTTGTTTTTATTTTTATTTCATATAAATTGATGTATATATTGTCTGTTGTTTTTACAAATATATACTCTTTTGCATCCGCTCTTTCTAAATTATTTCCATCATATATTTTTCCTTCGCTTATGCTTAAGTTTGGATAACCTGATACTTCTTCAAAATCTTTACTTATTAATGTACTATCAGCTGATAAATTATATAAGCTACTATTTTCATTTATATATATTGGATAATTTAAATTTATCTCTGTTTTTTCTTTGCTTCCTACAAAATAATCATTTAATTTTTTAAATATTGTTCCCTGCTCTTCTATTTTTGTAAGTTCTAAATTTTTATTATCGCTAGAACCTTTTTCCTCTGAAGAACCTAATAAGTTCTCTGTTATCTCTTTTCCGCTTATCGCATATCCCTCATATTTAAAATTCATTATTGGACTATATTTTAAAAATATAAAATATAATATTGCAATAATTAAAAGCACCACTAATAGACCTATGGCGAAGTACATAGGTTTACTAATGGTCATATTTTCTTTTTTTCTAAAGACAAATTTGGCCATTTCTTTTCCTCCTGTTATTTGTTTTTTAACAATAACAGATAGAGCAGTAAGTGTGTGTGAATACCGCCCTGTTCTATTATTAAATTAAGTGTGTGTTGTGTGTGTAGTTCTTTTTCGAACCATTTATCATAATATTAAAATTTATATTTTATTTTGTAAATACTACTCTTTTTGTAAAATTTTAGATTTGCCTACGGTTATTAGTTTTGAATTATTTCTTTACATTTTTATAACATTTTAAAAGCCACTAAATATTTTTTATATTTAGTGACTTTTTACACACACTTAATTTAATTATTATTTTTTGCTTTATTAAAGTCGATATTGCTTAATCCTTAAGCATTACACACTTTTTGCCTATATTAAGCTTTCTTTTTCAAATTTTTCTTTAGAATAATTAATATTATTCCTACTCCTATTATGCTTATTGCAATCCAGACTATTCCCATTTTTGTATTTCTAGATTCTCCTTCGCTTGCATAATATTCGCTTAAATTATTTGCCTCTATTTTTTCGTTTTCACTTACCACCTCCTCTTTACTTGTATCTAATAACTCCTCTTCGTTATATATTTCATATTGACCTGTCTCTTCATTGTACATACTTATATATTTATTCTCTTTTAAAGAGTTATTAGTTTCATTATTTTCGATGGCAGTGACACCATTTTCAATATAATTAGGATTATTCTGCTTTTCTATTGCCTCTTCTACTGATGTTTCTTCTAATTTTGTTTGTAATTCTTTACTTTCCTCATATTTATTTGTTATTTCTTGTGATATATCAGAATTAGAATTTCCTATTTCTGATATTTTTTCTACTAAATAATCAAATAATCCTACTCCATCTGAAGTATCAGACTCACTTGAAGATATTATTTCTCCTGTTTGATAATTAAATTTTATTTTATCTCCATTTTTATATGTTACCTCGACTTCTTTTATGTCAGAGTTTAAGTTATTACCTATACTTTCAATATCTGAGTTAACAAAATTTTCTGGATATGTTATTGGTTCTTTTAAATCATATAGCTTTCCATCTGAGCCTAATACTGTTTCATATTCTTTTCCGTTGTAGTTATCTAAAATTATATTGTTTGCTACTGGTACAATTTTAGACTCTTCATTAGTAGTTACCACTGAAGGTATTGCATACAAGGTATTATCTTTTACATATAATTTAGCATTTCTTGTTGCTTGAGTTCCATCTATCGCTGTGATTACAGAATATGTACTATATGTTTGGATTGTTTTATTATTATATTCAAATATTTGCTCTAGTTCTTCTTGAGGTTCTATATTTTGCGTTTCTATAGAATTTTTTACGCTCTCAATAATATGTTCAGAATCTTTCGGAATATCAATTCCACTCTGTTGTATTATACTTACATATAATATTGGATATTTATTTTTTATTAAATTTGAAAAATTCCATCCGTTTTCCCACTTTAATTTCAATGTATAGGTTGCTTCTTCTTTTAATTCTTCCTCTATTAAATAATTTTCTGTTGATATAAATGGTTCATTGTTAGCAGTAGGATTTTCACCATTTATGCTAGAGTATTTATAGTAATATGTATCCTTTAAATATTGATTTTGATCTGGTCTTCCACCTATTCCTAAAGATATACTCGAAGAATCTTCACTTTCTATATCCGCTTGTACATAATTACTATAATAAAATTCTTCTGGCATATATAATTTCTCTGCAATATCTCCTATTAATCCACCTACATTTCTTGGTGCTGATATTTTTCCATCAGCAAAATATGAATCATATATGCTTGAATTGTTAGAGACAGCTGTCATGTTTTCATTATCAAGATATCCTACAATTCCACCAGCAGTATGACTACTTGCTGAAACTTTTGAATTGTTATACTCTTTATCATGTGTTCCACCATCTATTCTTCCATATGCTCCACCAACAGCTGAATATCCCTCTACAGTACAATCTACTGCTAAAACACCACTTGTGGACGCCTGAGTTGCTACATATCCTATTACTCCTCCAACATTACTTCCCAGTGATTTAACAAGTGTATTAATCGCACCTGTAGCACCACCCGCAAATTCTTGAGTTCCAAATACTCCTCCGACATTATTTGAGTTCGTTCCTTTTCCTTCTATAGTACTATCACAAATCCAAGCAGATTGTTGATTAGACGTTCCCGCTATTCCTCCTATATTGTTACCATATCCTATAACATTGATATTTTTTCCTAGGCAATTCGTTACATTATAACTTGCACCACTAATTCCACCTGTAAAGTTTTCTTTTCCTACTATAGTGCTATCTTGAACTAATATATATGGACTAGCTCTTACAGTCTTAAAAATTCTACCAGCGAATCCTCCAACATAACTTTTTCCTTCTACATTAGCATTTACTATCTCAATTTGTTCTAGTTTAGCTGCTTCTGTATTTGCATTTGCATTTTCGTATCCAAACATTCCACCTGTATAATCTTCTCCTAATACATTAATTTCATCTAAATAAATATTAGAAATAGTAGGGAAAGTTCCAGAAATTAGTCCAATTAAACCTCCTGTATATGTCGAACCTTGTATATTTATGTTATTCCCGTTAATATTACTAATGTTAATGCTATCTGTCTTACCAATACATCCTGTGTTCTGCATATTTTCTGATTGTATTGTTATATTATTTAAGTTAATATTATTTATATTTTTTCCAGCTATTGCAATAATTCCTGTAGTTGAACCATTATAAGTATTTGAAATACTTATATTTTCAAAATTAATATTCTCCAAATTTGTTGTTATCTCTTTTATAAATCCAACATTTTCATCATTAAATTCTACATTAATATTTTTTAAAGTTTTGTTCCCATTTACTCCTTCTAATCTTGCCATTGTTACATTTGTTTTTACATTTGTTCTTCCTGCAAAGTCTATGTCTGACATTAACCTGTAGTTTTGATATGTTCCTTCTTCTATTTCTTGCCAATCTTCGAAATTGTATAATTCTTTGTAAAATTGAACCTCTATCTTTCCTTCTACTTCTTGTTCTTTTGCTTGTCCTTCTTCTTTATATTTTACTTTTGTTATTTTGTATGTATCATAAAATTTATTTGGTTTTGCTGTTATATTTATATATGATTTTCTATCTCTTGTTATTATGCTTGTAACTGTTACGTCCATTCCATCTATTTCTAGTCCTGTTACTTCTTCTTCATTTGTGTTTATTACTACTATTTGACCTGCAATTTGGTCTACTGCACTTTTCTCTATTTCTACACTATATATCTTAAATTCATTTGATATATCTAAATATATATCTTCCTGATTTGTTAACAACTCATTTGAATATGTTCCATCTTCATTTATTTTGTGTAGCTTTGGTAGTATGTTTTCTCCTAATTGACTGTAATTATATGCATTTCCATAATTTAACATATTTGTATATGTTGTTTGAGTTAGCAATTCTTCTGGAGTTAACAATTTAGTATTTGCTTCTGTAGTTGTTTCTATCAAACCATTTAATCTTTGGTTGCTATATGCATAGTTTGTAGCTGTTAATGTTCCTGAACCTATTATTCTTTTTGGAGTCGTACTTAATTGACTACTATATAGATTTCCTAATGCAATATTGTTTTCTAGTTTACATCCACTTGAAACGATTCCTACCACTCCTCCAGATTCACTTACATTTCCTGTTATATTTACATAGCTATATGAATTATATATTTCTCCATTATCATTTATATAACCTATTATTCCTCCTACTGTACTACCATCTATTTCTATTTTCCCAGTTGCATAGCAATTTTTTATTGTTGATTTTGATTCACTTGCACCAATTAAACCTCCAACACCTTCATAATAACTACCATTGCTAGTCTGTATATTAACATTGGTTGCATAGCAATTACTTACATTTGAAGAATTGGCAACTGCTATTAAACCTCCAATTCTTATTCTATATGAATATGTATTATTTATTAGTATCACATTGTCTATTCCACAATTTTTAACTTCATCTGTTGTGACACATGCTAGTCCTCCTTGAGTTATATTCTCTTGACCTGCTTTTGTAATCACTATTTTTACATTATTTGCATGCACATTTTCTAGTTTATTTACTGTACTTATTATTCCAGCCCATGATCCTGCATTTAGGAAAGATATATTTTCAAAGTATATATTTCTCACTTCATTTTGTACCCCTAAAACAATACTATCTCTATTATTTTCTATATTTCTTATAGTATGATTATTTCCATCAATTATTCCTGTACATTTTGTAGAAATAACACTATCATATGGATTATTTCTAAAATCTAAATCTTGCATTAATATATAATTTTCTGTTGGTGAATTATTTATGGCTTTCCAATCATCAGTTGTATTTATTTCTCTGTAAAAATCTACATCTATTAATCTTTCATTTTCTGCAAAATCTCTTGTGTATTCTTGGTTATATGCTCCTTTAGTTGATATGCTCATTACTGAATATTGTGATACGCAAATTACTGGATTGTTTAATGTTGCTATTACTTCACTTTTTCCTTCATTATATTCTTGACTTTCTATTGTACATTGTAAATTTTCTATTGTTATATTAGTTATTGTTTCTGCTGATGGATTATTTACACTAAATTTTACTTTAGCAGTATCTTTTGTACTTTCTAGAATCTCCATTGATAGTATATCAGGTAAATCTTTATCCTCTACTTCTAGCAATTCTATATATTCCTGTGTTGGCATACAATCTGGCCAATTTAACTGTGGATAATATCCTTGATTTACTAATTCATCTACATTAAATGCATTATCTGAATTTAATATTTGATTTTGGAATGTTGTATCCCATAAAGCTAATGGTGTTGTTTTTCTATTATCTGTATTATTAAAAACTGAATCTGCAAAGTAATATACATTCTCTACTTTAATTGAATTACTTACATTATATATAGTTGGTCCTTTAGTTTTGTAAACATTTTCACCATATCCTACTGAATATAAATTCTTTGCTTCTCCATTATTATTATTAGAGATCAAGTTCCCCACATTATTACTAACTATTTCTCCTACTGTATCAATATTTATTAAACTGTATACATTTGCTATCTTTCCATTATTATGATTGCATAATCCAGAACTATCTCTATTTGAACCAGCTGTTCCATATATTGCTTTTATATTTTCCCCGTATAAATACCCATTTTTCATTGTTCCATAATTAGTCGTTACCCCTAATGTTACTTCTCTTGTTCCATATAAAGGCTCATTTGCTTCTAATATAAAATTTTCAATTGTTCCATAGTTATTAGCTCCTAGGAGTCTTATATATATATTTGGTTTATTTGTACATTCTTTTAATACAACTTTTAAATTTTTTAATTTTCCATAATTATATACAAAGAATCCATTATATCCAGATTTTTCTATATCATTATCCAAATATATTTCTAAAATAAAATTTTCTACTTTTCCATTTTCTTCTATTCTATTAAATATTGGTACCGTTGTTGAACCATCTCTTATTAATTTATGTCCATTAAAATCTATCTTACCTCTAAATCCATATTTATCTGTTGTAAACATATATATATATGCATTATCATTTGGTACATTTCTAAAATCCAAGTCGCAAAATACTATATAATTTCCATCTGGATTTATTATATTTAAATACTCATTTAACGAATTTATTCCTTTTATTTCCTCATCATTCTCTGTAGTAAATTCTTGCGAATCTAATACATATTCTCTTTCATTAATTTTTATAACTAAATCAAATCTATATTCACTATTACCTTCTACATCAAAATCTTCTAAAAGACTTATATCTTTACTATATTCCTTTTCTTCTATTAATTCGTCATTTTTATATTCTTGGATATAATAATTTTCTATTTCATTTCTTATGTCTGTTACTTCTGCACTTATTGTTGATTTTAAATTATATTTAAATGGTTCGTAGCTTGTCTTTTTTTCTCCTAATTCTATTTGCACATTTCTTAAATACATCCATGCTTCTTCATTATTTTCACTATTTACTTCAAATCCTAATAAACCTGAATTATTTACTGTAGTAGTATATTGGTATTCTTGCCATTCTCCTGTTATTACATTAGTTATGTTTTGAATTCTACCACTAGACCTTTTATTATTAGATATATATATTTGTGCTTTACTATCTTTCTTTATTTCAAATGACATTGTTATTGTTTGTCCTATACAGTCTGACAAGTCATAAAGATAATATTGTCCTTGCCCGTTATCTCCTTTACAATATAACCTTAATTCATTTGTTTCAGCATTATACTCTTTTCCATAATTATTATGTACATTAAAATAGGTTCCTCTCCAATTCACCTTTGATGTTACATCTATTAAATTCTTTCCTGTTCCTTCTCTTTTTAAATCTGTTAACTGTATTTCTCCACTTACACCTGGCTCTGTTATTATTTCTATTTCTTTTATTAAGTAATTAGCTTTATATGTTGCATCTGTACTTCCTTCATTATATTGGTCTGCTATAAATCTTAATTTGTACTTTTTATTTTCTTCTAACTTCTCATATGTTTTTCTTACATAATCTTGGTTTGTTTCTAATTCTTCCAAACTTATTAAATTATTATTTTCTTCTCTTAACTCCATTCTTACTGTGTTATTTAATACTGAATTATCTATATCTTCTATTCTCACATCAAAATCTATTAAATTTCCTGTTACAAATTGATTCCTTATTTCTACTTTTGCTGGATTTTTTAATGTTGTGAATTCTTTGTAATTATATGTTATTGGTACTTCTTCCTGTGTATTTCCCAACTGTACATTTCCTGTTATTTCTATTGTATATGTTGTATTTGATTTTAAGTTTTCATACTTTATTTCTTTTGTTCCTGCTTGTTGTAAGTTTGTTATCTCATCTCCTGTTAGTGTATCTGTATATATTACTGTTCCTTCTTTTGTTTCTTGGTTATTGTCTCCATAGCCTTCTGGTTGTTCTACTATATTTATCGTTAGTTCGTTTAATATTTGTATTAACCTTTTGTCTGTCCTTTCTTCATCTATTTTGTAGCTTATTGTGCTTGTTGTACTTGTTAATTCTTTATTCTCTACTGTTAATTCTAGTGAACCTAATGTTGATATTGGTTGGGTTGCAAATACTAAATTTCCTATTTCTACTTGTTCTTGTTTTCCTCTATTATCATTTAAATCATAATCTGCATATATGCTTATTTTATAGTATTGGTTTTGATCTAAATCTTCTAATAATAGTTCACTTTCATTTTCTGATAATCTCTTTTCTTGTACTACTTCTCCATTTGGTCTTGTGACTACGTATTTGTAATTTTCTAACTCTACATTATCTCTATTTGTTAGTTTTAAACCTAATGTTACATTTACTATATCTTGTTCTTTTACATTCACTCTTACTGTCGGTTTCTCTTTTGAAGTTTTTGTTTCTCCTTCTCCATTATTTACTTTTAATTCTATTCCATTTTTATCATAGAA
>OCHL01000729.1_pt1 | contig 26666 bp, 23 predicted proteins | sample 1538421 | NCBI WGS metagenome assembly OCHL01 (sample SAMN04571690, study PRJEB22368) | human gut metagenome | biome: human gut; material: stool | host: Homo sapiens | place: Luxembourg | collected 2012-06-01 | reverse complement strand
AATGTTTCACCAGAGACATGTTTAGATGTACTTCTTTTTTCGATAAGAGAGGTTTTGAATGGTTCGGGTAACCCCCATTAAACTTCAAGCTGGAACCAGGGTTTTGTGGTTTGATCCAGCTGAATATAACGTATGTGCAGGTGATCGAGTAATCGTTAGCACGGAACGAGGTTCAGAATTTGGTGTCGCCACGGCAGACATCATGGAAGTAAGCGATGAAATGATTGCTCAGTTAAAGTCACCCTTAAAACCGGTTTTGCGTATCGCAGATGAGGCAGACATTGAGCGAGCAGAGGAATTACGTCAAAAAGGCGAAGATGCGCTTGCGACCTTCAAAGAATTAGCAGCTGAGGCAAGCGATCAAATGCGACCAGTTATGGTTGAATTTTTGTTTGATGGCGATAAGGCTGTTTTCTATTTTGAGTCCGAAGAACGCATTGATTTTCGTGATTTGGTTCGTAAGCTTGCAAGCGTATTTCATGTTCGAGTGGATATGCGCCAAATTGGCGTGCGCGATGGCGCGCGTATGATTGGTGGCTTAGGTCATTGTGGCCAGGAACTTTGCTGTGCGCGCATGGGTGGTGAATTTTCTCCCGTTTCTATTCGTATGGCAAAAGAGCAAAATCTTTCGCTTAATCCTCAAAAAATTTCGGGGTGCTGCGGCAGGTTAATGTGCTGTTTGCGCTATGAATATGAAGCGTATAAGGAAGTAAATGCACGTGCTCCTAAAGTGGGCGCAAAAATAGAAATACCTGATGGTATTGCAAAGGTAACGGAAGTTAATGTGCCGCTTGAGCGCATTACTCTTCAGTTGGAAGATGGAAAAACTTTCAAGGTTCCCCTTGAGGAAATGGAAGTTACCGAAGAAGGAAAGCGTCCGAGCCGCATTAGTCAAGAAGTGTTCGACCATTACGCTTCAACGGATCCCTTCTCCTTGTTTGAGCTTGCATCATCGTCTTCCGATTTGGAAGTTTCGTCATTTACTGGTGAAGATAAGCTTGCTGAACCAAAGGCGCGCAGCGTTAAGCCTTCGCATGGTGAAAAATCAACGCGGGGAGAATCGGCGCCAAAAGAAGATAGGCATCGCAGGCCTCGTCGTCGTCGCAGTGTTGAAGTTTCTGCTGATGGAGTAGCTCAGGTAAAAGACGAGCCGCGCACTGCTTCGGTTCGTCAAAAGGAAGATCAAAGCGATGTTTCGCGCAAGCGCGACCGTAATGCTTCGTCTGAAAAAGATTCTCGTCGTAACCAGCGCGAAAAGCGCGATCGTACAAATCGTAGGGAACGCAATAATCGCGGTGCACGAATTGAGCGTGGCGAACATCGCAATCATACTGAACGCAATGATCGTGCGGGACGCAACGATCACGGTGGGCGGATCGAACGAGCTGAACGCACTGAACGTGCCGAGCGTCGTGATCGTGTGGAGCGCAAAGATCGCATTGAGCGCAATGAACGCGGCGACAAGCTTGAACGGAGTGCAAAAAATAATCGCACTCGAAAGCGCCCCGGACAAAAGTCTTCGGGTATACGTAATGCACCAGTGAAATCGCATCAAGCAGGTCATCGTACTAACCAACCAGCGCAACAGAGCCGTGCGGTATCGGGTGAAGCGAAGCAGACTGTTCATCGCAAGCCCCGTCGCCGTCAGCATAAAACAGGAGGGGACACCAACCATGCAAAATAAGGACTATGCGCTTTTAACTGACTTGTATCAACTTACTATGGCGCAAGGGTATTGGGCTTGCGGCAAGGTGGAAGAGCAGGGGTGCTTCCACATCTTTTTCCGTAACCCTCCTTTTAATGGGGGATTTGCTATTGCAAGTGGCATGGATCACATTGCTGAAGTGGTAGAAAACTTCAAGATAACTGACGAAAACATTGCTTATCTTGCTTCATTGGATGCTCCTGGTGGAGGAAAGTTATTCAATCCTGATTTTCTTGAATATCTGCGTAATTTGGAATTAACCGTAGATATTGATGCGGTGCGTGAAGGTACGGTTATCTTCCCGAACGATCCTTTTGTTCGGGTTATTGGCTCGGTTTTGCAGTGCCAGCTCCTAGAGACCCAACTACTTAATTGTGTGAACTTTGAAACGTTGGCGGCCACTAAAGCGGCACGCATTTGTCATGTAGCGAAAACACCCGTGGCTGAATTTGGTCTTCGTCGTGCGCAGGGCGAATCGGGCGGTTTGCGTGCTTCACGTGCGTGCATTGTGGGTGGTTGTGCTTCTACTTCCAATGTGCTGGCGGGGCGTATGTTTGGCCTTCCGGTATCGGGAACCCATGCCCATGCTTGGGTTATGGCCTTTGATGATGAGCTGGAAGCGTTTCGCGCCTATGCTAAAGAATTCCCCACTAACTGCGTGTTGTTGGTAGATACCTATGATGTGGAACAGGGTCTGAAGAATGCCATTACGGTGGGTCTTGAAATGAAGGCGCGCGGCGAACATTTAACTGGCGTTCGTATTGATTCGGGTGACTTGGCATGGCATGCGAAGCTCGCACGCAAAATGCTTGACGAAGCGGGGCTTACCGATACGGGCGTTGTTCTTTCCAATGATTTGGATGAATTTACTATTAAGTCTATTTTGGATTCTGGTGCACAAGTTGCCTCATGGGGTGTAGGTACTAAGATGGTTACCGCCTACGACCAACCAGCTTTAGGCGGGGTATACAAGCTTGCCGCAAAGCGTGTGGGTAATGAAGGCGAATGGGAACCTATCATGAAGGTAACCGGTCAGTCTTCTAAACAAACGGTACCAGGTGTTTTGGATGTTCGTCGTTACTTCCATGATTCGGGCAAGCTTGCAGGCGATATGGTATATGACATCAATTACGGCATTGAAAAAGAACGTATTGTCGATCCAGCTGATGAACTTCGTCAAAAAGATTTGTCAAACAAGCGTTATATCACCTTGCTCGAACCTCTTGCGCGAGCGGGAAAAGTGGTTTTGAAGGATGAATACCGCAATGCGCTTATCGCACGGGATTACTGTCGCGAACAGCTAGAACTTCTTGATGAAAGCCAGACGCGAATTGTAAACCCACATTCATATCCTGTAGGACTGGAATATGCACTGTTCTATCGTCGCCATGAATTAGCTTCGCGTCTGTTGGGGCTTAAATAAACATCTTTCGTATTGGATTTGTTGGAAAGGCACCGTAGATGATCAAAATCGTGACCGACTCGGTAGCATCATTGCCCACAGAAATCGCAAAGCAAGAAGAGGTGGAAGTGGTATCGCTCTACCTTAATGTAGATGGTAAAGAATACGCAGATTTAGACATGGATGTGGATGCCTTTTATGAGCGCATCTACGAAATGGCAGATAATCCGCCTACTTCCAGTCAACCTTCGCAAGCAAAGTTGGAAGCACTGTTCGAATCCATTGCAAAAGCGGGTGACGAAGTGCTAGGTATTTGGATTTCTTCAAAACTATCCGGGGCTTTTGAAGGGGTGCTTCGTGCGGCACGCGCGGTGGAGGCGCGCAATATTAATTTTTCGTACTGCATGATAGATTCTTCTTCCTGCGGATTCGATGAAGCATTTCCGGTGCTTGCAGGTATTCGATCAGCAAAAGAAGGTAAAACGCTTTCAGAAGTGGCACATGATGTACTGGAATCAATCAGAAGTACGCGATTTTTATTTACTCCTGAAAGCTTAACGTTTCTGCAAAAAGGTGGCCGCATTGGTGGGGCGGCAGCATTGTTGGGAAATCTTATTAAGCTTTCCCCGGTGCTTACGGTTGTTGATGGCATTCCGCAAGCAATGGCTAAGGTACGCACCCAGAAAAAAGCCCTGCAGAAAATAATTTCTATTATGGAAGAAGATAAGGCAGCTTGCGGTGGCCTTAAGAACCTGGTTGTGCATTATATTGGTGAAAAAACGCCTGCACTTACGTGGGCGCGAGAGGTAATTGAACCTTTGTTGGGCAGAGCGGTGGAAGTGCATCCGGTGAGTCCTGTTGTTGGGCTTCATGTGGGACCTGCAGTAGGTATTGCGTATGAATGCAATTCTCCTCTAGAAGGGAAAATTACCAAAGATGTTTCGTCTTTAGCGGTTTTTAGCTAAAAGAAGAGAAGGGATGAATCAGTGGAAATCAAATGTAATTTAATTCTGGATTCCTGCTGCGACTTACCTCATGACATGGTGCAGAGGGAAGGTATTTACCTGGTAAATTTCCCTTACTTTGATGATGAAGGCGAGCATTTGGACGACCTGTATCAAAGCTGTACGGCACATGATTTTTATGAGGGCATGCGCAATGGAAGCGAACCTCATACTGCACAGGTTCCTATGCAGGCTTTGCAGGAGGCATACCAGTGGGCTGTTGACCAGGGGGTTCCTACGGTATATCTCAGCTTTTCCAGTGGGCTTTCGGGCACGTTTGATACAGCAGCAATGCTTCTGGAACAAATGAAGTCAGAAAACCCCGATTTAGAGCTTTATTTGGTTGATACCAAGCTCGCTTCAGTTGCTGAAGCTTTGTTGGTGTATGAGGCGCTTAACCAGCGAGAAAAAGGTTTAACCGCCAAGGAAATGGTTACCTGGGCGGAAGAGGCGCGTTATTTCGTTGATGCTCAATTTATGGTGGATGATTTGGAAGCTCTGCGTCGTGGTGGACGTATTCCTTCTTCGGTTGCTTTTGCGGGCTCTAAACTAGATGTTAAGCCGCTTTTGGGAATCGATATGGAAGGCAAGCTTGCTTTAACGGGTGTTGCGCGTGGACGAAAGAAGGGCGTTAAATCCTTGGTTGATTATTGGAGCAAACGCCGCAGTGACGCGGGTCATGTGCAAAACGTGGTTGTGGGCGGTGCTGATTGTCTTAAAGATGCGGAACGTTTAGTTTCTCTTCTTACCAAGGAAGATGAATCGATCTTAATTTTGGAATCCAGTATTGGACCGGTAATTGGCAGCCACGTAGGGCCAGGAATGCTTGCGGTAGTATTTTGGGGTCCTGATAAACGTAAAGACTTGTCAGTTGCTGATCGTATTGCAAGCAAAGTTCGTGGAAAATAGCGAATAAGTGTTACCGACTAAGCACATCGGTTGAATTTTTATTGAGCAGTTTTTGCGATTCGAACTGGGAAAGGCAGAATATATATGACGGCAAGCACGCGTAAGGCAGCAAGTGCAGTTAAGACCTATAGTTTTGCGGGGGATGCCAAGGTTGCGTCATTTCTTGGGCAATCTTTGCAGGCAAGCGGATATACCCCAGTTAATGTTTCTGAGGCAGATGTAGTTTTTGCCTACTGCGTAAGTGAATCTGCTCTTGAAGATTTGTATTACGACAGTAAAGGTTTGTTGCAGTCGACCAAAAAAGGGGTAATTCTGGTTGATTTAAGCCCTTCAACGGTTTCCTTTGCTCAAGAATTGTGTGCAATGGGCTCCGTAAGTGAAAAGCATGTGCTTGATGCACCACTGGTAGTTCAAAATATTGTGCACGAACAAGCCTTTTCTGATCTTTCTAACTTGTCTGTTGTAGCTGGTGGCACCGAAGAAGTGTTTAAGCAGGTAGAGCCTATGCTTCGTTCGTTTGCTGGCAAGGCTTTATGGATGGGCAAAGCGGGATGTGGTCAAGCTACAAAAGCGGCGCTTACCTTGTCTTCGGCTGCAGCATTAGTTGGTTTAGTGGAAGCATATTCTTCTTTGAAGTCTTCAGAGTTACAGGAAGCACAGGTAGACCGCGACGATTTCATGGATGTGGCTCTTTCGCTGCGTATGCTTACCCCTGCTCAAGAAGCTTTTGTCGAAGCAATGGAGGCAGACGAATTTGAGGGTAGCGCCTATACGATAGAACATCTTATGGGTGATTTGGCAGCAGCTCTTGCGTGCGTGGATGATGGGGATACTATTCTTCCTCAGGCTGAAGCTGGTTTCCGCTTGATGGAACTTTTGGCTATGGTCGGCGGGGTAACCTTTAGCCCTGCGGCCTTGAAGCTGGTATTTGCTGATGAAGAAACCAGCAAAAAATATGGTCTTGATTGGGCACGTGCGGAAGGCGCGTATGATCATGATCACGAATGTGACTGTGATGATCCTGATCATGAATGCACCTGTGATGATGACTGCGATTGCGGGCACCATCATCAGCATCAACACGGCGCTCAGTCAGGTTCTGGGTATATCAGCTTCTCTTCAAATTAACGAGCTTTTGTTTGTAAATAACACTACATATGAAGATCAATATCGTTGCTGTAACGTGTGTCCTCGTAGATGCGGGGTAGATCGTACTGCAGGGCAGCTGGGCGTTTGCAAAGCTCCTGCAGTGCTTCGCATTGGACGCGCAGCGCTTCACTGGTGGGAAGAGCCCTGTTTGGTGGGCGATCAGGGTAGCGGTGCGGTGTTTTTCTCGTATTGCCCATTGGGATGCGTGTACTGTCAGAATGAAGATTTGGTAGCAGGAGCAGGGGTTGAAGTTGGTTTCGAGCAATTTAAGCAAACGCTTCTTCGCCTGCAAAATGAAGAACATGCGGCAAATATAAACCTGGTGACTCCATCCCATTATGTTCCTACGATTGCTGAAGCCTTGGCTCAGCTACGACAAGGCTCGCGTTTCGATTCTGATTCGCACTTGCATATTCCGGTGATGTATAACACCTCTAGCTACGATTCAGTGGAAAGTCTTAAGCTTCTTCGCGGGCTAGTAGATATTTATTTGGCGGATTTTAAATACGTTACTCCCGAGATAGCTCAAAGGTTTTCCCATGCTGTTAATTACCCTTCTGTTGCGCTTGCAGCGTTGGATGAAATGGTGACGCAAATCTCTTCGTGGGAAGAAGATGAACGGGGCTTATTGCAAAAAGGCATTATTGTGCGTCATTTGGTTTTACCAGGTCAGATTGAAGAATCGCTGCGTGTTTTGAAGGTCTTGCATGAACGCTATGGCGGTAGTATTCGCTTGAGTATTATGAATCAGTACACACCTTTGCGGGAAGATCTCGTGCGCTATGGGTTGTCAGGTAAGGTTTCTGATGAAGAATACGAAACCGTGCTCGACTATGCAGACTTTTTAGGTATTGAAGATTATTTTTGGCAAGAAGGTGGCGCTGCCACCGAAAGCTTTATTCCTGCGTTTGATGGCACGGGTGTTGTTTAAGATGCGTGAAAGGTGACTGTAATGCTGTTGTGGCTACCTTGCGATCAATTCCGAGTTATTCAAATTAGATAGTTCTCATTTTTGTTGGCTTATGTCATAATGAATAACGCTTTTTGCCGGCATGGCGCAACGGTAGCGCAACTGATTTGTAATCAGTGGGTTGCGGGTTCGATTCCTGTTGCCGGCACCATTTATTTTTGCAGGTCATCGGGGTATTTTGCCTCGGTGACTTTTTGGTTTTTAAGGTTCAAAAATTACCAAATGTGACAATCACGTGACAATGGCTAAAAATTAGGCGGTTTTCAGCGTGACAAGTGCCCTGTCCACTTGCTACGCGTTGGCTATTCAAAATCGTACGTGTCAATTTCTTCAAGCGTTTCAACGTGAAGGCAAATCTCATTACCTTCATCGTCCATATACCAGCAATACTGACCTTTTTCATCCTCGGTGAAAGTTACAATTTCCCAGCTGATATAACGACGAAGATTGTCGTCGTTGGGTTCGATGTCGGCATATTCCAGCACGGTACGTGCGGCTATAAGCTGCTGATCAGATAAACCTTCAAACATGATTGCTCCTTATAGTTGGCGTGCATATTCCAACCTATCTGGGGCATTTCGTAATAAGCCTCGTGGTTTGCTTTGTATGGGTAGTAAGGTTGGAATCCTGTATGCGATTACTGTCTGACGAGAAGTAATAATAAAACGAAACCCCAAAGTTTTCACTCTGGGGTTCAAAAAACATGAAAGGCGGTAAAGGGAGTTGGTGCACAGTGGTGTGTACTTAAACCTTGCGCATTTAAACAAAGCACAAAAAAGCGAACCTAGCAAAAATGAAATTTAGCCAAGGTTCGCTGTTCGATCTAAAATTCGTTTGTTGTGCGACTTTAGGCCTATTCGGGATCTTGCATAATTACGGCAACAAACGTTAAGGGCTCGGTGTTGCTTTCATTTTTAATGCCATGGGTACTGCCGCTTTCGCATAACATAGCATCTCCAGGGGCTACCTGGTATTCAACGCCATTTTCGGTATAGAGTGCTTTACCGGAAGTAATGAAATACAGTTCGCATTCACCTTCGTGCTTGTGAATACCTAAAGAGCTGTTGGGTTCTACAGTAATTTGGGAGATATAGGTGCATTTACCACCCACTTCGGCAATTTTTTCTTCGGAAAGCAGACGGTCGCGAATCATGAAGCCTTCGCCGCCGTTTACTTTTTCTACTCGTTGGGTTTCGCGATTTGAATAAACTGGCATGATGTCCTCCTTGTTTTCCGTACGTTTATGGATGTGGCTGCGTAGTTTTGCCGGGACGCCTTATGTTGATGTGGCTAGGTGGGTGTGCGGTACAAGTATTGAAAGAAAAAGGCGCCCAGCTATAGGCGCCTTATTTGTTTGAAATGCAACTTATACGGTACCCATCTGCCAAGAATTTAGATAAGCGCTTTGTTCGGGGGTCAGGGTATCAATGGTTACGCCCAAGGTTTCCAGTTTTAAGCGCGCAATGGCATTGTCAATATCAGCGGGAACATCGTAGCAATCAGGATCCATTTCATCGGCGTGCTTTGCCATGAATTCAGCGCATAATGCTTGATTTGCAAAGCTCATATCCATAACAGATGCCGGATGGCCTTCGGCGCAGGAAAGATTTACCAAACGGCCTTCTGCCAGCAAAACAACCTTATTGCCATTAGGAAGCGTATATTCTTCAACAAAGGGACGAAGGGTTTTGTGCTCGGTGGCATTTTCTTCCAGCCAAGGAATATTAATTTCAGAATTGAAGTGTCCAGAATTGCATACGATAGCGCCATCTTTCATGTTTTCAAACATGGGGCCATCGATAACGTTAAGGTCGCCCGTAACCGTTACCCATACATCGCACAGAGCAGCTGCTTCAACGGCAGGCATTACACGGAAGCCATCCATGATAGCTTCCAGTGCTTTTAGTGGGTCAACTTCGCACACGATAACCTGAGCACCCATGCCGCGACCACGCATGGCAACGCCACGACCACACCAGCCATATCCTGAAACTACCAGGGTACGACCAGCAAGCAGGCGGTTGGTAGCACGAATAATGCCATCAAGGGTCGATTGGCCTGTGCCGTAACGATTATCGAAGAAATGCTTAGTCTTTGCTTCGTTAACGGCAATGATGGGGTACTTCAAAGCACCCTGCTTTGCCATGGCGGCAAGACGAATAACGCCCGTGGTTGTTTCTTCGGTGCCACCAATAATAGTTTCCAGAGCATCGGTGCGGGTTTCATGAATGCGACCTACCACATCGGCACCGTCATCCATGGTGATTTGGGGAAGGGTATCAATGACCGCATCAACATGCTCGTAATATGTTTGGGTGTTTTCACCCTTGATGGCGTAAACTGGAATTTCGAAATGCTTTACCAATGCTGCGGCGGTGTCGTCCTGGGTGGACAGAGGGTTGGAAGCACACAGGGTTACTTCAGCGCCACCAGCTTTCAGGGTGCGCATCAAATTGGCGGTTTCGGTAGTTACATGCAAGCAGGCGCCAATACGTACCCCTTGCAGAGGCTTTTCTTTTTCGAAACGTTCACGGATAGAAGCAAGTACTGGCATATCACGATCAGCCCAAAGGATGCGATCAAGACCAGCATCTGCGAGATTGATATCTTTAATGTCGTAGTTCATGGGAACCTCCTTAACTATGTTAAGGGTACCACGGTACGTCCGCTGTACCCGTATAAGGTCGCTTCATTTATGATATTTCTTCAATTTCGCGCCTTCGTTTTGCCACGAAAGGGCGATTTTGCTACAAAAGCTTTCCGTTGTTTGCTTGGTGTAAGGAAAAAGAGTGTGGAGGCATTGTGCAGACATCGTGTTTAGAATGCGCAAACAGGCAGATTTCTTAGGACAACAAGCAACAAATTGTTTACTTAACGTGCGATGCCTTTCATAAAAGTCTATAATCCCCAAATGCAAGAAGTGCGCTCTGGTTTGAATGGCTGCAGAGTGCATCAAAACGATGAGGCACGGCTAAAGGAGCCTTTGTGTTAGAGGAAATGCTATCGTCCCTTTCGTTTGTGGACTTTTTTAATATGTGCGTATTTGTAGTGTTTACTTGCTGCTACGCCTATCAAATTGTATACGTGTTCATTTCCTTAGCTAAAAAGCCTCCCGAGCTTACTGCTAAGAAAAATCATCGTTATGCGGTTTTGATTTCTGCTCGTAACGAAAACGCCGTTATCGGTGACCTTATTCACAGTATTCGTGTTCAAAATTATCCCCAGGAACTTATTGATATATTTGTTATTGCCGATAACTGCACCGACAACACGGCGGCAGTTGCTCAAGAAGCGGGCGCAATTGTATTTCCTCGTTTCAACAAGGAAGAAATTGGTAAAGGCTACGCGCTTGATTACGGTTTCGCCTGCATTCGTCAGCATTATGCGGACAACAATTATGAAGCCTATTTTGTGTTCGATGCCGACAATGTATTGGACGTAAATTATTTCCGCGAAATGAACAAAGTGTTCGACAATGGCGCGCTTGCTTCCACCAGCTATCGTAACTCCAAGAACTATGGTTCTAACTGGATTACTGCTGGGTATGCGGTGTGGTTTATGCGCGAAGCAAAGTATCTTTCTCAGGCGCGTTTAACAGTAGGCACCAGCTGCATGGTATCGGGTACTGGCTTTTTCATTAGTGCAAAAGTAATTGATGAAATGGGCGGGTGGAAATACCACTTGCTTACGGAAGATATCGAGTTTTCTACCGATAGTATTATTCATGGGCGTCGTATTGCCTATTGCCCCACCGCTATGCTCTATGACGAACAGCCGTTGACGTTCCGCGATTCATGGAATCAGCGTTTTCGTTGGGCAAAAGGTTTCTATCAGGTATTTTTTGGCTACGGCGGAAAGTTGTTTAAGGGTATTTTCACCAATCCTAAGGGTTCCCGCTTTGCGTGTTATGACATGCTGATGACGGTATGCCCTGCAATGTTACTTACTATTATTACGATCGTATTCAATGCGGCAATTATTATTCTGGGTGTAACCGGAGTTATGTCCACCGGCGTGATGATTACTTCATCGCTTTCTTCCATATTCTTCTGTTTGTTTAATTTCACCTTGTTTATGTTCATGTTTGGTGCGCTTACCACCTTTACAGAATGGGACAACATTCATGCGCCCGCACATAAAAAGATTTTGTATATGTTTACCTTCCCGCTGTTCATGATTACCTACATTCCTATTGCGCTGGTTGCTTTGGTTAAGAAAGCGTCATGGAAGCCTATTCAGCACAGTATTTCGGTGGATGTTCAGGAATTTGCTCAGGCAAATGCTAAGGATACCGATCGCATTTAATTTGATTTAGCTGCGTGCCTTTATACACAGTTCCTAGTTTGTTTAGACAACCGTTTCTGCACGCTTATGCGTAATATTCGGCGTTTAGAATGGGATGCAATTTAGGCGCGACTAAAGGTAAGTCCATATATGGGTACCTTAGTTACTTGGCGTAAGGTGTTTGCGGCTGCAAATAGGGTAGCGCCTGTCGTCATGACGTCATCAATAAGAAGTATGTGTCGGTAGGGCAAAAGTTCTGTTTGAGCATTAGGGCGCAAGGTAAAAGAACCTGTCATATTTTGCAATCTGTCTTTTCCGCCAAGCAAGCGCTGGTCTTTCCTCGTTTGAACTGAAAGCGCGTGCACTAAAGGGATTTGTGTTTGTATTTCGAGTTGTTGAGCTAGCAGCTGCATATGATCAAATCCGCGCTCTCTTTTTGCTGCCTTGCGTGTAGGTATGGCGACGATGGCAGCTTCTTGTTTCCAAGAACAGGGAAGAACGTCAGCCATAAATGAAGCAAGTATGCTGGCAAGTCGCTGTTCTCCGCGGTCTTTGTAACAGGTAACCATGCGTCTTGTTCGGGAAGTGAGCATGGTTGTACTTACACAACCTTCCAAAGGAAATGAATCAAACTGTTTCCAATCAAGAATGAAACGATTGCATTCAGTACAAATATGAATGCCGTTTGCTGCGCCGCAGATAGGGCATGCTTTTAGTTGATCAAGATAGGGAAGGTTTACGCGGCAACGATGGCATAAAAGGGTGCCAGGCGTATCGCAAATTACGCAACGGGTGGGCCACAATGTTTCGAGTGCTGCTTCATGCAGGAGCGCTAAGGAAGCCAAGAGCGTTTCTGCAATTTTGGAGGTAACAGGGGAGGTGTTGCAAGGCGGTTTCGAGGATTTCATACCTTCCTTCTTTCGGTGTCTGTGTACGGTGTTTGTCTAGACGCGCTTTTCAAATTTGTTTATCGGCGTATTGTTCGTTTGCGGTTCATGCTTTCTTTGCGCAGTTAATGGCGTTTTCCTACGTAACCTTATGATGCATCCTAAAAGTGCATATCTTTCTCATACGGCATCTTGAGAATTCCTGTGAGCGGAACAAAAGTTGAATTTGTCAATATAATTTACGTTTTCTTAAGGTCTTATGCGGTATCTGGTAGACTAGGAATGCTTCTTTCAGGTCTGTGGTTGCGGTTTTTCCTAGTCCAAGGCAGATGCGGTCAAAAGGATCCACGTAAGCTACCGGTGGCAAAGATATTTGCCAGGAGCGATCATGGCGCATCCTAGGGGTAAGTCGTACCGTCTGCGGGATAGGCAGCATAGGGCTGCACAGACGAGAGAACGATGTTGATAAGGCTTAGTTCCAGTACGCGAGTGTGGGGGCAAAGACCAGGTCAGCTGAAAGAAGTTTAGAGAGAACAGAAAAGAAGGGATCGTCTTAGATGAAACGCGCATCAGTTCTTGTGCTTAGTTTGGTGGTTGCGCTTTGTTTGGCGCTGCCATTGGCAGGCTGCTCTTCGAGCAACTACACTCCTCAGTTAAAAGAACAGACAGTCAATGATTCTGCCCTTAATACAGCAGGCACCTTGCGGGTAGGCATTAATGCTTCCAACCCTCCTTATGCAGCACAGTCCAACGGAACTATTGTTGGTATTGATGTTGATATCGCAGCTGCTCTTGCCGATGAGCTTGGATTAAAGCTTGAATTGGTTGACGTAGGAACTGCAATCGATACTGCCTTTGAGCGCGAAAACGTAGATATTGTCATGGGTGCAGAAGAAGCCAATTCTGCTTACTGGATGTCAGATGAGTATATGAATTCTGGTATCGCGTTGTTTTCTTTGACGGAAGATGCTCAGGCACCTACAGAGGCGGGTTCCTTTAAGATAGCTGCTCAGTCTTCTTCTATGAGTGCGTGGGAAGTAACCGATCATTATGGGGAGTCCTGTTTGGAAAACGCTGGCGATCCTACAGCGGCTTTTGAAATGTTAAGTACCGGATCAGTTAACTATGTTGCTGCTGAGAGCACCATTGGGCAGTACGTAATTCATACTTCAGGCATTGAAGCATACCCTATTGCCTTGCTTCAGGCAGCTACGCCACGTGCTATTGCAGTGGGTGCCGACAATACTGAACTGCAGCAGGCGGTAAGTAATTCGCTTAGCTCTTTGGTTAATGGCGGCGTGGTAGAGGTTATTGAAGGTAAGTGGCTTGGTGGCCATGTTGATATTTCTGGGCTTTCGGTAATTTCTGCTTCAGCACCGAAAGAGTCTTCTGATGAGTCGGATGAAAGCACTTCTGAGGATACCTCAGGAACTGATAGTTCTACCGATGCAGAAAATTCCGATTCGAGCGATACCGCTACGGAATAAACCTCCCTTCTTGTTTATGTTTACTGGTTTTGTACCCCATGGAGAAGCTTGGAATTCTTCATGGGGTACTTTTTTGTAGATTTACCTTTCGTATTTGTAAATATGGTTTCGGGATGATTACAAACAGAAGAGCTGGCCAGTTGATTGATTCTTTCTTTGTACTCTAAAAGCGACAAAAGTGGCGTAAAAGAAAACGCATAAGCATTTTAGAAAAGGAGAAGTCATGACCTATCAACAAGGTGGTCCGCAGCCTCCTGTTCCACCGGAGAACAATAACTTATCGCAGGGTCAGCAAACAGGAAGTCAGGTTTACGGTTCGGCGGAACCACAAATGCATAACACAGCATCTAATTTTCAAGACACTTCTTCAACTACCGCGGCTTACGCTCAAGCACCACAATCTGCTCAGCCCCAAGGGCAGCCACAAAAGCCGAAAAAACATCATTCCTTTTCTTGGAAAACGTTTGTAACAGCTTTTTGTGGAGCTCTTCTTGCTTGTATTCTTGCCCTGGGTGTATACAGCGTGGTGCAGCCGAGCGGATCTTCTACCGTGCTTGGCGGTAGTGGTGGCAGTATTACCGTTGATGGCGAAGATACCACCTTGCCAGAAGCAGTATCTCAGAAGTGCTTACCTTCGGTAGTTAATATTGACGTATATACCCAAACGTCCTCACGTGGCTTTATGGGGATGGTCGATCAGTCAGATGATGAATATACGGAATCCTCACTAGGGTCGGGCATCATTATTTCTTCTGATGGTTATATTTTGACCAACTATCATGTAATTGAAGATGCCGATCGCCTGCAGGTAACAGCTGATGGTGGCGAATATGAAGCGCAGGTTATTGGTACCGATCCCTCAAGCGACCTTGCGGTATTAAAGATTGACGCAACCGATTTGACCGCTATCGAAATTGGTTCTTCAGCGGATTTGACGGTTGGTGAATGGGTAATGGCGCTCGGAAGCCCGTATGGTTTAGAGCAGTCGGTATCAACAGGTATTGTTTCTGCAACAAGCCGTACTACATCTACCCTTAATAGTGATACTTCCAGCGCGGTTTATACCAATCTTATTCAGACCGATGCAGCTATTAACCCTGGTAATTCTGGCGGTGCTTTGGTAGACAAAGATGGCAAGCTTATTGGGGTAAATACGTTAATCGCTACTACTTCTGGTTCGAGTTCAGGTGTTGGGTTCGCTATTCCGGTAGACTACGCTATTAACATTGCTCAGCAAATTATTGATGGCAAGCAACCTTCTCATGCTCAGTTAGGTGTTTCTGCTACCACGGTTACCAGTCAACTTGCTGAACGATATGGTTTAGGGGCTGATTCTGGTGCATATATATCGCAGGTAAATGCTGGTTCTAGTGCAGCTGAAGCTGGAATTCAACAGGGCGATATTATTACCAAGGTTGGCGATACCGGTATTACCTCTTCATCCGATTTAGTCTTAGCGGTTCGTTCTCATAATGTGGGAGATACGATAACTATTACCTATGTTCGTGATGGACAAGAAAATACGGCCGATGTGAAACTTGGTTCAGATTCATAGGGTAGGCTTGATGGCGAAGAACGTGCGAGTGCTACACAGCAACTGCTTGTTCGAGCCGCCATCTGATCAACAAGATATTCTTGGTCATTCCCCTCAAGGCGCTTGGTGTATACCAGGCGCCTTTTTGCTTTGTCTATGCTTTGCAAAGAAGAAGTTAACGACTATACGCACTGCTTGTTTAAATTTTTCTTTTGCATTACCAGCTTTCAGAAAAAGCATTCCGAAGCGCAGCGCGGCAAGAAAACCTTAAAAAGCGACCCTGGTGTTCAATCGTTGATAGGGGGATAGGGTAACCATGTGTTGAATTATTCCACTACGCTCCTTGTTTTCTTGCTAGCTGATATAAGCGAGGCTGCTTTTGAGGAAAGCTGGTAATGCAAAATAGGAGAAATTTTCACGAGCCTGTTTAGGTATGCTGGTTTTACGGTAATATAACAAGGATAACGCTCGAAGAAAGGATGTACCTATGAGCTCTGATTACAAATACAAGCGTGTTCTCCTGAAGCTTTCTGGCGAGGCGCTTATGGGTGAGGCCGGCTACGGAATTGATCCAAAGGTAGTTGAAGAGCTTGCGGTTCAGATTAAAGAAATTGTTGATGACGGCATTGAGCTTGCGGTAACCGTTGGCGGCGGCAATATTTTCCGCGGTTTAGCTGGTTCTGCAGAAGGTATGGACCGTGCTCAGGCTGACTATATTGGAATGTTGGCAACATGCATGAATGCGCTTGCCTTGCAGGATGCTTTTGAGCGTCACGATATTCCTACTCGTGTTATGAGCGCCATTGAAATGCGCCAAGTTTCTGAACCCTATATTCGCCGTCGTGCTATCCATCATTTGGAAAAAGGCTACGTTGTTATTTTTGCTGCAGGTACCGGTAATCCCTATTTCACTACGGATACCACTGCTGCGCTTCGCGCTTGCGAAATCAACGCAGAATGCTTAATGAAGGCAACTAAGGTTGACGGCATCTATGATAGTGACCCCGTAACGAATCCCGATGCTAAGCGCTTTGAACACATTAGTTATCTTGAAGTGCTTTCTCGTGAACTGCATGTAATGGACTCTACCGCAACGTCGCTTTGCATGGACAATAAGCTTCCTATTTTGGTCTTTGACCTTATGGTGCCTGGTAATATTTCTCGCATTCTTAAGGGAGAAAACATTGGCACAACCGTAAGTGCTGACTAGGTTATTTCTATCCAGGAAAGGATTTTCAATGATCGACGACATTATGAAAAAAGCAGATGAGCGCATGAACGCTGCTGAAGAACAGCTTCTTTCCAACTTCGCATCGGTGCGTACGGGTCGCGCTAACGCTATGATTCTTGATCGCGTAAAGGCAGAATATTACGGCACTCTTACGCCTATTAATCAGATGGCTGCTATCAAAACCCCCGATGCTCACACTTTGGTTATTGAGCCATGGGATAAGTCTTCTCTTGGTGCCATTGATCATGCCATTCAACAGGCAAATCTTGGGGTAGCTCCCAACAATGACGGTTCAGTTATTCGTCTTTCTTTCCCACCTTTGACCGAAGAGCGTCGTAAGGAATTCGTAAAAGAATGCCGCACCTATGCTGAAGAAAGCCGTGTAGCTGTTCGTAATGCTCGTCGTGATGCTAATGCTGCAATTGAAAAAGCAGTAAAAAGCGACAATCTTCCTGAAGATGATCAACGTCGTGCTGAGGCGGATATTCAGAAAAAGACCGATGCAGCAATTGCTAAAATTGATCAACACCTTGCTGCAAAGGAAAAGGAGCTTATGTCAATCTAGGTGTTGGAGGCATGATTTATATGCGAAAACCTCTTGATTACATATTTCCTGATCCGCCAAGTGGGGTGGATCCACAGGCTTTAAACCAAAATGTAATTCCTAAACACGTTGCCGTCATTATGGACGGCAACGGTCGTTGGGCTAAAAAACGTGCTCTTAATCGTCTTCGTGGTCACAAGGCGGGTATTGAAGCGGTTCGTGAAACTATTCGATGCGCCAACGATCTTGGGGTGGATTATCTCACCATCTATTCATTTTCGACAGAAAACTGGAAGCGCCCCGAAGATGAAGTAAACGGTCTTATGGATCTGTTTGCCAAAACCATGTTGGCAGAGGTTGATGGTCTGCACGAAGAACATGTTCGAGTGCGTACCATTGGTGATCTCTCTTTGCTGCCCGATGAAACTCGTCTTGCGTTTGAAGAGGCTTGGGAAAAAACAAAAAATAACGATGGTATGACCTTGGTCGTGGCGGTGAATTATGGCTCACGTCAGGAAATTCTTCATGCCGTGAATGAGTGCGTAAAACATGCGCTTAATGAAGGCGCGAATCCAGACAATTTGCCTGAAATCACTGAAGGGCTGTTTGAGCAAGGTCTTTATACGGCCGATATTCCCGATCCCGATTTGTTAATTCGCACTTCGGGCGAAATGCGCGTGTCAAACTTCTTACTCTGGCAAATTGCGTATACGGAATTTGTGTGTACCGATGTGTTATGGCCCGATTTTAATCGCTACGACTTCTTGAAAGCGCTGCTTGAATATCAGTCACGCGACCGTCGATTTGGGGCTGTGTAGCATGACAAAAGTTCGGGTACGTAAGCCGTTTTTACGCGATCAGGCTAATACTCCTGAAACGCTTCACACTGAAGTGGAAACCTTCCCACAGCAAGATGAACAAACTTGGGAGAGAAAAACCACTAAAGCACGCAAAGCTGTAGTGAAAAAACTCCCGACCAAGGTAGCTCATCCTAGTAATCTTGCGGTGCGTACCGTTACTGGTGCGGTTTATATCTTGCTCACCGTTGTGTGCGTACTTGCTTCGGATCTGACTACGGCATTGTATCTTTCTTTGCTCAGTGCAATTTGTGCTAATGAGTTTTATTACATGCTTCGCGCCGATGCAAAACTGCCAAATGAACTTTTAGGGGTATGTGCGGCTGCACTTTTCCCCTTTGTTATGTGGCTTACGGGAATAAGTGGGGTATGTATTGCACTGGCGGTATATGTGCTCGTGCTACTAGTTTGGTATGTGTTTTGGCAGCCTGCTCGTATCAGTGATGTCGCGGTGAGCCTATTTGGTGCGGTATACACAGGCCTTATTATGTCGACTGCTATTTTGCTTCGAGAATCCCTTCCTGATCCATGGGGTGCAGTACTCGTTTTAGGCTTGTTTGTAAGCGTGTGGGGAAGCGATGCCTTTGCGTATTTGATTGGTTCTGCTATCGGCAAACATAAACTTGCTCCTCATATTTCTCCCAACAAAAGTTGGGAAGGCTTTATTGCGGGATTAGTGTTTGCTATGGCCGTATGGTGTTTGCTTTCTTTTATTCCCGGTGTTTCTATGTCAATACCGCTTGCGCTGGCTTTTGGGCTTGTCAATGGTCTTGCAGGCGTGTTGGGCGATTTAGTGGAAAGTCGTATCAAGCGTAATTCGGGCTTTAAAGATTCAGGCACAATAATGCCGGGCCATGGTGGTTTGCTTGATCGCTGTGATTCGCAATTTTTAGTTACTCTCTCTGGTGCAATTTTGCTTGTTTTAGGAGGCTGCATCCCTTATGTCTTCTAACAATAATCCCTGTAATTCCTGTTCGGTTCATATGTCTTCAGGAAAGCGCCGCATTGTGGTGCTAGGATCAACTGGCTCCATTGGCGTACAAACTCTTGATGTGGTACGCCGCCATCCCGATAAGCTTGAAATTGTAGGTTTGGCAGCGGGAACTCGTGCAAAGGAATTACTTGCACAAGCGCGGGAATTTAATGTTTCCCATATTGCTTTGGGAGCTAAAAACTGCATTTCGGGCGATGTTCTAGAGGAACTTTCAGAACAGGTAGAAGCAGCGAGTCGTAATTCTTCGTGTGGTGGATCCTTTTCTCAAGGGCCTCAGGGTGTGGTCGATTTATGTCGCATTCCCGAAGCTGATGTGGTGGTTAATGCGCTTGTGGGGGCGGCAGGGCTTCGTGCAAGCTATGAAACCTTACAAGCGGGTAAAGTACTTGCGTTAGCCAACAAAGAGTCACTGGTGGTGGGTGGCGATCTTATTATGCCGCTTGCTCAAAAGCCCGGTGTTTTGATGCCTATTGATTCGGAGCACGGGGCTATCTATCAGTGCTTGTTAGGGGAAAACCCTAAAGAGGTAAGCAAGCTGTGGGTTACCGCTTCTGGCGGTCCTTTCCGCGGTAAAAAGCGAGCCGATTTAGTGCACGTTTCGCCCGCTCAGGCACTTCATCATCCTACGTGGAATATGGGTGCAAAAATAACGATTGATTCTTCAACGTTGATGAATAAAGGTCTTGAGGTTATCGAAGCCCATCATCTATTTGCGATGCCTTACGAAAAAATAGAAGTAGTAGTACAACCTCAAAGTGCCATTCATTCGATGGTGGAATTTAGTGATGGAAGCGTAAAAGCACATCTAGGTACTACCGATATGCGCATTCCTATTCAGTTTGCGCTCAGTTATCCCGAGCGTTGGTCTGCTCCTGTTGAGCCCTTAGATTTTCGTACTTTAGGCACGCTGGAGTTTGCCGCTCCCGATACGGAAACGTTTCGCTGCTTGGCTCTTGCGCGCATTGCGGGATCAACTGGTGGCACGCTTCCGTGCGCTATGAATGCGGCAAACGAAATTGCAGTGGCGGCATTTTTGGAGGAACGCTGTTCTTATTTAGGTATTGCAGAGGTTGTAGAAGCCACCATGGATGCCTGCAAGGTAGAATCGGTTGAAAGTATCGAACAGCTTCTGGAGGTTGATGCCTGGGCGCGTTCCTATGCGTACTCAGTGCTGCAAAAGTAATTTCTATGGATATCCTTATCATGATCATAGCGGCAACCATCGTGTTGGGCTTTTTGGTGTTCATTCACGAAGGGGGCCATTTCCTTGCGGCGCGTCTTTTTGGAGTGCGTGTTACTGAATTCATGATTGGGTTTCCTGGCCCTTCCATTATTGGTTTTACTAAAGGAGATACTCGCTTTGGCGTTACGTGTGTTCCGCTTGGTGGATACGCCAATATCTGTGGGATGGCTCCCGCAAGTGGAAGCCCCCACCTTAAGCGTGTTTTGGGGTATGTGTATCGCAAAGGCGAAGTGTATAGCGAAGATGTGGCTCATGATCTGTTTTTGTCTGAAGATGAGGCCTATGAGCTTCTTGAGGAACTTGCGGATTGGGGATCCATCAAGCGTCCTAAGCGCAAAGATAAATTTAATGTGTATCGCACTCCTGCAAAGGGTCCTTATCGCGAAGGTCAGCCGCGCGAGGTTGCCAATCTTCAAGCCTTTTTCGAACAGGAACAATCTTGCCAATACAGCATTCTTCCTTTTTGGAAGCGCTGTGTAATTTTACTTGCGGGCCCTTGTATGAATCTGCTTTGGGTGCTGCTTGCCTTTATTGTGGTGTATTCCGTTATGGGGCTTGATTTGCAGAACACTACAACGGGCGAAGTATTTCACTATAATTGGGCTCCTTGGGATGCCATATACATGGGCATGAATTACTTGGGTATGGTGCTGGCAGCTATTGCTTCACTTTTCAATCCTGCAACTGCCGCTCAAACTATTTCTCAATCCACTTCCATTGTGGGTATTGCGGTTCTATCGAAAGATGCATTCGAAGCAGGGTTTCAGGATTTTCTCTTCTTCTCTGCGGTTATATCTGCTTCTTTAGGTTTTATGAATATGCTCCCCATACCTCCTTTGGACGGAGGACGTTTTGTCGTAGAGGTGTTCCAAAAGCTGTCACGCAAAATAGTTTCTCTTCGTGCAATGGGCTATATGTCTATGGTGGGGTTCGCGCTCTTTATGGGGCTTTTTGTTGTTATGCTTAATCAGGATGTGCAACGTTTTGTATTGGGAAATTGGGGCTAGCGTATGTCAGAAATGAAGCCAAATCAGGTTACCCGTCAGGTTAAGGTTGGCAAGGTGGCTCTTGGTGGGGGTGCCCCTTGCGTTGTTCAGTCTATGCTTAACTTGCCGCTGGAAGATGTCGAAGGTAATCTTGCGCAAATTGAGCGCCTTGCAGAGGCGGGATGCGAACTTATTCGTATTGCAATTCCGCATAAGCGCGATTTAGATTATTTTGAAACGATTTGTGCTCGATCGGTGTTGCCCGTTATTGCCGATATTCATTTCAGTGCAGAAATTGCCATTGAAGCGGCAAGGCGTGGTGCGGCAAAGCTTCGCATTAATCCGGGTAATATTGGTGGGCTTGAGGCGTGTATCCCTGTGTTGGATGCGGCACGCAGCGCAGGAATTCCTATTCGCATTGGAGTAAATGCGGGATCGCTCGATGAAGACCTTGCAACACGCAATGATCTAACCCTGCCTGAAAAGCTGGTGGAATCAGCACGTGGCTATGTTGAATTTTGCCATGCTCATAATTTTTACGATGTGGTGGTTTCAGCAAAAGCGCATGATGTTCCTACGACCGTAGCGGCATATCGCCTTCTTTCGAAAACGCTGCCCGAAGTTCCTCTTCATATTGGTGTTACCGAAGCGGGCACCTTATTCCAGGGTTTGGTAAAATCTGCTAGCGGCTTAGGAATTTTATTAGAACAGGGTATTGGGGATACCATGCGAATTTCGCTTACTGATGATCCTGTTGAAGAAATACGAGCATGCTGGACGCTTTTGTCAGCGCTTGGCTTGCGTCGTCGTGATCCAGAGCTGGTAAGCTGTCCAACGTGTGGTCGCTGTCAGGTAGACTTGATAGCAATTGCAAAAGAAGTTGAAGATAAGCTAAAACATATTCATCGACCATTGCAAGTTGCGGTAATGGGTTGTGTGGTAAATGGCCCCGGCGAAGCAGCTGATGCTGATATTGGCGTTGCGTGCGGCAAGGGCTCGGGTGTAATTTTTGCGCAGGGCAAAACCTTGCGAAAGGTTGAAGAGGCGGCAATCGTCGATGCGCTTATGGAAGAGATAGGAAGACTATGACCGAAATTATGCGTTTAAGTAAGCAGTATGCTCCTACTTTAAAAGAGGATCCTACTGATGCAGAAATTGCGAGCCATCGTTTGCTCGTTCGTGCGGGTATGATTAGGAAAGTTACGTCAGGTGTTTATACCTATTTGCCGCTGGGCATGAAGGTTCTTGCCAAAATCGAACGTATTGTTCGTGAAGAAATGGATGCAACAGGCGCACGCGAAATGCTTATGCCTGCCCTGCAGCCAGGAGAATTGTGGCACGAAAGTGGCCGCTGGAACGACTACGGCCCTGAATTGATGCGCTTGCATGATCGTCATGATCGCGAGTTCTGTCTTGGTCCTACGCATGAAGAACTTATTACCGCTATTGTGCGAAGCGAATTGCGTTCGTATCGTCAGCTTCCTTTGACGCTGTATCAAATTCAATCGAAGTTCCGCGATGAAATTCGTCCTCGTTTCGGTCTTTTGCGCAGTCGCGAATTCATTATGAAGGACGCCTATAGCTTCCATGCAACTCAGGAATCACTGCAGGAAACCTACGATGAAATGTATAAGGCCTACGGTCGTATTTGCGAGCGTTTAGGGCTTGATTATCGTCCTGTTGAAGCCGATTCTGGCCAGATTGGCGGTAGCGTAACCTGTGAATTTATGGCATTGGCCGATGCGGGTGAAGCTGAATTGGTGTACTGCCCCGAATGTGACTTTGCGGCGAACACCGAAGCAGGTGCCTGTATTCCTCATCCAACCGAATACCAGGTTGATGCTTGTGAAAAAATTGCCACTCCCGGCGTTACCACTATTGCAAGCCTTGCAGAATTCTTGCATATCGATGAAAGCGCTACGGTTAAGGCTATGGTGGGTAAGGATGCCGAAGGCAAGGTAGTTGCCTTATTTATTCCGGGCGATCATGAACTTAATGAAATTAAGGCCGAGCGTGCCGTTGAAGGCTTTGAGTTGTTAACCGACGAAGAAATTAAAGCAGCGCAGCTTCCTAAGGGCTCCATTGGCCCTAAGAACCTACCTGCTGGTATTAAAGTGGTGGCTGATTCAAGTCTTAAAAATATTGAGCGCTGGGTTGTTGGGGCGAACGAAGATGGCTATCATTTCGTAGGCGCAAAGCACGGCGAAGATTTTAAGGTGGATGCGTGGGCCGATCTTTCGGTAGTTGCTCCTGGCGATAGCTGCCCTCATTGTGGCGCTACCCTGCAGGGTGCACGCGGCATTGAAGTTTCTCAGGTATTCCAGTTGGGCGATAAGTATTCACGTACTATGGGCGCGGTATTTTCTGCTGAAGATGGCACCGACCAGCCCTTTATCATGGGCTGCTATGGTGTTGGTGTTTCTCGTTCGTTGGCGGCAATTGTAGAACAGCACAACGACGAACACGGCATCATTTGGCCTTTGTCGGTTGCCCCTGCTCATGTATGCGTTATCCCTCTTTCAGTAGGTGACGACACGGTTTATCCAGTTGCGGAAAAAATCGCTGAAAGCTTAGCGGCTGAAGGTTTGGAGGTTGCGCTGGATGATCGTAACGAACGTCCTGGTGTTAAATTTGCCGATGCTGATCTTGTTGGCTGGCCCGTACAGATTGTGGTAGGCAAGCGTGGCGTTGCTGAAGGCAAGGTAGAAATTAAGCGTCGTGAAACGGGCGAAAAGACTGATGTTTCTATTTCAGCGGTTGGCGAAGCTCTTGCTTTTGTTCATCGTTTTAAGAAGCGCTCATCGCTTTTGTAACATTATAAGGTTTTTGTTTTGAGGGTTTTTTAGGTTTAAAGGGACCCTCGTAGATACAATTAAGGAATAAGAGGGGAAACTTCTTACGGTTTCCCCTTATGGTTTTACAAGATATCGACACAAGTGGAGTAGTAGCTAGTTGCTTACAGAAACATCATCGGATACTCAGGCACGTCCCGTAGAACTTCTTGCTCCCGCAGGAGGATGGGAGCAGCTTTTTTATGCGTTACACTTCGGAGCAGATGCGGTGTATTTGGCGTGTGATAAATTTGGGCTTCGTTCGCGTGCGGGTAATTTTTCGCTCGAAGAACTTCCTCGTGCTGTTTCTCTTGCTCATCAGAAAGGCGCAAAGGTACATGTAACCTGCAATGCTTTTGCTCACGATGCGGATCTAAGTGAGCTTCCGCCCTATATTGAGGCTATTCGGGATGCCCAAGCAGATGCAGTCATCGTAAGCGATTTGGGGGTCTTGTCGGTTGTTCAGCAAATTGCTCCCGAACTTACCATTCATGTTTCTACTCAGGCATCAGTTTCGAATGCGGCAGCAGCGCTTATGTGGTATCGCTTGGGGGCACGCCGCATTGTGTGTGCACGCGAAATGTCCTGCGAAGAAATTGCTGCCTTACGTCGTGCGGTTCCTGACGATTTGGAAATTGAAGTGTTCGTGCATGGCGCTATGTGCATGGCGGTTTCAGGGCGTTGCTTGATAAGCGATTATTTAACGGGCCGTGCGGCCAATAAAGGTGAATGTGTGCAGCCCTGTCGTTGGGAATATAGCCTCAAGGAGCTCAGCAGACCCGATGAAGAATTTGGGGTCGAAGAAGATGAGCAGGGAACTTATCTGTTCAACTCTAAAGACTTAAACATGCTTGCTCATATAGAAGAGCTTCGTCGTGCAGGGGTGGATTCCATCAAAATAGAAGGTCGGGTAAAGAAGGCGTTTTACGTTGCAACCGTAGTGAATGCCTATCGTCATGTGCTTGATGGAGAAGATCCTTCTCTTTGGCAACAGGAATTGGAGACTATTTCGCATCGTCCTTATTCAACAGGGTTTTTCTTTGGCTCTGCTGAACAGTCAACTGATGCCGATATGTATCAGCAACTCTATGACTGGGTTGGGGAAGTGGTACGTTGTGCACCAGTTTTAGAAACTTCGAACACTTCATCTGGTGAAGCTGAAAAGACTTGGCAAGTGTGGGCTAAATGTCGTAATCGTTTTTACCAAGGCGATACCTTGGAAGTTTTAAGCCCTCATCATGCTATTCGCTCCTTTACGGTTTCTGGTCTCGCTGAAGTGTTTGGCTACAATCCTGACGAACAAGAGGCGGAATCGACGGAAACGTACACGGAAGTTCCTACCGATACGGCACGCAAAGCAATGGGACTTTATACCTTTGTGTGTCCTATTCCTTTGCAAGTGCATGATATTCTTCGCGTAAAACGAAAAGATCCTAACCGTAAGAATTAAGTATTGATACACTGGTGTTACTCGTATTGCTGTGGGGAATAGTGTTTACGGCAGTGCGTGTATGGGGATGAACGCTTGTAGGATTAGCTGCAAGCGAACAATAGGTAAGTACCTTGGTTTTAGGAGGCATTATGGGAAGGCAATCTGATGAAGCTTTGGAATTAGCCACGGTTGATGAGCTAATTCATTATTTGATGAAAAACCATTCTGCATATATGCAGTGGTCAGAAGTAACGTATTACCTTACCGATGCTAATGATATCTATTGGCGCGCACAAAATACTAATGAGCTGAACGAAAAGGGCCACTTCGTAGATTGCAGTGAACTGGTGGCTTCAGTTCGCGAATTTATTGATCTTCCTTTTATGGAAGGTGGTCGCTCTATTCGTGATGTATTTGATGAGGCTACCTTCTATGCGTCAGTGAAAATTGATGGTCAAGGTACGCCGGTACCTGTTATTTAGGGTATTCTTCGTGGATATAAAATTACCTCTTGACCGCGTTGTGTGATGACGGTATTCTAGTCAACGCACTTACGGGGCATTAGCTCAGCTGGGAGAGCGCATGGCTGGCAGCCATGAGGTCAGGGGTTCGATCCCCCTAGGCTCCACCAACCTTTCAAGCCCGCCGTTAGGCGGGCTTTTTTGTTGATGCTGCGGTTTCGACAGGCACCTGGAAAATGACCCTTCACCTCAGGTTTTAAGGAATCCTTTCAGGAACTTTACAGGTATGTGCGATTATTGTTGACACCGTGTGTGGACTAAGTAATTCGCTTTATACGGTGCGCGCGCATTGAAATAATAGCTCTCTGACCTTACGAAACGGTAAAGAACGTTACGCTAGGGTTGCAACATTCAGTTAGCGCTCATGAAGGAAGGGCGGGAGTCCCGCGGAGGGAGCGGGAGTGCGCTCGATGAGCCTGCGCCGGCAATAGGGCTGACGCAATGTCATGAAAGGTTGAGGACACATGAAATTTGCCTCGTTCAAGAGCTCTGCTCTGAAGAGCGTGGGAGCGGTTTCGCTCTGCGTCGCTCTCGGTGCCGGGCTGGTGGGCTGCGGCGGCAACGGTGCCGGCGGCGGCGCGGTGGCCGCGACGGTCAACGGCCAGGACATCATGGAGCAGACGGTCACCGATTACATCGCCAACTTCCGCACCTCCAGCTCGCTGGAGTCCGATGAGGCGTGGGGCGAGTGGATGG